>Ga0190274_10000835_pt1 | contig 17836 bp, 13 predicted proteins | sample Popmic531T_FD_133002 | JGI IMG/M metagenome (GOLD analysis project Ga0190274, IMG submission 133002) | Populus adjacent soil microbial communities from riparian zone of Yellowstone River, Montana, USA - 531 T | ecosystem: Environmental > Terrestrial > Soil > Riparian zone | place: USA: Montana... | reverse complement strand
TTTTCGTGCTGTTCGTGTGATTTAGTGGATAGGTCCTTCCTCTACCGACACGTACGGAGCTACCCGATCAAACATTGACTTGGAGCCCTGTTTTAGAATAGAAGCGCACTGCTCTTCTAGTCCTCCTTAATGAGTGTGGCCCATGAAACAGATTCCTGCCCTCCTGCTACTCGGATTTGCTCTTACGTTCTGCAACTTAGGCAACAAACTAAAACCGTCAAGCAACTCCAATGTACCGGGTGAGACCAGCTCAACCTCGAGCGATGGCGGCGCGGTGGAGCGACCAAGTCCGACCTCAGCTCAGACTGAGGCGCTGGCCGGCGGCCAGGAGGTTAAGTGGGATCAGCAGGGAATGTCGTGGACTGTGCCGCCCAAATGGAAGGAGTCAAGCAACGAATCGAAAATGTTGGTTTGGCGTTCTCCGGGGTCCTGGGATGCTGCCTCGATGATCGTCAGTATCTCGTCTATGGACGAAAGCTTCCCAACCGATGCAAGTATCAAGGCGTTCTACGATGGCGCCAAAACTCGTTCGAAGAATGGCGAGGTTGATGAACTGAAGTGGCTGGAGGTTGATGGTTTGAAAGGTGTCCAGTTTCGCGAAGCGAATCCTGAAAAGCCGGACGGCATCAGGCGATTACAATGGATGGGTTATCGAAAGTATGCCGGACAAGTGCAACTCGTAAATCTTATTCTCTCCAGCAGCGGCAAAGGATTTCCACAACATCAGGATGCGATGTACGGGGTTCTTTATTCAATGAAGATGGTGCACTAACAATTGACTCGTGTTACTTCGTGAGATTTGGTGTAATTTCGTGGATCGTTTTCTTTGGACAATACGATCCACTAAATCACACGAAATCTCACTAAAGAACACGAAAAGATAGTTCTTGCTGAGCCCGTTACATCAAAAGCTTACTGAATCACACTAAACTTTGCTGCTGGCATGAGGGTCTGACCCGACACACGATCTCGAATGCGAATCGTCAACTCATATTCGCCCACCGCCAGTGCCTGCGTATCCATCAGACGGGCCAGAGTCAGCCGTTGACCTGAGTCGCTTATTCCTGTCCAGTCTTCAACCTGCTTACGAACTTCCTTGCCATCCCTGGTCAACAGATATTCAACGTCTACTGAAGGTCGCAGCGTCGTCTGGTCAATGCCGGCGTTATAGACTTGCAGGTAAACGCCAACTGGCTGGCCTCGATGGTAAGTGCCGGTCATGTTAGGAATGACTTTCGTTTGACCAATCACAAACGGACCGGCGGCGATACCTCGTTCGATGTTTTCCAGCCTGGTCGCCAGGATCATGCTGGAAGTCGACAACTGGCCTTCCTCATACTTCGGAACCTGAAAAGCAAACTGTCTAACACCAGTAGCTCCAGAGACCACATCGCGAACGATTACGTCAGCCCGGTAACGGCCGGGCGCGAGCACCACGGCTTTGGAATAAGCTGATTTCCTCTCCTTGGCTTCAGTCAGTTCGGCAACTGTGGAACTGGTTGAAACAGAATCTTCGAAGGCGCCCACCCGACGGTCGGTAACAGTAATGATTTTTCCAAAAATGTTGAGCCGGGCAGTCTGCAATCCGCCGCTTCCCTCAAAGACCAGATCCTTATTGTCAGCCTGGACTGTGAAAGCAGTCAGCACACGACTATCGGACATCTTGAAGAAATCGGTCCGGACATCAAAGTTCAAGGGACTATCGTCAATTTTGGGACTGCCGGTGCTTCCGGTGCGAGTGCTCCGTTCAATCTCAAGCGGTTTTTCAAGATCCCGCAAGAGTTCAATTCGGGCAAAGGGTGAATCCTGCTCACGAAGGTAACTCGCATTTATGGAGTCGCCAGAAAGCCGATCAGAGCCGGTCATGTGAGCGAGCGCATCTTTCTCACTCGAATTACGGGCTATTCGATATTCGCCGGTTCCGGAGGGGTCAACAAATTCAATCTCGACGCCGCTGCGGACGCCGGGGAGGTAGCGATAAAACCACGTCTCAAATGCATAGCCCGTAGTCGATTCTCCATTCGTTTTTTGGTAAGAGCCACCTGAAGGATGAGACTCGACGCCATCAGGCTTGCCAAACTTGATGTAGATGCGTCCTCGATCGGTTTTCCAGCCAGGCTTTCCTGAACTGAAGTGTTCATTCGCATACGCTATGCGCTCGTAGTATTGCTCGCGGTACTCGTTCTCTTCAGTGTCCGGATCCGGATCGCGTTGCCTCCAGAAGAGCTTAATGAACTCTTCCCGTTCTTCATTGCTTCTTAGCTTCTCAAACGCCGCGCGCTCAGCCTCGGTAATGATCGGGGCAACATCTTCATTGACCCACCGGGCATATGCATTTCCGGGTTCAGCTTTGGTCTTGCGATCTTGCTCATCGGGGGTCGTGCCGGCTGGCTTCGCTTGCCTGGTTCGCTTGACCGGCTTATCGGACTGGGTTTCTGTTTGTGAAGATGCAAAGGAACTGAATGACAATAGTGAAACGAAAATCACCGCAAAACGCAGAATCAGTTTCTGATCAGACACGGAGTTGACTCCTTATGAATGGGAACACCAGATCCGAAGTGGGGAGAAACTGTAAAGCAAACTGTTAGTTTGCTTGCGACGCGAAGATAGCCCGCTTGAGAGTGAACGAATGATCGCAAATCTGGTTGGCAAAACGACGCCAGAATAGCCAGCCTCAGTGGTAACGAATGATCGCAAACTAACAGTTTGCTTTACATACCTGATCACCACCGAGAGCCCGAGCTTACTGAATCACACTAAACTTTGCTGCTGGCATGAGGGTTTGACCCGATACACGATCTCGAATGCGAATCGTCAACTCAAACTCTCCAAGCCCCAGCGCCTGCGTATCCACCAGGCGGGCCAATGTCAGCCGTTGACCTGAATCACTCATGCCGCGCCAGTCTTCGGCCTGCTTACCAATCTCCTTACCATCCCTGGTCAGGATATAGTCAACGTCTACTGAAGGCCGGAGTGTGGTTTGGTCGATGCCGGCATTGTAAACCTGCAGGTAAACGCCGACTGGCTGGCCACGATGATAGACTCCCGATACGTTTGGAATTACTTTTGTTTGACCAATCACAAATTGTCCGACGGCAGGCTTGTCAACCAAACTTTCCAGTTTAGCAGCCAGCACCAGTGTGGAGGTCGAAAGCTTTTGCGGGTCATACTTGGGAACAGTAAAACCGATGTGGCGCACACCGGTGGCTCCTGACGTTACATCACGAACGATAACGTCCACTTTGTAAGTTCCAGGCGTGAGACCTACAGCTTTCTGATAAGCAGACTTACGGCCTTTCGCTTCATTCAGCTCTTCCGTTGTCGCTGTCGTAATGACTGGGTCCTCAAAAACCCCGGCACGCCGACCGGCCACCGAGGTGATTCGCCCAAATATGTTCATTCGGGCCTGCTGCAAGCCGCCGCTGTCAGCGAAAGTCAAATCCCTGTTTTCAGTCTGAATTGTGAAAGCGGTAATCACCCGTTCATCGGATTGCCGGAAGAAGTCTACTCGGACGTCGAAGTTAAGGGGGTTCTCTTCAATAACACCAGTGTTAACTGCCGATTGCAGATCGCTAAACTTCACTTGCGGTGGACGGCTGAGATTAGCAAGCAATTGCAGCCGCGAGAACGGACTATCCTGTTCGCGCTGGTAACCCGCCTGTCCGTTGTCTACTCCACTAATTCTGTCGGCCTTGTCGGTAAGCCCCAATTGCTCTGAAAGCGTGAGGCCGCCACCGGGCACCATCAAAAGAGCATCCTTTTCATTTGCGTTGCGGGCGATCCGATACTCACCGCTCCCGGTAGGATCTACACACTCAATCTCGATTCCAGAACCTATTCCAGGCAGATAACGATAAAACCAGGTCTCAAACGGATAGGTCGAGGTTGACCCTCCACCTTCGTAAGAAGGCCTATCATATGATCCGCCCATCGGATGGGTTTCTTGCCCGTCAGGCTTTCCATACATAATCCAAATGCGTCCCCGATCCGTCTTCCAACCGGGAATTCCTGACGCGAAATGCTCGTTCGCATAGGCGATGCGCTCGTAATACTCTTCTTTGAACTCGTTTTCATCGGTATCCGGATCCGGATCGCGGCGCCGCCAGAATTCTTCAATGAACCGTTCGCGTTCATCGTCGGTTGCCAGTTTCTTGAAAGCCTTTCGCTCTTCATCCGTGATTACGTAAGTGACGTCCTTTTCCAACCAGTCTTTGTAGGCCTTCTTGAGTTCCGGCTTCACATTACGTGGCTTCTCAGTCGGATCCTGGCTTTGCTGCTCTTTCTGGGCAAAACCAAACATGCTGGCGCCAGTTAGGACAAGTGGAAAAATCGCCAGGCGAAACGCGGCTTTCTGGTAAAACATAAAACTAGACTCCTACAGACTTTTTTGGGACTTAGAGCTACGGCAACAGGTCGGGACCTGTTTTGGAAACAACGGATTCTAAGGTTTGGTCGCGAACACAGTCAAGATGCGCAAAATAGGAGACCCCGTTGCCTTTTTGTTCGAATGCGGGGATATCAAACCACTTTCTTAATTTGTGGTCGCTTGTGGCTTTGGACATCAATCTCATTTCGTGTTGTTTCGTGAGATTTCGTGTGAATTCGTGGAACGTCTAAGGCGGGTGCTAAGGGAACGATCCACGAAATTACACGAAATCTCACAAACGAACGCGAAACAAAGCTGGCGCAGTCGCTCGCTTTGAATGTGTGCAGGCCCCGATCAACGACAAACTGAAGTGTGTGAGACTTCAACTTACGTCGCGGTTCGGGGCCGGTTAAATATCCAGGCCACAAATATCGACACGATGTAGAGCACAATCATCGGCGCCGCAAACAGCAGCATATTTGGAATATCGTTGGTAGGTGACAGGACGGCGGCAACAACGAGTATTACGATGAACGCCGTCTTCCAAATCCGAACCAGGTACCGAGCTGTAATCAGGCCGATTCGCGCGAGGACATAGGTGATGGCCGGCATCTGAAAAACCACCCCCATGCCTAACATCACCAGAATAATGAAATCAAAGTAGTCGTCTGCTTTCAGTAATAGCCTGAAATCCGAACCGATTCCGAGCAGATACTTCGCCGCCGGGGGGAAAATCACCTTGTAGGCGAACATTGCGCCCAGCACGAACGAGATCGACGAAAGCAAGATGAAGGGTGTCACGTAGCCGCGCTCATGCGGATAAAGCCCAGGTGAAACAAAGCCCCAGATTTGCCACAACAGAAACGGAACCGACAGGCAAATCGCTCCATATAGCGAAACCTTGATGTAAAGCGCGAATGAATCAGTTGCGCTGGTAACGATTAACTTATCGCTCTCACCTGAATATTCTGCCGGCAACTGCATGAAGTCGACAGGAAGTCGGGACCCCTTGGGTATAACCTTATTGCCGACATAGAGCGGTTCCTCGACAAACAGCCCCAACTTACCCTGTGTGTCTTTGGCGACCCGAGCGATGACAGAGGCGCCCACCGGGACCAGGGTGGTTTCCATCTTTATCTCTTCGGTAAAGACGTATCGGCCAAGATCGTTTTCCTTCAAAGTACTTAGAGGCAGGATCTGCTCCTGACCGGTCAACCCAGCGATTGGCACTTGTCGTCTCGTGGCTTCGGCGAGGGCACGCTCGATCGGGATCGCCAGGAAGCTGTAAATGGGGCCCGAAACAAACCAGCACAGGGTGGCTGCTACGAATACAAACAACACTGAGCGCATCAGACGGCTGCGCAGCTCGTCCAAATGCTCCAGGAAAGACATCTGGCCGCCAAGTTCTTCGTCTCTGCGTTTTCCGGCTGTGAATGGCCTTAGGAAGGTTGACATCGAGTTGTTCGTTTCGATCTAACTAAGTTCATAACCAGTCGCGTTTGCGCGAAGGTTCAGCTTCATCGGTAGCGACATCGCTCGAGTCGTACGATTGAGACGTGTCCACTTCAGACGGTTGGCGAGGTATGACCTGGTCGGCCACAACGGCCTCGATCGTTGGGGGTTGTACAGTTTGGCTGTCGCTCTCCTGGTTCATGATCGAATTTTCGTATGAAGGCGTCGGATTGGCCGAAATATCCGAGGTAAGTTCTTCCAGATTCACTTCTCTTTCCCAGGTGCGTTTGAACTCGTCGGACGCTCGCCGAAATTCGGCCATGCTCTTGCCTAGTGAGCGGCTGAGTTGAGGAAGCTTGCGTGGTCCGAAAAACACCAGCGCCATCACCAGGATGAAAAGAAGTTCGGTACTTCCAAGCGACTCTAGAATTAGGAAAACCACTGTCTTCGCATCTACCCTTTCCGCCCAAACTACTGACAGTCTTTAGAGATGGATTGTAACCTGTACCCACACAAACCAGAAGTTAGGAAGAATTTAGGTTGTGTCCTAATCTGAGTTGTTTACGGAAGAAGATAAAAAGACTGATTCACTAAATCACACGAAACGACACGGAAGTATTCTTTGTGATATTTGCGTTTCGTTCTGTTTCGTGTGATTTAGTGGATCGTGCTTTTCCCCGTATCGACACGAAGGCAAGAGATTTAGACGAGAACACTATTCCCAATTGTATGGAAGGACCAACGGATCAGAACCAATTGCCGACCGCTGCCGCAGCGGGCTTCCTTGAACGGTTTGCGGAAGTAGCCGAGGAAGTAGCCGCCACTACGAAGAAACTCAAAAAAGCCGCTCTGCTCGGCAGTTATCTCAGCCAGCTTGATGACGAAGATCTGGGACGTGCAGCGCGTTACTTTGCCGGTCACCAATTCGCATCCCACGACGCCCGTACCACTAACGTCGGCGGGCGCATCATTACATCGGCTTTGAGTGAAGCCACCGGTTTGTCTAACGACGAGCTTTATCCCATCTACGTGCGCCTGGGTGATGCCGGCGACGCAGCGCATGAGGCCGTGACCAAGGCTAGACACTTTCACGAGCCAACAATAACTCTGGCGGAAACTGAGTCGATCATAACCCGTTTGAGTGAAACGCGAGGAATCAAAAACAAGACTCGGTTACTGGTTGTGGTGCTGAGTCACGCCACACCGCTTGAAGCCAAGTATTTGATTAAGCTGCTCGCCGGAGATTTGCGAATCGGTCTCAGAGAGGGACTTGTCGAAGATGCCCTCGCCCGCGCCTTCGAACAACCTCTGTCACTGGTGGTCAAAGTGAATATGCTTTTGGGCGACCTTGGGGAAACAGCAGTGCGCGCAAGGGCAAACGACCTGCAAGCAGTCAATATGCGTTTGTTTCATCCGATCAAGTTCATGCTCGCGACACCCGCCGCCGATCTCGCTGACATTGCTCGGACAATGCCTGATGAGTTTTTCGTCGAAGACAAGTTTGATGGGATTCGCGCGCAGGCACACACGAAAGACGGACGAGTCGAGCTCTATTCACGCACAATGGATGAAATTACACATCGTTTTCCTGAGCTGGTTTCACCTTTGAAAGATCTCGGAATCGAAGCCGTGATCGACGGAGAGATTGTGCCTGCTCGCGGTGAACATATCCTGCCTTTTAGCGAGTTGCAGAAGCGTTTAGGGAGAAAAACGATTGGCGCGGATCTACTCAGCGAGGTGCCAGTCATATTTGTCGCCTATGATCTCTTATACGCTCAAGGTCAGATATTGACTGACACCTCACTTCAAGACCGGCGCGAAATCCTGGAGCGAATCGCTCCCTCGGATGGAACGGTTCGCGTATCGCTCGCCAAACGTTTCCAGGATGTTGCGGCTCTCGATGAGGAATTTGACCAGGCCCGAGCGCGAGGGAATGAAGGCTTGATGGTGAAGAGTCCGGCCTCATTCTATAAGCCGGGAAGGCGCGGGCGCGAATGGATGAAGCTAAAGCGAGCAATTGCCACACTTGACGTGGTCGTCACGGCGGTGGAAGTCGGTCATGGAAAGCGACGGAACCTGCTCTCTGACTACACATTTGCAGTCCGGAGATCAGAAGAAAGTGACGAGCTATTAAACATTGGTAAGGCCTACTCGGGCCTGACCGATCTTGAGTTAACCCAAATGACCGAGTGGTTTACACAACATACCATCCAGGAATTTGCTCACGGTAGAGTTCGCCTGGTAGAACCCAGCATAGTGATTGAAGTCACCTTTGACCGTGTTCAGGAATCCAAAAGGCACAAGAGCGGTTATGCCTTGAGATTTCCCCGAATTCTCCGCTTGAGACCAGACAAGAAACCAAATGAAACCGACACTCTGGAGACGGTTCAGAAGCTGGTCGCTCAGAATACTAATTGAATCTGCTCAGAGCGCTGCTGTAGTTGATCTTCGTTGTGCATCACTTAAAAATGGACAACGATGCTGGCAATAATCACCTTCTAACCCCTGTCAGAAGTATTGCACTGCGGTTCGGGAAGTCGTAAGTCAATGACTCTGTTAGTAACCGGGCTCTTGATTTCACGTATTGGAAAAAGGTAGCATGCGCCCGGTCGCAGGCCCCCTTGCCGGGCAAACGACATGACGCACCCGGCAGTTGAAATAAGCGGTGCGTGACTGATAACCGCCAAATTGAGATATTTCTTCCTGCGGTTCAGTCTCTAGTTTTTAAAAGATCGAGGCCAGAACCCAAAGAATATCGTTAGCGATGTTTAGATCAATTAAGGGGTCCTGGTCAGTAATCGTTACGCTCGGGGTGCTCTGATCGACAGTCATGATCGACTCCGGCGGTGGCGGTGGCGGCGGCGGCGCAGTGTAACCCGGAGTGGTAAGTTCGCCGGCAGCAACAGAAACGGCCAACGACAGGCTCAGAATCGCTGTAGTGCAGATTAGTTTCAGGGCTTTCATATTTGTTCTCCTATTCAGGTTTTCGGATTGGTAAAGGCAGTTGAGCGCGAAGGTGGAAGTCGAACTGCGGACGCCTTATCGAGGCGCATGATAGCCGCCTGCCTAACTTCATGCAAGAATTCTTGCATAATAGTAAAGGAGTGACCTCACATGAAATTAGATTCCATTTTAACCACGAAGAACGACACTACCTTCAGCCTGAGCATGCGTGCTCAGACGGCTTGCGCGCGGGCAAAAGCGCTGGAAGAGACAAGCGATTACGAAGATGCGCGTGAGGCCCTCAGCGAGTTTTGGCAACGTATCGGCCAGCGTCCGCGGATTGAAGGTCTTGATGAGATTGGACGAGCGGAAGTGCTTTTGCGGGCAGGTACCCTCTCCGGGTGGTTAGGCAGTGCCCGTCAGATCCCGGGTGCCCAGGAGATCGCCAAGGATTTGATTTCCGAGAGTGCCGGAGCGTTTGAAAAACTCGGGCTCGTCGAGCGGGTCGCCGAAGCTCGTATCGACCTGGCCATCTGTTACTGGCGCGAAGGAGCGTTTGATGAAGCACGGGTAACTCTTGAAGATGCGGTGCGCCAATTGGGCCATCTGGAAAGCGAGCAGCGACTGCGGGCTCTCCTGAATATAGCCATCATGGAGAAAGTTTCTCAACGTTATGAGGATGCGCTTAAGACACACAGAGAAGCTGCCCCGTTATTCGAAGCCAGTAGCAATAATGCCCTTAAAGGGAAATTTTATAATGAGTATGCAAACGTACTGAAGACTGTGGGTCTCGCTCAGAAAAGAGATGACTATATAGACCAGGCTTTGGTCGAGTATTCTGCCGCCAGTTTTTACTTCGAGCAGACTGGTAACAGTCGTTTTCTAGCAAGGGTAGAAAACAACCTGGGCTTATTATTCATCCATTTGGGACGAGTAAGTGATGCGCAGGTTCATCTGGATCGCGCTCGTGCCCTTTTCACCAGCCTAAAGGATAAGGGTAGTGCCGCTGGAGTAGATGACACGCGAGCGCGCGGCCTTATTGCTCAAGGCCAGTTTTCCGAAGCAGAAAAGATGGCACGGGCCGCGGTTCGCGTACTCGAGGAAGGCGATGAGTTGTCTTTGCTGGCTGAAGCGTTGACCACATACGGCACAACTCTCGCTCGTCTGGGTAACTCTTCGAAAGCTCGCGCCACCTTTGAAAAAGCCATCAGGGTAGCCCATCAGGCCGGCGATTCAGGAAGTGGCGGCGTCGCGGCCCTTTCTATGGTTGAAGAACTGGCGACTCATCTTCCGTTGTCCGATCTCCACACCTACTATCGAATGGCTGACTCAGAATTGGCGACATCCCAACGCGCTGACATTCAGCTTCGCCTCGGCAAATGTGCCAGAAGGCTGCTTGCGACTGACTGGTCCTCGGGTTCCAGTCAAACTGCTCCGGTTGCGTCCGGAACCAATGGACATTCGCCAGTCGCCGACGATCCAATTGATCCAGAACCTTTACCGACAACCAGCGCATCTCTTGAGGAACAGGTCCTACACTATGAGGGTAATCTCATTAGGCAAGCGCTCGAAACGGCTGATGGAAGCGTCACCCGGGCTGCTCGGATGCTGGGCGTAACTCATCAGGGGCTGGCGTTCATACTGAATGGCCGGCACAAGAGCTTGCTGGCCGCGCGCAAACCCGTGAAACGCCGCCGGCGCAGTATTATTCGTTTTCATTGAAGCCGAACCAGGCTGATCCATTTATTATCCTGCTCGTTTATCTACCGTTTGCCTGAGGCCAGCTGGGGCAACTCGGTTGGTTCGCTTGCGCTCTAAAGGTGATTCAGAGGGTCACTTGACTTCCAGTCATTTTCACAACAACACAACTATGAATACTCCGACGACTCTGTTAACAACCCTTCTTTTGCTCTTCGTTGCCAGTGACATTTCTGCCCAGACTCCTCGTCGGCGCGGATCTGCTCGTCCGGCGGCGCCAAAGCCGGCAGTCGCCGAAACCGTTTCTCAACCTGCCCCAAGTCCGAGCCCCGCAGAGGTTCCTGCCCCTCCGATGGCGCCAGTTTTGTTGGCGACAGTTAATGGGCAAAACGTTACTACCGCGGATATCGATCCCCGCGCCCGACAGGAAGTGGAAGCACTGGAAGGGAAAATTGCCGAAGCCCGAAGGCAGATCCTTGAGCTGGAGATCAATACGCTGTTGCTCAACACCGAAGCCACCAAACGGAAAGTAACTCCGCAACAGCTGTACGAGGCCGAAGTTGCCAGAAAAATCACCCAACCAACCGCGGCTGAAATTGCGAAGTTCATCGAAGAGAATCGCGAGCGAATTGACCAAAGCGATCCGGCAGCGATTCAGACGCAGGTTGCGGATTATTTGAAAGGCGAGCGGGAAGCAAAATTGTCTGAAGAACTCATTAAGCGGCTGCGAGTTTCGAACATTGTCGGAAAGGGTGCTGACGTCAACGATGCGGGGCTAACTTCTACAACGGTGCTGGCCACAGTGGCCGGACGCCCCATAACGGCCGGTGCTGTCAACGAAAGACTCAAGCCAATTAGTTACCAATTGCGCCTTGATGCTTACCTGGTTGAGAAACCTGCTCTCGATCAAACGATTACTGATTTGCTTCTGCTGGCGCAGTCAAAGAATCAGAATGTCGCTCCCGAAGACATTGTGCGTAAGGAGATCACCGATAAGGTGCGTCCGCCATCCGAGGCGGAGGTCGAAAAGTTTTATGCGGACAACAAGAAGCGGCTTAAGCAGGAGCTGGCCACAATTCGCAATCAGATCGCCGCTTACCTGGAGGAGCAGAATCGGCTAAAGCTTGAGCAGGACTTCGCGGCGAGGCTCCGAAAGGGTGTGGACGTTCGCCTGCTAATCGTCGAGCCGGAACCGCCTGTCCAGACAATTAGTGTGGATGACGACCCGGTGCGAGGCGACGCAACGGCGGCCGTGACTATCGTGGAGTTTACAGATTTCCAATGCCCTGCTTGCGCGGCTATGCATCCCGTCCTTGATGAAGTGCTGAAAACATATGGGAACAAGGTCCGCTTGGTCGTGCGGGACTTTCCACTCACGATGCATGCTAACGCCCGCAAAGCCGCAGAGGCTGCGAATGCTGCGCATGCTCAGGGGAAATTCTTCGAGTATGCAGCATTGCTTTTCAAGAGACAGGATGCGCTGGACATTCCCTCATTGAAGAAATACGCAACTGAGCTTGGACTAAATCGAGCCACGTTCGACGGGGCACTTGATAGTGGGAAATACTCCGCCGAAGTGAAGCATGACCTGGATGACGGCCAGATCTACGGGGTTGGGAGCACTCCTACCATTTTCGTCAATGGAAAGATGCTCAAGACGCTGAGTAACGAGGCACTACGAGCTGCGATTGATCAGGCGCTTTCTCAAAGCGCGTCAGCGAAGTAAGAAGTAAGAAGGAAGGCGGAAGGCGGAAGGCAGAAAGCAGAAAGCAGAAAGCAGAAAGATTACGAAGAGGCAGCGAAACCGGTTTCGCCACCTCTTCCTTTGTCCAGAAGGCTATTCCTTACCTTCCGCCCTTATGCATTCTGCCTTCTGCCTTCTGCTTTGTGCCTTCTGCTTTCCGCCTGCTGCCTCCTGCTACTGCGCTTTCTTGCGAGTCAGGATATTGCACGCTTCAGCGGCGGTGGTTGGATCGATAGCGGCGCCACCTTCATCGATATGCTGAATAATGCCCTCTTTGTCGATCACGAACGTTGCGCGATTGCCAAAACCCCGCTCTTCATTAAACACTCCATAGTCTTTCACGACGCTTCGTTTGACGAAGTCACTAAGAATCGGAAAGGTGACCCCAATCTGTTTTGCAAACTCACGATTAGCGGGAACGCTGTCAACACTCATGCCGAAAACCTGCGTGTCACTTGCTTCAAATTTGGCGATATCAGCCTGATACGCCTTCATTTCCTTCGTTCAACCTCCGGTAAAGGCAAGTACATAAATCGCCAGCACCACGTTCTTCTTGTTCTTAAAGTCGCTTAGCTTATAAGTCTTTCCGTCCGTCGCCGGCAGATTGAACTCCGGGGCAGGCTGCCCAACTTTCAAATGAGTCTTGGGCGCTGGCGGCGCAGGTTTTGGTGCCGCCGGTGGTTGTGGTGACGCGGCTGGTACCTGCGCAGACACAGCGACCGCGAGAATGGTCAGGAACAAAACCGCGAACAATGATTTTCTGATCATTTGTAGAACTCCTTCCTTCGAAAACTACCAATGCTTCAGAGACGCAGCGTGACCGTTAAGCAACGCTTCCGTCTCTGGACTGACAAACAGCTCACGTACAAATTGCGCGGAAGCATAGTCCTTAGAGCCGGGTTCGGCAAGTTTTAGTACAATTGGGCACTGATGCGGTTTAGAGTTCAAACTTCAGTTTGCGTCGCGAAACCACGACCTAAAGGCTACCACGCTATGCGGGTTGCCCGCGCGGGGACCCCGGGCTGAACTATGAACCATCGGCTTCAAACTGCATCAGTATCTGCAACTGGACAAAACCGTCAGGACAAAGGAAGTCCGATATGGTCTCACTCAAACCCGAGCGACTAAAACGATATAAAGACGTCACCCTTCTGCTTGTCAAATATGGGCGCTCCGATCTGGTCAAGCAGGCCGGCCTGGAAGACAGCCTCGAGCTTGACGAACACGCACTCGCCGAGACCCGGCCCGAGGCCGAAGAGTTGGCCGCTGATCTGGAGAGGCTCGGGCCCACCTTCATCAAGCTGGGCCAACTACTCTCTACCCGGGGCGATTTATTGCCAACGCCATACCTGGAAGCACTTTCGCGTTTGCAGGATCACATCGAACCGTTTTCCTATGAGGAAGTCGATCGAATAGTTTCGGGCGAACTTGGCGTGCGGGTTTCCAAAGCCTTCGCCGACTTCGATCATACACCGCTCGCGGCTGCCTCACTCGGCCAGGTGCACCTCGCCCATATGCGTGATGGCCGTACGGTGGTGGTGAAAGTACAGCGTCCAAATATTCGCGAGCAGATAGTCGAGGATCTGGAGACACTGAGCGAGATAGCGCAGTTTCTTGATGGACACACGGAGGTAGGAAAACGCTATGAGTTTGAAAACATGCTTCACGATCTTCGCCGCAGTCTTTTGCGCGAATTGGATTTCAAGCTTGAAGCAAACAATCTGGTTACCTTCGCTGAGAATCTAAAGGAGTTTGAACGAATCATTATCCCGGATCCGGTCGATGGCTTTTGTACCTCACGCGTGCTCACGATGGAGTATATACAAGGCAAGAAGGTTACCGACCTAAGCCCGCTGCGACTGATGGAGATGGATGGCCCGGGACTGGCTCGTGAACTCTTCCGGGCTTATCTGAAACAAATACTGCTCGACGGCTTTGTGCACGCCGATCCCCATCCCGGCAACGTCTTCATTACTGACGACGATCAGATAGCGCTTATCGATCTGGGAATGGTGACGCGGCTCCTGCCCGGCTTGCGCGACAATGTGCTCCGCCTGCTCCTGTCCATCAGCGAAGGTAAAGGAGAAGAAGCAGCTGAAGTCACCATTAAAATGGGCGAGCCCAAATCCGGATTCAACAAATCTGAATTTACCAAACGCGTTGCCGAGCTGGTGGCGGAGAATGCCGATGCAAGTCTGACTCGGCTCAACTCCGGTAAGGTTGTTCTTGAGATAACGAAGATTTCGGCAGACTGCTGGTTTCGACTGCCTTCAGAGTTCACGATGGTAGCGAAGGCACTACTGAATCTCGATCGCGTCGTCTTCGCACTTGATCCAAATTTCGAACCGGCGGTCATTGTGCGCCAGCGCGCTAGTGAAATTCTTCAACGGAATCTTCTACAGAGCGTGACTCCTGCAAACTTGATTGGCAGCGCGGTTGAAGTAAAAGAATTCGTTGAAAAACTGCCAGGCCGGGTTAATAGAATTCTGGACATGGTGGGAAACAATGAACTGAAACTCGATGTGGATACGATCGATGAAAAGGTAGTTGTTGAAGGTCTCCAGAAGGTCGCTAATAGAATCGCGCTGGGATTGATCCTTGCTTCGCTCATAGTGGGGGCCTCGATGCTGATGCGGGTGGAAACTTCGTTTCGAATCTGGGGCTATCCTGCTTTCGCGATGATCTTCTTTCTACTCGCGGCGCTGGCCGGCGCCGGCTTGGCTATTACTATCGTCTTGACGGACGTAAAGGCGCGGAAGTCGAAACGATGAACCGGGTGAACAATTGTAGGGGTGGCACTCCGTGGCCACCCCCGCGTAAGGTTACGATTTCTTCGGAAAATTGAGGTGCCTGAAGACGGGGTGGCCACGGTGTGCCACCCCTACAAATTTGTGTTCACACGGCCTCTACCCGCGAGTACTACTCACCAAACATCAAGTTGATCAGTTTCGTCATCGGATTGATCAACTCGGATCGCTTCACGCCACGCGCAGGTTCAAATCTCGGTCCCGGTAAGGCGACAAATTGACCCGGCGCGATCTGTTTCACTTCAGCTGGAAACGCTTCCATCAATCCTTTGTCCAACGCCAGCTGCACGTAACCACGCAGCGCGCCGGGAATCTCGCCGTTGTCGACAAGTGCCTGCCCAACAAACGTAACCGTCGTGTTTTGTAACGCCTTAGCTTGCGCATCCATTCGCAACGCTCGAACGAGTGCAACCGCTTCTTCCAGACGATCTACAGAATTCGCACCCCCGAAGGTCGAACCGCCTAATCCCATCACACCCTCTTTGCGAAGCGACTCCGCGAACAACGCATCGGGCGAGCCGGTCGTGACATCCGTGAAGCTCGGCTGATTTGGAATGAACTGCGGAACCCTGGCGCCAAGCATTAGGGCCCGGCTCAAGTCCGTTCGCGTCAGTGAATCAGCTGGTCTGAAGCTTCCGGCCTCTACTGCCAGCAAACGGTCGTACACCAATCGATATGCCTTTATTCGCGACGCGGCGTCCAACCCACCAATGTCGTTGACCTCATCAGGATTGTAGAGAAAATGTGTGACTGTAAATCGATAAGGCTGATTGTTGACGGTCGAACCCTGAAAGAACCCGGCACTGACGCTGGCGGTATAAGTCCCGCCACCAGGGAATTCCAGTTTGATCGATTCGCGCCCTCCAAAGAGCCCGCCTGCGTTCAATTCGTCTGAAGTCTGCGAAACAGAGCCGCCGGCTACCGACAGCGAGAGGTCATGAAGGACAAGTTTCGTGTTGTCCACTACCACCTCGCCCTCGCCAACCGCTCCGTCCCAATCGAGTTGGACCAGTGTGAAACGCGCGTTTGCCGGAATCTCAAACGTGTGGGTGGTGGTGTCACCTGGTGCGACGCTTCCGGCAATGCCGGGCTCCTCTTGTTTGGACAGCGCCAGGCCTTTACCGGTAAAACCAAAATTTCCATACGCTTTGCCGGGATTGAAAGCCAGATCAACGGCTGCATGAACGTTTGCCATTCCGGCGCCTACTTCAAACTCATAGTAGGCCGCAAACGGTGTCGCAGTGCGTTCGATGATTGATTTCACGTCGTCAGGAAGCAGGTATGGATTCGCGTCGAGGATATTTGCGATCACGCCAACCATGTGGGGCGCCGCCATCGACGTTCCGCTGATCTGTGTATAGTTAGCGACAAACGCCGCCGGAATTTGGGCGTCCGCGTTGAGTCCGTTAGCCGCCGGATTAACTCGCGAACGCGCGGCTATGATGGCGGAGGTGAAGCCGGTTGGTTCACCTACTTGTTCGAAAGGAACAGATCCACCTGTTCCGGGTGTGATAGCTGTCGGGTGAACATTCGGATCACCGAGGATGCCGCGCGAAGAGAAACCAGCCAGCCGGCCGTCTTTGGTAGCTGCTCCCACGTTGATGGTCCATGGAAACGATGCCCAGCGATTTTGCGAGTTTGGACGTGGCCCATCGTTGCCGTTGGCAAAGACAACCACCATGTGTACTTCGTCGTGCAGTATTTTGCTGGCCACGTTCACCGGGTGATCAGGGTCGAGTTCGACGGCAGAATTGCCCCACGAGTTATTGACCGCGCGAACGTTATAGCGAAACTGGTTGGAATAGAGATAATCAAACGCCGCTATCTGACTGAGAATGAAAAGCCCGCCTCCGGAACCGAGTCCAACAATCTGCGCTCCCGGCGCCACTCCCGAATAGAGGCCGCCGCTGGCGATCCCGGTACCTGCCGCGATGCTGGCGCAATGGGTGCCATGTCCACCATTAGTGTCACTGTTGATAACATCTTCGACGTAGCTCATCGGAAGGATTCCTTTGAGTGGATTGCCGAGCGTGTCGCTGCGCACCACCAGCCCATCCTTGTCGTTGGGGTTCAGAAGTACATTCTGGATCGTCTGGCCCGCCGAACGGTTCAGCAAGTCAAACTTCAAATCCTGGTGGGAGCCGTCAACGCCCGTATCGTTGATGGCGATCGTTACGCCCTTACCGGAAACCGGCAACCCTCCGTTGAGACGCGTCAAGTCTGGATCCTTGCGCAGACGCTCTACACCAATCAGTGGTTTCGACTGATGCAGGTAAGGCTGGATCGGGGCATTCAGATACACAGAGCGCAATGTGCTCCAACTCAGCAATTGTTGAATTTGAACTGCAGTAGCATTCACAGCCATGATCGGAAAGTTTTTCATCCTGATGCCCGTGGTGATTCCAAGCGCCTTGACGGCGGCTACCTGGGAATCTGTTATGCGAGTTCCCTGGAACGTCAGGATGACTCCAAACTGGGCGCCGCTCTGAGCGGTTTTCAGGCGTGCACCCAATTCCGGATCAAGCTTAGGAGCAGCGATACTGACAACTGAAAAAAGCGTGATCAATGTTGCCAGTGCTAAGAAACTTGCTCTTGCTGTTTTCATGGTTTCCTCCTGCTACCGTTCTTCTCTGTGAAACAAGTTGGTAACTTCTTATTTTTTCTGACAGGTTTCTGATCAACCGCCAGGTTTCAGACTTGGATCACGCGGAGCGATCTTATTCACACCGTGGCTTTAGCCCGGTGACCAGGGACTTGATATGGAAGATGAACCGTTTCAACGGTTTTGGTCGCCAGAGACCACGAGAAACCGTTGAAACGGTTCAG
>Ga0190274_10000834_pt1 | contig 17840 bp, 15 predicted proteins | sample Popmic531T_FD_133002 | JGI IMG/M metagenome (GOLD analysis project Ga0190274, IMG submission 133002) | Populus adjacent soil microbial communities from riparian zone of Yellowstone River, Montana, USA - 531 T | ecosystem: Environmental > Terrestrial > Soil > Riparian zone | place: USA: Montana... | reverse complement strand
TGTAGGTAGCCATTGGGCTTTGCCTCGTTAGTGGCAATCTTGGAGACCATCTTATTTGAAGCAAGGGCAAAAGAGATAGGGAGTGAAGTTTTATCAATGATCTCCTGCCGCAGATCGATGGTCCATTGCCAGGGGTCGAAATATTTGTCCATGCCTGTTAAATCCAGATAGAATTCATCAATCGATGCTTTCTCAAACAAGGGAGCTTTTGCAGCAATGATCTCTGTAACCCAACGCGAATACTTTGAATATTCACTCCTGCTCCCTCCAACAATAATTGCGTGAGGACAAAGGCGCATCGCTGTTTTCGCGGGCATGGCAGAGTGAATTCCAAATTTTCTTGCCTCATAACTGCATGCGGCCACAACTCCCCTTTCACTTCCTCCTACAATGACAGGTTTCCCCTTTAAAGAAGGATCGTTCAAAATCTCAACCGATACGAAAAACGAATCGAGATCAAAATGGGCAATGATTCTTTGAGGAGCTGCCATGTGTTTGCTAAGTTACGAAATCAATATGGCGAATTTGCGGATTGCGAATGGCGAATGCTTTAGTTATAGATTTACTGCGTACAAGGTTTGCTCCTTCTATAAAAAGATCGGACCTAAAAGAATCCGCCATTCGCAATCCGCAAATTCGCCATATTTTATTTTAATTTTAATCATGAACATGGAATGGATCAAACTCAGCATAGCCCCGGTAAAGGACCTCATCGGCTTTCTTCATACCAAATCGAAAACGAATGATGTTATCAAGCGCCAATTGTTTATTGAATTGCGCGATAACCTGAACGTATTCAGCAATGGGTTCCTGAATGAATCACCTTATGATATTATTCTCGACCTCCTTAGCAATGCCGCGATCCAGCAGGCGATCAAGGAAAATTTTCACTTTAACAAACTGAAAAAAGGAATTATTGAAGACCGCCATATCAAAGACGACCGCAATAAGAAGTACAAAGGATGGACCGCGGAAAAACTGATGGACAAAATCGACGAGAAGATCACCGAACTAAAGAATATAAAGAAGTTAAACAATGGATCGGTAGCGAATGTGAAAAATAATATCCCGTTAATGATGAGTAATCTTTATTTCAGGATGAAGTTGGTAGCGGATTTTATCAGGTCGCAGTAAGAAATCGTGAGTCGTGAGTTGTGAGTCGTGAGGGGCTCCCCAATTAACGCTATTCACAATTACTTAGAGAATATCACTCGCTACTCACGACTCACAACTCACGATTCACGTTTATTCAAACACATCCATCAACCCATCGGGCAATTCCACCAACACCTGTTTTTTTCTTTTATCCACTTTGAGTAAGAATTCTTCGTGCAAAGGTATCAACGCTTCTTTTCCTTTCCAGTCGATTCGGCAAAGTAGCTGGTGCGGCTGTTCAATGATTTCCAGAATCTCTCCTAAGTCTTTTCCATCGTCGATAATATGGTATCCCAACATAGATATGGGCGCCGACTTGGAAGTGTATTGATGAAATTCCTCTTCGGTAAGCCAAACCTGTTTCTGTAATAATTTCTGGGCAGCTTCTTTAGATTCTACCCCGTCGAGTTTCAGGAAAACTTCATCATTGCTTTTTGATTTGGCCTCAATGATGAAATAAGGTAGTAGCTCATCTTTTTTAATTTCGATGAAGATTGCTTCCAATCCTTTCAATGCCGTTTTTTTACCAAGACTATGACGCAACACAAGATCTCCTTTCACCCCGAAAGTAGCGGCTAATTTTCCTATGCTGCAATAGTTGGTCATTTGACAAAGTTAAGCGGAGGAAGTTTAGGGTTTTTCGTTTATCATTTTGGTGAACAACCTAAGATATGGTCATCTGTGAAATATTCGAACAAATGATGCGTGTAAGCAAAAACGATAAACCATAAACGAAAAACAAAAAAAATCCCGGCATAAGCCAGGATTTTAATCAGGTCAAATCTATAAGTTGATTATGATTCTTCACCTTTTGTTTTGCGTACAGGAGGACCTGCCCTGCGAACTCTTCTGTCTTTCGCATCGGTTTCCTGTCTCTTACGTACCTGGATCTCATGTTCACCATGCCATTTCTGGAATTTCTCCATAGCGGCAGCTTCATCAAATAAACCAAGCTTTACACCACGTAACAAATGTTTCAGGTACAATACACCTTTGAAAGATAGGATACGACGTACCGTATCAGTTGGCTGTGCACCTTTGTGCAGCCAATCCAATGCCTTCTGGCGATCCAATTGAACGGTTGCCGGAACGGTGAGTGGATTGTACGTACCTAACTTTTGAATGAATTTACCATCGCGGGGTGAGCGGGCATCGGCCACTACGATGAAGTAGAATGGTCTCTTCTTAGACCCATGACGTTGCAGTCTGATTTTTACTGGCATTTTAAATAGAAATTTAAATGCGTTAATTAATAAGGTTACTGTTTCAGGATTGCAAAAATAGCAATCGAACAGAATTGACCAAAATTAATAATTATGATTGAAAATATTGTGTTTTAAATGGGAATGTTTAAAAAGAGTCGGGAGTTGGGAGTAAGGAGTCGGGAGTCAGTCGGCGAGTACGTAAGTCAGGAAGTCCGGGAGAATCCTCATTAAATGGTGACTTCTTCCGGACTTCCCGTCTTCTGACCTTTAGACTCCTGACTCCCAACTCCAGACTACCTCTTCATCCCCGGCATCATCCTGCCCATTGGCATCTTATTCATTTGTTTCATCATCTGTTTCATCTGGTCAAATTGCTTCATAAAGGCATTTACCTCATTGATATCCTTGCCAGAACCTGCCGCTATGCGCTTTTTACGGCTCATATCGATCAGATCGGGATTACTCCTCTCCTTCTTAGTCATTGAGTTAATCATCGCCTCGATCCCTTTAAAAGAATCATCACTGATGTCTACATCCTTGATTGCCTTGCCCATACCTGGTATCATCCCCATCAAATCCTTGAGATTACCCATTTTCTTTATTTGTGCCAATTGCTGCATAAAGTCCTCAAAATCAAACTGATTCTTACGGATTTTCTTTTCCAGCTTTTTAGCTTCTTCTTCATCATATTGAGCTTGTGCCTTTTCAACCAGGGTTGTGATATCCCCCATCCCCAGAATCCTTTGAGCCATCCTTTCGGGATAAAATACATCAAGGGTATCCATCTTTTCTCCGCTGCTTACAAACTTGATGGGCTTATTTACGGTGTATTTTATTGATAATGCGGCACCACCGCGTGTATCACCATCCAGCTTGGTTAATACTACTCCACTGAAATCGAGCTTATCATTAAAGGCTTTGGCGGTATTTACGGCGTCCTGACCAGTCATCGAGTCCACCACAAATAAGATCTCTTGCGGTTTTACGGCAGATTTGATATTCGCAACCTCTGTCATCATCACTTCATCCACTGCCAAACGGCCCGCGGTATCCACAATGATTACATTTTTGTTCTTGCTCCTTGCTTCTTTTACTGCATTGGTGGCAATGTCAACCGCGTTCTTATTCTCCGGTTCACTATATACTTCAATTCCGATCTGTTCGCCTAATATTTTCAATTGGTCGATGGCCGCCGGACGATAGATATCCGCCGCCACCAACATTGGAGAAAGACCTTTTGAGTTTTTAAGAAAATTGGCCAGCTTAGCACTGAATGTTGTTTTACCCGAACCTTGCAGCCCCGCAATAAGAATCACTGCAGGATTTCCTTTGGCGTTAAACTCACTTTCGCTTCCTCCCATGAGTTCAGCTAACTCATCCTTTACAATCTTAACCATCAACTGACCGGGACTTACCGCGTTAATCACCTTCTGACCCATCGCATGATCACGTACTTTGTCAGTAAACTCTTTAGCGATTTTAAAGTTCACGTCGGCATCGATTAATGCTTTGCGAATTTCCTTTACTGTTGCAGCGATATTCAGTTCGGTAATGCGGCCCTGACCTTTTATCTGCTTAAACGCTGACTCGAGCCGCTCAGATAGATTTTCGAACATGGTGTGGTTATTTCGTGATAATCTTTAAAGTTTTTTTGTTTTTTGTTTATGGTTTTTCGTTTTCGAAATTCTAAGTATACTTATAAATAGAAAGACTTTGCTATTCATAAGCAATGCTCGGCCTAAGGAACGAAAAACGATAAACTCAAAACGTCTCCTAAAACAAAAAGTGAATGTAATTAAACATTCACTTTTTAAGGAAATACAAATTTACAGTAAGATTATGAAGTGTAGATTTTCTTTATGCTTCTTATTATTTTAAAATTATACACCCAGGAAACCACGGAGTTCTCTGGAGCGTGAGTTGGTTCGCATTTTAGTAATTGCCTTATCCTTGATCTGGCGGACCCTTTCGCGGGTAAGATTGAATTTCTCACCGATATCTTCCAGTGTCATCGGGTGATCGATTCCAATCCCAAAGAAATAGCAGATTACTTCTTTCTGACGCTCAGTCAATGATTTCATCGAGCGCTCTATTTCCTGTGTCAGCGATTCGTTATGCTCGATATTGGTTTCGGCGCGATCAGCGTTTGGATTTTCCATCACATCTATCAGGGTATTGTCTTCTCCTTCCGATAAAGGTGTATCAACGCTGATATGACGGGCACTGCTTCCTAATGTTGCCGTAACCTCTTCGATTTCCAATTCAAGCAATTCCGCAATTTCATCAGCCGAAGGCTCTCTTTCAAACTGCTGTTCTAACAGGGAAAATGCTTTTTGAATTTTATTGGTAAGCCCTACTTTATTGAGGGGCAAACGAACGATACGCGCTTGTTCGGCCAATGCTTGTAAAATACTTTGGCGGATCCACCACACTGCGTAAGAGATAAATTTAAATCCACGGGTTTCATCAAAGCGTTGTGCCGCTTTTATCAACCCGAGATTACCTTCATTGATAAGATCAGGTAAAGAAAGTCCCTGGTTCTGGTACTGTTTAGAAACGGATACAACAAACCGGAGATTGGCCTTGGTTAGTTTGTCAAGGGCGGACTGGTCGCCTTGTTTAATACGACGTGCCAGTTTTACTTCTTCTTCCGGACTGATCAATTCTACTTTCCCGATTTCCTGCAGGTACTTTTCCAGGCTCTGCGACTCACGATTAGTTATACTCTTCGTGATTTTGAGTTGACGCATACTCATAGGTTGGCCTTTTTTAGGATTTAAATGGTTATTGGGTCTTTTACAGAATTATTATGAAAAACGAATAAACAGGCCGATTTCTTATGCCTGTGTATAATTTAAACGCCTTTATTTTCAGTAATTTATGCCAAACCCAGCCCTGACGGGCATTTGGGCGCCCCAAAACCCTTGTTTTGGGGCCCTAAAACCGCCAGACCCCGCCCAAAATGGGACTTTTGGACGGCCAAGCCCAACAAAAAAATTTTGATGGTAATATTATTTATCTATTATTGCAACATTAGAAATAAAAGGTCAATTGGAGTAGATGAGCAAGAAACAACAATTTACATTAGAGTATCCGGTAAGATGTTCTCCTTCCATTTTATACGAATTCTTAAGTACACCTGCCGGTTTACAGGAATGGTTCGCAGATAAAGTGGATGAACGTGATAATGTTTTCAGTTTTTCATGGAACGGATCCATTGATAAAGCAGAAGTGTTGGAAAGCGAAGAAAACAGATTCATTAAGTTTCACTGGATGCATGCACCCAAAGAAGAATATTTTGAATTCAGGATTGAGAAATCGGAAGTTACTAATTTAACCATCTTAGTGATCAATGATTTTGCCGACAAAAAAGAGATCAAGGACCAAAGCCAGCTATGGGGATACCAGGTAAAAGATCTTTTCCATCGTTTGGGAAATTAACCGGCTATTGCATTGCCAATAACCCGCTGCAATCCCAATAATCTTTCATTCATATCATTCCATTGGTGTAATTCAACCCGGGAGGTTAACTTATAAAATGGTTTGCCGCTGAGGTCAATTTCAGAAACAGTATCACTGTTATTTGAAAGTGAAATATAATTCTCTTCTGATAAGTCATGTTCCCATTCATCCCCGGTAATGCATAGTTGAAAATTATTAGCTGCTAAAAGAGCTGTTTGCTTATATAAATGAGGAATAAACAATTGCTGGTACTTCCCTTTTAAATGAAGCGTGACGCTGAAAAAATTTCCCCACCAGAAAAAAGTACGAACCGCGAAAATATCTTCCTTTCCAAAGGAACGCGGGTAATCCAGCATTACATACGGAAGCCCTTTGTACTTTTCGCCTCTCGAAATTTTGGGTCCGATAGTTAACAGCTCCTCCGGCAAGTTATTTGTCGTATAGATTGATGATTGCTGTAGCTCCGAAGCCAATTCACCAAAGAGCGCGTATACTTTTTCAATAATGGTATTCTTTGTTAAAAGCAATTGCGCGTTTTGCACTAACTGCAATTCGTCTTCTGAAAGCTGTATTTTTGTCAAATTCATGGAGATGTTTATCGTTTTTGGTTTATCGTTTATCGTTACTGACAGCGGCAAGTTAATGCTATCATAATAACATTCTGAATGATAAAGATAAATTCCGGCTTAACGGGTTGTATTTGAATGTAAGGACATTTACCGAGCTAGAACGAAAAACCACGAACCATAAACTACAAACTAAAAACGTTTGATCAAGAAACTCGACATACTGGTTCTGAAAGCCTTCATCGGCCCCTTCATCGCCACTTTTTTTTTAACCCTCTTTGTATTAATCCTCCAATTTTTCTGGTTGTGGATTGATGATTTTGTAGGAAAAGGAATTGATGCGTTTACTATACTAAGACTTATTGTTTATCTCAGCGCTACCCTTGTTCCTCTTGCATTGCCATTGGCTGTATTGCTTTCCTCCATTATGACATTTGGCAATCTTGGGGAAACCTTTGAACTGGTAGCTATCAAATCGGCCGGCATCGGGTTGTTGCGTTTTATGCGTCCGTTATTTATTGCTGCTTTATTTTTGGCGGGACTCGCTTTTCTCTTCAACAACTATGTTATTCCGATAGCCAACCTGAAAATGAAAACGCTTCATACGGATCTCGTGAATAAGAAGCCGGCTTTCGACCTTAAAGAAGGACAGTTTTATAATACCATTCCTGGTTATTCTATAAAAGTATCATCAAAGAAGAATGATTCAATTCTCAACCAGGTACTCATCTATGAAAACAGCGGGGGATTGCAGGATAACATGATCTCGGCCCAAAGCGGCATCATGCGGGTTTCGGCCGATAAAAGATTCCTTGAATTTACTCTGCGCAAGGGCTGGCGTTACCAGGAAAGAGGCAACCGGGCGGATATCAATACGGAATTTATAAGACTTGGATTTGATGAATATAAAAAAGTACTGGACCTGAGCTCGCTTCAACTCAATCTTACTGCTGACTCCGTTTTTAAGAACAGGTACGAAATGCTAAGCATGCGCCAGCTTAATTCCGCGATTGATTCAATTGAAAAAAGTTTGAGACAATATGAACAACGCAGCCGAACGGATCAGCTTGCTTATCTCGGTTTCGTGAAATACTTGGATACCGGATGGATAAATGTAAAAGTGCCGCCAGCAAAGAATAAAAAATTCATTGATGTGCTCCCCGACAGCGCTGTGATAGTGGTGAGCGATCAGGCCGTATCATACGCCAATTCACTCCGCTCCTCGTTGGAAGGCTCCGCGATCGATTATGAAAACAAAAGAAAAGAACTGAGACTCCATCTAATTGAATGGCATAATAAAATAACTATGTCGATGGCAGTACTCGTTTTGTTTTTGATAGGCGCTCCTCTTGGATCTATTGTTCGCAAAGGAGGCATTGGAACTCCGGTGGTATTTGCCGTTATCTTTTTTGTGATCTTTTTCCTGCTGAATAATTTCGGTAGAAAATTCGTGAAAGAAGATATTATGCTCCCGGTATCCGGTATGTGGTTGGCCACAGCAGTTTTGGCTCCTATTGGATTCTTTTTGATTTATAAGGCCCTTCACGATTCGCAACTTTTGAACAAAGAGTTCTATTACCGGGTCTCCCGAAGCATTGGAACTGTGTTACAAAAATTAAGGCTGCGCAGGCAAAAAGTTACAGAGGAAATAGCTGGCTCCTAAAAGCAGCCGGTGGTTTTACTGAAATAAGTTGTACTTTCTGTGTTTTCTATTGGCCAGGTTAACCCGCTAAGCCCATGATATCAACGGCTAAAAAACTATATTGCTATTGGGGAAGCTTTATAATTGCGCTCCTGCTCTTTCCTATTGTGTTAGCGGCCCAATCTCCGTATTCATACAGAGATTCGATGAAAGTATTCTCCCTTTTAGAAAAAGCGGATCAACAAATTACAGGTTCTCAATTAAACGAAGCGCGGCAATCGGCAAACGAAGCCCTGGAATTCAGCCGTCAAAAAAAGTTCTTGCGCGGAGAAGCCAACGCACATACTACGCTGGCGGATATTTACTATCGCCAGTCCGAATCTGTTAAAATGGGCTACCACGATTCGGCCAGCTTAAAAATAGGATTGCTTTTAAAAGATTCGTTGCTCATTGCGTTATCCTATTACCAACTAGGGCAGATGTTGCTTGATGACAACAAAATCACTGAAGCACAGCAACTGTTCAATAAGGCATTGCAACTAAAATTTGAAAAAGATCAGTCGTCCTATACCGCCGTTGTTTATAATGACATGGGGTTTTCTTATGGAGTAAGGGGTGAACACGAAAAACAAATCGAATGGCTGCTCAAGGCTATGCGACTCTATGATAAAATTGATGACCCCGCCGGTATGTCTCAAACACTTAGTAATCTTTCAACGGCTTATTGGGTCTTGGGGAAGAGAAAAGAAGCCATTGACTATGCAAAAAGAGCCATTGTTATTAGAGAGAAATTAGGTGACGCTGACGCGCTTTCTCTATCTTATAATAATCTTTCCCAATTGTATTTATTAAGTGATTCCCTCGAGGCTGCGATCAGATATCTTCAACCCGCCATCAAATATGCAGAAGCCAGTGGATTAAAAAGCAGGTTGGCTCAAACGTATATAAGTATGGGTTTGATAATGAACCGTCAGGGGAAACCTGGAGGAATCGAATACGAAAAAAAAGCAATTGAGATATATAAAGAAACAGGTAACAATCATATGCTCGCAACCCGTTACGTGGCGCTAGCAATTTATTATTTTAACAATGTAAAAGATTCTACGGAAGCAGCGTTATACTTTCAAAAGTCATATGATATTGCCCGGGCCATCAATGACAAACCATTGCTGCGTGATATCTATCTCTATAAAGCCATTTTCTACAAAGAGCAAAAAGATTTCTACAATGCTTATGAGAATATAAAAATGCATTTCCGTTACCGCGATACGATTACATCGGAAGAAACACAGACAAAGATCGCCGAACTTCAGACTCAATACGATACAGAAAAAAAGGACTTTGAAATTACGCGACTCAGTGCCGACCAGCAGATCAAACAACTGGAACTGGAAAAACAACAAGCTGTTATTGCCGGTAATAAGGAAGAAGCGAAACGAAAACAAAATGAAATCGACCTGCTGATCCAGGGCAGGGAACTGCAGCAATTGAAAATACAAAAGCAGGAAGAAGAATTGGAAAAACAAGCCCTGCTTTCAAAAACAAGGGACCAACAGTTAAAACTGGCGCAACAGGAAACTCAATTAAATGAAAAGCAATTGGAGAATCAGAAGCAATTGCGCAATGGAATTATATACGGCACCTTATTATTGCTGATATTAGCCGCTGTATCCTTTAATCGTTTCCAGTTGAAAAAGAAATGGGAACAACAGAAAGCATTGCAGGGCATCCGCAATGATATTGCCCGCGACCTGCACGATGAGATTGGTTCCACCCTCACCAGCATCAACATACTGTCTACTGTATCTCAAAAAAATATAGAAAAGAATAAAGAGAAAACAGCCGTTTCCTTACAACAGATTACCGAGCAATCTCAACAGATGCAACAGGCTATGAGTGATATTGTTTGGGCCATCCGTCCGGATAATGATAAAATGGAGAATATGGTTATCCGTATGCGGGAGTTTGTGAGTCACACGCTCGAATCGAAAGAAATTGGATTGGCGTTTGATGTAGACAAAAACATCTTACCACAAACACTTTCTATGGAACAGCGTCGCGATTTCTTTCTAATATTTAAGGAAGCCGTAAACAATGCCGCCAAATATTCGCAGGCTAAAAAAGTGATTATTGACCTGAAGCGGCAGAATGGTTATATGCAATTATCGGTGAGTGACGATGGACAAGGTTTCGAAACAAATCGTATCACGTCTTCAAATGGACTTAAAAACATGAAGGAACGCGCTTCGTCTTTAGGAGGCACTCTTAAGGTACTGTCTGAGCCGGGTTGTGGAACTACTATTCAACTGAATTTTCCGGCTACATAATCATGTAGTACAGAATATGCAAGTATTTGTTTCTTTTGTAAGTAACGCGAATGAAAATAAAAATCCTCATATACGACGATAACGAAGCGCTTCGCAATAGTATTGAAGCAATGCTATCAGACGAGCCTGAATTTGAAATTGTGGCTACCATGCCCAACGCTGAAACAGTTGAAACCGATATTCAGCAGCTGACCCCTGCGGTGGTGTTAATGGACATAGATATGCCTGAGGTGAATGGCGTGGAAGCTGTTCGACGAATAAGGAAGATCAATGCAGAATTGCCCATTATCATGCTTACGGTATTCGACGACAATGAAAATATCTTCAATGCCATTTGTGCCGGTGCTTCGGGGTATATCCTGAAACGTTACGCGCCGCTGGAGATCCCCGAAGCCATACGCACGGTACTGAGCGGGGGTGCCCCTATGACGGCCAGCATTGCGCGGAAAGTGTTGATGATGGTGCCACGTGCTGCTACTCCGGATAAAGAAAAACACAATCTATCCGATAAAGAAAATGTCATCCTGCAATTATTGGTAAACGGGAATAGTTATAAAATGATCGCGGCGGAGTTAGGGATCAGCCTGGATACGGTACGTTTTCATATAAAAAAGATCTACGACAAGCTACATGTTCATTCCGCTACGGAGGCGGTTTCCAAGGCTTTGCGCGACAGGTTAGTTTCTGTTTTCCTGTTTTAGAGGACGTGATATTGTTAGTAAACATCGGGCGGGAAGTGGGCAATTTTCACCTTTAACAACTCACTAGTTTTAGCTAGTCTGGCAGCTTTAAAACTGTTTAGTTTGCAACCTGTTTGTATCCCTCAAAAGGATACTGAAGTATAATGGGGAAAAAATAATTATTCTGTTTGTGGGGTCACAGACAACTTTTGAGCAAAATAATCTGTACCTTTTTAAAATGTTGGGAATGGGGCAGAAACCAGTGCTGTCGTGAATCATAGGGGAAACGGAAACAAGGTTTTTGGCACTCCGGACCGCCTTTAACCTTCATGATTTCCTGTCAAAAGCTGAAAATCTGTATTATTTTATTAAATCACCCAAAAAGGGTATTGGTAAACTCAATAAAAATTTCCATCTTTATTGCCAATTCACAGAGCGTTAAGCTCAAATCCGTTTACTCATTGAAAACTCCCGTTTGCTAAATACGGCTCCGAAAGCAAAGAAGTTACTCTAAATTGCCGTAGACTCATCCAATCCTAAGTTATTCCTGTGTTTGGTAGCCCATTTTTTTACGGTTCGAAACTATAACTTTTATGAAAAGAAACTATCTGCTTCTCTTCTTCGCCGTTCTGTCTTTTGGCAGTTACGCCCAATTAACTATTCAGTCAGGTGCTACGTTTTTTATCCAGGCAGGTGCGACGGTAACTGTTCAGGGAGATGTTGTCAGCAATGCTGACATACAAGGAACTGGCTTGTTGCTGCTGAAAGGAACATCCGCACAGAATATAAACATGAACGGATTCACCGTTAACACTAGTGTCGAAATTGATAATACTAATCATATCACGCTTACAGGTGCAGCCAGAACTGCCGGACTTCTTACGTTTACCAATGGCAAAATAATTCTGGGCACTAACAATTTAATCATGGCTCCTACCGCTACTTTCGCCGGTGCGGGCACAGGCAAGTTTGTGGAAACAAACGGAGCTGGTCAGCTTCGCCGCGAAATCGCAGCAAACGGAAACCTGGTTTTACCGGTCGGTACCGGAACCCGTTATACCCCGCTTGAGTATCAGGTGGCAGGTGCAACTTTTTCCGCTGCTTATGTAGCTGGCAGAAGTGTAAATGGTGGCCATCCTAATAAACACCCGCGTTCCAGCGATTTCTTAAATCAATATTGGTCTCTATCGAGAAGTGGAATTACAGGCGGAACAGTAACAACAGTTGGTTCATATACCGAAGGAACCGATCTAACAGGCGTTGAGGCAGATATTCGTGCTGTGACCTGGAACGGAGCTAACTGGGCCTTGGGCACTTCTCAAAATAATGCAGCTAATACTGTAACAGCTGCAATTACTGGAACCACCGGTGATTTATATGCAATGAACCGTTTTCTACTTGCTTCTCCAACTGTATACTTACAAGCGGCATTCAATGCAAGTACACCTACATTAATGAACGACAGGTTAAGAAACTCAGGGGCCTATTCACCTGGCGTTTACCCAGCATCTAACCTGATACCATTGACAGATCCTTACCGCTCTGCTCCATATAGTGCTAATTACACACATGTAAACAATACTGTACCTGAAACTATTCTTCAATCTGTTTTGAATGATCAGGCCGTTGCAGCTAACAATATTGTGGATTGGGTTTTTGTAGAACTGAGAACTATATCTTCTCCCACTGTTGCTCCAGTTACCCAAACCCGTGCTGTTTTGTTACGCAGAGATGGAACACTAGTAGACGTGGATGGAGTTAGTCCAGTTTATTTTAAAAATGTAGATCCTGCTAATTATGTACTAGCTATTCGTCACCGGAATCATCTTGCAATATGTATTAATCCAGCTGCTCCAACTCCACTAAGTTTTAGCCCAACTGGGTTCAATTTCGGAACCGCGGGTGCAGCATCCTTATTCGGAACCGCCAATACAAATTACAGAGTTCTTAGTGGGCTTAATGTAATGTGGGCCGGAAATGCCAACCATAATCCGAATGTACGCTACGCAGGTATCGACAATGACAAAGATGTTGTTCAATCTGATTTGGGTATCGTTGGCTTGTCGGCGAATTATTATCGCTCAGATCTTAACTTTAATCGAACAGTAAGATATGCAGGTATTGATAATGATAAAGACTTTTTACTAGCAAACATTATTAATATTGCTCCTGTTGGACAAAAACTACAAGTATTACCAAACTAATTATTTAATACACACTACTAAACAATACAAATGAAAAAATTTTTATTCCTGGCAGCTGCGGTGGTAGTAGTCTTTTCCGAAGCCCAATCGCAAAACCTTCAGGCCTCTTTAACAACTGGCTCCACAGGTAATTCTGTACGTATAAAAGTGCGTTCTAAAGATGCACCTACTAGTGCTGGTATTATAAGTACTTTGAACTTTGCCTTACAAATACCTTCATCAATTACACCCAAACCGATTTTATCTGTTGTTGCCGAGATATTGCCTTCAACTGCCGTAGGAACTTACACAGTCACCGATGTAAGCGCAGAAACTCCCGGGTTTTACACTTGGAACATATTTGGAAATGATGGTACTACTGCCACTTCATGGGCATTAAACGAAGAAAAAGAATTTATTGAAGTAAGGTTTAACCAGGGACCTACTGTTCCCCCAACTAGTGTTAGCATCGTACATATTCCATTTGGAGGCACTACTGGCGAAACTACCTTTTACCTTTCCATTGCTGGTATTAGTCAGGTGATACAGTCGGAATTGGTATATGGCCCTGGCGCTATTAATACTACGGCTGGTGTCTACCCCGACGGAAACGCTAGTTTTTCACTTGCCAACATATTTCTTCCGGTTACCTGGCTCGGCTTTGATGCAATCAAAAAAGATAAAAACGCAGTCCTTACCTGGTCGGTAGCAAATGAGGATGATAATGAAGTATATGAAATTGAAAGAAGTGTAAATGGCACCAATTTTTCAAAATTTGGAAGTTTGGCTAAGAAAATGAACAGCAAACTGGAAAATTCATACGAGTTTACTGATTTCAATATCGATCAGCTTAATAGTAAAGTTTTATACTATCGCGTTAAGCAAGTCGATAAAGATGGTCAATTCACCTATACAAGCGTTAGAACCGTTCGTTTGGTAAATAATACAAAAGGAATTGGAATTTATCCGAACCCGGTAAAAGATGGATTTTACCTCTCTATTCCAACTGAGGTGCTCGGACCTGGAACAAAGAAAATCCGACTCAATATGCTTAATGCTGTTGGTCAGACAGTCCATGCAAGAGAGATCACATCAGCTGTTGCCAGTAACTATTATTATGACATTAAAACACCAGGAGTACTTAATGGTGAGTATATGTTGCAAATAATTAGTGACGGAAAGATATTAGAAACCAAAAAAGTAATTGTGCAGCGTTAATCTGATATCATTAACCATTAATACCTTTTTTAGCTTTTTTTCTTCATGCACACACACCTTTGTTGCGATCGCCGTCAAAAGCAGGAACAGCAAAGGTTTTTTTATTTATGATATATGATTTTGTGATTCATGATTACCTAGGGGTAAATAATCTCTAAGTATTAAAACATTCCCCGCAGAGGAAGATATCATAAATCAAAAATCTTAAATCCTAAATCGCTATTTAGTTCTACATTTATTGGAAATGACCCGGCGTTTAATCCTCAGCAAGAAAATTTCCGCATACAAAAATGGGTAGTAACAGTTGCCGTACTACTATTTCTTATTAAGATCATAGCCTTCTTTTTAACCCGCTCCGTAGCTATTCTTACAGATGCTCTGGAAAGTACCGTGAACGTGATCGCTGGTTTTGTGGGCCTCTATAGCCTTTATATCGCGGGGAAACCAAGAGATATTGACCATCCATATGGTCATGGCAAGGCTGAATTTCTTTCCGCTGCCGTTGAAGGAACCATGATTATTGTTGCGGGCTTTATCATCATTTACGAAGCCATCGATAATTTTATTTACCCGCATGCCATTCAAAAATTAGATTGGGGTATTTCACTCGTAGCTATTACCGCCGCAATTAATTACGGAGTAGGTTTTATCAGCTTACGAAATGGTAAAAAAAATAATTCCCTGGCCCTCATTGCCAGTGGCAAACACCTTCAGTCGGATGCCTATTCAACTTTAGGGTTGGTGATAGGATTGGCTATCATTTACTTTACGGGCAAAGTTTGGCTGGATAGTGTGGTCGCCATCCTGTTCGCATTTATCATCATCTATACAGGGTATAAAATCCTTCGAAGCTCAATTGCCGGAATTATGGACGAAGCCGATTCGGACCTTCTTAAGAAATTGATCTCTTTATTAAACAACAACCGCCGTCAAAACTGGGTTGATCTGCATAACCTCCGTTTAATAAAATATGGAGGACAGTTACACGTAGATTGCCATCTTACCGTTCCCTGGTACCTCAATGTTCTGGAGGCACATGAAGAGATTGACGCGCTTACAATTCTCGTAAAAAATGAATTCGGTGATTCAGTCGAGTTCTTTGTGCATACCGACCCCTGCCTCGATTTCTCCTGCCCCATCTGCATAAAATCGGATTGCAACGTACGTAAACGTCCGTTTACAAAACGGGTGGAATGGACGTTGGAAAATGTGTTGGCCGATAAGAAGCACAGGATTGAGAAGTAGTTTAAGGTTTGTAGTTTATCGTTTATCGTTTTTGCGTGCATCAAACTATTTATTCGAATATGCCGCGGGTGGCTAATGCTTAGGTTGTACGCCCAAACGATAAACGAAAAACCATAAACTACTAACCACAAACTACAAACCACAAACTATCTTATATTCGTTCTCCAAAATCACTTTACTATGCAGGCTTGGAAAGATTACCAGGAAAAAAACAAAGATCGTTTTCTTAATGAATTGCTCGGCTTATTAAGAATTCCCAGCGTCAGTGCACGAAGCGAACACAAAGAAGATATGAAACGCTGCGCTGAAGCAGTAAAAGAAAGTTTATTGAAAGCAGGTGCCGATAAAGTAGAGATATATCCTACCGATGGGCATCCTATCGTATATGCTGAAAAAATAACAGATCCCTCCCGCCCTACCGTACTGGTGTACGGACATTACGATGTACAGCCCGCCGATCCGCTGGAACTTTGGAACAGCGGTCCTTTTGAACCACTCATTAAAGATGGAAAAATTTATGCCCGTGGTTCCTGCGACGACAAAGGACAGTTCTATATGCATGTAAAAGCATTGGAAATAATGGTGCAAACCGGTTCACTGCCCACCAATATCAAATTCTGTATTGAAGGAGAAGAAGAAATAGGTTCTCCTAATCTCGGGAAGTTTGTAGCATCGCATAAAGACCTACTCAAAGCTGATGTAGTTCTTATCAGTGATACCGCTATGATCAGTATGGATACTCCCTCCATTGATATCGGCGTTCGCGGGTTGAGTTATATTGAAGTAGAAGTAACCGGTCCCAACCGCGATTTACACAGTGGTGTATATGGAGGCGCGGTGGCCAACCCGGTAACCATGCTCGCGAAAATGATCGCTTCCTGTCATGATGAGAATAATCATATAACCATCCCTGGTTTTTATGATGATGTGGTAGAGTCTACTCCAGAAGAAAGAAAATTGATGGCGGCTGCTCCCTTCAGCGAGGAAGAATACAAAAAAGATCTGGGTGTAAGCAGTCTATGGGGAGAGAAAGGATATACAACCAACGAACGTACAGGTATCCGTCCTACACTAGAACTAAATGGTATCTGGGGCGGATATATCGGTGAAGGCGCTAAAACAGTATTGCCTTCAAAAGCATTTGCAAAGATCTCCGCCAGGTTGGTTCCCAATCAATCTGCAAAAAAAATTACCGAAAAATTATTGAAATACTTTAAGAGTATCGCTCCTGCTGGCATTACCGTTAAAGCGGAAGAGCATCATGGCGGGGAACCTTATATGACACCTATTGATTCTACCGCATATAAAGCAGCTGCAAAAGCAATAGAAGCCACCTTCGGAAAAAAACCGATCCCCGTTCGTGGCGGAGGAAGTATTCCTATCTGTTCGCTATTTGAAAAGGAATTGGGTATAAAAATAGTATTTATGGGTTTTGGCCTGGATAGTGATAACCTGCATAGCCCGAATGAGAAATACGATATTTTTAATTTTTATAAAGGGATTGAGACGATACCTTATTTCCACAAATTCTTTGCGGAGACCAAATAATAAATGTAAAATGTAAAATCTAAAATTTAAAATGTAGAAAGGGGCTTTCGTTTTACATTTTACATTCTACATTTTAGATTTTACATTTATAAGAATGAACAAGTCAGCCGAAAAATTACGACTCGATAAATATCTCTGGTGCATCCGGCTTTTTAAAACCCGCAGCCAGGCTGCAGACGCTTGTGATAAAGGAAGAGTAAAATACAACGGCGATGCTGCCAAAGCCTCTAAACACGTTTCCGTTAATGATGAATACGAAGTGAAGACTGAAGCTAAACGATGGCGTATAAAAGTTACGGGGCTGCTTCATAACCGCGTTCAATATGCAGAAGCTATAAAATATTATCTCGATATTACTCCCGCCGAAGAAATAGAACGAATACAATTCCAGGCCGCCAGTTTTCATACAGGCAAACGTCCGAGCAAAATTGGCCGACCGACAAAAAAACAGCGTAGGGATTTGGATGACTTTGCTGGGGAAGAACGTGAGTCGTGAGACGTGAATCGTGAAAGACTCCCTAAGTAATAGTAGCTGTTTGTAAACTCGGGAACTCCTCACGACTCACCATTCACGACTCACGTGTTGCCTCTCACGACTCACTACTCACG
>Ga0190274_10000833_pt1 | contig 17852 bp, 13 predicted proteins | sample Popmic531T_FD_133002 | JGI IMG/M metagenome (GOLD analysis project Ga0190274, IMG submission 133002) | Populus adjacent soil microbial communities from riparian zone of Yellowstone River, Montana, USA - 531 T | ecosystem: Environmental > Terrestrial > Soil > Riparian zone | place: USA: Montana... | reverse complement strand
AATGGAATGAAAGTGAACAACCTTTGGTTGTTTGTTCATTAGGAGATGCATCAGTTACTGAAGGTGAAGTTGCAGAAGCTTTTCAAATGGCAGTTTTGAAAAAGTTGCCGATAGTGTACCTGGTTCAGGATAATGAATGGGATATATCAGCACATGCTCGCGAAATTCGTGCTATGGATGCTTCAGAATATGCGGCAGGATTTAAAGGACTAGAAGTGCGTAGTATTGATGGAACCGATTTCATCAAATCTTTTCAGACCATGCGCGAAGTTTTTGCTACTGTAAGAAAAGAACGCAGGCCCTTTCTTGTGCATGCCAAAGTGCCACTGTTGAATCATCATACTTCAGGAGTGCGTAAAGAATGGTATCGCGATGATTTAGAAGAACAGCAAAAACGTGATCCTTTTCCTAAGTTCAAAAGCCAGTTGCTTGATTTTGGTTTTACCGAATCACAATTGTCGCAGATAGAAGCTCAGGCAGCTAAAATAGTGCAGGAGCATTTTAACAAATCAATGGCTGCTGAAGACCCGCGTCCGGAAGATTTGTTCACTCATAATTTTGCGCCCACATTAATCACTGAAGAACGCGGCGAGCGTGAACCAGCAGGAAAAGAAAAAACTGTGATGGTTGATTGCGCACTTTTTGCAGTTCAGGAATTGATGGCAAAACATCCTGAATGTTTGTTATACGGACAGGATGTGGGAAGAAGATTGGGTGGTGTGTTCAGAGAAGCTGCAACGCTTGCTCAGAAGTTCGGTGATGACCGTGTATTCAATACTCCAATCCAGGAAGCATTCATTATTGGAAGTACGGTAGGAATGGCAGCCACAGGTTGTCGTCCGATTGTAGAAGTACAGTTCGCCGATTATATATGGCCGGGCCTCAACCAGCTTTTTACTGAAGTCAGCCGCTCATGTTATCTTTCCAACGGAAAATGGCCGGTGAGCTGCATTATAAGGGTTCCTATTGGTGCTTATGGCAGCGGTGGACCCTATCACTCCTCCAGTGTGGAAAGTGTGGTGGCGAATATAAGGGGAGTTAAAATTGCGTATCCATCCACTGGTGCCGATTTAAAAGGTTTGATGAAAGCTGCTTACTATGATCCTAACCCTGTGGTGATTTTTGAACACAAAGGTTTGTACTGGTCTAAAATAAAAGGTACAGAGGATGCAAAGACAATTGAACCTGATGAAAATTATATCATCCCATTTGGTAAGGGACGTTATGTTACAAAATCAGATACTGATAAATCATCGGTAACAATTATTACCTATGGTATGGGAGTGTATTGGGCAAAGAATGCGGCAAAGGATTTTGCAGGCCGTGTTGAAATTGTAGATCTCCGTACACTGCATCCGATTGATGAAGCGATGATATTTGAATCGGTGCGAAAAAATAACAGGTGTATTGTAGTGACTGAAGAGCCGGTAAATAATTCTTTCGCGCAAGCACTTGCCGGAAGAATATCCGCTGCCTGTTTCCGATCATTGGACGCACCTGTTGAAGTGGTAGGTTCAGAAGATCTTCCTGCAATACCATTGAATGCCACTCTTGAATTTACAATGATTCCGAATGCGGATAAAGTTGCAAAGGCGATTGCATCCATTTTGCAATATTGATTTTCGTCAATTTGAATTCTGAAAACATCGATGCATATTAATTGCATCGATGTTTTTTTTTGCTCTTAAAAATTCAATACTGTAGTCAATAATTATTTTCATAAATAAAAAGTTGTAGTATTTTCCAGACCATTTTGCCTCCATTTCACGAACAAAAACAAGTGTTGTGACTTGTATACCCTTCAAAACCGTTGATATGAGGCAGTTTCACAGTCGAGTTATCAACAAAACCCCTGATTTATCAACAAAAACGGTGGTTCATGTGTTAGAATGTTGATCTATACATGTCTTTCAGTTACTTTCGTTTTAGTTCTTTATCTAACCTATAAAAACCAAAAAAAAATGAACAAAGGTGAATTAGTTGATGCTATTGCATCTGAAGCAAAAATCACGAAAGCTGATGCTCAAAGAGGTCTTGAAGCTTTCCTTGCCGTAACTGCTAAAACTCTGAAAAAGGGTGACAAAGTAACTCTGGTAGGATTTGGTACATTCTCAGTTGCTAAAAGGGCTGCGCGCGTAGGTCGTAACCCACAAACCGGAAAAGAGATTAAAATCGCTGCAAAGAAAGTGGCTAAATTTAAAGCTGGCGCAGAACTTTCTGCCAAAGTAAAGTAATTTAACCAACTGCTATTAACAACCCTCCTAAACCGGGAGGGTTGTTTTTTTTTTATCCTTATTGAGGATTTTCATTACGTATATTTGAACAAAATAGAATTGTAATGAAGCATAGTCTAAGGCTGTCCCGGGTTTTTAGTATATTATTTTTTTTGATAATTCCCGGATTTTCGTTTTCTCAAATGTCGCTTGTTCCATTTGTCCCCAATGTTTCAAAAGTAACCGACATCACCAATTGTGGTGATGAGCGTTTGTTCATTGTGGAACAGGCAGGCAAAATTCAGGTTTCTGATCTTTATGGAAATCTGAAACCACAACCTTTTCTGAATATCACAGACCGTGTATTCGATGCGGGTGGTGAACAAGGGTTACTCGGACTTGCATTCAGTCCCTGGTATAGTTTCGATCACCGATTTTATGTGAACTACATCAACAATTCAGGCAATACTGTTATTTCGCGATTTACAGCATCTGCAAATCCTGACATTGCTGATTCACTCAGCGAAGAGATTTTGTTCACTGTACTTCAACCATTCACCAATCACAATGGCGGTGCACTTCAATTTGGTCCTGATGGTTTCTTGTATATTTCATTAGGTGATGGTGGAGCAGGAGGTGACCCCATGAACAACAGTCAGAATCTTCAATCACGTTTGGGGAAGTTGTTGCGGATTAATGTCAATGTACCTTCAGGATATTCAATTCCGTCCTCAAATCCATTTACAGGCCTGGCAGGAGCAGATCCTATGATATGGTCATATGGGTTACGTAATGCATGGCGGTTTTCATTTGATAATCTTACAGGAGATAAATGGATTGCTGATGTAGGTCAGGCATTGTGGGAAGAAATAGATTTCCAGCCTGCTAATTCAACAGGAGGTGAAAATTATGGATGGCGATGCTTTGAAGGTTTTGTGAATTTTGATACATCAGGTTGTCAGCCGCAATCGTTTTATGTGAACCCTGTATATGCCTATTATCATCAAAACGCTTGTTCAGTAACAGGTGGCTATGTATATCGAGGTGCCAGAAATGAATCATGGTATGGAAAATATTTTTTCACTGATTATTGTGGAGGAATTATTCAAAGTCTTGCACCGAATGATACGGGTGGATACGATTTGCAATCCTATGGTTCATTTGGAGGTTTTGTATTTACAACTTTTGGCCAGGATAAATATGGTGAGTTGTACATTGGAAAAGGTTCAACCGGAGTTTTCAAGTTGCAAGACAGTACATGTGCTCCTGTTGCATTTATATCCTCACTGGATACAATCAGGGCCGTAGGTGAACACTTTGAACTTAAAACACCTTATTTCCCGGGTTTTTATTATCAGTGGTATTTCAATGATGTGCTGCAACCTGGAATTACAAGTAATAAATTTATGGCACACCATAGTGGAAACTATAGGGTGAAAGTCACAAGCGACAGTTTGTGTTCCAATGAATCAAAAACCTTGTTTTTACTTTTGCAATCAAGCGAAACATTTGAGATATCACCTAACCCCGCCGATGAGTATGCCGATATAAACTGGGCAATGAATTTTCCGGGAAACAAAACGATTGAAGTTTTTGATGCTACAGGAAAGTTGTGTGAGCAGGCGAAGCTCGACGGAAAAGCATTTACATACAGATTGAACACTACGCGATATACCAATGGAATTTATGTGGTAAGAATAATTTATAACGATCAGTCTTACCATGCAAAACTGATGGTGAAATAAAAATACTTGTGAATGTTTACCTGATCAATGTTACCGTTCCTGTATAAGGCTTTTTGGTAGCGTCGTTGAAAATCACAAAATTGTAAAGGTAAATTCCTTGAGGAAGTAAATTTCCTTTGTTATCTTTTCCGTTCCACGTCTGATACCCGCTGTCGGAATGAAAAACTTCTCCGCCCCAGCGGTTGAATATCCGCATTGCATAGCCTCCTGTAGAAGCACCTATCAAACCGAACTCATCATTCCTTCCATCACCATTGGGTGTAAAAGAATTGGGCATATACGCTGTAATAAAATCTTCCACTTCCAGCATTTTAACAAGAGTATCGGTGCATCCAAATTGATTCATGGTCACCAGTGTCACCGGATAAATTCCTCCGGCAGGATAAACGTAAGCTGGGTGCTGTTCTTCAGTGTGATAATTTTTATCAAGTGTCCAGTTCCACGAAATTGCATCAATGGATTCATCAGTGAACTGCACATGCGGTATAAATATATTTGGTTTTTCAGGATCGAATGTGAATAGTGAAACAGGAACAGGAAGCACTTCTATGAAAATAGAATCGGCTAACGGACTGAAGCAAACATCATCAATTGTTCCATAATAATATCCCGTGGTGGAAGGATGAAAATTCAGAGCGGATGATGTACTGTTGCCGGAATTCCAGGTATATTGATAAGTGGAACTCTTTCCTCCGGAAACATTCATCTGTAAATTAACAAGTGTGCCGGAGCAAATTGTAATAGGGCCATCGGTGACATCATTTGTAAGAGGAACATACAGATGATATTTCAATGGGTCGGATGTCGCGAAGTCAGGAGTAAGACATTCATAATCGGATGTTGCAGTTACCACAATTTCATCATCTTCATTCATGGCAGCAAGGCTGAATGATGATGTAGTATCACCGGTAAGCACACCATTCAGATACCAACTGTAAACAGCAGGATTTCCGGTGTTGCTTGCAGCAGCTGTAAATACAACCTGTTGATTCGGACAAACAGAATCTGTTAAAGTTGCTGTCAATAAAACTTCCGGATGGAGCAATGGTGCAATGTTGAATATTATTTCATTGGAAGTATCAACAGGACAACCTGTAGAAGGCGTTACAGTAAGATACACAAGCATAACACCACTAGGATTAGCAGCAGTAAATTGAGGATTGTTCACTCCTGCAAGATTGCCATTCAAATGCCATTGATAAACCGGAGCAGCTCCGCCATTGGTTAAATTAGATGAGAACAAACAAATTTGTTGCGGACACAATACATCGGGTGGGTTGGAAGTGATGGTAACCTGTGCTGCAGGTTGTAAGCTAATCACCGCAACGTAAGGTGGAGATTCAGCAGTGTCACTAAGAATGCATGGGTCGTTTGAAACCAGCGTTACAGTGATAACATCGCCATTGATCAAAGTGTTTGAATTAAAAACAGGATCGTTGGTTCCGACAGGATTTCCATTTACTTCCCACATATAAATGGGTGCTGTACCTGCATTGGTAGAAGTGGCGGTGAATGAAGACCAAGCTCCCTGGCAATTAATTCCCGGAACAGTTGGCTGCACATTCACTGTAGCTGTTTGTGAAGCAGGTCCTGAAGTTACGTACACTGAAAAAATTTCATTGCTGGTTTTCGCAGGACAACCGTCATCAGTCACCGAAACATAAAATTGATAAGGGGCACTTTGAGTAGTGCCGCATGTAGGTGTCCAGCAGAATTGAGAAGTCACAACACTATCGCCTTGCACATCAGAAATGATACCGGCAGGACTGACAATTGTGGAATCTAACAACGGGCCTGATGCAGTGAGGAACAAGCTATCACCATCGGCATCTGCAAATGTGACATTAAAACAAAGCGTTTGTCCTTCACCAACTGTAAACACTGTATTTCCTCCCGTAGCTGCATAATTAGGAACAGAATTCGGAGTACATGCAATTGTTATAAACTGTAGGTCGCGCCTGACTTGAGATAATAAAATTCCATTCCGGTATTCCCGTATTTCAATTGCTGCTACATAAAATCCCTGGCTGGGGATGAAATAATTTGTGAGCCCGGTTATTGGATCGATATAAGCATAACTGCCTGCACCAAGAAAACTTGCTGCTGAAAATCCCGGGGCATAAATGATTTCAGGAATAGGAGTGAAGTATGGATTGTTATCGATGAATGGATCAGGCATTGGGTTAGGAGGACCTGAGTAACCGTTATAAGGTACCACAAATGAATACGCGAGTGAATCTCCATCAGGATCAAATGCATTGTTGATAATCGATACGGTATCACCAATGCACAGGTAAGGAACGCTTACATCGGTTATCTGGGGAGATGAGTTGATCACTCCGGGAGGAATGATTGTATAAAAAGTCATTCCGGCATTACCGGGTAAATCTATATTTACAATATTGCCATTCCTGCAACATCTTTCCACAATCAAATGATACGGGCTGCTGTTTGTTGGAACGAATATACTGGCTTGATACTCTCCCATTTCAATACATGCAGTCGAAGCGAATGTACATCCGGCACTACCGGGGTCGGTTACAAAAGTCGAATTCCAAAGGTTGAGTGATTCAGTCGAAAACCAGTCGAGTGCTCCGGAGCTACCCTCAATGTATACACCCAGAAACATGTTTGCATCGAGTGGTGCTGTAACAATGGTGGAATCACAATAACGGTAAACAATGAGCTTTACCAAATAAAAATCTCCGCCCGATGTACTTCCATCATGCATGTAGGTAAGTTCACCACCCATAAGGTGTGTGCCTGAAACTTTAAGCGGATTCCACAGTGAAAATAAAGCAAGGAGTATAATACAACTCCTCATAAATTTCCCACTCATTTTTGATAGGTTAAAAGCCACGATACTAAGGTACGGTGATAATTTCAGTCAATTGTCACGAATTTGTAAATAGAAATATCTGTAAACCAGCATGATATGAAAACCAAAGACGCTGTTATCTGGTGTAATTATCTCCTTCGTTAAATTGCTCATCTTCAACGGGTTCTTTTCTGGAAATGAATTTCTGATAGATATTCTTTATTTTCTCGATATATTTTGAAGAATCATCTCCAAAAATGGTGGTCGCAAATGAAGTTCCGAACAGGGTGGCAGCGGTGCGGATGATTGGGTTTGCGTTCTTGAAAAGTAACTGGGTAACTACAAATCCAATAGCTGCTTCAGCACCTTTTGTTTTAAGCATGCTTTTGAGTTCGGTATCCTTGCTCATAGAGGTGAAAGCATTCTTTATAAGATTTGCCGGACGCATTGATATCGCAAATTCCTTGATATGGACGTTCAGATTCCTCTCTTTGATTTTTCTTTCCACAGTGAGCTTGTCAATTTCAACTTTAAGCTCTGCCAGTGAAGTTATTGATGTGCTCATATCAGTTTGAATAAATCGCTTTAATAATATTATCAATAAGTGATCCTTTGAGCCATTTATCCCTGGAAATATAAATAACAACTGCTATCAGGGAATAAAATCCTGCGACAATCAGAAATCCCATGTACATTTTGTCAAAATATTCTGAGAGGCAGAATGCAAGAGCAAGACTGGCGAATAAAAATACCATACTCACAAAAACGGCGATCACAATATTAATAATCGCACTCGATGCAATTTCAGCCCCCTTGGCTGTGGCTTTCATTTTGTAGAGATCAGCTGAAGTGTTGACGTAAGATTTTAACGCCTCAACAATCTCATCAATTTCAGGCTTTGAATTTTCTCTGATTGGCTCCTCCATATGGTTATGCTTTTGTTTGATCAGCCATGTTGTCGATGACTTCTTCAGCTTTGTTGAGCAAAGTATCGGCTAGTTTTTTTGCTGTGTCAGTGATTTTTTTGCGACTGTCGGATCCTTTTTCCGGAGCTAACAAAATACCTATAGCTACACCCGCCGCGGCACCTGCCAGAAGTGCGATCAGAAGATTGCTGTTCTTTCCCATGAGAATTGATTTAAAAATGAACTTAAAAATTAAAAACTAAAATTACGCTTTTTTTTTCAATTAATTTATGTCAAAAGTCATTAAGAGAGCGTATAAAACTCTGTTTTTTCAGTCTGATGAGCCCTGATCATCCCAATGCTGATCAAATTCACAAGGATTGTGGTAGCCCTGCGGCGGGAAATATTGACCAGGTGGCAATATTCAGCCAAAGTGATTTTGGGGTGCGATGACAGGTAATCAAGCAATGCTTTTTCTTTCGAAGAAAAGCTGATCAGGGTCTGTTCGCCGGCACCTTCACGCTTTAATACATCCAAAACAACTTTGCTTGCCAGAAGTGACTCATCTTTTACGCGAATATAAGCCCACCATTTTCCATCATCTCCGAGGGCAAAATAAGGTTTGTTTTCACCCCTGGGAATATCCACTTCGAGTACGGTTTTTTTTCCCACATGCCACTCCGTGATACTGATTTTAATTTCGGGTTTGCAAAAGAATCCTGCTGCTTTTTCCAGCATAAATTTTTCTTCTTCAGGAGAAATGCCATGAATTGTTCTGTTGTCATTTACTCCAATGAGCAGCTTGCCACCTTTACGATTGGCAAATGAAACCATGGTTTTAGCGATTTTTGACTCGCTGCTGACTTCCTTCTTATAATCGAGCAATTCTCCCTCACCCTGTTCAAGCAATTTTCTCAGCCTGAGTGGTGGTATCACTGCTGTTTCCCTTGTTTTCATGACTCAAAAATGGTTCAGAATGCTGATCAGTTGTTTTCCAGCTCCAGTAGTAATAAGCCTGTGAATCCGGCAAGCGCGTTCAGGGCTTCTTTCAATTTCCATTTACTCTTGTTTCTTCGTTCTACTTTATTCGAAATTGCCCTAATCTGGAGGCACTGCAAATTTTCCATGCGGCACACATAAAAAAACGCAGCTCCTTCCATTGATTCCATAACCGGACCAAATTCTTCAAACGCTTTTCTGCATCCCGATACCGATCCATGTGCCTGTTGAACCGTTATGCCTTCCACCTCGGGAAGTGCTTTCAAACTACTCAATTTACCTTTATAAGTAGCCTGTAATTTTCCATTTTTAAATGGGGGTTCATTTTTTTTTGCCAGGCCCAAATCATAAATGCTCAACCTGTTGTTCCCATCTTCGGCACCAAAATCACCAAACTGATCCGCAATTATATTTACTACTCTGACAGGTTTAATATTTGGATCCAGTGATCCGCAAATGCCAATATTCAGTCCTATTTCATACCGGTTAAGTGCCAGGACCTTTGTGAGCCAATAGGAGGTGGCCGTTATACCCGGACCGGTGATCAGCACATCAATTTGTAAATTATCCGAAGGCTGTAGTGCTACTGGTTGACCGATTTTTGCTTTTTTAATAGTGGTTGATAAAAAGTCTGCTTCTGTGTGCGTAGCTGCGACAATCAGTATTTTGATCATAATTTCGACTTTTACTTAACCAACAGGCTGTTTAAAATGTTACAAAGGGCAATGTGTGCCGATTTTTGAATAACAACAATATTTCTTACCAATTGTTAATCAATCCACTATAAAGTCGCTCCTCCAATCGATTATAAGGATCATGTAAATCTCCGATGAAAATTTGCAAGCATTAAAATCCCGAAATGCTTCATCATAACAATCAATCATAATAAATCCCACCAATCATAACAATCCCAAAATCTTAATAATCCCAAAATCTCCATCATTTCCTACCTTTGCTAAAGTACTAAATTTAACAGGTTTCGAACCTGTGCAAGTTACCCAATACAAATACTATGGTTTTTGTTACCCGTAAGGAAAGGTTTAATGCAGCCCACCGATTATTCAGAAAAGAATGGACTGATGAAAAAAATCTTGAGGTTTTTGGAAAGTGTTCAAATCCGAACTGGCATGGTCATAATTATGAACTCTATGTTACAGTAAAAGGAAACGCCGATCCTGAAACCGGTTTTGTGATGGATTTGAAAGTGCTAAGTACCATTATCCGTACAAAAGTCACCGACAAACTCGATCATAGAAATATCAATCTTGATGTGGATTTTATGGCAGGAAAAATTCCCAGTACCGAAGTGCTTGCAATAGCGATATGGGATCAGATTGCTGACGAAGTGAAAGCCTCCGGTTGCGAAGTGCATTGCGTGAAGCTGTTTGAAACAGAAAACAATTTTGTGGAATATTACGGAAATTTAAAATAATCAGATGAGCATCGATAAACACGACGACATGATTGAGGATAATAGCATGGATGGCTATTTGAAAATTGATAAATATAATCCGAAGAAAATAAAAAAACTGTCTGATGCCTATCATCGGATCTTAACTGAAGTAGGAGAGGACACTGCTCGTGAAGGTCTCCTTAAAACTCCGGAACGAGTTGCCAAAGCCATGCAGTTCCTCACTCATGGTTACGACCTGAATCCTATGGACCTGCTGCTTTCAGCAAAATTCCGTGAAGATTACCAGCAAATGGTAATTGTAAAAGACATTGAGATTTATTCACTGTGTGAGCATCATCTGCTACCGTTTTTCGGTAAGGCACATGTGGCATATATCCCCGACAAATACATAGTAGGACTAAGTAAAATTCCGAGAGTAGTTGACGCTTTCGCGCGACGACTTCAGGTGCAGGAGCGGCTAACTACACAAATCCGCGATTGCATTCAGGAAGCTTTGAATCCGCTTGGTGTAGCTGTAGTTATTGAAGCCCATCACTTATGCATGCAAATGAGAGGTATTCAAAAGCAGAATTCTGTAACTACAACCTCTGCCTTCACAGGTGAATTTGAAAATGACCGTACCAGGAGTGAATTTATAAGCCTGATTGGTAAGCGTTTCATCTGATACCCCTTTGCAGGCTTTGATTACTGCCTGTTTTTGATTAAAATCGTGCAAAATTTTACGAAATATTTATGCCTATGAAAGCCTATATCTTTCCCGGACAGGGTTCACAATTTGTGGGAATGGGTAAGGAACTTTACGAAAGTTCTCCTGTCGCCCGCGACCTCTTTGAAAAAGCAAATCAAATACTGGGATTCCGGATTACGGATCTCATGTTTTCAGGCACCGACGAAGACCTGAAACAGACCAATGTCACGCAACCTGCTATTTTCCTGCATTCAGTTGCAGCTGCTTCTGTTCTTGGTGATGATTTTCATCCTGAAATGGTAGCCGGGCATTCGCTCGGTGAGTTTTCAGCACTCGTAGCCAACAAAACACTTGGCTTTGAAGAAGCGTTGAAACTTGTGGTGGCTCGTGCCAATGCCATGCAGGAAGCTTGTTTGTTGCAACCTTCCACAATGGCCGCAATCCTCGGACTTGATGACGCTACAGTGGAATCTGTTTGCAAACAGGTTGATGGTATTGTGGTTCCTGCCAATTACAATTGTCCCGGACAAATAGTGATTTCAGGAACTATTGAAGGAGTTAAATCTGCTTGTGAAAAATTGCTTGCCGCAGGAGCTAAAAGAGCACTTCTGTTAAATGTGGGAGGAGCATTTCACTCTCCGGTAATGGAGCCGGCTCGAAAAAAATTAGCTGCTGCCATTGATGCTGCAGTATTTTCTACTCCTATATGCCCGGTATATCAAAATGTGGATGCAATGCCTTCATCAGACCCAGCTGTGATAAGGAAAAACCTCGTGGATCAACTTACCGCTCCGGTGCGCTGGACTCAGACAGTACAAAATATGATCACTGACGGAGCTACTGTGTTTACAGAAATTGGTCCCGGTAAAGTTTTGCAGGGATTAGTGAAGAAAATAAATAAGGAAGCAGTAGTTGCTGCATTATAATTTTAATAGAAAAATAAAATCAAATGGAAAAGGTACAGGAATATATCGCCGGAAATAAGCAACGGTTTTTAGATGAACTTTTTGAATTACTTCGTATCCCTTCAGTGAGTGCAGACTCCAAATACAAAACGGATGTTCAAAAGGCAGCTGAATTTGTGAAGAAAAATCTTGAAGCTGCCGGAGCTGATAAAGTGGAAATTTGTCCTACCAAAGGGCATCCTATTGTTTACGGTGAGAAAATAATCAGTAAAGAAGCCCCTACCGTTTTAGTGTATGGCCATTACGATGTGCAGCCTGCTGATCCACTCAACCTTTGGCATTCACCTCCCTTTGAGCCAGTCATTAAGGATGAAAAAATTTATGCAAGAGGAGCGTGTGATGATAAAGGCCAGGTGTTCATGCATGTAAAAGCATTTGAGAGCATGATGAAAAACAATGCGCTTCCATGCAATGTCAAATTTTTAATTGAAGGTGAAGAAGAAGTAGGAAGTGTAAATCTTGGTGAATTTGTCAGAAACAATAAGGAGCGTCTGAGTGCCGATGTGATCCTGGTTTCTGATACCAGCATGATTGCTAATGATACACCTTCGATTACCATTGGATTGCGCGGACTGAGTTATGTGGAAGTAGAAGTAACAGGACCAAATCGTGATTTGCACTCCGGAACTTATGGAGGAGCGGTTGCAAATCCTATTCAGATTCTGTGTGAAATGATTGCTGCCACCAAGGATAAAAACAATCACATCACAATTCCGGGTTTTTATGATGATGTGGTAGAAATCAGTACCACTGAGCGTGCTGAAATGGCAAAAGCACCATTCAACCAGGAAAACTACAATAAGGATTTACAAATTGGCGAAGGCCAAGGCGAAACCGGGTATTCAACCAATGAGCGCACCTCTATCAGACCTACATTCGAATTGAATGGAATCTGGGGAGGGTATACCGGTGAAGGTGCTAAAACAGTATTACCTTCAAAAGCTTTTGCAAAAATTTCAATGCGTTTGGTTCCGAACCAGTCTTCAGCTAAAATAACTGAATTGTTTGAAAAGCACTTCAACAGCATTGCACCAAAATCGGTAAAAATAAAAGTAACTCCGCATCATGGTGGAGAGCCTGTGGTAACACCAACTGATTCGGTTGCTTACAAAGCGGCAAGCAAAGCAATGGAAACTGCTTTTGGTAGCAAACCTATCCCAACACGTGAAGGCGGTTCTATTCCTATTATTGCACTCTTTGAAAGAGAATTGGGATTGAAATCGGTACTGCTTGGCTTCGGACTTAATTCAGATGACATTCATAGTCCGAATGAGCATTATGGAATTTTCAATTTCATGAAAGGAATTGAAACGATACCATTGTTTTTTAAATATTATACTGAAATGAGCGCTTCAAAATAAAAAGAGCGTTCAAAATAAAAACAGAAGGCTGTCTGAAAAGGGCAGCCTTTTTTATTTTCTGAGAATTAATTTTTGGGAGAACGAAGTATGTGTACCGGTTATGATTACACCATAAAATCCTTCACTCATTGAAGGTAAAGCATGTCCAATTTGGATAGCTGATCCGTCGGAGGTGTTGAACTCGTTTTCATAAACCAATCTGCCAACAGCATCCATGATCCTCACACTGTACTTTCCATTTTCAGGAACTTCGATTGTAAGTTCTGAATTTGATGTGGCAGGGTTGGGATACATCGAATAATTCCCGGTCTTTCCGAAAAAGATGCTTTTGGTTTCTGAATAAGTGAAGTTGCCATCAAAATCGTTTTGTTTCAGGCGGTAGTAATTTCTGCCAGCAGCAGGACTGTAATCAATGACGTTATAATTAAGGGCAGAAGTACTGTTTCCTGCTCCGTCCACGACTTTGATCGGTTCGAATTGCATACCGTCAGCACTTCTTTCAACTGTGAAATAATCATTGTTGATTTCAGTTTGAGTAATCCAGCTGATCGAAACGTTTGATCCGGATTTCTCGACTTCAAAATCGACAAGCTCGATTGGGAGGGGAGATGCCAAAGAAGATAATGTCCACCAGGTTCCAAAGGCTGATATTCCTGAAGCAAGTGTTGTAGAGGCAGTAGGATTTGATTGTGTGCCTGAAGGAGGATACCATCCTGAAGTAACAGGTTCCCATCGTTGTGCACGAGGTGAAATAATTCCGCTGCCTTCTGAAGTAGTATATGAAAAAGTAAGCGCAGCATTTGCAGTTCCTGGCACAGTAATATTCCAGAATCTGTCAACAGTAAATGCACTGTTGTTGATTCCATTTACATCTCTCACGTGTGTTACTGTTGGAGGGAAAGGTGTGTTTGCAGGAACTGTTCTGTAAGTTCCGATTTGTACAATCCCTGAACTTCCTGATGTTTGCTGGAAGGTGAATGGAATGTAATTGGAAGCATCATAACCGAATGGAAATGTATTGGAACTGTTGGTTGTGATATTCCATTTTACTACTGCGGAACCGTCTATAGTCTCACTGCGCACAAAACCGCCGGTGCGGGAAGTGGTTGCACCTGCTTCCAAATTGATTGGACGGCCACCATTGGTAGTTACATGATCATTGTCAAGATTGAATTCTCCGGCAGTCATAACCAATGAAGTTCTGATATGCACTTCATCACTGGTTTCAGGATATACCCAGGTTGAACCCGCTGTTCCAGTGAAGTTGATTTCAAGTATGCCGTATTGCTGACTCGCTGAGTTGGCAATGCCATTCGGAACACCCGTTACAATTGAAGAGGAAGTACCATAGTATTCTACAGTTGACGTAGTGGCAAGCAAGAAACTGGTCCGGTTTAATCCTGAAATATAACCGTCGATAGAACTTGCAACTGAACTGCTACCTGAATACAATCCTCCGGTATGACTGGTTCTGTAACGCCCTCCTGCATCTACTGTTAGCCGTGCATAGTAATTGGCGTTTTGACGTGAGGTTAGAATTTTATTTCCCATATCCAGAGTTCCTAAAACTGTAAGCACATTATGTGTAACCACATTGTTGCTTGATATGGATGTCATCTGAAAGCCATTTGCACTCGATGAGGCGTTTAGTGTTGTTCTGGAGCTGATGGTCTGCTTTACGTGTTGCACATTGTGCGTTGACGATGATCTTGAATACACTGTGGTGCCGGTCCGGTTAAAATAAATTTGTCCAAACACAGTGCCTGTTGTCAGGTTGTTGGCATGAGTGATCACACCTGTTCCACCAACTTCGTAATCGCTTCCATTGATAGTAAGCGTATGATCTGCGGATGCTCCGGTTGCATTATCGAAATTAAAAGTTCCTGCAGTTTGTGAGAAATCTCCGTTAACAATAACCTTACAGGTATCGGAATTTCCTGCAGTATGTGAGTGCATATTGTAAGTTCCACCGGTTTGATAGAAACCACCATTTACTGTAAGCGTAGCGGCTCCTGAAAGCCATTTCAGATTCAGAATTCCTCCACTGATATATACATCTCCATCTACAGTAACTGTTGCAGCTCCATCTCTTGTAGATAGGAATACTGTGCCGCCATAAATGTCGATATTGGTTCCGATTGTAATTACGATACTGTGAGCATCCACACCATTGGTTGATGTATTGTCACATACAAAAAACACCATTCCACCGGATACGTACAAACTGCCGGCAATATTTACAATTTCATTTCCGCCTGCTTTACTCGATAAGAAGTATGCACTCGGGTAATTACCGATGATTGTAAAATTGCCTCCTACATTGAAATCGAGTGACGCGTCATTGTTACCGTCATAGGAAACAAGTTCAACCACATCAGTATTGGATTCCCAGGTAATGTTAAAATTGTTGGTGCAATTCACAGTCACCAGGGTAGGAGAAGCAGTTTTAAGAGTGAAAAACCTGGCTGATCCTCCCTGGAAAATGAAATCCTGGAAAGTAAATGTTGCAGTTGCGGACCCAGGTGAAGCAGCATGATTAATACCGTAGAAGTTTCCATTATCAATTGCAAATGCTTCCCCAATTGTGAGAATTACATTTCCTTCACCTTTTGTATGGTAAAAAGTCGCTCCGGTGATACTCATTGTTCCTGAAACAGTGATATCCACTAATTGAATATTGCTCAGATTAGACTGTCCGTCAAACTCTGAAGCAGTTCCGGCAATAGTAAGGTGTCGGCCACAGTTGATTGTTACAGGGCCATTTGAATTGGATACAAATAAATCACCATTAGTAATCAGGATATCACGACCTGTGGTGAGATTTATAGTTGGAGTATATCCTAAATTATTTACCAGATACAGAATAGTGGTTGCGCCATTTACTACCAGGTCGTTGATAATATTGAATTGATTGGTTCCCGAGAAGGAACCGGTCAGGAGTTGTATCGTGGTGTATGCAGTTACTTCAAGTGATCCTGAAGTGAATGACATTGCGCCACTGCCGGAATTCACAAGGCTGACATATCCGGGAGAGCCTGAAATCCCCGTTCTTCCGGTTACTGTTAATGTAAATGGAGAATTTGTAGATTCCAGGAAATCCACACTTCCTCCTGTGATGTCAAGGTTACCGGTTACATTCATTGAAACGCTTGCCGGACTACCCGAAGCTGTGATCAGCCTGAAATTATCATTCAAAGTCACATTGCCGTTGGCGGTCCATGACAATATTCCGGTACATGCATTCATGATAGAAGTGAGAGTACCACCAATGCCATTATCTGTAAAGTTTCCTGTTGTAAATGCAAAATTCCTGCTTGCTCCTGAACAGGCTGTTAAATTCCCGTCACCATTAATAGTGATATCTTTTAATGTAATTGCAGTGGACATTCCTGTGCCGTCATCGAGTACCAGTGTTCCGCTGTTGATTATTACATTACCCTGAATTTTTGCCGGTGCGAAATATCCATCCTGTTGCCAGGCACCCGTTACATTAAAAGTAATATTTCCAAAATTGCCACTTGTGAGCGATGCCAGGGGAATGTTCAGATTGTACCACTGATTAAATATGAGTGTACTTGTAGAAGCAAAGCTTTCAGTACCTGCAAAAATGGTAGTGGAAGCATCACCTATATTATTATGAGTATATGTACCGGTTCCGGTAATGGTAAATGAGCCGGAAACTGAAACCGAATTGGATGTTACCAGGTTTCCACCTGTTGATATAGTAAGGTTTGCTATCGAAGAGGCAACATCTGCTGTAACGGTGTGGCTGATGGAAATGTTTTGACCGCAGGTAGGCACAGTGCCGGTTGACCAGGTGCCAGGCCATGACCAGTTGCCGTTTGCAATTGAGCTGACAGTTACTCCAGTTCCGCTGCTTGAAAGTGAACCGTGGTTGACACCACCTCCGGTTGCATCGCCTGTAATTGTTGCGGTACCACCTGTTCTTAAAATATTACCTGCACTTCCGGCAACCAAACCTCTTACCTGAATTGAACTTATTACAAGTCGGTCAGATTTGTTTATGCCATTAGTGGAGTAGGTAACTGTAATAGTGGAAGAGGTAACAACTATGGCTGCTGCAGTAAAATTTCTGCTGGCTGTATAAGAAACGGCGCCAGTGCCTGCGAGAAACTCAAATCCTGCCGGCGCTGATAATATAAAGGTGACTCCGGATTCATTTGCGAAGTCTGACATTGTTCCTTCCTGAATCGTTATGTTCCCAATAGTTGAGAACGCACCGGGTGTATTGTTCAGGCATGTGCCCGAAGCCGGAGTGACAACTACGGCTGCGACACACATGTTCGAGCACAGTGTGATCAGTAATATAAAATTGAATAATACAATGTGCCTGTATCGGAACATAATAAAACGTCTAGTTTCTATAAACTAAAAGTCATCAGGCAACTGTTTTCGGCAGAAGCTTCGGACTCAAATGAGCTCTGTTTTACATTAATATGTATTTAAATGTTTCCGAATCTTACTGAAATACTTCTATTATTAATGAGTATAACATTAAATAACCTTCATAATATATTAATAATTAATTATTTATAATTACATATTTGTTTTGGAAAGACACAGTACTTATTTCTTAAGTCCAATTTTTTAATGTTTTTATCATGGTGGATTATTTTTTCTGATTTGAAGAAAAGGTTGGTTGTTGTTTTTAAAATTTTTTTCAGGGTTTTTTGTGATTTATTGTAAGGTTTTTGAAAGAAAATCGTTTTAAATGAATTTTTTT
>Ga0190274_10000832_pt1 | contig 17864 bp, 22 predicted proteins | sample Popmic531T_FD_133002 | JGI IMG/M metagenome (GOLD analysis project Ga0190274, IMG submission 133002) | Populus adjacent soil microbial communities from riparian zone of Yellowstone River, Montana, USA - 531 T | ecosystem: Environmental > Terrestrial > Soil > Riparian zone | place: USA: Montana... | reverse complement strand
CTTCGAAATTGTGCTCCTCTTTAAGATACTCTTCGATCAGGTGAGCAATGATTTCGGTATCTGTTTCGGTGACAAACTGGTGATCGGTTTTGCGCAGACGATCTTTGAGTTGCAGGTAGTTTTCGATAATGCCGTTGTGAACGACCACTACGCGCCCGCTACAGTCGCGATGAGGATGCGCGTTCTCTTCAGTGGGCCGTCCGTGAGTCGCCCAGCGTGTGTGTCCAATTCCATAAGTGCCGTCGAGTGGGCTTAAGCGAATGACCTCTTCCAGGTTGCGAAGTTTTCCTTCAGCTCGCCGGATCTCGAGATCGTGGCCTTCGCTTACTACGGCGATGCCGGCTGAGTCGTAGCCGCGATACTCCAGCTTGCGGAGACCGTCAATGATCAGCGGTACAACCTGCTTGTTTCCAACGTAACCAACAATTCCGCACATAAATTAATAGATGAAGGATCAGGAGCGAAGGATAATTAGAATAAATGCTCAACCCTTGTCTTCATCGTTCCTTTCTTGAAGGCGTTTTTTGACGACCGCGGGCACGCCGGCGACGAGAGTGTTTGGCGGTACGTCTTTGGTGATAACTGAACCAGCAGCTGTAACGGAGCCTTTTCCAACTCGAACCGGGGCCACCAGCATTGTGTCTGAACCGATCTTCACCTCATCTTCGATAATCGTTCTGTGTTTGTTCTTACCATCGTAATTACAAGTAATAGTACCAGCTCCTATGTTTGTTTTTTCTCCGATGGTAGCGTCACCGAGATAGGTAAGATGCATCGACTTTGAGCCGCGTCCAAGACGCGATTTCTTTACTTCTACAAAGTTGCCGACAACGGATTTCTCGTCAAGCCGCGTGTTCATCCGTAAATGTGCAAACGGCCCAACCGAACAGTTTGATTCGATTTCGGAGTCGACAATCACGCAATGATCCTTCACCTGGACATTGTCTGCCAAACGTGAATTCGTGATGCGCGTGCCGGATCGGATCTCGCAGTTTTGACCCACCCTTGACTTTCCCTCTATGGAAACGCCTGGGTAGATAACGCAATCGCGGCCAACCTCAGCTTCAGCACTAATGTAAGTGTGCGACGGATCGATGAAGGTCACACCGGTATCAGTCATAAGTCTGCGGATGGTGTTGCGACGCACCAGGTTTTCAAACTCTGACAATTCGGCTCTGGTATTGATGCCGGAAACCTCACGAGCGTCGGCGTGAGGATACACGTTAATTGTTTCCCCGTCCGACAGCAGGATTTCAGGAACGTCAGTCAAATAGTATTCACCTTGTTTGTTGGCTGGGCTGACGCGGGCGAGCGCTGAAAACAATTTGAGACCATCGAAACAATAGATTCCTGAGTTTATCTCCTTAATCTTTTGCTCGTCAGTAGTGGCATCCTTCTGCTCAATGATCCGAGCAAACCGATCGTGACTATCGCGGACAATCCGACCATAGCCGGTCGGGTTTTCAAGCCTCACGCTTAGAATCGAACATGCTGCCCGGCTTGATTTGTGATTTTCTATGAACGCGGCCAGAGTCTCTGAACGAATCAAAGGCACATCTCCCGAGAGCACGAGCACGAGCGAATCTCTGTCCGCGAGTTCAGTGCGCGCAGCCATCACAGCATCACCGGTTCCCCGCTGTTCCGTTTGCTGAACGAATTCAGCCAGGTCCCCCATTCTGGTTCGGACAGCACTTTCCACTTCGGCGGCCTGATGTCCTACAACTATGTAGACTTTTTCGGGATCGAGAGATAGCGCGGTTCGAGCCACGTAAATAATTAGCGGCAATCCCCCGATCTCATGCAGAACCTTTGCTCGCGCGGACTTCATTCTGGTCCCAAGTCCGGCAGCGAGAATTAGGATTGAGAGTGATTGATTGGGTTGGCGAGGTGGCAAAAGCGGGCTCTTCTCCAAGGGGTATCCAGGTTCCATGGTTATGCAGAGACAACTGGTTGTGCGCAGGCTTGTTGTCTGCACGTCATCACGACCCTGGCCAAAAGGGCTGAGTCGTGTCGTACCTTTTCACTTTCTTCGAGAAGATTGGTGCGGATGACTTGAGTTGACCTGTCCAGAACGCTGTCAATTGAATCCTCATCAATACCGATCTGGTGTGCACCCTCGAGGGCATAACGTTCAGACTGATCGTCAGTTATCCGCCTATCGTTGACTATCACAAAATCGAAATGAATCTCCGGAGCGTAGCTGTTTATTGTTTCCAGATGCTGCCTTGCGGTGTAATTGTCAGTCTCACCAGGTTGCGTCATTAAGTTGCAGATGAAGATTTTTGTCGCATCGCTCTCACCTATCGCCTGAGAAACTCGAGCTACCAGCAGGTTCGGTAAGATGCTTGTGTAAAGAGAGCCCGGTCCCATTGTAATGACGTCTGCCGCTCGAATGGCTTTTAGAACTTCTGGAAGCGGCAAGCACTGTTCGGGTTCCAACCGGAGTCGTCGTATCGGTGCACGAGATGCTGAAATCTGAGTTTCGCCAAAAACAATATCGCCGTCCGCGAGTTCAGCGACCAGCCTGACATCACTGATCGTCGCCGGGAAGATATGACCTTTGCTAGCCAGAACCTCCGAAGATAATCTAACGGCTTCAGTGAAATCGCCGGTGACCTCTGTTAGCGCGGCCAGGAAGAGGTTGCCAAAGCTGTGTCCACCCAACTCGCCATTTCCGCGAAACCGGTGTCGAAACAAGCGAGAAAGGAGATTTGAATCCTCCGAAAGTGCAATCATACAGTTTCGAATGTCGCCCGGCGGAAGCATTTGCAACTCATCTCGCAGGCGCCCGGAACTACCGCCATCGTCAGAAACGGTAACGATGGCTGACAGGTTGGCAATCCAAAGATCATCAGAGTGGCGGTCACCTACCAGACATTTCAAACCCGCCAGCAGAGTCGAGAGGCCAGTCCCTCCGCCCAGAGCGACGAAGTTTAATCCTCGATTTGAGTTGTGCGAATAATCCAAATCTAATTCTCCTCTGGTAACTAACGAGCATGGCTAATGCCGCACAGAATCATACAGAAAAGCAGAAAAGTTTGAAACAAATAGTCATGGCGAAGGAGAAGCGGGTCTTTGATTCAAGCAGGAAATACTAAAGGCGGGGTTGAAAGATCAATCTGTCAAAGTCAGGATCGTTACGTAGCGAAGACAGATCGTGATCGTGCTGCGCTCGAACGCGCAAAGTGGGTTGCAGATCCAACGCCCGTTGAAGCGACTGCAGCGCTAAGTCAACGGCGCCGAGCCGGGCACGAGTGGCAGCAAGTCCGTAGTGGATGTGAGCGGCTTCGGGCTCGCGCTTCAGAGCGCGTTCGAACATTTCCTGGGCTGCCACGTATTCTCCGCGATTAAGCTCGATGACACCACGATCATAGAGCGAGTCAGCATCACGAGGCAGCATGTTCTCGGTGCGTAAACGCGCGTCCGCTACTGAGAGATAAGTGCGCGCACGCGCTGCTACTTCTGATACCTGAGAATATTTGTCTACAAGTGCGCGGAATTGATTACGAGCTTCACCGAAGCGACCGCGCGTAAACTCCTTGTGAGCGCGTTCGAAAGCTTTTAGGGCAGCCGACTCGTCAATTGTCGGTTGACGCGGCGGTGGTGGAGCTATTGGTGCGGGTCGTTGTGCACGCACAGCGGCAAGCTTTTGAGTCTTTTTGACTCTAAGCTCAACCACCTTCTGAGCTGGAGGTTTGGATTTGCGTTGAACTGCTTTGCGTGCGGTCGCTTTCGCTACGATCTTGGTTTTCGGGGCAGCGCTCTTTTTAGGCGTGGCCTTACCTTTAACGATAGCTTTCTTGGAAGCCTTACTCTTAATCGGTGTCTTTGCTTTTGCAGTTTTCTTAGACGCAGTCTTTTTGGCAGCTACCGCTCTCTTAGCTTTGGGGCGGTTCGCCTTAGCCGTTTCAGTACGTCTCTTAGCGGTCGCTTTGGGCGAAGACCGGTGAGCCACTGCTCGTGACGTTGAACGTCTCAGACCTTTTGTGACTGCGCTCATTGAAGTTCAAATTGACAGGGCTAGTGTGGAGTAAACGGTGCGAAGTTGCGCCGGGAGAGTAACATAGGCGTCCCGCTTTTATCAACGGGAAAAGCATCTCGAGTAAGGCATAGATGGACCATCGGGATGAACCAGGACTGTAATTGTCAAACATAGGAAAACACTTGAAGCACATTGTTGGCTGTGGTACAGTGCCTTGCGGTTTGGGGAGCCACCACTTTACTGAGCCGATGTGACACGTAGTGGCGGAAAAACCGCTTTGCCTTCAGCGGCTTGACTCCTAAAGCTCGATTTCAAAAATCAGCGCCCTCCAGTTATTCCAACCTTCAATAGAAAGCTGTATTAATGGCAGACACTCCTATTCTGCTCCATCAGAATCAGTATCACCGCCTCAAGGCTGTGCTTGCCCGACTCCGTATGGATTCGGCGGCTCGAGTAGTCTTTTTGGTGGACAAAGACGGCCAAGAAATTGCCGCTCAAGGCGAGATAGGAAATCTCGATACAACTAGCCTGGCGTCATTGGCAGCAGGAAACGTTGCCGCGACGGGCGGCATGGCTCAGTTGATAGGCGAAAAGGAATTTCCGACCCTGTCACACGAGGGTGAACGCGAAAGCATACACATATCAGTTATCGGAAGGCTTCTGCTGATTGTTGTTTTTGATGAACGCTCGACCCTGGGTTTAGTGAAGCTTCGAAGCCGGCAAGTCTCACAACAATTGTTGACGATGATCGAGGAGATCACACAGGTTCAATTGGACGACCACAATTCCCCTTTCGCCGGCATCACGGATGAAGACATCGACAGCCTTTTCAAATAAATCATCAAAGAAGTAAGTGCCCTATGACCTTCATAAACTACGCATCCAGAGAGATTAATTGCAAAATCGTCTATTACGGACCAGGACTCTGCGGAAAGACGACCAATCTCCAACACATTTTTGAAGCCACCGCGCCTCAGGCTCGAGGGAAACTGATCAGCCTGGCGACAGAAACAGATCGGACGCTGTTTTTCGACTTTATGCCGCTTGAACTGGGAACCGTGCGAGGCTTCAAGACGAGATTTCATCTTTACACCGTACCGGGCCAGGTTTTTTATGATGCCTCACGTAAATTGATTCTGAAGGGTGTTGACGGAGTGGTCTTCGTGGCTGATTCGCAAGAGGAACGAATGGACGCGAATGTTGAATCGCTATACAACCTTGAGGAGAACCTTCGCGCCCAAGGCTACGACCTGATGAAGCTTCCTTATGTTCTGCAATTGAACAAGCGTGACCTTCCCAACATAGTGCCGGTTGCTGATCTCACCGCGGAACTATTGCGTAAGGAGGAGCCTGTGGTGGAGGCGGTTGCGTCGAGTGGGGCGGGCGTGTTTGACACTCTAAAAGCAGTGGCAAAGCAGGTTCTAACGGAACTCCGGAAAAGTTAAGCCCGAAGCGACCAGGGACTAGTCCAACGACTTCAGCATCAGCAATCCATCCCCGCCGTTCGAATAGTATTTCGGTAGCCGCTGCGTCACTGCATAACCTAGACGTTGGTAGAGCTTTTGCGCAGGAATATTGAGCGACCTCACTTCCAACCGCACCAACCGTACATGTTGTTGCCTAAACCCCTTCTCCACATCAGCCATTAAACGCTTGGCCAGATGCCGCCTGCGATGTTCAGGAGCCACACCTACGGTGGTGATGTGTCCTGTATGATCTGGTTCAATTAGTCCGATTACAAATCCGGCCATTGATCCATTGGGGGTTGCCGCGCGGAAAGAAATTGATTCCGGCGCAGTCAAAAGGTACTCAAAGGTTTCGCGGCTATACGCTTCACCATCCACGAAGCAACGCTGGTCGAGGCGCCAACATTCGTCGAGGTGGGAAATCGTTAGCGGCCGGATATCATAACGGATTCCCACGGCCGCCGGCGCGGTTCTTTCAGTTTCAACCGGAAACTCTTCGGATGGTGGCGACCACCAGCGTGAACGAATTTTTTTGAGTACGGCCATGGGTTCAAACAGTTAGCAACGGTCGTCGTTAGTTTACCATCATCGTTTTGATGATCACTAGATCACTAGCATACAATCGCCGTAACTATAAAACCGAAAGTGCGCCGCGACCGCATGACGATACGCGGCGAGGGTCAGATCCCGACCCGCGAATGCGCTGACTAATAACAGCAGGGACGATCGCGGCAGGTGGAAATTGGTTAGTAGTGCATCCGTAATTCGAAACTCGTAGCCTGGAATGATGGTCAACCCAGTGTCGCGCTTTTCTGAACTTACTAGTCCACTAGAGTTTGCTGCTGACTCAAGCGCGCGCACGGTAGTTGTGCCGACCGCAATCACCCGTCCTCCGCTCGACCTGCTCTCATTTATCACTCGCGCAGCTTCCTCGCGAATTTCATAGTACTCGGCATCAACCCGATGGTCCTCCAGGTTGTCCACTCGTACCGGTTGAAAGGTTCCGTAGCCTACGTGCAACGTAACTTCTACGACTCTGGCCTGGCGTGCAAGTACTGCCTGGGTGACTTGAGGAGTGAAATGCAGTCCCGCCGTGGGTGCAGCAATGGCTCCCTTTTTACTCGCGAAAACAGTTTGATATCGCTCATCGTCCGTTGCCGATGTTCCCAATGGTCGTTTGATATATGGCGGCAGTGGTGTTTGGCCGAGCTCGCTGATGAGGGCTTCAATTGGCTGATCGCCCTCAAATCTAAGGAGCCTGAACCCTTTTCCAGCCGCTTCAAGCACTTCTGCTGTCAGATTAGAACTACCAAAACGCAGACGTCCCCCGGGTTTCAATCGATGCGCGGGCCGGACAAGCGCTTCCCAGGTTTGCCTGGCACCTTCACTGGGGGCTGCAGAGGAACCGTCCGATTCGACCTCGCGAATGAGTAAAACCTCAACCCGGCCGCCGGATGGATCACGTTGGCCAATGAGTCGAGCAGGAAACACTCGAGTATTGTTGACAACAATCACATCGCCCGGCCGGATGTATTCGGGGAGCGTTTCAAACCTGGTGTCCTCGAGTTTTTGCTGAGCCCGATTAACTACCAGCATCCGCGACGCATCCCGCCGCTCCAGTGGTTGCTGTGCGATGAGTTCTTCGGGAAGATCGTAATCAAATTCTGAGAGCTGCATTTTACAGTGATTCGGGTAATGGCGCCGGAGACGGGTAGTGAGGATGCTCGCGATGGAATACCGCCGTGAGCTGGGCGCCAAACAAGAGAATCAGACTCGATACATAGCTCCAGGTTAACACTGCAACCACTGCTCCCACCGATCCGTAAATTTGATCATAATGAAAGTAGTTAAGAGCCCAGGCGAATACATACTTCGCAACTTCCCATAACAGGCCGCCAATAATTGCTCCCGGTAGAGTGTCGCGCAGAGAGACTTCTGCTTTGGGCATGAAACGATAGACGACGACAAAGAGCGTAACCGTAATCAGGAAACTGGCGACGGCGAAAATGCCCTGCCAGAACACGCTTCCTACCGAGAGAAGTAATGGATAATTTGCAGCCTGACGTGGAGAGACTCTGTCGGCTACCTCCCTGAGCGCGACGACCACTGACGTTATGAAAACGGAAACTGCCAATAGCACTCCTACAATTCCAATCATTCCAACTGTCAAAGCGCGCCCATGCCAAAAAGCGCGTGAAGTTGATCCCCAGATACGATTTAGTGCCCGCTCGATCACAGCAAAGACCCACGAGCCTGCCCATAGTGTCACAATCACGCAGGTAATCATGGTCCCGGTTCCCACCGAAGACATTGCCCGGATCGTTTCGCGCAAAAACTTCCCTGAACCCGGATAAACCTCCACGGCATGAGTCAGCATCTCTGTAGCTGCAGTTATCTGGTTGCCTATGCCCAGGAGCAACAAGAGGGCTGGGAAGAGCGCCATCAAGCCGAAATAACTCATTGCTGCAGCGGAGGTGTAAAGATCATTTTCGTGAAACTGGTGCAGGGAATGGCTCAAAATTGAGCGCCATGGTCCGCGGTTGCGGACGCCAAAAGAATGCCGAGTAAATGACGTGAACCTTCTCATTTAGATTCAGAATAGAAACCTTAGGGGGTTGTTTGATTCACTACACCCTAGCAAATTCTTCACTGAGAATCGAACAGGCTGGGCTTGAGGATACCCGAGGGTGTAATGCCAAAATGATCGTATGCGAGGCGAGTTGCCATGCGACCGCGGGGAGTTCGGTCCAGAAAACCGATTTGAATCAGGTAAGGCTCGATAATCTCTTCGATTGAATCCTTCTCTTCGTGAATCGAGGCTGAGATCGTTCCCAGGCCCACTGGTCCGCCATTGAATTTCTCAATTATTGTATACAGAAGTTTGCGATCCATCTCGTCGAGTCCAAACGTATCGACTTCCATACGATTTAGCGCATCGTTGGCGACTTCTCTTGTGATCCGCCCGTCGTAGTCGACCTCAGCATAGTCTCTGACTCGCCGCAGGAGCCGATTAACTATTCGAGGCGTGCCGCGTGAGCGACGAGCAATTTCGCGAGCGCCGCCTTCATCGATCTCGACGCCGAGAATATCAGCCGAACGTTTGCAAATGACCTCGAGATCTTCATGAGGATAAAAATCCAGATGAAACACTATTCCAAAGCGGCCTCGCAGCGGCGCTGTTAATAAACCCGCCCGAGTGGTGGCTCCCACCAGAGTAAATTTCGGCAGTTCGAGTTTGATCGATCGTGCGCCGGCTCCCTGACCGATTAGTAAATCCAGTTGATAATCCTCCATCGCCGGATAGAGTTTCTCTTCCAGAGCTGGAAGCAGGCGATGTATCTCATCGATGAAAAGCACATCGCTTTCCTGCAAGTTTGTGAGTAGAGCGGCAATGTCGCCGGCTTTTTCGATTGCCGGCCCGGCAGTCGAGCGGAGTTCGGCGCCCATTTCATTTGCGATGATATGAGCGAGCGTGGTTTTGCCGAGGCCCGGAGGACCAGTCAGGAGAACATGGTCAAGCGCCTCTTTCCGGTTCCGGGCAGCTTTCATGTAGACGCGCAGGTTCTCCTTCACCTGCTTTTGGCCGATATATTCCGCGAGCTTGGAGGGACGAACGGTTGATTCAAACTGGCGTTCATCATCGCTGAGCGGCGTATCACGTATCCTGGCTGGTTCTTCACTCGACATAATCTTTGTAAAGCAGACTGTTAGTTGGCGACGGGTTGTGGCTCCTCATGTTACACCGCAAACTAACAGTTTGCTTTACCTAAGCCTTAGCCAACTTCTTCAAGCTTCTTCTGAGGATCAGTTCAACCGTAATATCGCCACCTTCGTCCATCGCCGAGCTGACAGCCTTTTCCGCAGAGCTTTTCTGATAACCAAGATTCAGTAATGCTGAAAGCACGTCAGATCTCATCGAGTCCTCAGTTGGAATCGGCTCTCCGGCCGGTGTCTTGGCACCAAGGTCTTCTTCCAATTCAGCCGACGATAGCGAAGCGACTTTATCACGTAGCTCCATTACCAGGCGCTCGGCGGTCTTTCTGCCCACACCCGGAATTAAGACGAGACGAGCCAGGTTGTTAGTCCTGATCGAAGCTATCATTTCGTCGGCGCTCATTCCGGAGAGTAAAGTTATTCCAAGTTTTGGGCCTATGCCGCTGACGGAGATCAACTTTAAAAAGAGTTCGCGTTCCCGGGCAGTTTTGAAACCATAAAGCTGGAGAGCATCCTCTCTAACGTGCGTGTAGATGCGCAACTGCACACTCGCGCCAGGTTCTTCAAGGTCATAAAAGGTTGACACGGGAATCGTAATCTCATAGCCGACTCCGCCAACATCGAGGATCACAGATGTTGCTTGCTTGGAAAGAAGAGTGCCGGACAAGTGTGCAATCATTAGCGAAGGTTCAGCAGTGCAGGGGTTGAAACGGCGCGATTGTAGTTGATGGATACAACTTCGGCAACGCTCATTGAAAACGCGGTATTTCGCATCACAAAACGGTAGTGTCCTAATCTGAGTTTTTTCCGAAGAAAACAAGAGACCGTTCCACTAAATCACACGAAACAACACTAAAAAGTATTTCTTAGTGTTATTGGGTTTTCGTGTTCTTTCGTGTGATTTAGTGGATCGTTCTTTGTATCTAGCGACACGAAAGGGCGCCATAAAGATCAGATCAGTACATTAGCCACAAAACCCTCTGCTTACCATTACTCGCACAATCGGTCTATACTTGCGCCAGGCTCTCAAATGAAGTCAGAAAAGATTTCAGAATTAACCACTAACCGGTTAAGCATCTACCTTCGCTGCCTGAATACGCTTTCGGCGGCAGGAATTAAGAGTATTTCGTCCCAAGCGCTGGCGGAGCAGTTCAATCTCAACTCTGCTCAGATTAGGAAGGATTTGGGTTACTTCGGAGAGTTTGGGGTACGCGGCGTTGGTTATTACGTAGAAGATTTACGCGAGCACATTACCAGGATTCTGGGACTCGATAAGCCTCATCGCGTTGGTATTGTTGGCGCCGGCAGATTAGGGACCGCCCTGGCTAACTACAAAGGTTTCGAGAGATCAAATTTCGGCGTGGTGGCGTTGTTTGATAACGACGAACAGAAGATAGGCAAGCGAGTGGGCGAGGATAAGATTGTAGTTCAGGATGTAAAGCAGATGCCGCGACTCGTCACGGAAAAAACGATCGACGTGATGGTGATTGCTGTGCCCGCGCGCGTTGCGCAAAGAGTGCTTAACCAAGTTATGTCTGCCGGAATTAAGGCTGTACTGAACTTTGCACCCGTGTCGCTTAACGCCCGGCTCGATGTAAAAGTCAAGACGGTTGACTTAACTACGTCGCTTGAATCGTTGTCTTACTTCCTGGCCCGGCCACAGTCGAATGCGTTGACTAACCCAAGGCATATGCGCCGACACGAAAAGCTGAACGAAGTTAACGAGCACGAGTTGTAGCCGGAGTTCTTGACGTTACCACCAAAATGGACGAACAAACCGCACGCCGCGAAATCGTAAAAGTCGGACGCCTGTTGTATGAGCGCAGCTACGTCGTCTCGTCAGACGGTAACGTCAGTGTTCGCCTGGACGACGGTCGGATTTTGGCCACGCCGACCATGATCTGCAAAGGCCGCATGACTGAAGACTCGCTGGCAATCACCGATGCCGCAGGAAAGCCTCTTGGTGATCGAAGGCCCTCGAGTGAGTTGGCGATGCATCTTCTGATTTATCAGGAGCGTGCAGACGTGATGGCGGTTTGTCATGCACACCCGCCTCACGGCACTGCTTTCGCCGTTGCCGGACTGGCGATCGATCAGCCTATTTTGTCTGAAGTTATCCTGACGCTCGGTTGTGTGCCGCTGGCTGCTTACGGCACGCCTTCGACCGATGAATTGACCGAGGCCATGCGACCGCTGGTGAAACACCACAACGCACTACTGATGGCTAACCACGGTGCCGTCGCCTATGGATCCGACTTGTGGCAGGCGTTTGATCGGCTGGAGACGCTCGAACATACGGCGCGAATTGCCATCCTGGCGCGCATACTCGGGGGCTCGAAGAATTTGCCTCCGGATGCAATCGAAAAACTGATCAATGTGCGTGAGGCGGCGGGCTATCTGGGTCAAAGTGCACGCTGTCAGGCGTGTGGCTATCTTCATGAAACGCAGATGACGTGTCCCAGCGGCGATCGTCCGCCTGCTGTGCGTAACTATGAGAGGGTTTCCGAGAATGGTTCAGGAAAGATAACGCTCACCAGAGAAGAATTGGTAGAGTTGTTGACGCAAGCGGTGAACAGTAAGTAATGAATAGTAAATGCTGAATGGCAAATGGTTGGAAAGTCGTCTACTATTTGCCATTCACGATTTACTATCCACTCACTAAGAGGAGCAACAGATGCCACAAGAAGCATTAGGCATGGTTGAAACCAAAGGTCTGGTTGCCATGATTGAAGCGGCCGATGCGATGGTTAAGGCCGCAAACGTTACCCTGGTTGGCTACGAGAAGATTGGCGCTGGCTTTGTTACCGCGATCGTGCGCGGAGATGTCGCCGCGGTGAAAGCCGCCACAGACGCCGGCGCAGCTGCTGCACGTCGTGTTGGCGAGCTCGTCAGTGTGCACGTGATTCCGCGTCCGCATGGCAGCGTCGATGAAGCGCTACCGATCGGTAACCGGTAGGCATGATCATCGCGCGAATTTTGGGGACTGTTGTCTCCACTCAGAAAGACGAGCGCCTCCTTGGCAAGAAGCTCCTCATTGTGCGGCCCGTTAACGTTGATGGCAGCGACACGACAGGTTATGTCGTTGCTGTGGATACGGTCGGTGCCGGCTACCATGAACGAGTTCTGGTCGTCGCCGGTTCAAGCGCCCGTCTGGCCCAGGGAATGAAGGATGTTCCCGTCGATGCCGCAATCGTCGGGGTCATTGATACGGTAGACGTCAACACTTGAAGCTTTAGGTCGGTAATTTCACCCGTTACCAGGAATCCACCCTCCGCTATTTGGGAAGGAGAGTTTATGAGTAACGAAGAGCTGAATAAGAAGATTCAATTCGTTGTTGAGCAGCAGGCCAAGTTTGCTGCCGAGATCGAAATGACGCGTGGAGTCCAGGCGACAGACGCGAAGTTGCTAAAGGACGCGGTGCTAACTGTCGTAGGTTTGGTTGGCAGCTTAACGCGAGCCCAAATAGCTGCTGATGATCGAATTAATGAGCTAACGGAAGTACAAGCGCACACTGATGACCGGATCAACCTGCTAGTTCAGACGCAGACGCGTACCGAGGAGAGGTTCAATCAGTTGGCTCAGGCGCAGACACGGACTGATGAAAGGTTCAATCAGTTGGCGCAAGCCCAGACGCGGAGTGACGAGAGTTTCAATCTGCTGGCGAAGGCACATACTCAAACTGATGAGAGTATTAAGGTCTTAACCGAGTCGCAGGCGCGCACGGATGAGAGTTTCAATCTGCTGGCTCAAGCGCAGACTCGAACGGCGGAGGCGCAGACTCGAACGGCGGAGGCGCAGACTCGAACGGCGGAGGCGCAGATTCGAACTGAAGAGGGTCTTAAGCTCTTAACTGAGGCACAGGCGCGCACGGATGAACGATTGAACATTTTCATTAACGTTGTTGAGCGGCACATCAGCGGGAACGGTGGTTCAGAGAGTCACCCGTAATGCAATGCAATTAGCTCGTGTTATCGGAACGGTGGTCGCAACCATAAAGAACGACGGCCTTGAGGGTCGCAAGCTTCTTGTCGTTCAAACTCTGAACAAAGATCTTGAGCCGGCAGGGAAGCCCATGGTTGCCGTGGATTCAGTAGGCGCCGGAGTTGGGGAACTGGTTTTTTGGTGCCGCGGCAAAGAGGCGAGCTTTCCTTTCAAAAGGGAAGACACGCCAACCGATTGCACCATCATTGGAATCGTTGATTCGGACGCGCATGTGACGCAGGGAAGCCGAAGATAATTCTCTTTGGGAGCGCAGGCAGCTTGCCTGCAATGAGCGCCGCAGGCGCAAACGTCGGTTAATCCGGGGACTCGGCCAACGCTAATGATTCTTGCCCGCGTCATGGGAAACATAGTCGCCACGCAGAAGAACCACCGTTACGAGAGTGCCAGCATTATGCTCTGCCAACAGGTCACTCCGGAGGGCGATGAGACTGCTACTACGATTCTTGCCCTCAACGCCGTTGATGCAGGCGTTGGCGACACGGTTTTGATTGTGCAGGAAGGTTGGGGCGCATCGACGGCGTCCACGGGAAAAGCCGGGGCAGCGATTGACTCAGCCATCGTTGGCGTAGTGGATTATGTCGATTTGCTGAAAGACGAGTAGGACAGACTTTCCAGTCTGTCGATGAGTAAGACAGACTTTCCGGTCTGTCTAAGTTGGGACGGAAAAAGCGGACAGGTTGGGAAGGACAAAGCGGACAGACAGGAATGTCTGTCCTACCTGAGATGAGCACTGAATTGGATCGCGCTCGTGAGATTGCCGAAAGAATCGCTCGGCGTGTGTCCGCAGATAGTCGTTCAAAGCCCAACCCTGCTCAACCCAACCCCGCCGTCAGTTCAGAGCTCGCATCTGTACGTGCGGGAATCAGCGAATTGCAGAGACAATTGGCGCAGCTCGAAGCGAAGGTAGGTTTTGACTCAATGCCAAACCCTGCAACACCAGGGACAGCTCCAGTCCGTAGTCCGGTTCCAGTAACTCATTCCCCCTGGCTGGCCGGCATCAACTCTGCTTACTCACATCCGAGCCAGGAAAAGTTTGGGGTGGAAGAGGCGGTCGTATCGGAGCTGGTGGACTATTTCCAAAAAGAGAAGATCTGCAGCGTCGAGCCCGGCGCCAAGCCCTGCGATCACTGCGCGATGTGCAGCTCGCGCGGGTTCTGATAGCTCTCGAATCCAAGTCGACTCGTAATTAAATCCAAAGAGAGGCCGCTTTTGGGGCGACCTCTCTCTTTGTTTACCAGGGAACTGCTGATGCAAGGCTGCTTCACTTGCTAGGTGCGGGACTGGGACGTAGCGAGTTTGCGTCGATCTTAGGCGCCGCCGTTGCTCCTTCTTCAGCCTTGAAGTAGGGCTCTTCCTTGAAACCATACAGCTTAGCGCCGATCACAGTCGGAAAGGTGGCGCGGGTTGTGTTGTAGTCCTGCACACCGTTGTTATAGTCCATGCGGGAAGTGGCGATTCGATTCTCGGTCCCGGCCACTTCATCCTGAAGTTTCAAGAAGTTTTCGTTCGACTTCAAAACCGGGTAGTTCTCCTGGAGTACCAGTAACCTTCCGATTGTTCCGCCAAAGCTGTTGGCCGCATCGATCACCGCTTGTTTCTGTTCCGGAGTCTTATCACCGCCTTCACCTTGCGGAGGTTGTCCGGTCGCGGTGAGCAGCCTGGATCTGGCTTCGGCAATCTTTCCGAATACTTCCTGCTCCTGAATTCCAGCTAGCTTGGCGCTTTCGACCAGGTTGTTAATCAAATCTGCGCGACGTTGGAGTTGTGTCTCCACGTTGGCCCACTTGGCTTTGACATTCTGCTGCTTGGTGGTCAACGTGTTATAGCCGCAACCGCTGGCTGTCGTTGCCACGAAAATAGCTAATGCAAGTAACAGTGTTCTTCGTTGGGTCATTTCAATTCTCCTGAATCTCCGGCTTGCGGGAATTCGTCGACTAATTGGATAACGTTGTCGATCTGTTCCATGTAAGCCGCAAAGACATCGTTGGCTTCTTTTTCAGTCGGGGGCATATATTCGCTGGCACGAAACGCAAAAATCTTTTCAAACGGAGTCGGGTCAAGCCCAAAGCGGCGGGCAGTCGCGCGGACACAATCAGGTTTGGCCACCGGGGCCTCTTCGCCATAAAGAATGAGCACGGCGCGAAAGAGCGCCGCAAAACTGGCAAGGCTGTCGCTCATCAGATCGCATAATTTCTCAATTGAAATCGAAGCGGGAATATACATCCGCCGGAGTTGAATCAGTTTACTTCTCAACTCGTACTCGGTTTGATGGCGCAGGTTAACATCGGAGAATGTGATCGACCCGAAGGGATCCTGGCCGTAGAGCACAACCCGGGCGTTTGCCATTTGATGAAACTCAATCGGAAAGACATCGGCGGCGTCTGATAGCTCCTCGGCCGTGAAATATACCGGTAGAGGGTGGCCCAGACGTTGCCACTCGCGCATTGGTGCCTGGGCGAGACGCAAGTCTGCTGGAGCAATGCGATTCAAGGTAATTAGTAAATTGTAATCCGAGCGCAACTCAATACTGTCGCCAGCCGCCGCCGAACCATACAGGACAACGGAAGCGAGGTTATCGCCGTGCGTCTCACGCAAATCTCTGATGAGACCGTTTAATGCGTCGTGGACAACTGTCTTGGACATCGTGTTTTCGTGTGCTCCGAATACTACCAGAAATTCCAAATTGGGCTACAGCGTTACCGCGAGTGGCTCTACCAGCCGCCTCCGGCGCCACCGCCACCCGCGCTTCCCCCGCCAAACCCCCCGCCAAACCCACCACCTCCACCACCGCCGCCAAAGCCGCCTCCACTCCAGCCACTGCTGGAACCGCCCCATCCACTACTGCGGCTGCCGGAGTTGAGAAGGGAGCCAAGCAACAATAGATTCCACCAGCCGCCGCCTCCCCCGCGGCCACCACCGCCGCCTTTCCTGATTGAGGAGAGCACGAGCATGATAATGGCAAGAATAATGAGCAATGTGCAGCAGGAGGGAGCACCGGTTTTGGATCGTCTGGCCGGCTGTTCAGGAGCCTCGCGGTAGGCGTAACGTTGGTCGATTCCCTCGATCGTGAAGCCACGCTTTTCCGCAAGGGTTGCGACGTAGGCCTGGACCGTGTCGTAGATGCCCTTGTTGTAATTCTGTTTCTTGAATTCCGGTACGAGGTATTTGCGTTGGAGCTCCCCGACCAGTCCATCGTTTAGGTCGCCCTCGAGATGGTAGCCAATCTCCGTGAAATACTTTCGGTCCTTGATAGCTACGAGCAGCAGAAAGCCGTCGTTGGTTTTCGATCCAATGCCCCAACCCCGATACAGGTCGAGAGCGTATTCAGAGATATCTCGCCCGCCAGTCGTGTCAATTGTGACGACTGCGAATTCAATGTCAGCTCGCTCCTTCAGATTAAGGTAAATAGCCCCGAGCTTCTGACGTGTGTCAGGGTCAATGACACTAGCCAGGTCGACGATTGGAGTAAACGGCGAAGGTAACGGAATCGGCGGAGTAGCTGTCTGTGCAAACGCCGTCGTTGACGTAGTAAAGAAGAGCAGTGCACTGGCGAAGGCAACAACTAATCGCAAGTACAGTCTGCGGTTTGCGTCGAGACTCGGTTTAGATGTTGTCAATATTGATGTATTGCCCATTGCTTGGAAACTTTGGCCCGCGCGCGGCTTATCTGGCACAAAACACAAAACGTTAGCCCTCAATCAACTTATGCAGCAAATAGAAAAGAGCCACCCCTACAAAAACGACAATTGAGACCGTAGGGTTTCTTTCTTCTTTGTGATTCACTTCCGGAATCAGATCACTCGCCGCAACATAAAGGGTAACCCCAGCTGAAAAGGGTAGTGCATAGCCCACCGCGTTTTTGATTCTGGTATTCAGCAATGCTATGGCGATGACTCCGGCCAGCGTGGCAGCTCCGATCGCCGCAGTCGCCCAAAGCGCCTTACGGGTCGATCGGCCCGAAGCCAGCATGATCGATGCAACTGTAAAACCTTCCGGCATCTTATGAAGCAAAATCGCTATGAAAACGAGTATGCCGACACGGAAGCTAACCAAAAAAGCGGCAGCAATGGAAACGCCGTCGAAGAAAGTGTGAATCCACAAACCCCCGACTGCTGTGTAAGCGGCCGAAGGGCGCATGAAAGATTCAGGGTGCGTTTCTGCTCCGAAGTGGAAGTGAGGAGCGATTGTGTGCTCGAAGAGTTGAATAACCAGATACCCACCGAGTAGCAATGTCATTGCGCCGACAACTGCCTCAGCTGCGCTTTTCCCTTCAAGGTTTTCCGTCCAGATGCTAACGCTCTCCGGGACTATCTCAATAAATATTGCCGCCAACATAAATCCGGCGCCGAGCGCCACCAGGTATTTGAGAAAGCGCTCTCCCAATCGATGGGCACCTGATCTGATTAGCAAGAATCCGCCCAGGAGATTCGCGCCGGCAGCGAGCAAACCAAACAGAAGAAGTCCAACAAATCCTCCGTGATCGAGATTCATTTAGTGTTCATCAAATAGGGAGACTTAGGCAGATGCATGGCGCGCAAATATACATCATGGGGTTCCCGCTGCCTATCAGCGAGAAATTCTTAGACACCATGCCACGAAAAGAGGCAGACAAGAGGCGAACAGGAAGATCAAGGGCCGACCTCGATTGTGGCCAAAAACCTAAGAATATCAGCGAGTTTCTTATTGACAGCAAAAATGAT
>Ga0190274_10000831_pt1 | contig 17879 bp, 14 predicted proteins | sample Popmic531T_FD_133002 | JGI IMG/M metagenome (GOLD analysis project Ga0190274, IMG submission 133002) | Populus adjacent soil microbial communities from riparian zone of Yellowstone River, Montana, USA - 531 T | ecosystem: Environmental > Terrestrial > Soil > Riparian zone | place: USA: Montana... | reverse complement strand
GAGCTTTGAAGACGAAAATTCGAACCATCAAGACGGTTCTCTTATTTCGCGGCGTAGAATTTTGCAGGGTGTGCTATTTGGAGCCATCGCCGCCGGAATTGATTTCAGTCCGCTGCGGACCCTGGCACAGACCAGGAGCCGCAAGCTTGGCGTGGCCTTGCTCGGGCTCGGTCGATACTCGGCCGGGGAATTGGGTCCCGCCTTGCGTGAGACGAAGCTTTGTTCTCTGGTTGGCGTGATAACCGGCACTCCCGCTAAAGCCGAAAAGTGGGCGACGGACTACAACCTCGACCCGAAGAATATTTACAACTACGAAACCATGGATCGAATCGCCGATAACCCGGCGATCGACATTGTTTATGTCGTCACGCCTCCCGGGCTGCATCCTGAGTTTACGATTCGCGCGGCCAGGGCCGGTAAGCATGTCATCTCTGAAAAACCCATGGCCACGAGTGTCGCGGATTGCGATCGCATGATCGCCGCCTGCAAGGCCGCCAAAGTGCAACTCGGTATCGGTTACCGCCTCCACTACGATCCCTACCACCTCGAAATGTGGCGCATGGCGAAGGCAAAAGAATTTGGCCGCTTCAAAACAATGAAAGGTGATTTCGGATATGTGATGACCCAACCCGAGCATCGGACCAGCAAAAAACTTGGAGGCGGGGGTCCCCTCATGGATCTGGGAATCTATATTGTGCACGGTGCCTGTATGGCCGCCAACAGCGATCCACTCTATGTTACCGCACATGAGGAACCGAAACTTAATCCCGAACTCTTCAGGGAGGTAGAGGAAACGATCACTTTTACCCTCGAGTTTCCGCACGGAGAAAAGTTGGAAGGGATGGCGAGCTTCAATAAAGGCGGAAACCGGCTCAGGCTTGACGGGGAAAAAGGTTGGATGGATTTCCAATCGGCATTTAGTTATCGCGGAATAAAGTGTGAAACCAGCCGCGGCCCACTGAACTACCCGGTCATACGTCAGCAAGCTCTCCAGATTGATGATTTTGCCTCATGCGTCTTGAGCGGACGCAAGACCACCGTTCCGGGAGAACTCGGCCGCCGCGATATCAAGGTTCTGATGGCGATCTATGAGGCAGCACGCACCGGTAAGCGGGTCAAGGTCGTGGGTTAGATCAAACGATTTCTCGGTGACATTAGGTTTTCGTGTTGTTTCGTGTGAGCTAGTGGATCGTTCTTTCATCTACCAACACGAAAGGACCGTCAGGAAAATATTTACGACTCTTACCCAAAGAAGTTTCAGCTTTGACTTTGCTTCACAAAGTACTTGACAGCACAACGCCGCCATCGGTATCATCCGGCGCATGGGTTCGATCCACCTGGTGATTCCGCAAAAAGAAGAACCGCCCGCGCTCCACGATCGGGCGATGGACAATCTCAAGTACATCCGCGAGACGATGGAGCGGGCCACGGCCTTCACTGGAATATCCGGTTGGGGACAGGTAGCCATTGGCGTCACCGCCCTGGCGTCATCCTTCGTCGCCGCTCAACAGAAATCGTTTACCCACTGGCTGACAATATGGTGTGCCGAGGGTCTGGTCGCTTTGCTCATCGCCGGGTGGTCAATGGATCGTAAGTCGCGGGCTGCGAAAATGCCTATGTTCTCGGGACCAGGCCGCAAGGTGGCCTTCAGCTTGTCGCCACCGCTTTTCGCGGGTGGAATACTAACCATCGTGCTGTACCGAGCCGGCCTAACGAATGCTATTCCCGGACTCTGGTTGTTGCTTTATGGAACGGGCGTGGTGACGGGGGGGATGTTTTCAGTCAGCGCGGTTCCCATCATGGGCCTATGCTTCATGACGATGGGGGCGGCAGCATTCCTGGCCCCGGCAGCTTTGGCTAACTGGTTTATGGCCGCCGGCTTCGGCGGACTGCACATTGTTTTCGGAGTAATTATTGCGAGGAGGTATGGTGGCTAGACAATCAGCTCTAAAACACACTAGTCAAAAGAAGCGGGAAACGGCTGCATCGAGTTTGCGAGATGAGAGCGCAGCGAAACCGAAGCATTCCGCCCCGTCTCTGGATCGACTGATCCATGAACGGATGCGTCTCGGCATCGTCAGTGCGCTCGCCGCTAACGATTCGATGACGTTCAATGCCCTCAAGAATCTAATGGACACTACTGACGGCAACCTCAGTGTGCATGCACGCAAACTAGAAGACGGTGGATACATCGCCTGCACCAAGTCGTTTGAGGGTCGGTTGCCGAAAACTGAATACAAGATAACGGCCGCCGGCAAGCGTGCGCTCGAAAGTTATTTGAGCCATATGGAGAGTTTGATTCAACAAATGCGCAATCGTTAGTCAGGCTCGTCTCTTTTTTTGGCTGTTGACTTTGTGCAACAAAGTGCTTTGAGACGTTCGAACCGTGGGCGGGGGTTGCGGTTCTCAAGCTATGAAACGAGGTGGGCTCAAGCTTTATGAAACACTACGACACAATAATTGTCGGTGCCGGATTGGCCGGGTTGCAGTGTGCGCGGTTGCTCGGACGTCAGGGTCTCAGTGTGCTACTGCTCGATCGTAAGACTTCGCTGGACTCCTCGATTCACACCACCGGCATTTTCGTGCGCCGCACTCTCGAGGACTTTGATATTCCGGAAGATTGCCTGGGGCCCGTGATCAGGGACGTGACCTTGTATGCGCCATCGCACCGCTCGATGGATCTAACGAGTCAGCATGACGAGTTTCGTATTGGGCGAATGGGCCGTTTGTACAGACGCTATCTGGATCATTGTTTACGCACCGGGGTGGAATGGATGCCGGGAACCCGTTATGCCGAACACTCGCGGTTGAAAGACAGGCTGGTGGTGCGCCTCGATGGCAGCAACTTTTCACGATGGGTGAGCACCCGCTATTTGGTTGGCGCCGACGGCGCAAACTCCCGCATCGCCCGCAACTTGAAGCTTGATCTTAATCGCGAGTGGATCGTCGGCGTTGAGGACGTATTTTCAAACGTTCCGCTCGAAGGTCCGCCCAGGCTGCACTGCTTTCTCGATCCCAGGATTGCGCCCGGCTATCTCGCCTGGATTGCCCACGACGGCGAGGAGACCCATATCGGTGTTGGCGGATACGCTCGGATGTTTGATCCGCTTCGCGCCCTGGACCAGTTTCGCTCGAGCCTGACGGGGATTATTGATCTGAGTGAAGCCCGGCCGATAGAGCGACGCGGCGGACGAATTCCTGTTGGCGGAGTGTTAGCCAACATTGCCTCAGGCGACGGGCTGCTTCTGGGGGACGCGGCCGGCGCCGTTTCACCACTGACTGCCGGGGGGCTTGATCCCTGCATGCGTCTCTCTAGTCTGGCGGCGAAAGTAATCGCTGAATACCTGGAAACCGGTAACGCGGAAGTGCTGAAGCTCTATTCCGGCGAATTGTTTCGCGCCCGATTCGCTTCCCGGCTTTGGATGCGGCGTTTGGTTACCAGCATCCGTCACCCGGTGTTGGTTGAATTAGCCTGCGCAGGAATGCGGCTTCCCATAGCTAACTGGGCTGCCTGGCATGTTTTCTTCGGCCGCGGGTCGTTTCCAGATATCGAGTTTCCGTTGCGAAGGGTTCCGGTTCATTCCTAAATAATTAAAGTTTCTTGAACCAAGTTTGGTTTACCTCGTGTGTGTGTGGAGAAGGAGGAAACAAGCAGATGACTTTTGAAATAACGGGTGAACCTGCCAGGCGCCCGAGAGGCTCATTTTGGAAACGACAATTTGCACCAAACCTCACTGAGCCCCAGATGGTTTTCGACGTGGTGTTTGGCGTCATAGCTCCAATTCTTTGCTTCTATTTCGATCCGCTGGTCTTCAAGGGCGGAATCGTGGGGCCTCCACTTCATCAACCTTACCAACTGTTCGCTTATGCGATTACAGCGCTAGAGATCTCGCTCCTGGTGGTTTCAATCTTATTTGACCGGCGACTCGGAAGGTGGTCCGGATTTGTTGGTGGCGCTCTGATAAGCGGCGCAGTTTTCTCATCAATCGTAGGATTCGCGATTCTTCCTTACAGTTCTATCGCTCTGGTGCTGTTAATCGGGGCGCTGGGTTTCATTCCCTTCCTTACGGCTTTCGTTTATCTGCGAGTTGGATGGAGGGCACTTAAGCACGAAGCTCAGCCGGTAGATCGGTCCATGATAAATGGCTTATTGGTGGGAGCCATTATTGCGCTGGTGGTACCGGCTCTTCTAAGTCTCTATGTCGCAAGGTCAGCATCTAAATCAATCGACACAATTCTTCATGGAGACTCGCAACAAGCAGAGAATGCCGTAGCTCATCTCCGATGGTTGCCGTTTGTTCCTCAACAAAACCTGGAGCCATTAATCAATGCCTACCTCGTCGAGACCGATATCAATCGAAAAGAAATAATTAAAAACAGCTATCAAGTCCTGGCTGGCGAGAACATCGAAAACAGGCTGGCCATAATGAATGATTAACGTGGGAAACGGCAGCCGCTGTGCTATGGAACCAACAACCATGTACCTATTCACACCCGGTCTCTGTGGCATGCCACGTTGTTCGTCTACTTAAAGCAATCAAAGATTAGACATAGTTTGAAACCAGGGGAGTGCCATCAGGTGATTAATCTTGTAGAGGGAGTATTGAAATGACCAAGCGGATAATTGCAATTGCTTTCATCTTCGTGTGTGCATCCATTGCCTGGGCCATCCTTGGGGGAACCATATTCGCCCGCACCTACGATTCAGCTGCCAGTGCGGATAATCGGGTAACGTCAATCTGGGGTGCCCCCCAGAACCAGTCACCGCCCACGGCTTCCTACAAGGAAACCCTCTCACGAAATGAGGAGAGCACTGAGAATGGTAAGAAGATCGTTAAGACCATTCAGGAAGAAGTTACTACTTTGCTACCGCTCGAAAGCAGCGCGGTCGATGTAGCGCTCGATTTGGAGCACCGGCAGAAAGGCCTGCTCTGGTACAGCACCTACAAGGTTGGTTTCGGCGGCGTCTACGGCTTCCGCAATACCAGTGACAAGGAACGGACCGTCACCTTCGTAATGAACTTCCCTACCTCCAATGCTATCTACGACGATCTGGTCTTCACGGTTGACGGATCGCCGGTAGCAGTAAGCAACGAGCAGAATGCGGCAATCGGGTCGGTCAAGCTTTCAGCCGGACAGGTGGCGCACCTCACAGTTGGCTATCGTTCGCAAGGCCTGAATGAGTGGCGTTACAGTTTTGGGAGCAACCAAGTAGCCCAGGTGCGAGACTTTGCACTCAACATGAAAACCAATTTTAAGGACATTGATTTTCCAGACAACACTTTGTCGCCTTCAGAGAAACGCAGGGTCGGCACCGGTTGGGACCTGCGCTGGTCCTTTAAGAACCTGGTTTCCGGTTATCAGATCGCCATGGTAATGCCCGAGAAACTTCAGCCTGGACCACTGGCTGGGCGGATTAGTTTCTTCGCCCCGGTCTCGCTCTTCTTTTTCTTCTTTATCATGCTAATCATCACCACGATGCGCGGCATCGAACTCCATCCGATGAACTACTTTTTCCTCGCCGCGGCGTTTTTCTCTTTCCATCTCCTGCTGGCGTATCTCGTGGATCATGTGTCCATTCACGTCGCTTTTGCCATATCAGCGCTGGCGTCGGTTTTTCTGGTGGTCAGCTACCTGCGGCTTGTCATTGGACTGCATTTCGCCAGCCGCGAGGCCGCGCTGGCTCAGTTTGTCTACCTGGTGATGTTCTCCTACGCGTTTTTTCTAAAAGGCTTCACCGGCCTGGCTATCACTATTGGCTCTGTCGTGACGCTCTTCGTAGCGATGCAAGTCACTGGACGGATACGTTGGGCAGACAAGTTTTCGCTGAAACCGGCCAAACAGCCCGCCGCTGAGCTGACCTAGTGTCCGACACACTTTAGTTTGTCGCGATCGCAGCTAGCGGCCAGTGTGATTGTTGCACGAATGAAAACACTTAAAGGTTGTTCAGGCGAACGAACGACAAACTAAAAGTGTGTCGGACATTAAGTGTTAACAAACCCCTCCCGGCAGCGTCTATTCAGATGAAGCCGTAATCTCCGGGAACCTCGGGCAGGTTCCCGGAGTCCAAACAAACTGCAACAAAACTTTCTCGGCGAAATCGTCGTACAGTCAGTTGCGCCGAAAGTCCGCAAGTCAAAACAAAGCATGAGAGCCTTTTTTTCTTTTTACACTGACGCCCTGAAGATTGCTGTGCAGTCGATTTTTGCCCACAAACTGCGGGCTTTTCTGACGTTAATCGGCATCATCATTGGCGTGGCTTCGGTGGTCACTGTAGGCGCCTCAATCAGCGGCCTGAATACGTATGTGGTGGACAAACTGGCGAAGGTGCTTGGCAGCAACCACTTTATGATCGCGCGCACTGCTCATAGTGGTCGTATGTCCGACGACGAATTTGAAAGAATGAATCGCCGCAACAAACGGCTGAACTGGGATGACTACGAGTGGGTTCGCGACCATTGCCGATCGTGCGCCGAGGTTGGCGCCGGCGTAGGCGGCCAGGCTGACCTGAAACAGGATGGTGTTGAGTTCCCTGGCTGCGTCGTTTTTGGCGTCACCGCGAGCATGGTAGAGATCGAAGATAAGGTCATTTCCGAGGGACGTTTTCTCTCTGCAGACGAAGTTGAACGCTCAGCGTTGGTGGTGGTTCTGGGTGGCGACATAAAGGACAAGTTTTTTGCCAACACGGATCCAATCGGAAAAGTACTGAAAGTGCGAGGACTTCCGTTTCGCGTGGTGGGAGTAGAAGAGAAGCGCGGGTCATTTTTTGGAGACTCGGTGGATCGCCACGTCTACATTCCCGTGACGACTCACATGCAAATTTTCGGACGCAACGGGCTGCAAATCCATGGCAAAGGACATAACCGCGAAACTTTTCAAGCGACGATCGAAGACGCTCGGGTGGCCATGAGGAACAAGCACCGGCTGAATGGTAATGAAGAAGACGACTTCGGTTTAGTGAACGTTGAAGAGCTCAATCAACAAATCGATCAGTTTACTGCCAGCATAGCTGCTGTCGTCGTTCCGATTACACTCATCACGCTGGTGGTGGGCGGCATCGTGGTTATGAATATCATGCTGGTCAGTGTCACGGAAAGAACGTTTGAAGTCGGATTGCGGAAGGCCGTAGGCGCCACCAGAAGACAAATCCTGCTGCAGTTTTTGATCGAGTCGGCAATTCTCTGCGCACTGGGGGGAGTGCTGGGACTCCTGTTGTCATATGGGGTGACCACTTTGATCACGACTTTGGCATCCATCACCATGACGATCACCATTGGCTACATCCTATTGGCTCTAATTGTTTCTACCGCCATTGGCATGGTCGCGGGTATCTACCCGGCATTCAAGGCCGCGCGGCTTGACCCGATTTTAGCCCTGACCCAGGCGACTTAAATGGTTTTGGTCTTTGGTTAGAGACACCAAGAGTGTTTAAGAAATGAAATTGAAACTTCCAAAGAGTGTCTTAACTGAAACGCTGAAGATGGCGTTTGACAGCGTGCGCTCGCACAAGTTCAGGAGTTTCCTTACCGTGCTCGGCATCGTGATCGGAGTCATGACCGCGATCACGATCGCTTCTATTCTTACCGGCTTGCGTCAAAACATCGTCTCGATCATCGAAGAGTACGGCACTAACAACATCTACGCTTTTCATCTTTCCACGGGTCCCCGGACCGGAGAGGACCGCTCAGAACGTTTAAGAAAACCGCTCACGGTTGCTGACGGTGAGGCGATTCAGGCCCAGGCTGCCGCGGTCGAGGAAGTGGGCCTGGTTGCTCCAAACGTCGGCTACAGTGGCGGACCTTTCGACGATAACATTTCCTACAACGGGCACAATTACCGCTGGGGAAACACTCAGGGCGTGTCGGCAAACTACGCCGGGATCACGAACATTGTGATCAAAGAAGGGCGGTTTATCACCGAGAATGACGATCAGCAACGCGCCAACGTAATGGTTATCGGCGTCAACGCAGCTGATGCGCTGTTTCCCGGGCAGAACACTGCGATCGCGGGAACGCAAGTAAGAATGGGTGGACTCAATTTCGAAATCGTCGGTGTTCTTGAGAAACGAAAAGCGGGATTCTTTGGCGAAAACGAAGAAGACAATGCCGTGTTCATGCCGTTTCGAACTGCGCAAAAGGTTGCGCCGGCCAGGGGCTATACTTTGATGGTGATTAAGGCCCGCTCCGGTCAGACTACGGAAGCTCTGCAACAATCAGAGGACATTCTCCGCCGCCGCCGGGGTGTAAAATTTGGCGATCCTAATAACTTCGATATCAAGACTGCCGATAAATTTATCGAACAGTTTGACAGTATCACCGCCATGATTGGGTTGATTGCTATCGCAATTTCGAGTCTCGGTCTACTGGTTGGCGGCATTGGCGTTATGAACATTATGCTGGTGAGTGTCACTGAGAGAACCAAAGAGATCGGTGTGCGTAAGGCGCTGGGCGCGCGACGGCGGGACATCGTTCGGCAGTTTCTGTTTGAAGCAATGACGCTGACCTTTCTTGGCGGAATTCTCGGTGTTGTCCTCGCGGTCGGCATCAGCCGCATCATTATGTTGCTGGTTCCTGCGTTACCCGCTTCGATTCCCTCCTGGGCAGTTATTTCCGGCCTTAGTGTGTCCATCGGTGTTGGACTCATCTTCGGCGTTTGGCCGGCTCGCAAAGCTTCTCGACTCGATCCGATTGAGTGTCTGCGGTACGAATAACGCGCCTAGCCTCGTCGTAGGGGCGGCACTCCGTGGCCGCCCCTCGGTCCGGTTCCTGAAACTTCGAAAGCAATAGGTAATGCAACGCCGGGGTGGCCACGGAGTGCCACCCCTACAATGTCCCGTCAAAGCTCATCTATAATGCGGTAATGACCAAAACCGCGGCCCATCGCGATCTAATCAAGGAGTACATAACCTACCTGCAGGTGGAGAAAGGCCTGGCCCGTCACACCCTTGAGAGTTACGGGAGAGATCTCAGGCGGCTTGATCGGTGGGCAAACAAGATGGGCGGCGAGGTTGCGAACCTAACCCGCCCGGATATGCGCAAGTGGATCGCCAGCCTTTCGCGTGAAGGCCTGGCGCCTTCGTCTGTCGCCCGGGCAGTCAGCGCCGCGCGTGGTTTTTTTCAATTCCTTATGCGTGACGGCCATATCACGCACCAACCCACCGAAGACCTCGACACGCCGCAGAAGTTTTCTTACCTGCCAAAGTTTTTGACCGAGGACGAGATTGATCGACTGTTTGCTACTCCGGACGTCTCGACGAAGGAGGGGATACGTGATCGGGCAATGCTGGAGCTGATGTATGCCGCCGGCTTGCGGGTGTCGGAACTGGTATTGATGAAACGGGGAGACGTAGACGTTCACACCGGAGTAGTTATCTGTCATGGCAAAGGAAGCAAGGAGCGACGAGTCCCCATTGGGAAAAGCGCAATTCACTGGCTTCAGCGTTACGACTCCGTCAAGGCCGAGTACGGAGAGTCTGCCTACGCCAATCTTTTTTTGGACCGCGGAAAACCGCTGACACGGCAATTCGCATGGTCCATGATCAAGAAACATGCGTTGAGTATTGGTCTGCCGAATGTCTCACCGCATACCTTGCGACACAGCTTTGCGACCCACCTCCTGCAACACGGCGCCGATTCACGTTCGGTCCAGTCACTGCTTGGGCACAGCGATATTTCCACCACCCAAATCTATACCCATATTACTGACCGTCACCTGCGAGCCGCCTACGATAATCATCATCCGCGCGCGCGTGCCGCGGCTACTGGCAGCCAGCGCAAGGACGACAAATAAGGCCTCATCATGTTTCTACTGAGCAAGCCTGGCGAGGGATTGGTTCGCCAATTCATCTCAGCTCAACACGCTCTCCCGTTTTCTTATTCCGAAGTTGGAGCAACAAAAAACGGCGCTGTGCCCGGCTACACCATCGACCATAATCGGATCAAGCTCGGTCAGGGTGAGGAAACATACCAGCGTGCAATTTCCGCTATCCGCGGTTGGAAGCAATTTGATTTGGGTTGGGTATCGATTGTTCCCGGCAACACTCCCGTTGAAGTAGGCAGCACGGTGGCGATACAGGCGAAGACCTTCGGATTCTGGTCACTGAGTGCTTGCCGAATCGTGTACGTGATTGATGAAGGGGAGCCGGTGAGAAAGTTTGGGTTCGCTTACGGCACTTTGCCGGATCATGTGGAGTGTGGGGAAGAGAGGTTTACGATCGAGTGGCAGCAGTCGACTGACAACTCAGTTTGGTATGACATCTACGCCTTCTCGCACCCGCAGCACCCTTTGGTAAAACTTGGGCGTCCGATTGCCCGTAGCCTGCAGAAACAATTTGCCAGGGAATCGTTGGCCAGAATGCTGAATGTAGCAAGGGCGGCAGTTTAGAGTTCGGGCTCGTTCGTGTGATTTCGTGGATCGTATGGACCGCGTATCACAGAACGATCCACGAAATTACACGAAAACTCACGAACGAACCCGAACCAATCTGTGGAAGACTATTTGGTAAGAAGAACGAGATACTCTCCAGGGCAGAATCAAAGACCAAGACCCAAGGTCAAAGCCCCAAATTCCGCAAAGCTAAATCTTAATCTTCGCCAAAACCACCGGTGACTGCTCCGCTGCTCGCATCTGAGCGAAGAAATTTCTCACCGAATCATACTGGGCGACGGGGACGGTGATTGCACGCTGCACAAGATTTCGCGTGAATAGCAAATGTCCGTCTTTCACTTCATAACTTGTCGCGTACGAGCCAAAAGGCGTTTCGAGTTTCACCACGTCCGGCAATTCATCCACGATGAAGCCGGCCGGCAACTTCACTCGCACAGTTTCAGAGTACGAGTTGGGTTTTAGCACCACTGGGTGATTTCGTTTGGATTCGGTGAGCGATAATGAATCGCGACGTGAGACTATCACCGGCTTGAAAACCAGCAACCTATCCTGCATTAGCTGAGCATAGCCTGCCGCCGCGAAGGTGACGCTTAGGGCAAACCTACCCTCACTGGCCTCGTCGGCTGGTTCTACTTTGGAAATCTTCGAACCTGGCGCCCCACTGGCAACCCAGTGTTCGACCATGCTGTTGTATTCGGGACGGGGGTAGCGGCGAAACTCGGAGCGGAACCTCGCGGCAACTTGACCACGAGCTCGCTCCTCGATCACTCCAGTCATCGAACCGTCGGCGCCAAGCTGCGCTTCTACATTGCGCTCGAGCTGATTAGTACCCTGAGGAGTTACCGGCATTCGCACCAGCGGGTCGGCATCTTTCGCATCAATCAGGGCGAGGCTTCCTTGAAGGTAAACCGGCAGATCGCCCACCGGCGTTTCTTCGTCTGTCGGGTCAAAGATAAGTAAACGTCCGAAACGCGGATGTTGAATTACGGTAGCGACCTGCGTTGCATCGCTGACTTTGACGGCTATGATGCAGTGGTTAAATTGCTGAGGCGATGGCCAGGCGGTTCTTACATACTCTGGGTCGCCCGAATAAATGCTTACGGGTATCGCGCTAATGCCGACGATCTTAAGCATCGCTCTCATCAGGTTTGCTTTGTCTTTGCAATCGCCGTACGACTTTGCAAATACTTCAGTAGCCGTGTGCGGTCGATAACCACCGCCACGGCCGATGCCGGTCTGAATCGAGATGTATTGAATCTTTTGAACGTAGTGTCCGATAGCCTGAATTTTCTCGTATTCGGTTTTGGCGTTAGCGGTTAACTCCTGAGCCTTGGCTGTCATCGCTTCACTGAGCGTTACTTGCGGATCTTCCAACTCAGCCATCCAGACCGCGACGTCCGACCAACTGGCAAAAGTCTTCAGTCCGGGCAGCGAAGTAGAGCCGGGGGGGTAGTAGCTAACTGCCATCCGGGCAACGAGGTTACTAAGACTGCCGCGCATGGGTTCGTCGGCAATCGCAGGCAAGTTAGTCAATTGCCATGAATAGGTTGAGCCGTTCACGGTTGGGTCCACGTTCGGGTGATTGAACGTTACACCCTCAGCCCGCCAGCCGCTGGGAAGTACCAGGGTGTAGCGCGAACTGATGACCGGACTTGAACGTTGAAAAGTGTGGTCATCCTGGCTGAAGACCGACCGATCTTCGGTGACATACGAATAGCCGAAGACCATTCCAGTATCTGCATCATCCTTCGCCGAAATAGTCCTCACCCTGTATTCGTTGTAGACATCATTGGGGTCACCCGCGAGATCCAGGCTCTGGTCCTTTCCGTAACGCTTCACGTCCCCTGAACCGCGGATAAGCCATGCGTTCAGCTCTTTAACTTTACCCGTCTCAGGAATATAGCCAACGCCTCCTACTGCGTCCCCGCGACCCTCACGCTGAAGTATTCGAATGGCGTAGTTATAGGTCTTGGTGACCCGGCCGTCCTCGCTGACAGTCACCGTGGCATCGTCAACCAGGACCACCGTGGTCACGCCTTTTTCATAAGTCGGGAGGGTGATTGCCGCAGCCTGTTGCAGCCACGGCGGCGCCTGGTCACCCGCGAATGCCGTAACGGTCGCGAACGCCAGCAGAACTAGAGAGAAAAATAAACGTTTGATCATGGAGCCTTCCTTCAATGATTAACTGTGCGCGTTGAGAGTATTTCTAATTAGACGATGCAGTTGTCGCCGCCTGCTTAAGAGTGATCGTGTGATTGTCGCTCTTATGAAAGATATCAAACAGATTCTTAACGGCCTTATAACTGGTGGCGGGAAACATGAGCATGTTCTTGCCTCCGAAAAAGAATCTGCGATTGAGTGCTAAAGTGCGGCCATCCCTGGTCAGTCCCAGCTTGACCTCATGAGCGCTGATACCCTGGGTCATGTCGGTAGTCACTGGTGCCGGAGCGTCGGCGTTGTCGAGGGAATAACCGGCCGGCAAATCGATGGTCACGTCATCTTCTTCCAGCCAGGCGTAGTGAAAATAAACTGAATGCTTGCGTTCGCTGCCTGAGAAAAGTGGGCTGTGGCCATGCTCGAAGAATCCCGGCTGCAAAAAGATTCTCTTACCGGTTCGTTGGGCATAACCGGGAACCCGGATATGGTATGAAGCGATGAACGGCTTAATTGGGTCAGTGACGTTTTCTATCTTGATGTTTGAGATCTCCGCAGTGCTCATCCGTTCCTTAATTCCGTCTCGCAAGGTCGCTTCACGCTGAGCCGGAGAGTCGTCATCGTTATATTCTTTTTTCTCAAAGGCCAGGTGACCGGTGTATTCGATTTGCACGTCGCCTTCGATGGTCCCATCGTCCAACAAACGAAGCTTTGCGGTCCGTTTGGCCAAAGATTTCTCGGGTGGGGAGGTGGAGGTCTTGGTCCAGATGGGCTCTTTCGAGTCTGTAATCAAAGTTTCCATGCTTTCTTCCGGCCAGCCCAACATCCCAAAAGGAGTGTATTTCTCGGAAGGACTGAAGTAGTGCCACTGTTCGCCAACGCGGACGGCAATGAAAGATGATTGGAGAAAGGAATAATTCGCCAGACTCCGGTCAAAAAACATATCATCCCGATTACCTGACAATGCCCAACGCGCATCGAAGCCGGCAGCTTTTGCCAGCGCCCCAAACAACATGTCTATATTGCTGCCCGTACCCATTCCTTTCTGGAGTGTCTCTGCTGGCGATTTGTTGGCTTTGAGTTTTTTGGTTTCGTCATCTGAGAGACCGGATGCGTCGTCACTGATATTCTTGATCTTTGTGCGACAGAAATCGTAGATGCGCTGGAGTTTTTCCTCGGGAGTTGCAGCATCACCAACGATACCGGCCACCGCAGTTTTCACTTCGTTACTAACTTTCATCTCATCCTTGGAGATCTCGTAAAACGTCTTTCCAATTTGCTGCCAGTATTTTTCGGGTTGGATTTTTTCGTCCTCGGTATAGTAGAGGAAAACCCACGAGCGCACTGCATCTTCGGGGGGCATCCGCGGCTCTTCATGAAAAGCCGGCATGTTGGTCATAGTGACCCTGGAGAATCCATCTTTATCCTGGACAAACTTGGTCTCACCCATTCGAAAAGGCAAATACTTCATGCCCCTGAATGGCCTCAGAAAATAAGTCACACTCTGAATGGGAATGTCGCGTTGAAAATGCAACCGCAGCTTGTCTGCAGTGCCATTGGGAATAACCTCCCGCCATCGATACTCGATGATCGAGCCAGGTTCGATGCCCGGCAACGCAAACGATTTCGCCTTTACCTTTACCCCGTTCGCTTTTACCAGAGTACGCTCGAAGACATCGTCCTTCTTCAGTTCAACTATGGTTCCGTCCGCTTTGATCACGCGGGCGGCAATGTCCTTTATTCTGGTTGAGCCGAGATACTGAAGATCAACTTTGCTTTGCGATTCTTTTCCCCGCTCGGTAAAAATCTTGACCCGAATGTAGTTCTTCAGCGACAGCTCTTCGGGAAGACCATCGTCGACGCGCACTTCCCAAAAAAGTGCTTCCGCGTCGGCGTCTTTTTCAACCACTGGCGTTTTCAACGCCAGGTCTGCCAGCGCTACGGGGCGCCAATCATCGCCAGCAAAAACAGCGACGGGCAAGGTAATTAGGCACACTACAGACAGAATGAGGCTATAAAACGTTTTCATGAGTTAGACCTTCCAGCTTAAGTATTGTTGTGGAACTCTGGTAAGGACGTTCGGAGAGGGACGGGTCGGGGAGACTGTCACTCGACGGCGGAACTACCTGGGAGACCACCTGTGCGCAGCACTTTACACCCGAAACGAGAATCCGGATATACATAAACTACACAGGCGGTGCTTCGATGAATGTGGAATAAAATGAGTTGCCTGGCTTAGTGAGTTATCTCACAGAAACGTTGAACTCCGTTGTTTGGCTGAGCGGCCTCCGAGGGCATCGCTATGCTATACTCCCAGCTCATTCACTAAGCATTTTGTCGTTTTTTATTGTTGAACTGGGACCGTTAAATCAGGAGGATCCGAAATCATGGCCACTGAACTCAAACGAGCAACTACTGGGTTGGCACGTATTGAAGAACTGCTTGGCGAAAGCGCCCGTACGTTGCTCGATCACAAGTCGGAAGCGATCTCTAAAGGTCAGATTAACCTACCCGGTCCCGATTTTATCGACCGGGTCTGGGCATATTCTGATCGTTCACCGGCCACACTACGTTCCCTCCAATCATTGTTTGACAACGGGCGGCTCGCTGGCACTGGGTACCTTTCAATTCTGCCGGTAGACCAGGGCATCGAGCATTCTGCCGGCGCCTCGTTTGCTCCGAATCCACAGTATTTCGACCCTGAGAATATCGTGAAACTGGCGATCGAAGGTGGCTGCAATGCGGTGGCTTCAACTTTTGGCGTGCTGGGGGTGGTGGCCCGCAAGTATGCCCACAAAATTCCCTTCATCGTGAAGATCAATCACAACGAATTGCTGACCCTGCCCAACAAGTTTGACCAGGTCCTTTTTGGCACGGTGAAGGAGGCCCACAACCTCGGCGCCGTCGGGGTTGGCGCCACCATTTACTTCGGCTCAGACGAGTCAACCCGACAGATCACCGAAATCAGCGAGGCCTTTGCCCAGGCACATGAGCTCGGGATGGCCACGATCCTCTGGTGCTATATTCGCAACTCAGGATTCAAAACTCCCGAAGGCGATATGCATTCGTCAGCGGATCTCACCGGCCAGGCTAATCACCTGGGAGTCACGATTCAGGCCGACATAATCAAACAAAAGCTTCCGGAGAGGAATGGCGGCTACCCTGCGGTCGAAAAGGCGCTCGGCAAGTCGTATGGCAAAACCAGCAAGATTGTTTACGAGAAACTCGCCACGGATAATCCGATCGATCTGGTTCGTTATCAGGTAGCCAATTGCTACATGGGTCGCTGCGGATTGATCAACTCAGGCGGAGAATCCAAAGGTGCGAGCGACCTGGCTGAGGCCGTGCGCACTGCCGTGATTAACAAGCGCGGCGGTGGCACCGGACTCATCTCGGGCAGGAAAGCTTTCCAGCGCCCGATGAGTGAAGGCGTTGAGCTGCTCAACGCAATCCAGGATGTTTACCTGAGCGACGAGATTACGATAGCGTGATCGCATTGGAATAGAGCTTTGAGTCAGGGCGGGCCGAGTGTCCGCCCTTTGTGTTATTTAATGGGATTTCGTGTAATTCGTGGATCGTTCTTATTCAATCGGGGCCATACGATCCACGAAATTACACGAAATCTCACTAAATGGTTCGCCTGCAATCTTGATATCATGCGGCAACCGTATATCCAGTTGAGTCTGACTGTCGCTCTCGAGTGAAACCAGAATCGGCACAAATATCCGACGTTGAGCTCCTTCATGCCGTCGCCCGCGGGGATGAAGTTGCACTGGCACGTCTCTATGACAGTTACCGCGTCATCCTGTTTGGGCTTATGCTGCGTATATTGCATAGCCGTCAGGAAGCGGAGGATGTTTTGCAAGACGTCTTCCTGCAGGTATGGAACCGGGCGGCTGACTTCGATGAGTCGCGGGGGCGACCCTTTACATGGCTGGTAACTCTGGCCCGCAGCCGGGCCATCGACCGTCTGAGGGCCTTAGGTTCTCGAGAGCGCGTGGCCCAGAATGCGGCGAGAGAGATCGTCGAAGAGAGTTCCGACGCAATCGAGGATGCGATTCGCGCCGAAGCAGGCCGAGGAGTGCGCAACGCACTCCAGGAACTTCCTGAAGACCAACGGTATGCGCTTGAGCTCGCTTATTTCGAGGGACTGACTCAGTCCGAGATCGCCAGCCGTCTTAAGACCCCCCTCGGCACTGTCAAGACGCGCATGCGCTCCGGAATGACCAAACTACGCGAACTCCTGGGCAATCAGTTGAAGAGACCGCATTGAGTTTGTTTTTGATGAACCACGAAGACTACAAGGAGATGCTACCGCTTTACTGTCTCGGCACTGTCGAGGAGGGCGAAGCGCGCACGCTCGAGCTGCACCTGAAGATCTGTGCTGAGTGTAGTGCAGAACTTGATGATTGGCGCGATACCACATCAGCTCTGGCTTTCGCCGCCGCACCCGCGGAGCCGGCCCGTGAACTACGGTCGCGTATCCTTGAGAGTATACGTTCGTCAACGGCGCAAGTGGCCGAGTATAAGGCTGAGGAGAGTCTCAGACCCAAGTCTGATCCAGCTTCAAACGTTGTTAGCCTGCCCGCTCGTTCATGGAGTGTCGCTCAGAAGACACTCTCGATTGCCGCCTCGCTCGTTTTCGTTGCGCTGCTGGCTTCGCTTTATGTCGTCTGGTCACGCAACCAGGCGCTCGAAACTGAAGTTGCCAGACTCTCCCGTGGCCTGGATGAAGCAAAAGCAAAAGTGGCCCGCCTGGAACAGGACGGTGAAATTCTTAGTTCGCCCATGATGGCGGTGGCTACTTTGAAAGGAACGCCCATGGCCCAGAAAGCCCAGGGCAAGCTCATGTACGATCAGAAAACGGGCCGGGCGATATTCACGGCGGCCAACATGCCACCGGCGCCGGCGGGCATGGCTTATCAACTGTGGTACATCGCCGGAACTCATGTAATGCGAGGTGCGGTTTTCAGCGCCGACGCTTCGGGCCGCGCCATGATGCACGATCAACTTCCTCCCGAAGCGCGTGAGGCGACAGTTTTCGCAGTTACGCTCGAACCAGCCAGTGGTGTCGACGCCCCTACAGGCGACAAATACCTCCTCAGTCCCGCCATCTAATTCGTCACCAATCGTTAGGGTAGAGGGCCATCTCTGTGTGTCCTCTGTGGTGAACTCCTTTCAGGAAACAGGAACGATCTACTAAATCACACGAAACAACACCAACGGCTTCTTAGTGATATTGGGTTTTGGTGTTGTTTCGTGTGATTTCGTGGATCGTTCTTCATCGTTGTAGTCGGCACTCGAGAGTAACTCAAGTAATGGTTCAACCACCGCCACCG
>Ga0190274_10000830_pt1 | contig 17901 bp, 29 predicted proteins | sample Popmic531T_FD_133002 | JGI IMG/M metagenome (GOLD analysis project Ga0190274, IMG submission 133002) | Populus adjacent soil microbial communities from riparian zone of Yellowstone River, Montana, USA - 531 T | ecosystem: Environmental > Terrestrial > Soil > Riparian zone | place: USA: Montana... | reverse complement strand
GGTCTTGCAGTGGTAGCAGTAGCAGAGCCGCATCGGGCACAGCGTAACGTTCAGCAGCGCTACGGGATCTCACCGGTCAGGCGGCGGTCCTTCTCACGGTCGTAGGCGTCGGGATCCTCGTCCTCGCCGATGCCCTCGAAGTTGGGCCTGCGGTTCCACTTCGGGTCGGGCGGCCCCTGCATCGGATGGTGTGCGATCGCCCGTGCGGCCGCATCGAACTCCGGGCCCGAGTAGCGAGGGTGGCGTCCCCTGATCACATCGGGTCCACGACTTCGTGCTTGCCGACCCGGATCGGGTGCAGCGGGTGCACAGCGCCCGGCAGGGCCATGCGGATGTGGTCGAGATCGCCGTAGGTCACGCCGAAGTTGCCGTACCACCCGTAGAACGGCGGCTCGCCCTGGAGGCAGTCGACACGGGTCATCGTCTCCTCCATCTCGGCGTTGACGGTGTTGGGGCGCAGGAAGCGCAGGCGGCCGTCCACGGCGCCGATGCGCAGGTCGTCGTTCATCGAGCGGTCGCTGTTCACTGCCATGGTTCCAACGTACTCCTGGGGTGCCACATCACGGGTAGGACGGGAAGTACTGGTGCTCGGTCCAGCCCGGTATGGCACCGATGCGCCGGGCATGTTCGTTCTGCTCGGCGACCGTGCCGTAGTTCTTGGGACGGTCATAGTCCTCGTGCTCGACCGGCAGGAGCATGTCGGGGTTGTGCTTGTAGGCGGCGAGGATCCGGTGGTGGCCGTGCTCGATCACCGTGGCGTCGCCGAAGTCACGCTCGCCGTGGGCGAGCGTCACCGGCATGTGCACGCCTTGGGCGGCGATCGACTCAGGCACGCCGTTGGTCTTGTTGTCCCTGGCCTTGCTCTTCCACATGGCGGCCATGTTCTTCCAGGCGCCGCCGTAGCGAGCCTCGGGGTGCAGCGGCACGTCGATCGAGGGGGTGTGGTACAGCTCCCGAGCTGTCATGAACATGCGGAGCTGCTCGCCGTTGACATGGTCACTGGCAGCCATCAGAGAACTCTCCTGCGGTCGAGGATCACCGAGCTGAGACGTTCGAGCGCTTCTGCCAGACCGGGAGTGCGCTGGACCGCCAGCTCGCTGCTGCGTGACCGGCGCTGCTGCCGGATCTCCTCCTGGCGCTTGATGGCGTTGGTGTGGTGCATGGCGTCGTCACGGGACACCGGGTTGGGCCCGGCGGCACCGACGACCCTGAACCCTGACGACGACCGGCCGTACGTGTAGCCCTCCGGCGACTTGAACTCCTCGATGTCATCGAGCGGCTCGACCTTGTACACCTTGGCGCCGCCACGCATCCCGGCCCACATGTGGGCCTCGCCGAGATCCTTGGCAGCGAAGGCGTGGTGCGGGTTGGTTGCCTCTTCGAGAGACCCGGGCTCGCCCTGCTTGCCGACCTTGGCCGCAGGCTGCACCACGTCACCAGGCGAGAGGTCAGCAGAGGTGCCGTGGAACCACTGCTCTACCTGGAGGTGGTCAGTGGCAGCCATGGTGCCATTGTGGCATGACGTTGATCATCAGCCAACCTCGTACTTGCCACCCACGAGAGCGTTCTTGGTGAAGCCACCGTCGTTGCCGCTGAGCCCGTTGGGGTCGATCGGCGGCGGTGGCGTGATCATCGGACCCGAGGTCCACGAGCGGTAGGTCGGCGCCCACCGGTCAGTGGCGAGCACGTCGTAGATCGTCAGCGGCACCCGGTAGTAGCCGTACTTCGGCGGGAACACCTGCTGAGGTACAGGAGGGCCACGTTGGGCGAGCACGTCGCCTGGTACCGCAGCGAGGTTGATGACGTCATCGACGGCGTACTCGCCCTGGAGCTGGAAGGGCGCCGGGTACTGAGACCGCCGCAACGAGTCGTTGGCGGCGGGGGAGAAGCGAGTCGGCATCAGGTGTAGCCCCGGCGTGGGAGCGACACCTTGCGCCCGCCCTTGGTGGTGATCTCTTCGTACTTGGCGTCGTGGACGTCACGCCAGTGCTCGACCGGTACGAGACGATCGGGATCGACCTCACCCAGTGCTGCGACACGGTGGTGCCCTCCGGCGAGCATCGGCTTGCCGCTGGAGCTGAGCGGGTTGGAGCGGGTGCCGAGCGGGATCACACCGGGGTCGCCACCGCCCTGCAGGTGCTCGATCAACGACTTGTCGTGCGCCAGCGGCCGGGCGAGGAACCTGCCGACCTGAGTGGCCGAGGCGAGGTTGTTGGCGGTGTAGAGCCGTGCCTGGCGCAGGGCGGTCTCCTGGGGCGCCTCGTCGGCCTCCACGACCTTGCGGTGCCACATCTCGGCGTCGGTCTCGATCGGCGGCCGCTTGCGCTCTGCGGTGCGCTTGAAGAACCGCTCACCGGTCACCGGGTGGCCCCAGCGCTCGTTCATGCGGAAGTCGGTCGTCGCCCGGCGGTCAGTGATCTCACCGGCCCGTGTGTCGGTCATGCCAGCAGGGTGGACACCGAGATTGACGGCGATGTCGGTGCCCGAGTACATGCGGTCGCCTTCGGCCGGTGCGTACTGCTTGCGGATCTCCCGAGCTGACATCAGCATCTGCAGCTGGCGCTCGTGCGGGTGCGAGCGGAACAGCCCGGTGTACGGGTGCACGTCGCCGTAGCCCTCGACGTGCACGGGCGTGATCGAGCGGGGCTCGTCCACCTCGTCGTGCACCGGGCGCATCGGCTTGTCGACGTCAGCCCACTCGGTCATCTTGGCCGGGCCCGTCGGCGGGGTGAAGAGCTGGAACTGGTGCCCTAGCTCCATGACGGCAGCTGCCTACGCTTCTCGGCGATCCGCTGCGGGTCGGGCTGGATCGGCGTGCCGGTGTCGGGTCGGCCGGTCAGGTGGTTGTAGTCCCGGGTGTTGGGCTTGCCCCGGTTGGTGAGCTGCAGCGGTGCGATGGCGTAGGCGGCCGAGACGAAGCGCTCTCCCCGTGCCTCGCACTCGATCCCGCTCATGAGGTTGAACTCCTCGGGCCAGAGGTAGTCGCTCATGTCGAGCCGGGTGTCCTTGTGCACGCCCCGGTCGTAGGGCCGCTGGTTGCGCCACACAGCGTTGCGCAGCTTGTCGCCACGGCGGCCACCGACGGTGCCCAAGTACCCGTCGGGGTACGACCCTTCCGGCGTCTGCCTCCAGTTCAGCCGAGCGGCGTCGAGCGCATCACGGAAGCTCGGGTTGGGCCCGGGCCCGTGCACGCCGAGCCCGAGCTGCACCTCCTGCATCGAGAACCAGTTGTCGATCGTCTGCGGTGCGGTGTGTCCACCGGGCATCAGTCACCGTCCGACTGCACGACGAGATCTTCACGCTCGATCGAGGGCTTGCCGACGCCCGACATGTACGGCTGTCCCACGCCGACGGGGCGCAGGTTGCCGTAGCCGGTGCGCAGAGCGTTGGGACGGCGGCGCATCTCATCGACCGAGCGCTGCGAGCGCCAGTAGCCCGACTGCGCCTGCGCCATCTGCTCGGGGTTGGCGTGGCCCATCGACAACCTGCTGGGGTCGGCGTTGGCGGCGTAGTAGTCCATCCGAGAGCGGATCGGCATACCGACCAGCGTAGTTGCGGCCCCGGTTACACCGGAGTGGTCGTGGGGTCGAGACCCTCTTGCGTGCGCTTGGTCGACAGGTTGGAGTTGATCGTCGCCGGGGCGCCACCCGTACCGATGTACGTGTTGGTCACCTGGGTGCGCAGGAAGTTGTCGATCGTGACGTCGGCGGTGAAGATGTCCTGCTGCTTCGCTGCGGCCAGCGTCAGCGTGTCGTAGTACGTCGTCACGATCGTGCCGGTGCCGTCGTCGTAGGACACCGCCCAGCCCTTGTCATCGAGGGTGTGCCGGTCGGGGATGAAGCCGATCGTGACGGTCATGGCCATGGCTCAACAGTAGTCAGGGCCGTGGGTTGGGGCGGATCCTCACTGTGGTACGGGGAGGCGGTGGGTAAAGGCGCTCGATCAGATCCAGCCAGAGCTTGGCGGGCATCACGGCGTACCAGTCATCGACGTCGGCACTGCGTGCCTTCTTCACGATCGCCACGCCGGTCTCGGCACCGCTGTTGGCGATCTCGGCGAGCGTCTCCTTGACGTGCGAGCTGAGGTGGGTGACGGCGCCCTGCCCACCCTTCACCTCGACGCACACCGGGTAGCCGTCACCGAGGTGTACGTCGCCGACGTCGAGCGCTCCCTCCTGTCGGAGCTTCTTGGCGTAGCGGTAGCCACGACGCATCAACCACCGTTGAACTTTGGTCTCGGCGTCGGTGCCAGCCTGACGCTGTCTGCTCACGAGTTGCCTTGCGGCGTGGCCCACACGTCGTTCGGTGTCATCGGGCGTACCTCTTCGCCATCGATGGTGACCATGCCGGTCGGTGAGATCAACGAGGTTGCGTTGACCACCGCACCGAGGTTGTCAGCAGCCAGCGCTCGCCACTCTGGCTCGTCCAGGCACGTCAGACAGATGTCCTGAGCGTGCTCTCCCAGTGGTCGTGTGTCGGCATCCTCTCGGCCGCACACGTAGCACTTCTTCATGGCCCATACCGTCTCCCCCTGCTCCCTTCTGCGATCGTCGTGCGCCGTGTCAGCTCCCGGGAGAGCGCCTTGGCGTTGCGATCGCAGTTGGTGAACTTCGCTTCCAGTAATTTCCGTACGTTCTTGGCGACCCTCAGCCTGCGGCGCAAGTCTCGCACATCTGGTGCAGAATCGGCCTGTGCTCGCCCGGTCACGGTGTTGGTGCCGAGCAGGATGTACTCCGCCTTCAACTCGGTGAGGTTGTCTTCGTACCGCTCCTCGACCGCTGACTTGCGCACCGTCTCGACGGCGAGGAAGTCAGCCCACGCCGTGAAGAGGTTGAACAGCTCCATCAGCTCGTCGTCTTCCATGCCGCCGACCTCGATGGGCATGTCGGGGATCGGCTCGCCGGGTCGTGCCGGGTCGGCGTAGCCGTCAGGGTTGTTGACGATCTTCATGCGGCACCCTGCCAACACGTCGCCCGGTACGGACAGACCTTGCACGTCTTGGTGGCAGGCGATTCGGCCCACGCCGGTCGGCGCACGACACGTTGTTCATCGACAGCGGTGACGATCTCCCGTGCGCTCTTGATGATGTGGCTGATCAGCTCGGGCTGGTAGCCGATCGTGAACGCCTTGACGTCCTGGTTGCCCTTGAACTCGTAGATGAAGATGATGTCGTTGATCTCCGGCCAACGTGTGCGCAGCAGGTGGAGGTACAACGTTGCCTGGCGTACGTGCCACGGGAACGGCGCCTTGATCGACGCCCACAGCCCATCGAGATCGAGCGTGCCCTCCTTGTACGGCTTGTACAACTTCGGGTAGTCCAGCTCGATCGAGCGCAGCCCGATGCTCTTGATCTCGATCAGGCTCTGGTGCTCATCGAGATCAACGATCCCGTCGCCAGCTCCCCGGATCATCAGGTCTTCGTCCTCGACCGGCACCTCGGCGTAGCGGAAGCGGTCACCGAGGCAGAAGTGGCACGACGTCTGCATGCCCTTGCCCCACTGTTGGTAGCCACAGATCAGGCACTCCCACATGCCGATGAGGATCCCCATCTGCGTGAACCACCGCTGGTACTTGTCGTGGATCTCGTGGCCCTCGGCGAACACGTTGGCGAGGCGGTGACCGATGCTCGGTGGTGGCGTGGCCGGAGCACCCATCACCTCGTACCACGATGAGCGTGGGCACCAGTCGCCCTTGCTCGCCGACGACGGGTGGATGTAGCCGGAGACGGCGACGTCACGTACGCCGTTGATGCGCTCGTTCTCGGAGACGATGTGTCGTTGCAGCGCACCGATCAACGGGTGCACCTTGCGGTAGCTGTTGGCTACCCAATCCGTGTTCGAGGCCGGAACAATACGGCGGCCGCTGGCGCTGGGCTTTGCTCTTGGCGAAGGGCGAGGCGCCGCTCTCGCTTTGACATCCCGCCCCACACCCCTTCCCATATCTGGTTCTCGATTGCGTACGATGCGCAGATTCCCCTCACCTGGCATGGCGGCAGCCCGTCCTTGCCGTTGCAGATCGACTTGGCGATCGAGGTGCGGCGCCGTGCCTCACGTACCGAGGTGTCGTCGGGTACGAAGTACTCGGTGGTGGCAGAGTCCTTGAAACACTTGCCGTAGGCCATCCACCAGTCGACCTTGACCTGCTCCAGGGGGTCGGAGAAGAAGTACGCCCATGCTCCGAGGTCGACGTGACTACGTCGTGCCACAACCTCATTCGTTGTGTCCGTAGATGTCAAGGAAGTCGCCTTCGAGGAGGATGACGTAGCAACGCCCTCCTAGGTCGAGCTGCAGTACCGGTACTCGGCCCTCGACAATAGCGTTACACCGGAGTAATTCCAGGTCTGATGCTTTGAGCGTGAAGCTCTTGGCGTCGGTCGTCTTGTTCTCGATCAGCAGCTGCTCGTTGCGCACGTCGTTCTTGCGGGTGGGCCCGGCGCCCGACCCAGCACTACGTGACCCTCGGTAACGCTCGGCTGTGCGCTCCTCCTGACGCTGCCATGGACGCTTCATCGGCGAGCAACGATCCTCACCTTGCGGGCGTCCGCCTCGGGGTTGACGACGTGCATCACCGCACCACGTATCTCGGCCTGGAGATCGAGATCCTCACGCACACCAGCAACGAGCTTCTCCTTGCCACGCCAGCGATGCTCGCCGAACACGTAGTACCCGCCGCCACCTACACCGAACACGTCGTAGTACAGACCGGCGGCGACGATGTCCTCGACGTGGTCGAACCGGCCACGCTCGAACCCGGGTACGGCGTCGAAGTAGAAGTTGATCTCAGCGGAGCGGTTGACCGGCGCCACCTTGTTCTTGATCGTGCGCATGCGGAACCTGCCGCCGACGACCATGGTGCCGTTCTTGATCCACTCGGTGCGGGTCATGTCCACCCGCACGTAGAAGGCGAAGTTCTTGCCGAGCCCACCGGGTGCGATGCGTGGGTCACCGTGGGTCACACCGACACGGTCACGCCACTGGTTGATGGCGATGCCGGTGCACGGTCGGTCCTTGCGTGTGTAGCTCCGCTTCATCGCCGTCGTCGCCTTGCGCACGAAGAACTTGTTGTTGAGCATCGCTGCTCGGCCGATGGTCAGCTCATCGAACTCCCGGTCGTCCTCGGACGTCGGGATCAGCGACGGCAGCGAGTCGATGATGACGAGGTCGACCAGCCGGTTCTCCATGAACTTCAAGGCGATGTCGTAGGCCATCTCCATGTTGTTGCCGGGCACGAACTCCACCCGCTCCAGGTCCATGCCGAGCGTCTCGCACCACTCGAAGTTGACCGGCTCGCCTGCGATCCATAGCGTGCGGTGCTTGGGGTCACGCCGCTGGCCGGTGATCACCGTGGACTGTGCGAGCAGCGTCTTGCCGTGGCTCTCGTTGCCGATCACCTCGGACCACGAGCCGACCGGCCAGCCGCCACCGAGGATGGCGTCGTAGCTCAGCACGCCGGTCGACATGCGCCCGATCGTGCGGCCCTTCATCTGGCTGCCGAGCACGACGACGTCTTCGCCGTGGGCCCGGGTGATGTCCCGCAGTACCTCGGCGGCGGACTTGATCGTCTTGACCGGCATCAGATGACACGCAGCGGCACGCCGCTGTCGGTCGCCTGCTGGCCGAGCTGCTCGAAGTGCCCGTTGTACCCGCAGTAGTAGCACCGCTGCATCGGTGTGCAGCTCTGGCCGTACTGGTTCATGATCTTCGGTGCGTTGAGCCCGGTGTACATCTGCACCTGGCCGCCGCACTTCGGGCACGGCATGGTGTTGCTCTTCTCATCGACCGTGCCGCTCCACGCATCCTTGGTGGCGAGCAGCTGGTTGATGTCGTTGATCTGCACCGACCGGGGATCGAACGGCACCTGCTGCTGCGGCAGCAACGTCGGCTGCTGGCCCAGGACGGGCTGCTGCTGTGGGTACTGCCCCTGCGGTGGCCACGGTTGACCGGGTTGATACCGAGCCACCACAGGTGCAGGAGGGGGACCGAGACGGTCAGCGAACCAGTTGCCCATCTTCTTCTTCCTCCAGTCGCATTGCGACGTAGAACTTGACGAGGATCTCCGGCAACGTCACCTGTCCGCACGGCTCGCCGCACTCGGGGCACAGGCCGTCCTCTTGGAAGATGGTGTCCCACTCGTCGGAGACGACGACCTCGGACATCCACTTGGCCCGCTCGATCACCCGGTTGAGCACGGCGTCGGGGATCTTCTGGATCTCGGCCTGGCTGCGCTCGTACTCGGCGCAGTCGACGTCGAAGCTGGCGCCCGGCATCCCGCTCATCGCACAGACCTTGGGCCCGAGCGGGTAGAAGGCACGGAACAGGAAGCGCCGCTTGATCCCGGCGATCATCCCTTGGCCCAGCGATCACCGATCGTGCCGGAGGCGATGAGTGGCACCCATCCCTGCAGCGGAGGCTCACCGGTACGAGGGTTGATGACGTTCTCCATGCACTCGATCAACATCTTCTTACCCTCCTCTGCGTGCTCGGCGGGGCACACCGCAACGATCTCATCGTGGACGTTGAGGACTGGCGTGAGCGGGAATCCTGTGTCGGCCAGACGACGGCGGATGTCCACCATGGCCAGCTTGATCGTGTCGGCAGCTGAGCCTTGAATAATAGCATTGATGGCCTGTCGCTCAGCAGCATTGAGCTGGCCCCGCAGCTTGCGGTACTCGTCCTTGCTCCTCGCCCGGCGTGGGTCTATGGTGACCAGCTCCTTGATCCGGCGGTGGCGCCCGAGCATCGTCTCGACGTACGGATCCTGTGTCCGCCTGCGCACACCGTCACGCTCGCCCCACTTGCTGCGGCTGCGGGCCAGCGACAGCTCACGCATCTTCCACGGCAGGATGCGGCGGAAGGTCTTGAAGTACGAGTCGATGACGTCCTGTGCTTGCTCGATCGAGATGCCGGTCTGCTGCTGCAAGCGGTAGGCACCACCGCCATAGCCGATCAGGAAGTTGGGCGTCTTGCCGTAGACCGTGCGGGTCTCCTTGTCGATGTCCTCAGGCTGCTTGCCGGTGATGCGTGCGGCGGTGGCGGTGTGGATGTCGTCGTCGCCGAGGAACAGCTCCTGCATCGTCTCGTCCTCGGCGTAGACACAGATGAAGCGCAGCTCGATCTGGTCGTAGTCGACGGAGATCATCACCTCGCCGGGCCCGGGGATGAACATGCCCCGGATCTCTGAGTCCCTCGGGATGTTGTGGAGGTTCGGTGCGTAGCACGACAGGCGGCCGGTGACGGTGGCGTGCTGGGCGAAGCTCGGGTAGAGGTACTCGTCGTCCAGCTTGGCGTTGAGCCCGACGAAGTAGGTGCCGATGACCTTGGCGTGCTCGGCGTAGCTGAGCATCAGCTCGGCCGCTGCCCCGGCCCGGCCACCCTCGGCTCGGACCAGAGCGAGCGCCTTGGCGTCGACCGAGATCGCCTGCGTCTTCTTGGTCTCGGTGTAGACCGTGGCGCCGAGATCCTCGTAGAGCAGCTTCACCTTCTGCGCCGAGCTGTTGGGGTTGAAGCTCGGCGGCGCACCGAAGTCGGTGATCAGCTGCTCCAGCTTGTGCTTGGCGATCGCCTCGTGCTCGGCCCGCAGCCGTGCCATCTCGGAGGTGTCGACACGGATGCCGTGGACCTCCTGCTGGCGCAGCGACTGCGCCACCTCCATCTCGAACTCGAACAGCTCCCACATCACCGGGTCGGCACGCAGGCGACGCTCGGCCTCAGTCCACAGCAGCCAGGTGAAGCGGGCGTCCTGCTCGGCGTAGCGGGCGGCGTCGTTGAACGAGAAGTTGGTGACGCCCTTCTTGCCGAGCTTGTTGTAGCGGTGACCGAGCTTGGTGAACACGAAGTTCTCCAAGTCCCAGCCCATGAACCCGTTCTCATCGAGGATGTGCAACGCCACCTGTAGCTCACCCCACGGCCCAGGCACCAGCTCGTCGTAGTACTTGATCAACGACGTGACGTCGAAGCGGAGGTTCTGGTTGATCTTGCGACGCTCGCTGAACATCAGCGGCCGCAGGATGTCGCACGCCTCCAGCACGTCGAGCTGCGGTGGTGGTGGGCCGAACTCGGCGGGCATCGAGCGGGGCACGCTGGCGAGCGACAGCCTGCCGCCCTTGGTCTGTGCTCGTGGGTCATCGATCCCGTAGAGCTGAGCGACGGGGATCTTCTCGATGCGTGCTGGCTTGGTCATCACCCCGTGCGGGTGGCCGCAGGCGACGGAGTCACTGCGCCCGAGCGTGGCCAGCCCGAACCAGATCACCTCGTTGTGGCGCTCGTCGGTCGCCTTCAAGTCGTACTCGGCGAGCCACGCCTTCTCATCGACGTTGCGTGCTGCCGGTGACAGCGAGCGCAGCCGTTCTGCTTCGGCACGCTCGCCGTCACTCGGAACGTACATCGTCTCCAGGTCGAAGACGAAGGCGTCCCGCCGTTGGTACTCCCGTACTAGCTCACGTAACTCGGCGGCGTTCGTGACAAGCACGACTACACGTCGTCGGGATCGTCAGTCATCAGTTCCTTGGCGATCTTGCGCATCTCCACGGCCGAGACGAACTCCTTGCTCGCCTGGTCCGAGGTGAAGCGGATCAGTTCGTCAAGCTCCTCCTGCGATGGGACGTACAGCTTCGGGAACTCTTCGGCGATGTCGTTGGTGGTACGTGCCACCTCGAACGTGTACTCGGTGTCGAACTTCGTACCGGTGCGTGTGTAGAAGTAGAACTTCCGGCTCAGCGGGCCGTGGTTGCTCTCGCCGTGGCTGATGATCTTCTTGCGCACCCGCTTGCCGACGTTGAGCGACAGCACGAGCGGCGTCTCTTCCGTGAGACAGGCGACGTTGTAGCGGGCCTCGGGCTTCCACTCCATGCCGTAGGCACAGAACGGGCAGCCGTTGTTCTGTTCGTCCTTGCGCACGTCACCGATGCACGGGTACGAGCGTCGTCCCTTGCGCTCCAACCAGTGGATGCGGAACGAGCCGTACGGCCCGTCTTCGAGGAAGCGGATGACCTCGGTCTGTCCGTCCTTCAACAACAGGTTCTTGGCGAAGTCACCTCCGGCGAACACCTCATCGGCCTCACGGTCACCACCACGTACGTGAGGTGTGGGTGCTGCGTTGGCTGCTGACTTGGCGGGCCGACGTGCCGGAGCATCGTCGTCGTCATCGTCGTCGTAGCGTGGCCGTGCCGCTGTCTTCTTGGCGGGCATTGCCTTCTTCGCCGGGGCAGCCTTCTTCGCCCCCGGCCGGATGATGTTCACCATGTTGAGTGCTCCATTGTCAGATGGGCTGGTTCCGCAACGCTGTCCAGGCGGCCCACACAAGGCGTGTGAACTCGGCCCAGTTGGCGGTGGCGGCGTTCGAGGGATCGTATACCCCGGACGCTTTGGCGGCGGCGACTGCCGCCTCGATCTGCTGGCGTGTGTACAGGCGTCGGCCCTTGCTCACCTTGTCGGGCAGCTTGGCCTTGGGCGGTGGCTTCTCCCGGTACTCCGCCTTGGGGAAGATCTTCTTGTCCTCCCACGATCTGATGGTCACGGTCTTGCGACCGAGCGCCTCGGCGAGCGCACCGATGGTGAAGAACTCGAACCGCATGCCCTTGCGCTCGCCGACCACCGGGTTGCGATCCCAACGCACCAATTCCGAAGGAGGGGTCTTCGGCTTGCGCCAATTCGAAACGTGGTCCAGGTCCGACACGACGTCACCGAACACGGCGTTGAGCTTGGTGCTGTCGGCCTTCACGGGTTGCACGCATCACAGGTGATGTCGGCGAACCACGACGAGTGTGGGATCTCGATGGCCTTGCCCTCCAGCCCACACTTCGTGGTGACGATGCCGTTGCGGAACTCTTTGAGCTGGTGCACGATCTCAGGTCGCACGATCACCTTTCGCACTCGCTACCTCTTCCTCGAACGCTGCGACGAGGCGGTCGAACGACGGCGCCTTGATCTCGTCGGGGTCTTCCCCTTTGCGGTGCAGGTTGATCTGATCGAGCAGAGCCTGCAGCATCTCGGCGACGTCATCGACGTGGATCTCGGGCACACGGATGACCATGTGCCTCGACGGGTTCTCGGTGTCGGTGACACCGATCTCGATCTCCCGACCGAAGTCGACCTGACGTACTGATGCCTCGAACCTGCTCACTGTGACCTCGCAATGAATGAGTACTTCTCGTGGGCAACAGTGAACCCGTCGGCCACGTCCTGCGGCACCTTCTCCTCGAACAGCACCCGGTAGAAGTCGTCCTCGTTGAACTCCTCGATGGTGACCTCGTGGATCACCTCGTCACGCTTGCCGTGCTCGGTCAGCCACTCCTCGGCGGCGTCCTCATCGAGCGCACGGGAGACGCTGCGCTGTCGTGTGATGGTGCCGACACCGTCGACCACGATGACCTTGTGACCGTTGATGTTCTCGGTGCCGTGGGCATCGAGGAAGGCCATCATCGTCGCCTTCATCCCGGCGAGCTTCTTCTCCAGCTCGTCGCAGATCTTCTTCTCGGCGAGGTACATCGACAGGTAGTCGGGCAACGCCTTGGCGGTCAGCTCACGCTTCGGGTTGGGGCGGATGCGGGTGGGCATCAGACGCCCCAGGTGCCCTCGACCCCACGCTCCTCACGCTTGGCGGTGCGCTCGTGCAGCACGAGCAGTGCCGCATCCAGATGAGCGATGGCGAGGGCGTTCTCGTCGCAGGCGAACCTGCTCTCCTGGTAGTGCTCGATGCGCTGCTTGGCGATGGCGATGACGTCCTCCACGAACGCACCGTTGGGCTCCTGGCGCTCCTCGCCCCGGCCGATCGGACCACGCTGCCACCTGATCTGGATGCCGGTGCCCTGCACCGTCCCTCCGTCCGGGTTGCCCTCGGGGGTGACGTCGTTGGTGGCCTGGAAGCGCTGCTGCATGGCGGCACGGTAGCAATTACACCCATGTAATGCAAGGTCGTGCCCAATTCGGAGATCTCCGAATTAGCTGTGGTCCATGAGGAACTGGGTGAGGCTGCCGAGGGTCGGGGTGTGGATGCCCTGGCTGTCGAACTTGCCGTCGATGAAGGCGGCGCTCACCCCGTGCTTGGCGTTGATCATCTCGTAGATCCGCTGGTCGATGGTGCCCTCGGCCTGGAGGCTGACGAGGGTGACGTGCTCCCACTCGGAGCTGATGCGGATGATCCGTGCCTCCCTCTGCTCGAAGGCGCCGGTCGACCACGGCAGGTCGATCGAGTAGAGGTAGTTGCCCTCGGGCAGGTCGACGCCGTAGCCCCCGGCGTCGGAGCTGAGGAACAGACGGCACTCGGGGTCGTCCTTGAACGTGGCCATCGCCGCCTGCTTCTGCCATGCGTTCATGTCCCCGGTGAACGGCACGCTCTTGGTCAGCTCGGCGGTGTCGTCCATCAGCCGACGGATCATCCCCTTGAACGTCGAGAAGGCGACGACCTTGTTCGTCGGATCCTCTTCGAGGATGGCGGCGAGCTGCTCCACGAACAGTTGACGTTTGGTTGACACCTCGGGCAGACCGACGAGGTGGTCGCCGGTCACGAGTACGTACGCCAGCTCCGAGCCGGGCTCGGCGGCGAGCGCCTTGGGGATCTTGGCCTCGGGGTCTTCACGCAGTAGCGCATCGATCTTGCGCTTCTTCTCGGCGTAGAGCAGAGCCGAGTCACGGATCAGGTTGTGGTCGTCGGCGATCCAACGCAGCATCAGCAGCCCGGACATGATCTTGCCCCGCACCTCGATCTCGGCGGCCGAGGTAGCGGCGCCGTAGTGGTGGTCGACGGAGAAGCCAGGGCCGTACGTCTGCATCGCCTCCTCCAGTACCGAGATCGTGTAGCTGACGACGAAGCGGTAGAGCTTGGCCTCCTTCGGCGACAGCTCGAACGGGAGCACGGTGCTGACGAGGCGAGGGAACTGGTCGGCGATGTCCTCACGGCGCTTGCGGTACATCACGTCGACCAACGCAGCACGCAACGTCTTCAAGTTGCGGTACCTCACTGGCTTGCCCCAGTGGTCACGCACGATGAACGTGCGGTCGAACGTGCGGTGGTCGCCGAGCACAGTGGGGTCAACAATCTGCATGATGCTGAACAGTTCCTCGGCTCTGTTCTCGACGGGCTGGCCGGTCAGTCCGTAGACCACGTCGCAACGCTTGGACATGAAGCGCACGTACTTGGTGCGCTTGGCCGTCGGGTTCTTGCAGTAGCTGATCTCATCGATGATCAGGAAGTCGAACTCGGCGTCCCGCCAGTACTTCCAGTCGGCGAGGATCGTCTCGTAGTTGACGATCGTGTACGTCATCGTCGGCACGTAGCGGTAGAGCTTCTGGCGTTGCACCTTGCTGCCGTCGATGACTAACGCAGAGCGTCCGGTGTAGCGCTTGATCTCTCGCTGCCACTGGTACTTCAACGAGGCGGGCACGATCACGAGCCCACGAGTTACTACTCCGTCGGCGATCAGATCCTCGACGGCAGCGAGCGAGGTGACGGTCTTGCCCGCACCCATGCACAGTGACAGCAGTGCACGCCCACGGCTACGCATCAGCTCGACGGCCTCTACTTGGTAGGGCCGGAGCGTGACGCCGTGGATCATGCGGTGCGCTTCCAGCCGAGCGGGCGCTCGACCAGGCGACGGGTCGCCCTCGTGCGGAGGCAGCGGTGGAGCACCTCGACGGGCTCGACGTAGAGCTTGATGTGGGTGTCGCACAACTCGCATGCGAACAGGCGTGGCTCGGGCTTGGGCCGCTTGATGTACTTGACGTTCGGAACCTGAGTGGTGGTGGTCACGTACATCAGTATAGCAGATCTTTCAACGATATCCAACAATGCCCTTACGCCTTGGTGTCCGACGGTACCCCGGAGAGGGGGTCGAGTGACCCTCGGCGATGGCTCGGATAGCGGGGGGCATGATCGGCGACGACAGGCGCACGCCACGGTGGAGGTCGACGGTATCGATGTCACCAGGGTCGTCACGGAGCCCGAGGCGATGGGGTGGGTAGCGGAAGTAACGCACCTCGACACCACGTTGGAGGAACTGCTTGGTGGACCAGTAGGCGGCGCTGTGCCCGGCGGGGTCGTTGTCGAAGGCGAGGATGACCGTGGCCCGCTGACGGATGTCGACGTTGGACAGCGCCTCGACCTGTTCGTCGGAGACGAACGATCCGAACACGGCGACAGCCTCGTAGCCGTAGTGGTAGAAGCGGGCGGCGTCGAGCGGTGACTCGACCACGATGATCGGCACCGTGCCGGTGAGGTTCTGGAACCCGAACAGGGCGCCCCGCTTCATCACCCCCTTGGGGAAGTTGTTGAAGTACCCGGTGCTCTTCTCCTGCCACCCGAGCAGCGCTCCCTGGAAGGCGTAGATCGGCAGCAGCCAGCACCGTCCCTCGGAGTCCCAGCGGATGTTCAGGTCTCGGCAGGTGGTCTGGTCGATGTCACGGTCGGCGGCGATCCGCTCGGGCGGCAGGGGGTTCTTGCCGAAGGCGTAGGCCGATACGTACGTGTCCGCTGACGGTTCGAGCGGTGTCTCTGCGTCGCCGGAGGGCTCAGCCTCGCCCAGGGCCACAGAAACAGCGTTTCCGAGGATCAGAGAGCCGATGCCGTCAACGTCTCCGCCGAGGATCTCGACCAGGCGTGGGAGCGACCCGCTCTCGTGGCACGAGAAGCACAGCCAGGCTCCGGTGACGGCGTTGATCCCCCACGAGGGGTGGCCGTCCTCGTGGCCGGTGGAGATCCGGTGCACGGGGCAGTGGCCACGGATCTGCGGGCCGATCCGGGTGATGCGCACGCCGAGGCTGCGCAGCACCTGCTCAGTCGTAGCCGGAGTCGCCATCGCTACCCGAGACGCTGACCTCGCCAGCCTCGTAGAGCGTCCCAGTGGTCAGGTCGACGGTGACGTTGACGGCGGTCCCGGCCATCGTGCGGGCGCCGATCACTTTGAGGATGATGTCGTTGGCCTGCATGTCGGGGCGGTCGATGCCGAGCAGGATGTTGGCGTCCTGGGCGAAGGCGGAGGTGTAGCCGATGCTGCCCATGTCCATGCCCTTGCGTCCCCTGAGCCTCGACAGCAGCGCCTGGGTGGTGCCGACGATGGGGAGCCCCTCGGTGGCGGCGAGGCGCTTCAAGCCACGGCTGACGGCAGTCAGCGCCATCGCCTCGGACGTCCACTCACGGGTGTCATCGATCATCTGGTAGATGCCGTCGATGAACACGATGTCGGGGCGGTTGGTGCGGATCTGCGAGGCGAGCCCGCCGACCGAGGTGACGGCGCTGACGTCGTGCACGATCTCGATGTCGCCGGTCCAGCCACCCATCTCGGCCTCGAACTTGGAGAGGCGGACCTTCTCCTTGTCGTTGAGGTTGCCCCGGAGGATGTTCGTGTAGTTGACCTGACCACCGAGGCAGAACGTGCGGTCCATCAGCTCCTTGATCGACATCTCGAACGTGACGACCTTGCACCGGTAGCCAGCTCGGGCGGCGGCCAGCGCCATCCACACGAGGATCGCTGTCTTGAACCGCTTCGGCCCGGCGCCGATGACACCGAAGTTCTCGGGCTGCCACCCACCGCTGGCGATGTCGAGAGTGTCGAAGCCGGTGGGGATGCCGGGTACCTCGGTGCCGTCCATGGAGAAGAGTTGTTCAAGGTAGCTCGACGTCTTCTCGGTGAGCAAGGCGGTCTCGTTGGCCGAGCGGATGAGGTTGGTCACCTCGAACAGTTCGGCCATCATCCCGAGCACCTTCGGCAGGCTGAACCGGTCGGGCCCGTCACGGTGCTTGGCCCACTCGGTGACGATGGGCGGGAGCAGCTCGACGGCCTTCGACTGGGCGTAGTGGTCACGCAGCTCATCGACCAGTGCTTCGATCTTGTCGTCGCCGTAGACGTACTTGAAGTTGCGGAAGCGGCGCTCGAACGTCTCCTGGCCCGGCAGCCGACCGTGCGTGCCCCACTGCGTGGTCAGCCACACGAAGGCGGCGTGCGTGCGCTCCTCGGTGAAGTACGCCGACGTGATGCCGCCGTTGATCACGGCGAGCAGTGACTCCTCGCCGTTGAGCACGATGTGGGAGACGACCGCCGACTCGACGCTCACAGGTCCAGCTCCGCTCGTAGCGTGGCGAAGTTACGCATGACGTCGTCCATGAACACCTTGCGGACGTACACGCACGGCCCCATCGACATGTCGCTGCCGTCGGTGAGGATGCCGTCGAGTACCACGGCGATCGGCGACGGCTCGATCAGTGACGACTCGGCGATCATCTTGGCCAACGTCTCGGTGATCGTGCGGAGCAGTGCTCGGCGATCGGGATTGCCGGGGCTGGCGATGACCTTGGCCACGGCGTAGGGGATCTCGATGCGGATGGCGTCGTGCCCCCACAGACGCTCGGTCATGGCGTGCCTCCGGTCGGGACACGGTAGCCCCGGTACTTCCAGCGGCGGTCGACACGATCGTGGTTGCCGTCGTAGAGCACGTCGATGTGCGGCGAGCCGAGGAGGATCTGCTGTGCGGTCTCCTCGTCGTAGTGCTCCCACGCCACGACACCACGCTGTGTGTAGTCGGCGAGCCGTTCCACGAGCCGGTCGTAGATGGCGTCGTGCAGCTCGGTGCGGGGAGAGATGTGCCACACCTCGAACGCAACGCTGTTGCGGTAGGCCATCGACTCCATCCACCGCAGCATCAGCACGTTGTAGCGAACGCCGAGCACGGCGTCGTCGGCCTGGCGCTCGGTGGAGCGGAAGCGGTGGCGCTTGTTGTCCGGTAGCCCGGGCACGATCGTGGGCATCAGTGTCACGGCCGAGCGTGCGGACACGGTCTGTTCGATCGAGCCGCCCTGCATCACAACTCGTTGACGCCGTAGTAGCTCGACAGGAACAGGGTCATCGAGGTCTCCTCTCCTTCACGGTTGCCAGCACCAGGCAGGGCGATGACGATCGACGGCAGCAGGTGCG
>Ga0190274_10000829_pt1 | contig 17909 bp, 16 predicted proteins | sample Popmic531T_FD_133002 | JGI IMG/M metagenome (GOLD analysis project Ga0190274, IMG submission 133002) | Populus adjacent soil microbial communities from riparian zone of Yellowstone River, Montana, USA - 531 T | ecosystem: Environmental > Terrestrial > Soil > Riparian zone | place: USA: Montana... | reverse complement strand
TTGCGCCACGGCTTGGCATTGCTTACTCCCCGAGTCTCTTTGGCCCGGACCACACTACGGTAATTCGTGCGGGTTACGGGATGTTTTATGACCAGATTCTCGGAGCAGTTGTCAGCCAATCTCGAAATGTTTTTCCAACGACAGTAACTGTCAACCTGGCAGGTGGCACTGCCAATCTGGGCATCGATTTACCTTTCCCGTTCGGCCAGTTTGGCATTCTTAATCCCGTTCAACCCGCGTTGGGGCTGGTGCAGCCTGGAACATTAAACAGGCTGAATCCGGCTTTTACACTTGCTCAACAGGTTTCGTTCTTGAACTTCATTGCTAGCGGCGGCGGTAACCTCTCACCGGCTGGTGGCGTGGGTATCACTCTTCCCGCCCGCCGCCTTGAGACACCCTGGGCTCATCAGTACTCACTTACAGTCGAACAACAACTGAACACCAAGCTGGTGGCTTCTGCCGGTTACGTCGGCACAATGGGCCGGAACCTGTTGCGCGCTACGTCTCCCAACCTCGGGCCAAATGCGATTCTCATTCCGCTTGGCATTGATGCCTCGGACATCTCGCCCGTTTTTTCCGGCGTCGCACTCCAGCCGGGATCGCGCATTTCCCCGACCGGCTTCATTACTGGCGGGCGTCCCACTAACACGGTCGGCGCAGTCACGTTTTACGACACGACCAGCACCTCTCGCTACGACGCTTTGCAGCTTCAATTGCGTGGACGCTACAACTTCCTTGGCTCGACGCAGTTTCAAGTCAATTACACTTTCGGCAAAGTGACTGACGATGCCTCCGACGTTTTCGATCTGGCTGGCTCATCTGCCTTGCCACAGAATAGCCTGACTTTCGCAGGGGAACGTGGCCCAGCCAATTTCGATGTGCGCCATCGATATTCCTCGGACTATGTTTCGGACTTTTCGAGTTGGGGAAAGAAAAACGCTCTTCTGCATGTGCTGTTCGATGGGACCCAGCTTGCCGGAACGGGTGTGTTTCAAACCGGGCAGCCTTTTACAGTTAATAGCATCTTCGACGTGAATCTCGACGGCAACCTGACGGACCGGTTGAATTCGACCAACGGCATAGTCCTAACCGGTGATCGCAGTCAACCTTTGCGTTTGACGGTTAACCCTACCACTTTGCTCGCCCCGGTAGGCCAGGACGGCGGAGTAGGGCGCAATACTTTCCGCGCCAGCAATCTATGGCTTACCAACGTAGCGGTGATCAAGACAATCCATTTCGGAGAGCAGGCCAAACTGATCTTTAGAACCGAGTTTTTCAATTTCTTCAACCGGGCGAACTTTGCTGTGCCGGTTCGGTTCATTGAGTCGCCTGGATTTGGCAAGTCGACAGAAACGGTGACACCGGGCCGCCGCATTCAGTTTGGCTTGAAGCTGGCTTTCTAAAACGGACCATCAATGGCGCGAGGTTGTGGTAATCTCGGAGCAGTCTGGGAAAGGCCACGCGTCTGTTTTTAAGACAGCTTGCAATATTTCAGCTTTTGTTGGTTAGGTTATGAGAATCCGTAATACCGTTCTAGTCACCACTCTGCAACTCCTCCTGCCATTGTCTATAGTTGTAGGCCAACGTGTGGGCGGTGGCGAGGGCAGCGTCGCTCCCACGCGCAAGACGACTGCACCCGTCAAGATTATTACCAAATACATAACGAAACCGGTGACCCCTACAACAGGCAGACTTTTTGTTGCGGCTGAACCGAACGCGGTACTACTTGTTGAAGCGAAGAACGTAAGAAATGCTGAGGCTCAACAAGGTACGGTCCCGGCCGGCCGACGCGACTTTATCTTCAACGATCTGAAGCCCGGTCGATACCGCGTCGCTGGAACTTTGCCCGGTTATCATGAGGCAGAAACGGAAATTCAGATCAAAGCAAACGTAAGCGACTCCGTAACGCTAAATTTTGAGGAGATACTCTACACTCTCACGATCAATACGAATATCAAGACCGGCGAGGTGAGATATGGCCTGGAGGGACAGCCTCTGACTCGGGTGGCGACAATTCAGAATCAGACCGGTCAATTGAGGCTACCTGCAGGAAAGTATGCCTTCGAGATTGCCCCAGGAGAGTTTGGCTATAAGCCTCGGCGCGACAGCTTTTCGCTCACTAAAGATGAAAGCCTGCAATTCACTCTTGACCGAATCGTCTTGAGCGAAAAAACTCTTTCGCCGACATGGACCAGCGCCGAATTGCAGGGATGGGAGATGCCATCCGCCTGGCAGGCCGATGCAAAACGGAGCCTGCTGGTAAAGGGTCGGGGAGTAGGGATCCCGCGCGATGCACGTAATCGTTACTACAAGGATTTTCGCCTGGAAACCAATGTCAAAATGACCAACGGTGTTGCGATCTCATTTGCGCTGCGCGCCCAGGATGCGCAGAACTATTACCTGTTTCAACTTACCGGCGAGAAATCCGATGAGCCTTATGTGATCCGACTTTTGGTCGTAAGAAGTGGCGTGCCGCAGCGGATCCAGGCTATCCCCATTTCCCGCTCCGCTGCCGGCGCGATGACCGCCGGTCGATTCTTTAATCTCTCCCTTAAAATGGTCGATTACGATATCACGGTTCAGATAACGGATAGTCAAACAGGAAATCCTTACACGCTTGGCGTGCTAACCGACGCCGACCATAACTTTCCAGTTGGCGCAGTGGGCATTGCCGTACGTGATAACGAGGAGAGTGTGATAGAGCGTTTTGTTGTTTGCGCCGGCAGCCAATGTTTGAGCGATTGAACGGACATTTAGCACCCAATCTCAAGGAATTGCCTTGGACCTCACCATGGTAAGTCTATTTTGCAGCGTCTATAGTTAGTTCCTTCAGGATCGTATTGTCAGGATCCAGTCGAACCGTGGTGGGCCTGTTGCCTAATGGCAGGCGAAGGATTGTCAGTTTGTCGGTAGGCTCTATTGACCTTCGAATGACGCCCTTCGAAGTGGAGATCTCGATGGGTACGGACATTAGAAACGCTGCTTCTTTCTGAGTCTGGTCTAGTCTCATTGTCAGCACGCCCTCCTTCGATCTGGTTTGCTTCCATTCCCAGGTCATCTCATAACGTGGATGACCGGCGCCATAAATCCAGCGCCCAAAAAACTCCTTCAGCTTCTGACCGGAGACTTTTTCCAATGCCGCACGCAAGTCCTCTGTGCTGGCTGTAGCATTCTTGTGGGCGTTGTAGTACGCGCGGATCCCGCGGAAGAAAGTTTCATCACCCAGGGACGAACGAAGCATGTGCAGCACCCAGGCGCCTTTCTGGTAGTTGTTGGCGTTGAGCAGGCTGAGGAGGTTTTCAGTCTCTGTATCGTGAATGGGTGAGCTGGTCCTTTTCTCGTAATTGAAGTAGGTATCAGCGGTGCGCTTCATGTACTCCTGAAAAGCCTCTTCGCCTTCATAATGCTGGATCATCAACCCGGCAAAATAGGTGGCAAACCCTTCACTCAGCCATAGGTCGGCCCAGGTGGATTGGGTAACTGAATCCCCAAACCACTGGTGTGCAATTTCGTGCGCAACGAGGGAAACGGTTCCCGCGCGAATGTTGAAGGTCTTGCTGATGGGCTCCGAACTTCCGCGTGAAGTGAATAAGTTGCTCGTGAAAACGATGGCGCTGGAATTCTCCATTCCGCCAAAGCGAGTGGCGCCGACTATCAAAGCAAGCTTTTCGTAGGGGTATGGCGCAACGGTTGTACTGAAAAACTTTAGTGATGGACTTGCTGTCGAGAATCCCTGAGCAGCGAAATCCTTGTCAGGCACTGGCACGAAATATGACAGCGGAGTGACCCCATCTCCAGGTAAGGCCTGTTGGGCAAACTCGCCGGCAGCAATGATCATGCAATAGGGTGGAATAGGAACACCTTCAATGTAGCGCCAGGTGATGACTCCGGAGGGACCAGCATCTGCGCTATGGAACCTGCCATTGGCCACCACCAGAATTGGCGACGGCGCAGTAACGGTGAAGTTTATCGTCGCCTTGGCGGAAGGATGGTCCAGACAGGGAATCCAGTGATGCAGTCGATCGGGCCAATTATCTCCCACGGCCGAGGGTTTTCCGGCTTTGTCGGTACTCAGAATCAACCCGTCCTTAGGCTTACCATGATAGATAACGGCGACCACGAGGCGAGTGTTCCGCGCCACTGCTTGATGGAGTTTGACGTTGAGCTTTCCAGGCTCAAGTTCAAACTGCGCTGACTCGTTGTTGACTTTGACCGAGTCAACCGCCAATTCGCCAAAATCCAAATCGATCAACGAAACTCGATCTTTCATCGTAAGAACATGGATTTCGGCGGTGGCACTTACGATCTCGGATAACTGATGGTGCAGGATTAGCGAGACGTTGTAATGCACCGGCTTCCATGAATCGATGAGCCGTTCACGCCGGGTGGCGAAGGACCAACTGAACGATGAGATTACAATCAAGACAAGGAAGAGCAACCGCCTGTAGGTAGGCAAAGACGAGTTACCCAATCGATCGAGTGAGCCGGTTCGGCTTCGAACCTGTAACGTGCGGAAATGTCTAAGCAATCAGTGGAATCCCTTCGTGAATCGATCTCCCGCGATACCGTGTCTTTCGTGGGCCTCTGTCATTTCGTGGATCGATCTGAGTCCGATTCAAAATGCGATCCACGAATCATACGAAAAAGCAGGAAGAAATAGGCCGAACAATTCGAAGTCGCACCAAGCCGATCACCTTATTCCCAGCAATAGCAAGGCGGAGCGATCTGAAACCTTTCGAGTCTCTGACTGTTGCCACTTACGATACTCAATGAGTTCCTCTTCGTTAACCGGCCGATTGCCAAGCCGGGCCGCAGGCGTTCGCTCAAAGGCCCGGTCGGTCATGGCCATGTGCGGGTTCCGTATTGAAAGCGAGCCAGTTTGGGCAGCCAGCGCTGCTTCAGCCGCCTCGGCGCTGGGGAAAAACTCATCGTAGGCCAATAAGTGCCAAACAGTCTCCGCTCCTTCACCCTCGACAGCCAGGACGCGTAGGAGGCCCAACCCGCTTTCAAGTTGGAAAATCAGATCATCGCCTGGAGCAAATTGATGTGTCATATCTCTGTGCGCCTGAATACTACGAAAGGAGAGTCGGAAAGGTAAAGCACAGGAGTTTAGAGTACAGGCTTTAGCTTGCGTAGCGGCAGAGGGAACCTAAAGGTTGTACTCTATACGCCTGTTATTTAGACTAAATCCAAAAAGAACGCATGAGCCAATTTGATTCGGACAAAGATTATTATGAAATCCTTGGGGCAAATCAGCGTGCCTCTCGGCAAGACCTGGATCGTCTTTATAGACGATTGGCCGCTCGTCGGCATCCCGATAAGGGCGGCACCGAGGAAGAGATGAAGTCTCTTAATGAGGCCTATCGCGTGCTCAAGAATGACGAAACAAGACGGGAATATGACGCTGAACGACTCAGACCGGTAACGCCGATTCGCGTGCCCTCCTCAACGCCAGCGGCCCAGGATGTGGGGTTGCTTGGACACGGATTGAGTGCCTTCTTTTGTTTGCTGGTTGGGTTGTTTCTTTTGTTTCTGGTTCGGTCCCAATGGATCTGGTTTTTGTGGCCACTCGGGATCCTTGCCCTGTTGGTAATCCTGTTTGGGGTTATGATGGCTCGAAGCACAATGCGCGCGATGAACGCTTCATTGCCGCTGTCCAATCGCTTTCGTCGCTTCACTCGGATGCAGGAAGCAATATTCTGGTCTGTCGTTACGGCGAGCGGATATGGCGTTTACGTTCTTCTGACCGCGGTTTGGTAGGTAATGCAGCAAGCGATTTCAAGTTGCGTCTTCGGACTTATGCTGGGAGTAATTAATGAGTATTGTCGGAATGGATTTATTGGTTCTTGAAGTTAACAACTTAGAGGAATCGCTTCAGTTCTACAGCGGCCAGCTTGGATTTCAAATCAATAAGCACACTCCGGATTCGGAGCCGCCGATGGCAACCTTGCAGGGAGGCAGGTTGAGAATTACGCTGGTGCAGCAACTTGAGACGATGCTGCGTCGAGGCCGGGGAGTGAACTTCTTTTTTGGAGTCGACGATGTCGACCAATACTATCTTGAACTTATGGATCGGGCCGTCGAGGTGCGTCCTCCCGTTGACGAGGGTTGGGGAGGACGGTTTATCACTGTTCAGGACCCGGACAAGTACCGTTTGTTCTTCGTCACCTGGTTTGATGAAGAGGTTGGAAAGAAAGCGACTTTCAGCCAAAAATGATTGATTAGGAAACTCAAAAACATGGAACGACAACATACGGAAAATTTGCTGCGCAGTCATAAAGGCAAGCTCGTGATTATCAAGACCATCTCTGGTGGGGTGTACCGAGGGTGGGTCAACGAAATCACCAACGACTACGTTTCCCTCATAGACCGTGATTCGGATGATCAAACTCAAACGTTTGTTCTGTTCGAAGCGATGGAGTCCTTTGTCATTAGTAACCCGCCTTCGGCAAAGTAAAATAATGCCTGCAACGTTGTTCGGTTACCCGGTAACTTTTCCGACTCGCCATATTCTCTCGCGTCTGATAAGCTCTGTTTCACAGATAGGACAAGCTTGCATGCCTGCGTTTCACGATGGAACTGCTGAGGGTGGTTGTTTTTATGCATTACGTCGAAAATCCTCCCAATCCGTGGCTGACGCACTCGGTGGAGTGGCTCGGCGAACCGCCTGAAGCGAAACTTGAAATATTCGAAGAAACTGCTACTCGCCACATTATTACTCATAACGACAGTCCCGACGTTGGCTTCGACTATACCGTCAATTGTTATCGCGGTTGCATTCACGGCTGCACTTATTGCTTTAGCCGTCCGACACATGAGTACCTTGGCTATGGAGCAGGTACCGACTTTGATCGGAAGATTGTAGTCAAGGTCAACGCACCAGCGCTGTTGCGGAAAGAATTGATGAAGCCGTCGTGGAAGGGCGACGAGATAGTGTTCTCCTTCACGTCGGATCCGTATATCCCGCTGGAGGCTAACTACAAACTTACTCGGCAGTGCCTGGAAGTTTGCGCGGAGTTTAGACAGCCGATAGGGATCATTACTAAGTCCGCGCTGATCCGCAGAGATATCGACGTTCTACAGGAACTCGCGCACAAAACGCATCTGGGTGTCTTCTTCACAATTCCGTTTACTGACCGTGAAGCAGCGCGGGCCGTTGAGCCTTACGCGCCTTTGCCCGAAGCACGTTTTCACGCCATGTCTGATCTGGCGGCGGCGGGAATTACCGTGGGGATTGGAATCGCTCCAGTGATACCGGGACTTAGTAGTGACCTGCCAGTCCTTTTGAAGAAGGCTAAGGACGCCGGGGCCACGCTGGCCTTCATCAACATGCTTCGGTTGCCAGGTAGCGTGGCGCCCTATTTTGAAGAGCGATTACGCGCGAAACTTCCCACCAAGGCCGATCGGGTGATGAACAGAATCATGGAAGCCCGCGACGGGAAGTTGAATTCCAGCGTATTCGGTGAACGGATGCGTGGAAAGGGTGAGTATTGGGCGGCAATTGAACGTTTGTTTAAGATTCATTCCGAAAGATTGGGCTTCAACAAAACCAACAAGCGCGCCAACAAATCCGCCAGCACATTCCGGCGACCGAGTGCACAGGCCAGCCTCTTCGGCTAGCTTAGTCCTCAAACAATGGCTCGCAGAAACGGACCGTTAGATCTCTTTCCATAAAACCAGGGTCTCGTTTTGTGAAGATAGTCCTTACAGACAATCGGTCAGACTTTCTCTATAATGCTCTAGCAATCCCCTTTCAAGCCGAGCACATCCCCAGGAGGCTCAACCATGATGCTGGTCAGACATGTCATAAGCGATCGCGAGCCTTACTCAATGAAGGCCTCCGCGACAGTTCAGGACGCTGCTGAGTTTATGGCGGCTCGTAATGTTGGCGCCGTTTGTGTAGTTGATGATGGTGGAAAGCTGCTGGGAGTTTTCTCAGAGCGCGATGTCCTAAGGCGCGTTGTGGTATCGCGCCGTGACCCTACAACAGTGAGCGTCGGAGAAGTTACGAGCGAACTTCGCGCAGTGATCAACTGCGACGAGACTCCTCATCAGGCGCTGGAGCGAATGGAACTGATTGGAACGCGGCACCTGCCTGTTGTCGATGGCGAGCGTTGGGTCGGAATGCTTTCAATGCGCGACCTGATGCGTGTTGAGCTTAGCGAGCAGGGAGATGAGATCAAGCTGCTTCACGAATACATCCAGCATTAAGGGCTGTACGCGAAGCAGGGCCCTACCAATGTGCTTGCAAGATTCAAGATCAATGTGATCGTCCGTTATTAGCCGCAGCTGGAGCACAGGCCCGCATTTCAAATACTTCGATCTAATCAAATGACAATTATGGGATTGTGTTTGGCAGATGTCGCTCGCCGGCGGTTGTAGCCATCCGATAACAAAAACCGAGTTATCTTTTTTTTGGGAGGAGTTTAATGACTTCTGGACCAGGTTTGGCCACTATTCAGCAGCAGGTATCTGAAGCCGAATGGCAGGTAAGGGTGAATCTCGCGGCAGCTTATCGACTTGTAGCTTATTACGGCTGGGATGACCTTATCTTCACACACCTCTCGGCCCGTGTGCCGGGACCAGAGCATCATTTTCTTATCAATCCATATGGAATGATGTTTGATGAAATCACCGCATCGAGTTTGGTAAAAATAAACCTCCAGGGAGAGATCGTGTTGCCTTCGCCTTATTTTATCAATCCGGCGGGATTCACAATCCATAGCGCGGTGCACGCTGCCCGCGAAGATGCACTCTGTGTCATCCACCTGCACACGGCCAATGGCATAGCGGTGTCTGCACAGAAAGATGGACTGTTACCGGTTTCACAACAGTCATTGTTTGTTTTGGCTTCACTGGCTTACCACGGGTACGATGGCCTTGCGCTGAACGAGGATGAAAAGTCTCGACTGGTCGCAGATCTGGGCAGTAAGACCAACATGATTCTAAGGAATCACGGTTTACTGACGGTTGGTAGAACTCCTGCTGAAGCGTTTCTTGCTATGTATATTCTGGAGAGCGCGTGCCGGATTCAGATTCTTGCACAATCAGGTCGAGGAGGCTTGCTTCAGGTTTCGCCGTCAATTATTGACACGGTTGCCAACCAAGTGAGCGATGTGACCGTTGGACAAGGAGCGCAACTGGCGTGGCCCGGCCTACTTCGAAAACTGGACCGGATCGATCCTACCTACCGAGAATAAGAACTCAAACTTAGATCCCGCCAGGTGTCTCAGACCTTCTGGGCAAGCATGGCTGTCTTACTCCATCCAATTATCTGCAGTCGAGGAAAACGATACTCGTGGGTCATGAGGAAGTATTTTTGCGTATGACTCAGAATGTCTTTTCGCGGGTGAGACTTGAATCGAAAGAGAATTTCTAGAAATGTTGTGGCGATGGAAGGACGACAGGGAATGTGAAGCAGATGTCCTCCCGGTGCAATCACTCTCGCAATCTCGCTCAACCCCTCGTCCAGCGGAACATATTCCAGAGCTCCACTTGTGACTACGAGATCAAGAGAATTGTCGGAGAAGGGAAGCGATAGGAGATTTCCTTCAGCAAAGGTCACGTCCCGAGTGCGGCCCGGGCTTTCTTCGACGGCCTTTCGGGCGGCGGTAATCGAGGTTGCCGAGAGATCGAGGGCTGTAATGCTCACAGGGAAGTGGACTGCCCGCAGAAGTGCCAGCGTAAGTAAGCCAGTGCCGCATCCAGCGTCCAGTATCTTCGCCCCTCGAGAAAGCGGGAGTGGATGATTTGCGAAATACTGATCGAGTGACCGTCCGTAGCCGTTAAGCTTGAACGTAAGATCATAGAAGGCCGCAATCTTGTCGTAGTAAGAACCGGCAGGAGCTTCGGTCTTCGTTCCGGTCAGTACATATTCCATATCTACTCCTACAGCTGTTGGGATGAATTGATCAGACACAAATAAGTTGGAATGAAAAGGCGCGTTATTGTAGCCTCCATCCTTTTTTTACTCAACACAATAGCCACAACTAGTGTTTTTACAGGGAATACCTCGAACTTTCCAAAGGTTTCGACGCTGATCTTCATACCGCTAGCTGGCTTTGGGTTTCGGGGATGCAAGAACTGGCGAATCGAGTCGTTCCTCCACCAGAAAGAGAACTGCCGGAATCTCATTGGAGGAGCATTATGAAAAGAACGTCATTATTGGTCTCTTGCGCGATGGTGACTCTGGCCATCTTGACCGCTTCCGTGGCGTATCGATCTCCGCAGGCCGCTCATGTTTGGGGTCCACTTTCAAATAATCGGACTCAAGCGGAAGGAGGTCGTATCTCAGGTACGACGACGTCAACAGTCGGAGATCGGCGTTTCGACGTTCAAATTCTGGTCAATGGGCGGCCACTGGATGAATATCATTCGCGCGGAAAGAGCTATGTTGAAGCAATAGCAAGCGCGGAATATGAAGTTAGAATTCGAAATCCCCTGCCCTATAGGGTCGCGGTGGCGCTGTCGGTCGACGGCCTTAATACTATCGACGCGCGCCGGACGACGGCGCGGGATGCCAGCAAGTGGGTGATCGAACCGTACGGCACAATCAACATTACCGGTTGGCAGATGAGTTCGGAGCGCGCCCGCCGCTTTTATTTCACATCAGAGCGCGATTCCTACGGGGCAAAGCTCGGCCAGACCTCCAACCTTGGTGTTATCCAGGCCGTAATCTTTCGAGAACGAAGACCAGTCGTCGTTCAGGTCACTCCTCCTCCCCGGTCACGTTCGACACATGAGAAAGACGACCTGCGTGGCAATAACTCTTCAGCACCTTCTGCAGGCGCTAGAGACGAGAGTTCATCAAAGCACAAAGGCGGAATAGCGCCTATGCCTGACGACGATTATGCTGCGACAGGAATTGGTCGTTCAGTTCACAACGATGTCCGTTGGGTTAATCTGGAACTCGAATCGCGACCGGAAGCCGAGGTGATGATTCGATATGAATATTATCCGGCGCTAGTTCGACTTGGAATCGTACCGCGACCCTATTCGCGACCAGATATATTGAGGAGACGCGAAGGAGCCACCGGTTTCCAGGACCGACGCTTCAGTCCGGAACCCTAACACCCGGGAAATCAAATGGAGATGTCGGGCGTGATACCTCAAGTGGCGCGTGGGAGATCATCGGCGAGCAAGGTCAATGGTGTATAGTTCCTGGTAAACTCGGTAGTTGTTCAACACCTTCTGGACGTACGCTTTGGTCTCGTCGAAACCAACTTCCGACGTGAACACGCCTGGGTCTTTCTGTCTCGCACGTTTCACCCAGCGAATTACATTGTCCTCCCCGCCGTTGTATGAGGCGGCAACTGCCTCTGGTAAATTGGGAAACATGTCCGACAGCTCTCGGAGATATTCGCTTCCGATCCGGATTGAAGTGTCCGGTTGATAGAGTTGGCTTTCCTGTAGATTGGACAAGCCGGCGCTAGTCGCATACTTTTGCGCTGCATCGATCGTAAGCTGTAATAATCCACGGGCGCCAGCAGGAGATTTAGCGAGAGGCTTAAAAACACTTTCTTGTTTGATGATCGAAAGCACGAAACGCGGGTCGAGTTTGCGCGCTTTCGCGGCGGAAATAATGGCCTGTCTATAAGGCGCCGGATACCGATCAGCGACAGCTTCGGCTTGAGTGGCATTCCGGTTGACGCGATCCTCGACCAAGGCGCGTTTTTTCCCGTCTGCAATACGAACTAACCGGTCGTTTGCAAGCCATCCGTAATAAGAATCGATACCGGATGGAACCGCCAGATACGCACTAAATGCAGCGTCGTGTTTACCATCCCTATCCAAACTATAAGCCTTCAGGTAAGCAACTTCAGCTGAAGTTGCTGCAACTCCTTTTTGAAATTGTTTCGTACTTAGTTCATTTGACGTCGAAACAGCACGCTTCCAATTGCCTTCCGAAATCTCGAGCCTTAGCTGTGCGAAGATAGCATTTGTTTCCGTGGGCGTACCGGCAAATCGTTGCCTTGTGCGAGCGATCCATGCGTTCGCATCAGCAGGTCGGCCAGCTTCTCTTAGCGAGTCAATGGCATTCAAGTGAGCACTCTCGGCTCTCTCACCTTCGGGAAAACGATTGACGTATTCGATGTAGCGGTCAGCTGCTTCAGAAGCTTTTCCCAATCTGAGCAGGGAAGCCGCGCTGAAGTTTACTGCTTCGCGACCCTCTTTGGTAACTGGGTAGGTTCGGGCTAAACGATCATAAGCATCGTACGCTTCGGAGTAACGTCGCGATTGAAAGTTAGAGCGAGCGATGCCCAAAAGGGCCTCGGCCACCCTGACATCGTTCGGGTAGTAGTTAATTAAAGCCTGCCAGTGTTCACGCGCTTCCTCGAACGCCCGATTGATGTGGTAGATATTTGCCCGACGCAGGTGTTCCTCAGGAGTTAACCGAGTCATCACTCCTCTAGCGTTGCGAGCTTCTCGGTCCTGTCGGCGAACTGCATTAAGGTTTGCTTCACCGCCTCCTTGCATCAGTTTCGGGGGAAGGCTAGACAAAACAAAAGATATTGGCGTATGCGGGTCAGGGGCCACCACAACAGTTGAGGTTAAAGACGCCACAATCAAAACCGAAGAGCAAATATTCATTAATTCTTATCTCGCTCTGTTACTTTAAGCTTCGATGATCTCAAAGCTGGAAACGATTTCTGCCGCCGGCCTCATTGTCGCAGCCACGCTGCAGTATTTGCTCTCTGACAATTCGATCGCTTGAGCCACGGACCTCGGAGAGATGTTTGGGCCGGTTAGGATGTGATGTACTTCCATTCGTTCGAAACTTCTTGGATGCTCGGCTCTGCGCTGGCCTCGCACCTCAATTCGGTAATGCGTGACGTCTTGGCGTTTCTTTCGTAGTATTGAAATGACATCGACACCTGTGCACGATCCCAAGGCCAACAACAGAAGGTCCATCGGGCTTGGCGCGGAGTGACGGACGCTATTCGTATCAATCGTGACAGCATTACCTGAAGGTGTTTTGCCAATAAAGAGATCATCACCCTTTAGTTCTATAAGCGCCCTGGCACCTTCATTACTCATTCAGTTCTTCTCCTGCGACACTTGTGCTTCATAAGAAAAATGTGTCTCTAAGAATAGCATACGAGCCGAATCATACCTTGACGATCGCCTTCGGTTACATTTCAGAGTCGCTATTCGCGTGATCATGAGAAGTTGAGTGGCACGCTGTCGGCTGACTTGTGGGGCTCAAGTCCGGCTTCGGAATTACGCTTCAATCATGTGAGGCGCTCCGATCCGGTGAACGAGTGGCGAACAGAAGCGTCTAAGAATTTATCGAACTTCATTTTCACCTCGGTACTAGGTTGTATGTTATTATTTTTTCCGCCCAGATCCTCACGCTGCGACCCGATCCTTCCAAAGGCGCCAGCTCTAAGACTTCGGCCGTGGTTATGAACCAACGTTGGGAGGCCTGAAAATGCCAAGAGTTCTGGTTGTTGACGATGACGAAACGATTCGTGACACGCTCTATGAGCTGCTATCTGAAGAGTACCTGTGTCAAACGGCCGAGACCGCTGAAAAGGCGTTCGCTAGGCTCGAAGCTGACATTTACGATGTTGTGCTTACGGATATCTCAATGCCCGGTTTGAGCGGACTAGAATTGCTCGGTCAAGTGCGCCAGCGATTTCCAGAGACTCCCGTAATCATCATTTCGGGGATTAGTGATCAGGAACATGCTCAGGGTCTTATCAAGCTGGGAGCTTTCGACTTTCTGTTGAAGCCCTTCAGGCTGGAAGTCGTCGAGAAGAGCGTGAGGAGAGCGGTGGAGTTTCGGACGCGTCTACTTCAGGAGTCGACGACTAACGAAAAACTGGGAGAAACCGGAGAGCAAAATGAAGCGAGCGATTGGAAGATAATAAAAGACGGCTCAAGCAGATAATCAAGCCAGGATCAGGCCGCTACTGTTGCAAGGGTGGGCCGCTTAACCAGGATATCTCGCCGTTTGTTGATTTCTTCAGCCAACTCACTAATGCGTTCAGCTCGGAAGGGTTTGGTTATGACCCAGTCAACCCGAGCTTCTTTCTGCTCATCCGAGCCAACTGCCTCACCCCAACCAGTGATGACTGCAATGGGTATCGTTTCGTTACGCTGACGTATGGCATGGGCAAGTTCCCATCCGCTCATGCCTGGCATGCCAACATCGGTGAAGATTCCGTCGAATTGATTTGCTTCAAAGAGGCTGAGGGCTTCACGGCCGCCAGGCGCCAGATAGACTCTGAATCCTTCGGTCTCCAACAAGTCGCGCAACAAGTCCCTTACGGCCGCTTCGTCATCGACAACCAGAATCTTTGGTTGATTGTGGTCGAAAGTCCGATGTGCGCTAAGGTGTTGTTGTTCTGGCAAGCGTTCTTCAAGTAGTGGTTCCGCTGGAATTGAATCCTCAGCAACGGTCGCTTTGGGCAGGCATATCTTGAATCTTGTGCCGACGCCCACCTCGGAATCAACCTCGACAGAACCTTCGTGTCTCCTAATAATACCGAAGCTCACAGCCAGGCCCAGCCCCATTCCAGCCTTTCCCTTTGTGGTGAAGAAGGGATCAAAAATCCGGGACTTAACTTCCGGAGCCATGCCTGAGCCTGAATCGCCGACAAAAATAGCGACTGAATCGCCGACATCCTCTGTCGCCAATGTGAGCTGACCGCCTTGCGGCATTGCATCCACAGCGTTGAATACCATGTTGACGAGGACTTCACGGAGTTCCGATTCGTCCCCCATAACTTTTGCTTTCGAGCGAATTTGCAGGTCGAGGCTAATCTGAACATTCGAAGCCTCAGCGCGATCTTTCCAGCGTGGCCTGGTTACTTCACTGACGTCGAACAGTATCTGATCCACCGAGACCGGTTCGAAGTCGTGATCTCTACGTTGGCGCGCAAAATCCTGGATGCGTTTTACCGTTTTCGCGCCGTCTTCTGCGGTCTTGATGATGATGTTCAGGCCTCGGCTAATTTTCTCCGGGTCATTGGTACGAAGTATCAACTGTGCGCGACCGAGAATACCGGCCAAAGTGTTATTGAAATCGTGAGCCACTCCCGATGCCAGCTCCCCTAAAGCAGAGAGTTTCTCCATCTGTGAGAACTGTTCACGAATCCGCTCTTGTTCTGCAATGTAATGCGACAGTTCCTGGACGTGGCGTTGCGCTTGTTCGGCTTGGGCTGCGGACGCTTCGATGTTTTTCGCGTAAGTACGGTAGGTAAGGAAGACGATTGCAATGATCGGAATCGTTATGATCAGCGCGTAGAACCCAAATTGGTTCACAAGCTTTGCGATTACTGCCGCAGCCGAAGCGCCAGCGAAGTAGGTAATTGATGTCCAAAGGTAATATTTTTTCCAGGTTTGCCAGATTGGTCTACCAGCCTGAAGCGCCCCACAGATCGCCACGATCCCAGAATTTGAGACGTATTGAACAAGGGCCATCATGGCCATAGCGGTAATGAATCTCGCCGATAACGGGCCCTTTCCCAATCGAACAACATCTCCAAACGCATAATGTAACGAGTACGAGGTTACGCAGGCTGACCAAGCGGCGCACCCCCAGTTAAAAAAGATGGTTGAGCGCTTACGGCAAAAACGAAACGATGAAAGAAGTGCTTCGGTTGCGGCCATTAAAATCGCAACTTCATAGCCATACAGCAGGAGACTCAAGAAAATAAAGGTGTCCGAAACCGAGATCTGGGAATCAAACTGAGGGATCCTGATAGAGATTCTAGAACTGAGAAAAATCGTCAGAACAGCAATAACAGCAAGCTCGAGATCAACGAGCTTGAGATTCAGCCGGTAGCCTGCCACCAAATAGATCGCCCCGCCCGCACAGATCGTTACCCATAAATAGGTAGTTGCCAGGTTTTTTTTGGCGATGTCTGAGGTGAATAACATGGCGCAGGGCAGTTGTCGTCTATTTACGCGATGCCGACTTCGCTCCAAGCGATGTCCCCATGTTAGGCTTGGAATGAATCAGTAAAGGATGCGGAGTTTCCGGCCAGGGTGGTTAATACGCCGCAGATGGCTTCTTCGCCAATTCCAAGCGGGAATACGTCGGCCAAGACGTTTCGCATTCTCACTTGACCGAGGAGAGTTTCGAGATAGCATCGAAACTGATGAAGTACTGTCTCAAGTTCGGGCGACTGGGTTTTCGCTGATCCGACTCTTTCGCAAAAGCTCTCAAATTGCGGCCAATCGGAATACATCAAGCACTCCAAACTCTCGAACCGAAATCTTTCAATCCGATTTGTTAGGGTTACTGTCGATCCGATCCTCTCAGAGTTTTCAACTAGGTCGATGAGTTCTGAAAGTTCGTGACATAATTGAAGTGATTGTCGGTAACGAATGTCGGAGTTATTAAACAGTTTGGCTCCGACGAGCTCAGGATCGAAGACCATTGCCAAAGTAACTGTTGACTGTTGAAGGCAATTCGTAAGAACATCGTGGGCTCGGTATAGTTTCCCGACGACCACCTGGGCTGGTTTGTCTTCGAACGATTCTCCAGGAACACTGTCGAATACCCGCTGCAGATCGTGATGCACAGCAAAGGCAATCCCATCAAGCGTGTCCACCAGTTCCTCCCCCATCACAGACGCATTTAAGGCATCCGTGCGAATGAAGTTTACTAGTGCGCGGGCTTCATCGTGGATGAGCTGGAAGAATGCAAAGGTATCTACTGCGCTATCAACCTGCCGTAGGTGACTCTCAACGAGGTTTAAGCATTCGAGCAGTCGCGAAAGATCCTGAAAAACGGCGAAGACGATCTCACGAATGACCGGTGATTCAATCTGGCGAACCACTTGATCCAAATGTCGGCGACATGTTTCGTGGTCAGGTTCAGCTGCTCGGTCAAGGGGAAGTGGCTGGTTCATAGCCCCGGTTGACTGGAGCCCAGGTAATTGATCTGAATTGGAGTTGATTAATATCATTTCCGCACGGTGATATCGTTGGAAGAAGAGTCGCTTAAGGAGGCCGATCTAAACTGCCGGTGTCGGCGTTGCAGGGATTGTGCCATTAATCAACAGCTTGCAACCATTGGATTTTATTGGCCGAATTCGGTCTGCCAGTCCCTCCCTGCTAAGGCAACTTGACAGGTCCGGTCAAGTTGAACTATTGCGAGACCTCCACAATGACAGAGGGGAATCAAGGCATCCGACCTGGCCGCTAGCAATCCGGCAGAATTTTGTGGCGTATTAGCTCAAAACTTTTCCTGTTAATGTGTTGTTGCGGTTTTGCAATTGAGGTTTTGGAGATATCTGGTGATCGTAATGACAAGCTGACTTTGAAGGAGTCTAGCCAGAAGGGTCGACTCTGGGGTCAATCTGATAGCATCATGAGGTGACACTCTTCAATATGTATTCCTGAAGAAACCGAAATTCACTGCGATCAAACTTGTAGGCGCGAACGAGAACTGCCTATTGAATAGGCAGTCGAGGCAGAGAGAGTTTTCAGCCAAGTTGGTTGCTCTTCAATTGCTCGGACTTGGCATGAGAGCTTGAGGCGAGCTTGCGCGAGTTACCGGATTGTCAAATTCAGAAGCCGGAATCGGCAATTGGGCGTTAGTCGATGAAGGATTTGCGTTTCGATTGGCGCCGGTTTATCGGTTGAAGAGCTTGCCAGACTCAGCGTAGATTGGTGCCGGCGTACTCTTCCGACTTTTGAGGCGACTTGCCATCAACCTGTTCTAATGCGAGTAGCGCCTCTTCTTCCAGGCTGGCCATCTCAAGCGCGAGCGGAAATTGTTCTTGCGAAGCAGTGAGCCTCCGCAGCATGGAATCAGTTTCGCTTTTCCTTAGGCTGCGCTCAGCCGCAGCTTCGATAGTTTGCAATCGCGCTCGGCCCCGCGAAACTCGAACAGTCGCTCCCTGCCGCAGAGTGTCGAAGCGTTGGCGATCCGTGGCCAGGTCATTCAAGAG
>Ga0190274_10000828_pt1 | contig 17920 bp, 16 predicted proteins | sample Popmic531T_FD_133002 | JGI IMG/M metagenome (GOLD analysis project Ga0190274, IMG submission 133002) | Populus adjacent soil microbial communities from riparian zone of Yellowstone River, Montana, USA - 531 T | ecosystem: Environmental > Terrestrial > Soil > Riparian zone | place: USA: Montana... | reverse complement strand
GCCCGCGTCGAGCGCGGCGCTGACCAGGCACGGCGTCGAGCCGATCGTGCCGAGCTCGCCGATGCCCTTGGCGCCGAGCGGATTGAGCGGCGACGGCGTGCAGGTGGCATCGAGCTCGATGCGCGGGAACATGGCCGCGCGCGGCATCGCGTAGTCCATCAGCGTGGCCGTGAGCAGCTGGCCGCTCTCGTCGTAGCGGACCTCCTCGCAGAAGGCCTGCCCGAGACCCTGCACGATGCCGCCGAGTCGCTGACCGTCCGCGAGCAGTGGGTTGATGATGTTGCCGACGTCGTCGACCGACACGAAGCGCTCGATCGCGAGCTCGCCCGTGTCGCGGTCGATCGACACCGTGCAGAAGTGCACGCCGAAGGGGAACGTCGTCCCGGGTGGCTCGAAGCGCGCCGTGGCCTCGAGGCCGGGCTCCTCCCCGGGCACGGGGTTGTTCCAGAGATGCGCCGCCATCGCGACCTGAGACCAGGAGAGGAAGCGCTCGACGCCGCGCGCCGCGAAGCGGCCGTTGCGGAAGTCGACCTCCTCGTTCTCGGCGGACTGCAGCAGGTGCCCCGCGATGCGCTTGGCCTTGACCAGGATCTTGCCGAGCGCCATGTGCAGGGCCGTGCCGCCGACCACCAGCCCGCGGCTGCCGAACGTGCCGACACCGTGCGTGACCAGATCGGTGTCGCCGTGCACCACGTTGACCTGGTCCATCTCGACGCCGAAGGCGTCCGCGACGATCTGCGCGAACGCCGTCTCCTGGCCCTGACCGTGGGGCGATACGCCGGTGAACACCGTGACCGCACCGGTCGGCTCCACGCGCACCTCGGCGCTCTCCCACATGCCGTGGCGCGACGCCTCGCTCGAGCCCGTCGACGGCCCGAGGCCGCAGATCTCGGTGAAGGTCGCCACGCCGATCCCCACCAGCTCGCCGGCGGCGCGCCTGCGGTCGCGCTCGCGACACGCGTTGGCGTAGTCGAAGTTCGCCACGGCCTTGTCGACCGCGATCGGGTAGTTGCCCGAGTCGTAGATCGCGCCGGTCGGTGTCGTGTAGGGGAAAGAGCCGGGCGGGATCAGGTTCTTGCGCCGCAGCGCCACGCGGTCCATGCCGAGCTTGGCGGCCACTGCGTCCATCACGCGCTCGATGTTGTAGGCGGCCTCGGGCCGGCCCGCGCCGCGGTAGGCCTCGGTCGCCATCGTGTTGGTGTAGACCGTCACGATCTCCCAGGCGACGGCCTGGACGGTGTAGGGACCCGGGGCCAGCAGATGGGTGAACGTCGGGATCGCCGCTCCGACCTGCGATGCGTACGCGCCGATGTCGGCCACGGTCTTGCCGCGCAGCGCGGTCACGGTGCCGTCGTTGCGGTAGGCGGCCTGGATGTACTCGACGTGCCCGCGTCCGTGCGTGGTGTTGAGCAGGTTCTCGGTGCGCGTCTCCGCCCACTTCACCGGCCGGCGCAGCTTGCGCGACACCCAGGGCAGCAGGCAGTCCTCCGCGTAGGTCGGGATCTTGCAGCCGAAGCCGCCGCCCACCTCGGGCGCGATCACGCGCACGCGGATCTCCGGCAGACCGAGGCACATCGAGATCAGCTGCTTGGCGCCGTGCGGGGCCTGGTTCGAGGTCCAGACGGTGAGCTTCTGCGGACCTTCCTCCCAGTGCGCGAGCGTGGCGCGCGGCTCCATCGACACCGGCGCCACGCGGTGGTTCACCAGCCGCAGCTCGACCGTGCCGTCGGCCTGGGCGAACAGGCGGTCGACGTCGGCGTTCTTGATCGGGCCCGTCTGCCAGCACACGTTGCTGCCGAACTCCGCGTAGACGAGCGGCGCGCCCGGCTCGAGCGCGCGCTCCATGTCGACGATCGCGGGCTCGGGATCGATCTCGACGTCGACGGCGAGCGCGGCGTCGCGCGCGAGGTAGCGATCCTCGGCCACGACCACCGCGATCGGCTGGCCGACGTAGCGCACGCGGCCGTCCGCCAGCAGTGGGTGCGGCTTGTGGTTCATGCCGGGCATGATCGCCGTGCAGGGCGCCGGCCCGGTCTGGCCGCGGATGTCGTCGATCGTGAAGACACCGACCACGCCGGGCATGCCGCGGGCGCGGCTCGCGTCCACGCGCACGATGCGCCCTGCCGCGTAGTCGCTGCGCACGAAGGCCGCGTGCGTCATGCCGTGCAGCTTCAGATCGTCGGTATAGGTCGCCAGGCCGCGGATCAGGCGCGGATCCTCGCGCCGCTTGATGCGCTCGCCGATCAGCACGGGCTTGATGGCCATGCTCAGGCTCCCTTCGCCAGCCGCGCGGCGTGCTTCACCGCGTCGACGATCTGCTGGTAGCCCGTGCAGCGACAGACGTTGCCCTCGATGGCGTGGCGGATCGCCGCATCGTCCGGCTCGGGATTCTCGCGCAGGAGCTGCGCCGTGGTCATGATCATGCCCGGCGTGCAGTAGCCGCACTGCAGGCCGTGCTCCTCCCAGAAGCCGGTCTGCAGCGGGTGCAGGCGGTCGAGCTCACCCATGCCCTCGATCGTCGTGACGTCGGAGCCGTCGGCCTGGACCGCGAGCATGGTGCAGCTCTTCACCGCGCGCCCGTTGACGTGCACGGTGCAGGCGCCGCAGACCGACGTCTCGCAGCCGATGTGGGTGCCGGTCAGCCCGAGCTGCTCGCGCAGCAGGTGAACGAGCAGCAGCCGCGGCTCGACCTCGAGCTGTCGCTTGGTCCCGTTGACGGTGACGTCGATCTTCACGCGCTGCCCTCCTCGTGGGAGGGCATCCTAGCCCAAAAGCCCGGGTGCGATCAGCCGACGATGTGGACCTGGATGACGGCGTGGTAGGAGAGCAGGAGGGCGTAGAGCACGAACAGGACGCGCAGACCGAGCCGCGCGATGCCCCAGTTCTTGTGGATGGTCAGGTAGACGAGCCACATGCCGACCACCACGCACTTCTGGAACAGGAAGGCGGAGTCGCTGATCTCGAGCAGGTGGGCCATGGCCGGGTTCGCCTCGGACCCGCCCTGGTTCAGGTACAGGAGAGTGAAGCCGGCGTCGGCCAGGTTGAGCACGAAGATCCCGAGCATCATCAGGACGTCCTGGGCGTGGAAGACGTCCACGTAGATCCGGGTGTCCTCGCGCCGCCGGCCGCTGCGCCGGCGCGCCCAGCCCCAGACGGCGTCCCACGGCCGGGTCGGCTGGCGCCGCCGGTCGGACGTGCGCCGGTCGGCGCGCGGCAGGCCGTTCGCGATCGGCCCTGACGTTCGGTAGATCACGGCTCGGGATTCCCTCGCAGAGCGCTGCGCTCCCTCGACAGGTCTGATCGGCAGGCCCCGCGAGGGATCGTAGATCCGTGGCCGAGCGCGCTTCCGAGGTGCCGGACCTGCGCCCCGGTTGCCGGCCCGCTGCGGGCTGCGCGCACTCGCTCCGCGCAGGCACCGGGTCGTGCCGCCCAGGAGGAGGCGGGACTAGAATCGAGGGCATGAGCAACTCCCGGGATCCGCGCGAGCGCGGTGTTGCGGCGCTGAACCGCGACTTCAGCCACTTCGACCAGGTGGACAAGCCGCAGACCTATCGCCTGTCCGAGTCCGCCTCGGGCGACGAGCAGTTCGACGAGGACTTCCAGATCCGCACCTGCGACATGGCGGACTTCTTCCACGGCGGCGAGGCCGGGCGGCGGCACTTCGCGCAGGCGCTCGGCGAGGCGATGCAGGAGATCGGCTTCGCGATCCTGACCGGCCACGGCGTCGACCCGGAGCTGTTCGAGCAGACCGAGCAGGCGGTGCGCGACTTCTTCGAACGGACGCCCATGGTCGACCGGCTGCCCTACACCGCCCGGCGGCACGGCTCCGTGAACCAGGGCTACTTCGCGCTCAAGGAGACCAGCATCATCCACCCCGATCTGGTCGAGGGCTGGGTGTTCTGCCGGCGCGCGTTCGACCTCGACGCCCGGCCCGACTTCGCCGCCAGGGAATTCTGGCCGCGACCCGAGCTCGAGCCGGTGTTCCGCCGGCTGGTCGCCGCCGAGGAGCGCCTGATCCTGCCGATCATGCAGAGCATCCTCGGCTACCTCGGCTGCGACCCGCACCTGTACGACGCCAAGCTCCGCGCCACGAACTTCGGCTTCCGGCTCAACTACTACCCGCCGGCGGCCGAGCTCGCCGAGGCGGCCAGCGGCGGCCGCATGCTCGGCCACGAGGACGTCGACCTGTTCACGTTCCTGCCCGCGCCGAGCATCGAGGGGCTGCAGGTCCTGAACCGGCGCAACATGAAGTGGATCCGGCTCGACGCGCCGCCCGGCAGCATCATCCTGAACACGGGCGACTACATGCAGCGCATCAGCAACGACCGCCTGCCGTCGACCACGCACCGGGTGAGCCAGCCGCGCTCGCGCACGGCCGGCCTGCGCGCGCGCGTCTCGTTCCCGATGGCGGTCTACGTGTGGGAGGACGAGCTGCTCGAGGTGCTGCCCGGGCTCGGCGAGCCCAAGTACGCACCGGTGTCGGCGATCGCCTTCCACACGCGCACGACCGCGAAGTACTACGGCGCCGAGTACGCGGTCGACGCACCGGGCGAGTGACGTTTACCGCTGAGCGCCGAACTCCACGGCCTCGCTCCCGAACGGCAGCACGCGGTCGTAGGGGCTCGTCAGGAACACGTCACCGCTGACGCGGTAGCTCATCTCTTCCAGGCCGTTCGGCATGTTGGGGATCTGGCGCAGCACGTCGCCGAGACCGCTGTGCACGGTGACGGAGACGCGGGCGTCGCCCAGGCGGGGCAGCTCGACGACCTGGTCCGTCTGGCCGCGCGCGAAGCGACGGCCGTTGATCTCGAGCTGGAAGCGCAGGCCGTCGATCGCGAGCGGGAACTCGTTGGGATTGCTGAGCCGCAGGTCGACCCGCGCGCTCGACTCGAAGCCCTCGAGCTGGGCGGGCGCCACGTTCATCACGGTCACCTCCGGCGCCAGGACTCGGCCCCAGCCGGGAAAATTCGCGCAGGCGAGCGCGAGCGCAGCGACGAGGAGCACGGCCGCACGCGGAGCGAACAGCACAGCGTTGGATTGCACGGGGACCTCCGTAATCGGTGACCCAAAGTGTAGGCAAGCCGCGTGCCAGCAGCTGTGTCAGGAGGAGCCGCCAGCCCCTACGACTCGGTCACGGCGATGAGCAGCCAGGCCGCGATCTCGACGATGCTCACGAGCGTGAGCACGATGAACAGGACCCGCTTCGAGGACGCTGTCACACACCCTCCAGGCGCCTTCCACGCGCCTCTTCCGGACGGCTCCGTACAGCGAATGTCCGGGCACGATCTGCGCTCTCCCCGCGAATACGCTGGCCGAGGTCCAAATGCCTCGGGTTTCGAGAGTCCTTCGCTCGCCAGGCCGGCCACCTTCCATGCGATCGCGCGCAGGGTTTGTCCTATTCTTTCGGCATGAAAATCCCGAGATCCGCATTCGGCCTCGCCTTCCTGCTCGTCCTGGCGAGCTGCGTCCTGCCCTCGACCACGCGGGCCCCCGTCCTGACACAGGCGGCGCTGGAGGCACTGCCGCGCGAGGCGACGATGCCGCTCAACCCCGCGGTGCGATCCGCCCGGCTGCCGAACGGCCTCCAGTACTACATCCTGCGCAACGGCGACCCCGAGGGTCGCGCCGAGCTGCGCTTCGTGGTCAAGGCCGGGTCGCTGCTCGAGGAGGACGACCAGCAGGGGTTCGCGCACTTCCTGGAGCACATGCTGTTCAACGGCACCGAGCGCTTCCCTGGCATGGACGTGCTCGCGTTCCTGCAGAGCACGGGCATGCAGGTCGGCGCCGACGTGAATGCGTACACGAACCACGACGAGACGGTCTGCGTGATCAAGGTGCCGACGGACAATCCGCGCATCCTGCCGACCGCGTTCGACGTGATGGAGGACTGGGCCACGGCCGTGACGCTCGACCCGGAGGAGGTCGACGCGGAGCGCGGCGTGATCACGGAGGAGCGGCGCTCGCAGGCCCTGTCGGCCTCGGGGCGCATCTCGAAGCGCATCGGCGACCTGTACGTGGCGGGGTCGCGCTACGCGCAGCGCTCGCCGATCGGTCAGCTCGAGGTGATCCAGAAGGGCTCGCGCGACCGGCTCGAGGCGTTCTACAAGACCTGGTACCGACCGGACAACCTGTCGATCGTGGCGGTCGGCGACTTCGATCCCGAGGCCGTGGAGGCGATGATCCTCGAGCGCTTCGCGAAGCTCGAGAACCCGGGCCCGCCCCCGCAGCGCCCCGCCATCACGCTCGCGCAGGGCGGCACCACCTACGCCGTGCTCACCGACGCCGAGCAGTCGGTGACCAACGTGGCGGTCACCTGGCGACGCAAGGGCATCACCTTCCCCACCGTGGGTGGCTACCAGAACTATCTGGTGACGCTGCTGTTCGACCGCATGATGAACGCCCGGCTGCTCGACCTCCAGGAGGCCGAGAACTCGCCGGTGCTGCAGGCGGCCGCCGGCCGCGGGCTGTTCGTGCGCGCGGTCGAGCTCTGGACGGCCCAGGCCCTGGCGCCGGAGGGCCAGGAGCAGAAGACGCTCGAGGCCATGCTCACCGAGATCGAGCGCGTGCGCCGCTACGGCTTCAGTGCTGCCGAGCTGGAGCGCGCGAAGGCCGACATCCGCACGACCTACGAGCGGGCTGCGGCCGAGAACCAGAACACGCCGTCGCAGAGCCTGGCGGACGAGCTCGTCCGCCACGTGACCGACGATGAGCCGGTGATCGGCATCGTGGCCGAGCGCGCGTTCACGGAGCGCTTCCTGCCGGACATCACGCTCGCCGACGTCAACGCCGAGGGCGCACTGCTCGCCTCGTCCAACCGCCTGGTGCTCGTGCTCGCACCCGACAAGCAGGGGCTCGAGGTGCCCGACGAGGCCGCGCTCGCAAAGGTCGTGGCGCGTGTCGACGCGGCCGAGATTGCGAACTACGAGGATCAGGTCGCCGAGGCCGTGCTGATGCCGAGCGCGCCCGAGCCGGTCGAGATCACCTCGCGCCGCGACATCTCCGAGATCGGCGCGACCGAGCTCGTGCTCGCGAACGGCGCGCGCGTCCTCTACAAGTCCACGCGCCTGCGCGAGCGCGAGATCCTGTTCTCGGCGACGAGCCCGGGCGGGGCCTCGCTCGTCCCCGACGAGGACTACACCGAGGCACGCCTGGCCGGCGCGGTGGCTGCAGAGAGCGGCGTCGCCAGCTTCTCCCGGCCCGCGCTGCTCAGGCTCCTGGCGGGCAAGGACCTGCTGGTGGTGCCGAGCATCGACGCCTACTACGAGGGCATGGACGGCGGCTCGCGCAGCGAGGACCTGACGTCGCTGTTCCAGATGATCCATCTCTATTTCACGGCGCCGCGCCAGGACAAGGCGGTCGCCACACGCGTGACGCGCGAGATCATCTCGCGCCTGGAGAACCGCAAGTCCGTGCCCGAGGCAGTGCTCCAGCAGGCGGTCGAGGAGGCCATCTACGGCAAGAACGTGCGCGCCGGATCGCTGCCGCTGGAGGAGCTCAAGCGCATCGACGCCGATCGCATGTTCGCCATCTACCGCGAGCGCTTCGCCGACGCGGCCGACTTCACGTTCACGTTCGTCGGCAGCTTCGAGCCGAAGGAGCTCGAGCTGCTGGCGAGGCAGTACATCGGGACGCTCCCGTCCACGCGCAGCCACGAGAAATACTCCGCGCGGCTGCGGCCGCCCCCGCAGGAGGTCGTCACCCGCACGCTGAATCAGGGCAAGGAAGAGCGCAGCGTCGTGAACATGGTGTTCGAGGGACGCCTCGCGCACGCGACGAGCCCGGAGCTGTTCATGCAGGCCAACCTGCTCGAGCAGTCGCTGAGCGGGAGCCTGCAGTCGGAGCTGCGCGAGGTGCGCGGAGCGGTCTACGGCGTGCTGGTCGAGATCGTGATCGTCGAGGCGCCCGAGCCGACCTACCGCGCGACCATCAGCTTCACCACCGACCCGCACCGCGTCGACGAGCTCGTCGGTGTCGTGCTGGACGAGATCGAGCTGCTGCGCAAGCAGCCGCCCTCGGAGGGCACGCTCGAGCTGTCCAAGGCGTACGAGCGCCGCCAGCGCGAGGAGGCCCAGGGCAGCAACGCCTTCTGGCTCAACGTGCTGGACCGCTGGGCGAAGTTCCCCGACTCGGACCCGCGCCAGACGCTCGAGTTCGACGCCCAGCTCGAGGGCGTGAGCGCGGAGCAGGTGCGCGTGCTCGGCGAGCAGATCTTCCGCAAGGACCGCTACGTGAAGGTGGTGCTGCAGCCCGAGGCTTCCACCAGCTCTAGCTCCAGCGCCAACTGAGGTAGTCGGTTTAAGAGGTCGGGGCGGGCTCGGGCTCGCCTCGGTTCCCACGGGGCCAACAGGGACCCCAGGGCATCGGCCCGCGGCGGGCCTTCCCTAAATGGCCCCTTCCGGGAACCGAGGCAAGCCCGAGCTGCGACGCGTTACCTCTTTGCCTCAGGCAGGAGCGCTTGCTGAACTCGTGCGGGCTCTCGGTTCATGCCGCACTGGGTACAGACCAGGAATTGGTTCAGGCGCTCGCCCAGTGCGTGATCGCGGCTCTCAGGAGCATGAACCAGAGGGCCACGCTTGCGACCAGGTAGAGGTAGAAGCGGATGGTTACTCGGTTCCAGGTGCAGTGGACGGCGCTGTGCAGGGTGCGGAAGGCGGCGAACACCCAGGCGGCGGTGACGTAGATGGGGTCCACTCGGTGGGCGGCGAAGAGGTAGAGCACCAGCGCGTAGAACAGCACCGGGAGCTCGAACAGGTTCTTCAGATTGTCGGACGGGTTCGAGACGGCTGCCGGCGTGAGCTCGGCGAGCCGGCCCGGCACGGCGAGATCGTCGGGGGAGATGCCGCTCTGCTGGATGAACGCGATCCGGCGCGCGTACATGTAGACCCACACGAGCAGGGTCAGCAGCATCACTGCGAAGAACGGACCGAAGATCGCGCTCTGCGGGTCAGCCACCCGAGCCGACCGTTCGCTCCGTCTTGATGCGCTCGGCCTCGGCGAGGACGTCCGACGCGGTCTTGCCGTGCAGCGACTTGCGGGCCCGCTCGGTTCGGGCCTCCGGATCGCGGGCTTCGCTGGAGCTCAGGTCGTTCATGGAAGCGCTCATCACTTCCTTGAGCGCTTCGTTCAGGCGCGTGACCTCCTCCTTGGACAGCCCCTCCATCATCTTGGCGAAGGACACCTTCAGCGTCTCGTCGGAGGACGCATCGATTTCCGGCTGCTGCTGACAGCCGAGGAAGACACCGAGCAGGATTAGCGCAGCGACGCGTCGCAAAAGTCTGGCCTTTCCAAAAGTTCCGTCGGGGGCATTCTACAATACGCGACTCGCTCCGCGTCCATCGGGACAAAAGCGCCGGCAGAGCGTGGGGAACTCCGCGCAGTTCGCTCAGACGCGGTACACGTAGCTCCGGTCGGGCGCTCGCTCGCAGTCCGGCGGGTAGCTCGCGCGCTTGGACGCGAAGTAGCGCGCGCGCTGGTCGCCCTCGGCCGCGCGGTTGTACGTGACGTACAGCACGCGGCGGGCGCTCGAGGTCGGGTTCGGGCCCGAGCGGTGCGGCAGGTAGGAATCGAAGAACACCGCGTCGCCCGGCTGCATCGGCAGCGGCTCGAAGCGGATGCCCGAGAGCTGTTCCGGCTCGATCGGCCGCCACAGCGCGCCGATCAACACGCGGCGATGTGGCCAGCGCGCGAGCTCGAGGCAGCCGTTCTCGGGTCCGGCCGGGTCGACGGCGACGGCCGCGGTCACGAACAGGCTGGCGTACTCGTTCCAGCCGGCCTGGGCGTCCTGGTGGGGCTCGAAGCCTGCGCCGCCCGGCAGCTTGAGGTTGATCTTGTCCTTGAACAGAACGGCCGGCTCGCCGAGCAGCGCCGCCGCCCCGCCGAGCAGCTCCGGACCCTGCACGACACCGTTCAGCGCAGCGTGGTAGGGCGCGAAGTTCTCGATGCGGTTCAGCAGCCGACCGTCGGGCGCAGCCGCGAGCGGGTCGAAGTACTTCATGATCCGGCCGGGCGTCTCGGGCAGGGCCTGGAGCTCGGCGACGCCGCAGCGCAGAGCGTCCAGCGCAGCACCGCTGAACAGGCAACGCCGCACGGCGAATCCGTGCGCCTCGAAGTGCGCGCGCTCGGCGCTCGCCACGGGGTCAGGACGCGGCGTCATCGCGCACCTCGAGCCGCTCGAGTGAGAGGGCAAGCACCCGGCGACCCAGGCCTGCGCGAGCCAGGGACACGAGGCTGCCCGTGGTCCAGTACAGGACCACGCCGGCGGGGAACGTGTAGAGCAGCACGAAGAAGCTGGCGGCGATACCGTACAGACCCCAACGGCGCATGCGCTGGCCGCGCAGCGCCGGCTCGCCGGAGCCGTGCAGGCGCGAGGCCAGCAGCGCGGCGCCCGCCATCAGGATCGGCAGCAGGTGCACGCCGTCGCCGAGCAGGGGCAGCGCGAACGGCAGTGACGCGACGCGGTCCGGGCGCGCGAGGTCGTCGACCCAGAGGAACGCGGCCCCGCGCAGGGCCGCGTGTCCGTCGAGCGCGTGGTAGGCACCGACGAAGATCGGAATCTGGATCGCGACGCCGAGCAGACTCTTGAGGCCGTGCAGGGGGTGGACGCCGTGCGCACGGTAGAGCTCGAGCACGCGGCGACCCCGCTCCTCGCCGCGGCAGCGCGCACGCAGCTCGGCGATGCGCGGCGCGAGCTCGCGCGACACGGCGTCGACCTCGCGCTGCCAGCGCTCGGCGAGCCGCAGGAGCGGCAGGCAGGCGAGCCTCACGGCGAGCGCGAGCAGCACGATGGCCCAACCCGCCGCCCCACCCGTGAGTCGGAGGAGCCCGTCGAGCAGCAGCGACAGACTGCGGGCGAGCAACTCGATCGCGGGCCCGGGACAGGCGAGCAGCAGGATCCCGAGCACGCCCGCGAGCCAGGCGCGTGCACGGCTGCCGCGTTCAGACACGACGCGACTGCGCCCAGCGCTGCCGCGCCTGCTCGTCGGCGATGCGCGCGATGTGCCGCGCACCGACCCGCGCGCTGGCGCCGAGGTTGAACACCAGCTCGGAGCGCAGGCCGATCATGCGCTCGGCAAAACCGCTCCGATCCGCCAGGAGCTTTTCGATGCGCGCGGGCGCCTCGTGCAGCGCGTCCAGCGGCAGGACGTCCCCGACGCGCGTGCGCAGGGCGATCTCGAGCGGCTCGAGGCCGAGCTCGCGGTAGTGCGGGTTGCGCACGCGCGCTGGAACGTCGACGAAGAGCACCGGACGGCCGAGCGCGAGCGCATACTCCACCGCCACCGCCGACCAGTCGGAGACGAGCAGGTCCGAGCGCAGCAGTGTGTCGAGATCGCTCATTTGATCGACGTACTCGAAACGCGGATGTCCCGCGCAGCGCGCGTGCAGCGACGCGACGACCTCCGGAGCCTGACGCACGGTCTCGTAGTGCGGCCGCGCGATGACGCGGAAGCCCGCGTCGAGCAGGCCGTGGACCAGCGCCGGTCCGCAGCGGGCGAAGAGCGACGTCGGGCCCCAGGTGGGTGCCACGAGCAGCGTCGGCGGCGTTCCGAGCGGACGCTCCTCGAGGCCGCGACCCGCCTCGATCAGTGCCTCGAGCCGCGCAGATCCGTGGGGCAGCAGGCGCTTGGGAGCGAGTCCAGCGAGCGCCTCGCGCTGCCGGATCTCGCGCTGCTGGTGTGGACCCGCACACATAATCGTGTCGTAGTGGTCGTAGGAGTCGGCGAAATCGACCATGTGCGTGCTGCCCAGACTGTGGAAGACGTACACGTAGTGCACGGGATGAGCGGAGCGGCCGAGCTCGAAGTTTCCGAGGTCCATCATGGTGAGCACGCAGACGTCCGCCTGCAGGGTCTTGAACGCGAGCGTGCACGCCCAGCCCGCGGGAACGTGATGGCAGCTCAGCCTCACGCCCGCGTGCGCGAATGCGACGTCGTCCGGATCGGACGTGAGGTAGCAGACGGAGCGATCGAGGGGGCCGGTGAGCTCGGCGATCAGCGGCGCGAAGTGATGCCAGTCCTGCCCGCTCTCGGCGTAGAACACGATCTGCTGCCACTCCGACGCCCGCGATCGGAAGCGGGAGCAGTCGCGCCAGTCCGCGAACAGGCTCACGGCGCCGGCTCGACCGGCTCGCGGCTCGTGGAGTCCGCCGGCTGCCCGCGCCCGGTCAGGCGGCGCAGCAGGCCGAGCAGCCGGTAGCCATACGCCTGCAGCCCCAGAAGCGTCGTCACGCCGATCGAGATCAGCGCCGACAGCAGCATCGAGCCCGTGCTGGGATCGAGGTATGCGTGTGCCGGCCGGGGTGTCAGCAGGAGAATGGAGAGAGCGATCCAGGACACCAGGACGAGTGTGTGCATCAGACGGAGGTCCTCCCAGGCGGCAGGATCTCGCGGAACGCCCGAGCGAGCCGCCGCACGTCCGCATCCGAGATCTCGCCCAGCGTGGAGATGCGAAAGAGCTGCTCGTGCAGCCGGCCCTGTCCCGCGTAGATCACGAAGCCGCGCTTGCGCAGCTCGGCGTGCAGCTCCGCGTAGCGAATGCCCGGCGGCAGTCGGTAGCTGCGCAGAACCACCGATGACTCGCTCGCGGGCAGCTGCGGCTCGACGCCGAGTGCCGCGAGCTCGGCGGCGATCCGCTCCGCGAGCTCCGCACAGCGCGCGCGCCGCGCCCGCCAGCCCCCGCGCTCGGCGTGCTCGGCCAACGCCTCGGCCAGCGCCTGGAACGCCGGAACGCCCGGCGTGAACAGCGTGCTCCCCTGCTCCTGCTGCTCGGCGTGGCGCGCCAGATCGAGGTAGAGCGTGCGCGGCGGTGCGCACGGACGCGCCAGAGCCGCGCGCTGCGCGATCACGAACGCCAGCCCGGGCGCGCCGTGCAGGCACTTCGCGGCGGTCCCTGCGCAGGCGAGCGGCGCCCAGTCCGCGAACGCCAGCTCCTCGGCTCCGAAGCTGCTCACCGCGTCCACCAGCAGCCCGACGCCTCGCTCGCGACACAGCGCGGCGATGGGCGCGAGCGCGTTCAGGCGGCCCGTCGTCGTCTCGTGGTGAACGACCGCGAGATGGGTCGCGTGTGGCGTGCGCGCCAGGGCCTCGGCCACGCGCGCGAGCGGCACGGGCTCGCCCCAGCCCGCGCGGATCGGAGTCGAGCGGATTCGGTGGATGCGCGCGATCTCGCTCAGCCGCTCGCCGTAGACACCGTTCTCGAGCACGAGCAGCCGGCTGCCGCGCGGGACCAGGCTCGTCAGCATCGCCTCGACCGCCAGCGTGCCGGAGCCCGTCAGCAGCACGGCGCTCCAGCTCGCGGGGTCGAGCCCATACACGGCCAGGAGTCGGCGGCGCACGCTGCTCTGCAGCTCCGCAAACTCGAGCTCGCGGTGGCACAGGTCGGGCGCGCCGAGGGCGCGGCGCACGCGCGCGCTGAGGCACACCGGTCCTGGGTTGAGCAGGATCACGCGCGACCCGGCCGCAGCGCGTCGACGTGGCGCGCGAAGCGCTCGCGCACGGCTTCGGGCGACATGTGCGGCCGCGGCAGCGACGCGCGGCTGCCCCGGCGGATGCGCAGGTGCGCGAAACGCGGCCCCGCGGCCGGACGCGCCGCGAACACGCCATCGAGCACGGCCAACGAGTCGCCCTCGGCGGCGAAGCCGTAGCCGGAGGCGCGCGCGATCTCCGCGAAGCGCACGCCGGCCGACAGGCTCGGCTGCGCACCCGTCGACTCGTGCACGGCGTTGTCGAGCACGACGTGGACCAGGTTGGGTCCCGCCTGCGCGCCCAGCATGGCGAAGCTGCCGAGCCGCATCAGCGCGGAGCCGTCCCCCTCGACCACGGCGACCGCGATGTCGGGGCGCGCGCACGACAGGCCCAGGCCGAGCGCCGATGCACAGCCCATCGAGCCCACCATGTAAAAGTGACTGGCGCGATCCGCACACGCATACAGCTCGCGCGACGTGTAGCCGGTCGACGCGATCGCGACCGCTCGGTCCTCGGGCGTGTGGCTCACGATGCGGGCGAGCGCAGCCGAGCGCGACGGGAGAGCTCCGTCGTCGATGCGTGCGACGGGCGGCGCACGGTGCGGTGCCGCGCGCTCGGAGTCCCAGGACCGACCCGTGCTCGCAAAGCCGTCCGCACCGACGACCCACGCAAAGGGTCGCCCGCTCGACTTCAACGCGTGCTGGGCTTGCGCGAAGGCTGCCTCGAGCTCGCTCGGCTGCGCGGGCAGCGGCTCCCACGGGATCTCGAGCAGGTCGAGCAGAGCGCCGGTGATGGCTCCCATCAGCCGGTGCTGCGGCTCGTCGCCGTGTCGCGGGTCGCCGCGTTGGCTCACGACCAGCAGCAGCGGGATCCGGAACGGCTCGACCAGCGATGCGAGCGGGCTCACCGCGTTGCCGAGGCCGGAGTTCTGCATGAACGCGAGCGCTCCCCGGCCCGCGAGCGCTGCACCGGCACAGGCGGCCACGGCCTCGCCCTCGTTCGCGGCGTTCAGCAGCCGGATCTGCGGCGCGGTCGACAGCTCGGCGATCAGCGAGCCGAGGTACGAGCACGGGACGCCGGAGGCGAACGAGATGCCGCCGCGCTGGAGCATGCCCACGAATGCGGACGCGTCGATCACGCTGCACTCCCTTCCGCGGGCGAGCCGCCGGCGAAGGCGTTGGCGCGCTCGAGGTCTGCGAGGTCGTTCACATCGAGCCAGTGCCCGTGGACGTAGAGCACGCGGACGGCCGCGCCCTGCTCCACCAGCGCGTTGAGCAGCTCCGGCATGCCGGCTCGCGCGGTGTCCTCGCGCCGCTCGAGCGCAGCGACCGTCTGGCGCAGGAGGTCGATCCCGGGGCCGCGGACGCGCAGCATGCCGATCCAGCGCCCGTCGGGATGCCGGCCCTGCCACGTCGACTCGCGCGACACGCGGCGCAGCTCGACGCCGGTCTGGTAGAGCGCGCGGTCGTCGGGAGCGCTGCAGTAGGCCAGGTCGTTGCGGTTGCCGTGCGCGGGCAGCGGTGCGGAGTCGACCACGATCACGAAGTCCCCCGACGCCACGCGCAGCAGATCGCGCAGGATGTACGGTCGGAACAGCAGATCGCCGTACAGCACGACCGCGTCGTCGCCCAGCGCGTCCATGCCGCAGGCCAGCGAGCGCAGCTCGCCGCAGCTCGCGTGCTCGCGGTTCTCGAGCACGCGCACACCGCTCGCGTCGAGCGCCTCCGCCCGGTATCCGGCCACGACGTGGATGTCGTGAACACCCTCGCCCTTGAAGGCCTCGCACAGACGCGCGAGCAGCGGCCGGCCCGCGACGGTCAGCATTACTTTCGGGCGGTCCTCGGTCACGGCCTCGAGCCCGCTGCCGCGGGTCGCCGCCAGAATCAGCGCGTGCGTGCGCGCCCGCGCCGAGGGTGCGTAGCGCCGCTCGGCCTCGATCAGCTCGTCGGCCCCCTGCAGCCGGAAGATCTCGCCGAGCTTTGCAATGTCGGACTCGACGTCGAGCAGGCTCTCGGATGCGTGAATGCGCCCGGCGACGCGCTGCATGCCGGCCACGGACGCGCGGATCAGGGCGTTCGCCCACACGACGAGCGCGATGCCCGCGCGCCGGAACACGGGCGTCGGCGTGCTCGCGTAGGCGGTCGGCACGATCACGAGCGGAGCACGCCGTTTCCAGGCCGCGGCGAAGGCGAGCACCTCCAACGGGTCTGCGCGCTTGCTGTGGATCAGGATCGCGTCGGCGCCGGCGGCCCGGTACGCCTCGGCGCGGCGCAGCGCCTCGTCGAGCGGCCAGCCCGCGATCAGGGCCTCGACGCGCGCGATCAGGCAGAAGTCGGGGTCGGTCTGGCTGTCCTTGCCGGCCTTGATCTTGCCGCAGAACTCGTCCACGTCCGCCAGCGGCTGGCGCTCGCCGTGGATGAAGCTGTTGGTCTTCGGGAAGCACTTGTCCTCGATGCAGACGCCCGCGCCGCCGATCTGCTCGAGCTTGCGCACCAACCGCCGCAGGTTGTTGAAGTCGCCGTAGCCCGTGTCGCCGTCGAGCAGGACGGGCAGGCTCGTGGCGTCGACCATCAGCTCGACGACCTCGAGCACCTGCGTCCAGGACAGCTCGTTGTGATCGCGCACTCCGCACTGCGCCGAGATCGCCAGACCGCTGGCCCAGATCCCGCGGAAGCCCGCCTCCTCGGCGATGCGCGCGCTCACGCCGCTGTGCGCCTCGAGCAGGAACTCGGTCTCCGGCGAGGTGAGCAGCGAGCGGAGGGCCTGGCTGGCGCGCACCGCCCTCACGGTCCGGGCTCCCACAGGCGCGGCAGGATCTCGCGTTCCGCGCGCTCCACGTCGCGGGCGAAGTCGATCTCGATCCACGGCAGGCCGGTGACGTCGTGGATGTGGCAGTCATCGGGATCGGCGAGCAGCACGCTACGCAGCGCGTCCTCGTACGGCTCGCCGAGCCGACCCGCGTCCACCCGGCGCTCGACCTCGTCGGCCAGGCGCCAGGCCGTGCGCTCCGAGAGCCTGAAGAAGCCGACGGACTCGCCCGCGCGATCGAAGCGCAGCTCGGGCGGCAGGTGCTTGCCGAGCTCGGCGATGCGACCCGCGCGCACGCACAGCTTCACCGGCTCGGGATCGGCGAGATCGCAGCTCCGGTCGAGCAGAGCTCCCGTGCCCGGGATCTCGCAGAGCCGCGCCAGGATCTCGGGCGCGTACAGCACGTCGGCGTCCATCAACAGCACTTCGCCCCCCGCGCGCAGCGAGTCGCTCGCATGCCACAGGCTCACGATGCTGCCGCGCTCGAAGCGCGGGTTGAGCTGCACCTCGACCGGCATGCGCGCGCAGCGCTCGAGCTCGGCAACGACGTCGGCATGGCGATAGCCGGTGACGACGACGAGCTCCGGGACGGAGAGCGCATGCAGGGTCCGGAGGTGTCGCTCGAGCAGGGAGCGACCGCCGAACGCGAGCAGACACTTGGCCGTCTCGCGACCGCGCGGCCCGAGGCGCTCACCCCGGCCTGCCGCGAGCAGCAGCGCGCGCGCGGGATCGTCAGCCATCGCCGAGCCCGTCCCTGTGCACGAGCGCATCGCTGCCCGCGAGCGGATCCCAGCTTCCGCGCAGCACCACACCGCGCTCCACCAGTCGCCGCGCCATCTCCGGCAACTGCTCGTCGAGGTAGCGCCAGAGCGGGGCGTCCGCGAGCGAGCTCCGCGCGAAGCGCTCGAGCTCCTCGATCGCGCGGGCCGACGACTCGCCCCGCACCAGGAGCTGATAGGCCGCGACCACGCCGCCCGTCCTGCGATCTCCGGCACGGCAGTGCACGAGCACGGGACGCCCCCGGCGCACGGAGTCGTCGATGGCCTCGATGGCGCCCACGTACTGCTCGACGTCGCCGGTCCCACTCCCCCCGAGCTGGAACGAGCGGTACTCGATGCGCAAGCGCTGTGCGATCTCACGCTCCACGCGCTGCTCCTCACTGCCGTGCTCGCCGGTCAGATCGACGATGCGTGCGATCTCGAGCTCGCGCAGTGTCTGCTCGATCAGCCGCGGGTCGATCTGACCGCTGCGGTAGAGGAGCGCGGGGTAGACCTCTGCGAGGTGCTTCGGAAACAAACGGTCGCGCAGATTCAACGGACTGGAGTTCCAGGCCCAGACGGAAAACGCGATCGCGCACACGGCCGTCAACCAGCGCCCCCAGCGGATGCCTCGCATCGTCGCGACATCGTCGGCGCAGGGCATGAACGCAGCGTGAATACTGGATTAGAGAACCCTCATCCCTGCATGTGACGGGAGAATTTCGCGCAAGCGCGACTCGGCGCGTGCGCGCGAGCCGCTATAGTCGCCGCCATGCAAGCCGATCGACGCACGCTGCTGCGCGACACCTCCTGGTTCTTCCTGTGCGTGGGCGCACTGCTGTTTCTCAGCGGCACGCGTTACCTGCTCGCGTTCACGTGGCCCGATGAGTGGAT
>Ga0190274_10000827_pt1 | contig 17937 bp, 9 predicted proteins | sample Popmic531T_FD_133002 | JGI IMG/M metagenome (GOLD analysis project Ga0190274, IMG submission 133002) | Populus adjacent soil microbial communities from riparian zone of Yellowstone River, Montana, USA - 531 T | ecosystem: Environmental > Terrestrial > Soil > Riparian zone | place: USA: Montana... | reverse complement strand
TTCCATATTCAGGCCTTCGCAGATATTTTTTCAGCCATTCATGAAATTCTTCGACAAAATGCTGCGAAGAGTCACTCATTTTTTTGTGCAGAATCAGTCGTCGCTTGAATTGCTTTACAAGAGAGGAATTCCACAGGTTTCAGTAACTGGTGACACACGTTTCGACAGGGTTTATCAAAACAGTCTGCAAACAAAATCCTTTGAGGAGATCGAATTATTCAAGGGTAATAAAAAATTACTTGTTGCAGGAAGCACCTGGGCACCTGACGAAAAAATTCTTTCGGGTTTATATAATGCAATCAAATCAGATTGTAAGATGATTATTGTTCCGCACGAAATAAGTAACGGAAAAATTGACGGATTGCTGAAAAAAGCAGGGCCATCAGCTATTCGTTATTCGAAGTGGGATAAGAAAGATACCTCACCACAGATACTAATCATCGATAATGTAGGCATGTTATCTTCCATATATAAAAGTGCTGATTTTGCATATGTGGGTGGTGGTTTTGGAAAAGGAATTCACAACATTCTTGAAGCCTCTGTATTCGGCATTCCTGTTTTCTTTGGTCCGAAATTCAAGAAATTCAGAGAAGCAAATGAACTTGTTCACTGGAAAACTGCGTTCAGCTGTAAAAATGAAACTGAACTGATCAATAAGTTTACAGAGATCATGGGTGACGAAAAGCGACTGAATAAGATTAAAGAAGTGAATGAGCGGTACATCAACAACAACAAAGGATCCACTGAATTAATAATCAGTTTTCTGAAAATCAATCATTGATTTAGGTACTGAGACCTTCATAAATACAACAAAGCCCGGAACTGGTACATTATTACCGATCCGGGCTTTGATTTATATAAGTTCTCTTAACGAACCAGGTTCACCTGTCCGTCGAAGACATACTCTTTTCCGCCTTTGGTTTTAACCTCTAAACGATACACGTATGTTCCGCCCGGAGCAGTTACACCATCGAGTGTAACTCCGTTCCAGTTGTCATTTTCATCCTGACCAGTGAACACCAATTGTCCCCAACGGTTAAATATTTTCATATTGTATCTCGATACATCAAGATCATAACCTGAGTAGTAGAACAGATCGTTTATACCATCACCGTTAGGTGTGAATGCGTTTGGAATGTAGAATGGATTGATAACGATCACATCTTCGTAACGATCAACACAACCTGCGATATTCGTTACTGTAAGGGCTACATGATAATCACCTACTTCATTGTAATAGTGATTTGGGTTCTGCTCTATTGACTTATCGCCATCACCAAATTCCCAATACCAACTCACTGCATTTGCAGATCTGTCCACAAAATCGATCTTACCATTGAACACATTGGCAACCGGGGTAGCTGTGACAAAATCAGCTTCAGGAAGCGGGAAGAACATTATTTCTACCTGTGAAGAATTGGATGAAACGCAACCTGCAGGTGTAGTGATTACAAGTGACACAGGATAATTTCCAGGTGCGAAATACAGGTGAGAAGGATTAGCCGCAACCGCGCCACTACCATCACCGAATGTCCATTCAAATGAAGAGCCCGGAACATACAGCGACAGGTTAGTGAAATTTATCTGAGGTACCGAACATGTAAGGCTGGTGTCGTTTGTAAATAACACCACAGGAACTGCATTCACGATCAGATTTACTGCAGGAGATGTTCCGGAACAACCGTTATTATCGATTACTGTTACGGTATAAATTCCACCTGTTCCAGTTGTAATTGCAGATTGAGTATTACTGTTTGACCAGCTGTATGAAGTAAAGCCTGAAGTAGCAGCAAGAGAAGTGGTTTCACCGTCGCATATTGCAAGATCACCGGAGATTAAAGGCTCAGGTAATGGATTTACTGTAACCATTGCGGATCCGCCAATAGTTCCCAAACAATGTGCATCGGAAATAGTCAGCAGGTTGTAAGTGGTTGTAGTTCCGGGAGACACATTGATTGAAGCAGTGAGTGCGCCGGTTGAATATGCCAGTGTAGAAGTTCCATTTGAATATGTGGCATGGAATGGCGCAGCTCCGGTAAAGTCGATATTGAATGAAGTGGTTTGTCCGAAGCAAATTGTACTCACACCGCTGATTGCTGCAGTTGGCAATTGATATACAGTCAGTGTTTCAGAAGTGTTGTTCACGCAACCGTTCAAGTCGGTAACGGTAACTGTATATGTTCCTGCAGTTCCTGTTGTCATTCCGGCAGTAAGATCACCGGTTGACCAGATATAAGAAACATAATTTCCTGCATTGAAAGTAGTAGTGTTTCCCTGGCAGATTTCATTCACACCGGTTATCGCTGGAACAGGTAATGGATTCACAACAATGAGTGAGCTTGCAGATGCAACACATCCGTTTCCATCAGTAACTGTTACTGTGTAATTACCTGCAGTGTTCACATTGATTAACTGACCGGTAGTTCCATCGCTCCATAAATAAGAAACATAACCTGCATTTGCATTGATGTTACTATTGTCACCCTGGCAGAATTCAAAATCACCTGAGATTGAAGGAACAGGTAATGCATTTACAGTGAGTGAAGAACTGGTGTTATTCTGGCAACCGTTACCATCAGTAACGGTAACTGTATACGAACCTGCCACACCAGGACTGATAGTCTGTGTAGTTGCTCCATTAGACCAGCTGTAAGCTGAATATCCAGCACCTGCATCAAACGTAGTAGTGAAGCCCTGACAAACGGCTGTGATTCCTGAAATGATTGGTGTTGGAAGCGGGTTTATAATCATTGCAGTACTGGTAGAACCAACACAACCAAAAGCTGAAGTAACCGTCACTCCATAATTTCCTGCTGCATTCACTGAAATTGAAGAAGTCAGATCTCCTGTGCTCCAGAGGTATGTTGAATATGTGCCCGGAACGTTCAATGTTGTAGAAGTGCCCTGGCAAATTCCGGTGCCTCCGTTAATTACTGGAACAGGGTTCGGATTCACAGTGATGGCAGTGTTTGTATTTGCGCTGCAACCATTGGCATCGGTAACGGTAACAATATAATTACCGGCGGTAGTTACATTGATAACTTGCGTAACCTCTCCGTTGCTCCACAGGTAGTTGTTATAACCGGCACCTGCATTCAGGTTGCTGTTATCGCCCTGGCAGAAAGCAGTGGTACCTGTGATTGCAGGAACCGGCAATGCATTTACGGTAAGGTTAATATTTGTATTGTTCGAACAGTTGTTGCCATCAGTAACGGTTACTGTATATATGCCGGCAACACCCGGTGCGATTGTTTGAGTAGTTGCTCCATTGGACCAGCTGTAAGCTGAATACCCGGCACCTGCATCAAAACTGGTGGTAGTTCCCTGACAGATTGAAGTGATTCCGGATATAACCGGAACGGGAAGAGCATTCACTACTGTAGATGCAGTTGTAGAACCTGTGCAACCGAATGCACTTGAAACAGTCACATTAAAAGTACCTGTTGTTGAAACCGGAATTGTTTGTGTAGTCGCATTATTGCTCCATAAATAAGTAGCGTATCCTGCACCGGCATCAAGAGTAGTACCGTTACCCTGGCATATTGAAAGCACACCTGAAATTACAGGAGTGGGGTTCTGATGGACTGTGATCATTTCGTTATCACCACCAGCACAACCAGTGAGCGCAGTCACAGTAGCAGAATAATTACCTGCTAAGGTTACAACGATAGTTCTAGTTGTTGCGCCGGTGCTCCATAAATAAGCAGAATATCCTGCGCCTGCATCAAGAGTACTCGATTGACCCTGGCAGAATTCTGTAACTCCTGTGATCACAGGAACCGGCAATGGATTCACAGTAACATTGGATGCAGTAGGTGCTACACAACCATTCAAATCAGTTACGGTAACTGTAACAGGACCGGCAGTTCCGGTATTAATAGTTTGTGTATTCGCTCCATTACTCCAGGAATATGCAGAATATCCTGCTCCGGCATCGAGTATAGTAGTTGTGCCCTGGCAGATTGTAGTTATTCCGGTGATTACAGGAACAGGTAATGGATTTATTGTGAGTGAAGCACCATCAGTTCCGGTACAGCCGACAGCTGTAGTAACGGTTACTGTATAGTTTCCACCGCTTGTGGTATTGATAGTTTGTGTGAGTTCTCCGGTATTCCACAGGTAAGTTGAATAACCTGCTCCGGCATCAAGAGTTGCATTGTTACCGATACAAATTGCGATCGGTCCTGTGATAGCAGGTGCCGGAAGCGGATTCACCGTGATTGAAGTATTTGTAGAAGCAGAGCATCCGAATGCATTTGTAACTGTAACTGTATAATTTCCTGCAGCGGTAACATTCAGAATCTGCGTAAGATCACCTGTGCTCCATACATAAGAACTGAATCCGGCTCCTGCGTTCAGGTTGCTGTTGAAGCCCTGGCAGAAAGCTGTTGTTCCTGTAATTGCAGGAACAGGAAGTGGATTTACGGTTACGTTTGCAGAAGTGGTTCCTGTACATCCGTTAACATCAGTAACGGTAACCCCATACGTTCCCGTGGCATTCACGTTAAGTGTTGGAGTGGCACCTCCCACAGACCAGCTGTAAGCAGCATATCCCGGAGTAGCCGTGAGTATAGTATTGTTGCCCTGGCAAATTGCGAGTGTTCCGGTAATTGCAGGAACAGGATTTGCATTCACTGTAATAAGTTGTGAATCGGTATTGACACAACCGTTTACATCAGTAACGGTAACTGTATATGTATTTCCGGCAATGATCGTAGTAGTTTGTGTAGGGTCACCATTGCTCCACATGTAATTGGTATAACCGGCACCCGCATCAATCAAAGTGCTGGTACCCTGGCAGAAAGCGAATGTGCCTGTGATATTCGGAACCGGCAGAGGGTTCACCACAACCGCCACACTTGTTGAAGCGGAACATCCGTTGCCGTCAGTTACGGTTACTGTATAGCTTCCTGAAGCAGTTACGTTCTGAACCTGAGCGGTAGTTCCATTGTTCCAGAGATAATTTGTATAGCCTGCACCAGGATCGAGATTGGAATTGTTTCCGATACAGAAAGTAAGATTTCCGGCAATAGCAGGAACCGGAAGCGGATTCACGGTTACGTTTGCAGAAGTAGTTCCAGTACAACCGTTAACATCAGTAACGGTAACCCCATACGTTCCCGTAGCATTCACGTTAATAGTTGGAGTAGCACCTCCTGCAGACCAGCTGTAAGCAGCATATCCCGGAGTAGCAGTGAGTATTGTATTGTTGCCCTGACAAATTGCGAGTGTTCCTGTGATAGCTGGAACAGGATTCGCATTTACAGTGATGAGTTGTGAATCGGTATTGACACAACCATTTGCATCAGTAACGGTAACCGTATATGTATTTCCGGCAATAATTGTTGTAGTTTGTGTAGGGTCACCATTGCTCCACATGTAATTGGTATAACCGACACCTGCATCAATCAAGGTGCTGCTTCCCTGGCAGAAAGCGAATGTACCTGTGATATTCGGAACCGGAAGAGGGTTCACCACAACGGCTACACTTGTTGAAGCGGAACATCCGTTGCCGTCAGTCACGGTTACTGTATAATTTCCTGAAGCTGTTACGTTCTGAACCTGGGCGGTAGTTCCATTGTTCCAGAGATAATTTGTATAGCCTGCACCAGGATCGAGGTTGGAATTGTTTCCGATACAGAAAGTAAGATTTCCGGCAATTGCAGGAACAGGAAGCGGATTCACTGTTACGTTAGCCGAAGTGGTACCGGTACAACCGAACCCATCAGTAACGGTTACTGTATATGTGCCGTTTGCATTGACGCTGTTAGTAGCGGTGAGCGCTCCATTATTCCATGAGTATGAAGCATAACCTGCACCGGCGTCCAGTATCGTACTCGTGCCCTGGCAAATCGAAAGTGTTCCTGTAATAGCTGGAACCGGATTCGGATTTACGGTAAGGTTTACGGTTGCGGAAGCAGTACAACCTCCCGCTTGTGTTACTGTAACGGTATAGCTTCCTGCAGCACTTGGGCTAATTGACGGACCGGTTGTTCCATCACTCCAAAGGTATGAAAGACCTGCATTTGCAGTCAGTGTAGTGCTATTTCCGTTGCAAAGACTTAAAACTCCGTTGATCTGAGCAGTAGCGCTTCCAACAGTCACTGTTACCGGTGTAGAAACTGCGGAGCAGTTTGGACCGTTTGAAACTGTAACAGTATATGTACCTGCAGTTCCAACATTGATACTTTGAGTAGTCGCTCCATTGCTCCACAGGTAAGTGTTACCGGGATTAGCAGAAAGAGTCACATTACCACCTGGACATAAATCAACAGGACCTGAAGGAGTAATTGTTGCTGTTGGTGTAACAAAAACAACAGTTACGTTAGATGTAAAAGCGAAACAGCCGCCTACACCAAAGACAGCTGCATTGTATACTCCTGATGGAGTAATATTTTGTTCAGTAATAGTGATACACTGAGTCGTTTCTCCTGTGGTCCAGTTGTAATTGGTAGCATTGTTCAAACAAAGCGTTACACTAGTTCCGGTACAGGCATATACAGTTGAATTATCAGGTTGAGGAACACCATTTGCAAACAGGTTGATCTGTCCAAGACTTGAAAAACTTCCGCCTTCAAGAAACACTCCTGAATCAAAAACACCATCACCTGCATCGGCAACAGCGAGTTTTATATGATATTGCTGACATGGTTGTACAGCAGCCTGGGCACGAAGTACCGTGGTGAAACCATCATAATAAACACTGTTTCCATTTACGTTATCCACAAAATACTGACAATTCATACATGGGCCTGTTGCCACGCCACCTGAATTTCCATTGTTAACAGTATTGATAGAAACCGGAGTAGCGGTTCCGGGAATGAGTGCGATATTTTGTGTTCCTGTGATACCTGGGCCACTGATAAAAAATGCGAACACATCGTTGAAGTTCGTATTGGCATAGTCGTTATATTCTTCAGAAGCAAAAACGTAATCAAACTTTAATGAATCAGAAGCTACAATAAAATCAAATTCCAAAACTGCGGCATCTTCAGTCAGACGGGGAAATACAATTGCATCAAGCATTGCGTCACCCGGTGTACCATTATCTGATGATACAAAATTGCTTGTTCCTCCACCCGGTGAGGTAAGTGCCTGACCTGAACTCAGTAATATACCGTTCGTCATTCCCAGATTGCAACCACCTGCGCAGGTAAAAGCAGACCTTGCAATTGGGGCGCCGGTGTAAACGATATTAGTAGCAGTTACACCAGTTCCTAATAAATAATTATTTACAAGAGTAGTAGCTGCAGGTGCTGGAACAATCGCGTTATTCATGATTAACTGCCCAAACGAAGGAGCAGTAAAACAAAGGATAGCTAACAGGCAGTAGACCTTTTTCATAAATTGTAAGATTTAGGCAATATTCAGTTTATAAAAATACGATATTTTAATGAATAAATCAACACATTTTTCACTCTGGAGCAATTACTTACGCTTTTTTTTTGAACAAGGTGTTAACAGGGCTCCCGGATTGACTCAAAATTGTCCACTTTTTCACCGGAAAACAAAGCTTTTTTGCTGAACGGGAATAAATGGCAACCGGAAGGGATTTGCCCGGTTTCACTCTGTGTTAAGGACGCTGGCCAGGTAAAATTGGTTGCCTGCCAGTAAAAAAATCCTTCAGATAATAAGGCTCAAAATAGGCTACTTTCTCAAAAAGTTCGTTTTTGTAAGATTCTTCTGAAAACTGAACCATCCCGAAAGCAGAAGGAAGCACCGCCGGATTAAAAGTCGCATTGGCATGATTTTCAAATATATGCCTTGTCTTCGTCATGCCATCGCCAAAGAACACCACCGGGTGCTTGTCCAGGATTTCATGGAAGATTCCAGGTTCAATGACCTCAGCAGCAGTTTCTCTTTCGAATCCAAGATTTTCATTAAAAAAGGCAGTGTACACTTCCATCCGCCTTGCATCAATCATTGGACACAGCCAGATTCCCGATTCGACTTTATTCTGTTTTAAAAAATTAGAAGCCATTGATTGTAAAGTGTTTACTGACAAAAGTGGTTTGTCGAGGGCGTAACACAACCCTTTGGCAGATGCAACTCCTATTCGCAATCCCGTAAAAGATCCAGGACCTTTGCTGACTGATATTGCGTGTAAATCATTAAGCTGAAAACCTGCCTCCTTCACACAATCTGAAATAAAAGTTGTTAATAAACGGGCATGGCTTTGCCCCGATTGCTCCTCCCTGAACGCGACCACTTTCCCATCGAGAGCCAGGGCAACCGAACAAACATCGGTAGCAGTTTCGATATTTAGAATTAGCGCCATTAAAAAATTATTTCTCCTCCCGGGTGAAAAGTTCCTCTTTAGGAACCACCTTAACCACATCACCTGGTTTGAGTAACCTGGAAATGGCATTATAAGGAGCAGTTACTACTTCTTCGCCGGGTTTCAGTCCCTCTATAATTTGAATATGCATATTATCCTGGATGCTGGTTTTCACGGGGCGAAGACTCACCACACCGTCTTTAACCACAAAAACACATTCTGTAAAGGTAGATTTCACTCCTGAATCCACTGTTTTTTTGGTAGCTGCCTGAGCACCATCCGAATCTTCTTCCTCATCGGAAGCTTCTGCAACTTCCTGCCCTTTCGGAGATGTTGTTTTATTGGTATCACGCGTTGTCACCGACTGAATCGGAACAGCGGTCACATCATACACTTTTCGTGTTTGAATCTCAACTGTTGCCGACATACCGGGACGAAACGGAGAGTAAGTAGGTTTATCGGCTGGAATAAGATCTTTATATGAATCTCTTGCGATCCTGACTTTCACAGTAAAATTCGTCACCTGATCGGTAGTAATTTGTGAAGTGGAATTTGCAGAATTGGCAATTTCAGTAACGATTCCGGTAAAGTGACGGTTCAGGTATGCATCAATATCAACAATTGCAGTGTCACCTACTGTCACTCTGATAATATCACTCTCACTCACATCTACACTCACTTCCATTTCATTCAGGTTGGCGAGTCGCATCACTTCAGTTCCTGCCATCATTTCAGTACCAACCACACGTTCACCTTTTTCAACACTCAGTTTTGAAATTGTACCATCAACAGGCGCGAAGATGGAAGTCTTGTTCAGATTTTCACGCGACTCTTTGAGAGAAGCTTCCGCGCTTTGAACACCATAACTGGCAGCGGATATACTCTGTTGCGCAGCTTCCATTTCAGCCTTCGCTACATCATAAGATGACTTTACAGCTTCAAAATCGGAATCGGAAATCACTTTCTCATCGTATAATTTTTTATTCCTGTTGTAAGTCTGTTCCGCTCTTAAATATTGTGATTCCGCTTGTTTGTAACGTGAACGGGAACTTTCCAGATTCGCTTTCGAACTGCTCAGTGAAGCATTCATCCTGTCGAGTGCGGAAATATAAATTTCAGGGTTTATTTTGGCAAGAAGCGTTCCTTTTTTAACCAGGTCGCCTTCCTTCACATAGAGGTCAACTACCTCGCCCGACACATCGGCTGCCAGCTTCACTTCCACTTCGGGTTGAACTTTTCCGCTTGCTGAAACTGTTTCAATAATAGTTTCGGAAGTTACTTTTTCAGTACTTACTTTAATATTGTCTTCCTCACCAATCCAACCTGCTTTTTTAGCTCCTACAAGCACAACCAACAGCACAGCTGCTCCAATGATGGTGAATTTGATCAGGTTTTTGTTTCGGGCCATAAATTTTTATTATATGGGCGAAAGTAGTAAAAAGCGACAAGTTTAAAAAGAAGTGACAAGTGACAAGTGTAAAGTGACAAGTTTAAAAAGGAGTAAAAAGTGACAAGTGTACAGTGACAAGTTTAAAAGTCAGGGAAGGGGTCAGGGGAATGGTTAGGGGAATGGTCAGGAAGAGTCAGGAGGTAGTCAGGGAATGATTATGTGAAAAGGCGAAGTGATGCATAGCAATGCATCTCTTTTTAGCAACAATAATTGTCACACTTCGACGAGCTCAGTGCACCACTTTACACTTTACACTTTACACTTGTCACTTGCTTGTTAGAAAGTGAGTGGTTTTCCGAGGTAAAAGTCGATCACTTTCAAACGGAAAATGAAATCGTATTTGGACTGGAGGAAATCTGACTCTGCTTTATTTTTTACGTTTCTCACATTTAAAAATTCAATGGAACTCAACATTCCCACATTGTATTTTTTCTCTGCATATACGTATGATTCCGCACTTGAACTGGCAGCTTTCTGAGAAGCCGCGTATTTCTTCTGTCCGGCAACAGCATCGGCATGAGCCTGAACAATGCTTTTGTAAGTCTGGTTGCGTGTTAGCTGATCGTTGTATTTTATGTTCTCCAGATTGATCCTGGAACGCTTGATGCTGGACTCTGTAGACCAACCATTAAAAATAGGAATCGACAGGTTTAATCCAAGGTATTTGTTGAAGTTATCGCCTAACTGTTCATCAATTGGAATGTCCTGTCCAATCTGATCCCCGGCAAAATATTTAGCCACATTCGAAAAATTTGTAAAGAGACCGCCACCAAGACTGAGTTGAGGAAACCTGGCACCTTTTGAAATGGCCAGACCTTTTTCGGCACTCATAATATTTAATTCTGCAGCCCGAAACTCAGGCAACACTTTTAGTGCAGTAGCATAAATTTCATCTGCGGAAACCAGCAACGAAGATTGATCAGGCAACTCCACGGCAGGCTGCGCAACATCAAAACCATCGGTAGTTTTCAATTCCAGTAACTGCGTTATGGAAATCATGGCTGTTTTCAAATCATTTTCCGCATTCACTTTAGCAAGTTCTTCCAGTGCCAATGCAGCTTCCGCGTCGAGCAGATTTCCCTGAGCCATACTGCCGGCAGAAACCATGATCCGGGTACGATTGGTATTTTCAGTGGCAGCTTCCATCCTGTCATTGGCAGCTTTCAAAGCTTCCTTACTGTACAAAACCTGTAAATATGCAGCTGCTACATTCAATGAAATATCATTTTTAATTTTCAAAAGATTCTCATTGCTTGCCATGTACTCATATTTGCTTTGAGAGAGGTTGTTCATTATTTGAAAGCCATTAAAAATCGGCAGGTTTCCGTTTGCGGAAAGATTCATTGATTGCACTTCGGAGTTGGTGCTGAGATTTGTGTATGGGTTAATTGATTTTCCGAAGTTGTATGTATAACCTGCACTTCCATTCAAAGAAGGAAAAAACGCGGCTTTGCTTTGGGTGTAATTGATTTCCGAAATTTCTGATGTCAATTCCGATTGCTTGATAGTAATGTTGTTTTTTATGGCATAATCGATGCACTCCGCCATCGTCCATGCTTTTTGTGCAGATGTCGTGTGCGACATCATAAGCACCATTGAAAAACAAACCAGTACTTTCAAAAATATTCCGGAACGAAGTACAAATCCTGAACTGCTCATAAGATGTGATGTTTTAATAATAAAGAATCCCTGAACCAGGGACGGGATGTGAACAAAGGTAAAGGTAAAACAAATTGCTTTTTCAGTTCAAAATTAACGAACGCCGGGTTGATTTAATGCGTACCGGATGAAATGGCTACAAAAACACCTTGAAACGCTGTAAACACAGGGGTTTCAGGGGGGTGGGGAGAATGGATGCTTGAGCTACATTTTAATGTAGTCGGCAGTAGGCAGTTGCCAGTTGCCAGTCGGCAGTCAGCAGTTGCCAGTTGGCAGTTGTTGATGAATTGAATTAATTGTTTGTGAAAAGAATTCTCATTTAAAATTTAGAATTTAAAATTCTGAAAAGAAAATCGTTTGCATTTTTTGCGAATAGCACTGGCGACTGCCTACTGCAGACTGCCGACTAAAAACGAAATTTCAATTGGAAAATTAAACTTAAAAAAAACTAAGAAATCACATGGCTAAAAAGGAACTCCTACTCCGCTTCTGCAACCACCTCTTTCACTTCAGGTACCATTTGCTTCAGCAGGTTTTCGATTCCGGCTTTGAGAGTAAGGGTTGATGAAGGACAGCCGCTACAGGAACCCTTTAATGCTACAGTAACTACACCGTCGTTGAATGAACGAAAATGAATAGCACCTCCATCTGATTCCACGGCGGGTTTTACATATTCATCAAGCATCTGGATGATTTGCTTTTCAATTACAGAGTTGTCAGCAACTGGTTCCCCGTTTTTAACAGCTGCATCCTTCGCGGGAAGCGTATGATCTTTTGTACCTGCTTTGAAAGGATTGCTGATAAATAATTTTTCACCGGCTGCCAGGTATCCCCTGATAAATTCACGCAGGATACCGGTAATTTCAAACCAGTCGATATCGGGAGCTTTGGTAATGGTGATGAAATTTGAGGTGATAAAAACTCCTTTAACTCCGGTGAATGCAAACAACTGCGCAGCCATCGGACATGAAGCTGTTTCTTCAGGACTATTATATTCCACAACGCCTTCGTCTAAAAGCAACATGTTGCACACAAATTTCATTGCGGAAGGATTAGGAGTTGACTCGGCGTAAATTGTAACAGGAACCATGGAAATGATAAATGATAAATGATAAATGAAAGATGATAAATATTTAATTTTTGAATCCAGTTATTAAACCGGTTTAATTTTTCCGATTTCTTTTTCGAGTTCAGTAAGTCTTTTTTTCTGAGCGGCGATAGTTTGATTACGGCGATATATGCCAGGAGCCAGAAACAGCATCCCTATAATGAGACCAAGAATAAGTGTAAGTACCAATACCAACGACATATTAGTACTTGGCACTTCCCAAAAGATTAACCGTACTGATACCAAATTGTTATTTTGATATGCAAATATTATTGCCAGGATAGCTATTGTAATTGCCAGAATGAGTTGTCTCATGGGATCAGGATGGTTAACTTTGTGCACTTACGGGATTCAAAGTTAAAGTAAATTATTTTCTCAGAATCCCAAACCTGATATTATGAGCCAAAAAAAGGTTGATTTCCTGGTAATTGGGTCCGGCATAGCGGGATTGAATTATGCCTTGAAAGTGGCTGATTTTGGGTCGGTAATGATCATTACCAAAGCCAATGAGGATGAGTCGAATACCAAGTATGCCCAGGGTGGTATTGCTATAGTAACGGATCCGGCCGATTCCTTTGATAAGCATGTGCAGGATACGCTGATCGCTGGCGACGGACTTTGTAATGAAGATGTAGTAAAGATGGTAATCAGGGAAGGTCCTGACAGGATCAACGACATTATCGAATGGGGTGCCAATTTCGACAAAAAGCCAACCGGTGAATTTGACTTGGCTAAAGAAGGAGGCCATTCAGAATCGAGAATCCTGCATTTCAAGGACATTACAGGACTGGAAATTGAGCGGAAGTTGCTTCAGCAAATTCACCAGCATCCCAACATTGAAATCCATACCCATTACTTCGCAATTGACATTATTACACAACACCATCTTGGTGAGCTAGTAAATAAAGATTCGAAAAACATTACCTGTTATGGTGCTTACGTCCTGAACCTTCGGTCAGGAAAAGTGGAAACTGTTCTTTCTAAAGTAATGCTCATGGCAACCGGGGGAGCCGGTAACGTATATAGTAACACCACGAATCCTGTGATTGCTACCGGTGATGGAATAGCAATGGTGTACCGGGCAAAAGGAAGAGTGAGTGGTATGGAATTTATCCAATTTCATCCGACCGCACTCTATTTTCCCGGTGAACGGCCCAGCTTTCTGATTTCAGAGGCAGTGCGTGGCTTTGGCGGCATCCTGAAAACAAAAGACGGCGCCACTTTTATGGAACGTTACGATGAAAGGTTGTCGCTCGCCCCGCGTGATATTGTAGCTCGTTCAATAGATAATGAGATGAAAGTTCGTGGTGAAGAGTTTGTATACCTCGATTGCCGCCATTGTGACCCGGAAAAATTTGTAGCTCATTTTCCGAATATCCATAAGAAATGTCTTTCCATAGGAATTGATTTCAGAATTCATATGATCCCGGTGGTTCCTGCCGCACATTATACGTGTGGAGGAATTGTGGTGGACATGAACGGGTGTTCCACAATTAAAAATCTTTATACGGCAGGTGAATGCAGCTCCACCGGATTGCATGGCGCCAACCGTCTTGCTTCAAATTCGCTTCTGGAAGCAGCAGTATTTGCGCACCGCGCATACCTTCACGGGAAAGATATGGTGCACTCTATTTCGCATCAGGAAAATATTCCTGAATGGAATGCAGAAGGTACAAGAGTGCCGGTGGAGATGGTGCTGATTACTCACAACCTGGAAGAGACTCAGAAAGTGATGAGTAATTATGTTGGAATTGTACGAACCAACTTGCGCTTGAAAAGAGCATACGACAGACTGGACACCATATATCTTGAAACTGAAGAGTTGTACAAAAAAACAGTTGTCTCGGTTCCGCTGATGGAATTGCGCAACCTGATTAATGTGGCTTATCTTATTGTGAAGGCGGCGATGGAGAGGAAGGAGAACAGGGGGCTGCATTTTAACGCAGACTTTATTGGAATGATAAATGATAAATGATAAATATTATTTTTTAAACATTGAAATTTTAGCTTCGATTCTGAAATATTTTATATATGATTTGTGTGTTTAAGTTTTTTATTTTTAATAATCTGATTGTTGTTTAATTCAACCGATTTTTGGAGGAGGGCATGTGAGATTGAAGGGGAAGACTCCTTCAATGAGTGTGCATTGGAATTATTCCGGTATCAGTCTGTGCATGTGAAAGTGTATAAGGAATATTTAGGGTTGTTGCATAAAGATCCTTCATCAATAAAACACTTTTCAGAAATTCCTTTTTTACCTGTTTCGCTTTTTAAAAATAATGTTGTGACGGATCAACATGAGACTCCTGATTTCTTTTTCACCAGCAGCGGCACTACAGGACAAATTACAAGTAAGCATTATTTGGCTGATCCGAAAATTTATGAAGACAGCTTATTAAAATGCTTTACACATTTTTATGGCGACCCCTCGCATTATTGTTTTCTTGCATTACTTCCCTCCTATCTCGAGCGCTCCGGCTCTTCGCTTGTGTATATGATGGAGAAATTAATTCTCTCAGGCGGGCATCCGATGAGTGGTTTTTTTCTTCACAACCATGAAGAACTTGCGCAGCGAATGAAAGTGCTTTCACAAAATAATGAAAAGATATTTTTACTTGGAGTGACGTATGCGCTTCTTGATTTTTTTGAAAAATATCCGATGCAACTTTCCAATGTGGTGGTGATGGAAACCGGTGGGATGAAAGGAAAAAGAAAAGAACTTGTGAAATCGGAAATTCATGAATTGCTAACTAAAGGCGCAGGATTAAAAAATATTCATTCAGAATATGGAATGACGGAACTGTTATCACAATCATATTCCACCGGCGCAGGCATTTTCAGTTGCACACCCTGGATGAAAATTCTCATCAGTGATTTACACGATCCGTTTTCACAGGCAAAAACAGGAGAGACCGGAATTATTAAAGTGATTGACCTCGCAAATATCCATTCCTGCGCGTTTTTAGAAACACAGGATCTTGGAAGAATAGTAAGTGATAATAATTTTGAAGTACTTGGAAGGATGGATCACAGCGAACTTCGGGGATGTAATCTGTTGGTTGTTCAGTAGAAATTCAGTGGTCATTACTGAAGGAGAGTGAGGAGTAACCTGACCACAATCCGTTTTTTCTTCCTACTTTTGTTGCTCGCAAAAATCACTCAATCATTTCGTATGTCGACCCGCCGCCGTGTTATAATTATCACCCTTTCAGTATTATTCGGTACACTTCTTTCGGCGGCGATGCTATTTCTCAAAAGGGGTGGCAGTTTAGATAGTCACGATTATTTTTTACTTGCTACGAATCTATCCTTTTCATTGGTTATCATTTTCGCAATCGGCTATTTCCTGGTTTGGAGAAAAAAAGATTGAGTCGTGTAATTTCGGTTCTAAATTTTTTTATCTTTAATTAAGAATCTTCGATCAATTGCCTCTTTTTAGTTTTTACTACCATGGCACAGGGAAACAAAATACTATTTTGGTTCAGGGAAAGTTTCCTGTTATACTATAGTGGCCTTTTACAACCACTGAATGAAGCCTCCGGATACATACCGGTTTTTTGTTTCGACCAGAAAGAAAGCAGCATAATATTTGATTCATGGGAGTTATCAGGGAATAAGCAGCATTGGGTTCAACGTGCAGAAACACTCCCGGGTGAAGATGGTCAAGGAAGGATCTCCATTGGTAGCGCGAGGATCTCAATCAAAAACCTGCCAAAAAGTCCGCTAAAAACAGGCTAATCTGTCATGACATATAACATTGTATTTAATTGATTATTAATAAATTATAATTTTATTTAGAATTCATCTAAATTTCATAAGTTTGGAAGTAATTTTGCAGAGTAAAATAAAACAAGCTGGTTGCCTGTTAAAAGTTAAGCAAATAGTACACTTTAAATTGGATGCCTTATGACACAAATAGAATTTAATCACCGCGTTACGGATTTATATAAACCCCTTCGCAATTTCGCATTAAAATTGACCAGGAACCTGGAAGACGCAACTGATCTTACCCAGGAGACTATGATGAAAGCTTTTTACAATCATGAAAAATTTCGTGAGGGTACAAATATGAAGGCTTGGTTATATACAATCATGAAAAACATATTCATCAACCAATACCGCCGACAAGTTAACAGTGCGGTTGTAACTGATGATACTGATAACCAGTACTATATTAACTCTCATTCACAAAGAACAGGTAATATGGGCGAGCAAAAAATGATCCTCAAGGACATTCAGGCTGCGATCTCTTCCTTGTCTAAAAATCTCAGGATCCCATTTGTGATGGCATTCCAAGGATACAAGTACGAAGAAATTGCCCGGTACATGAAAGTACCACTTGGAACTGTAAAGATCAGAATTCACAATGCCCGCAAAAAACTTAAAACCAGTTTGAGTGATTACGATCCAATTCATAACTACCCTATTCCCTACTAATATATAAGTAAGGTCAGGATTTAAAAACCCGCAACTCAGGTTGCGGGTTTTTTTTTGACCTTTCCGGCAAGAATAATTTATTTGACACCATACTAATTACGATGAATTACAGTTTTTTATCCATGCATTAAAATTTAACTTTGTCAGTAAGAGTAAGTTTCTGTTTTTACATCCTTTAACCCAAATACATGCTGGCTTCACTAAAATCCTTCCGCGGCGCACTTGCCCTGGCCTTCCTGTTTGCTGCCTGTTCGCCAGGTAATAAGGTTTCCCTTTCGGAGAAAAACTTTGAAACGGAAATCGACACCAAACAAAACCTGGTCTTTACCTTCGATCGGGAACTGGCACCTGATTCGGTGCTGAATATCTGGGACACTACCAGCTACATGAATTTTTCACCGAAAGTGAATGGTGCTTTCAAATGGACATCCCGCAAGGAACTGGTCTTCTCACCTTCCGCCGAATTTCAACCGGCCACTGAATATTCGGCAACACTGAATGATGCGGTGCTGAGGTTTCAGTCCGACAAGCTCGAACTTGACAAAACGGAGAAAATCTCATTTCACACTCCATTCCTCCAATCAATCTCAAACAACGCATGGTGGTCACTTGCTGAAGATTCACCCGGAATGATTGCATTGAATATGTCATTCAACTTCAATTATCATATTGACCCGGCCGTTATATCGAAGTTCCTTGAAATAAAAATAAATGGCCAGGCAACTGAATTCAAAATAAGCGACAATACAGTTTCCCCTACTCTTACTATTCGTTCAAATTCCATATCAAAGGATTTGCTCAAAGGCTGCAAAGTAACTTATTCCTTTAAAGCCGGCGCAACATGCCAGTCGTGCGGAACAGGAATTCCTGTTGCCATTACAGGCACACAGGATGTGAAAGCACCGGATCAACTGGAAATTACACATGTGGAAGGCATCCTTGATAATGGAACCGGAATGATCAAAGTTTTCTGCAACCAGGAAGTGATGATGAAAGATATAAGCA
>Ga0190274_10000826_pt1 | contig 17962 bp, 15 predicted proteins | sample Popmic531T_FD_133002 | JGI IMG/M metagenome (GOLD analysis project Ga0190274, IMG submission 133002) | Populus adjacent soil microbial communities from riparian zone of Yellowstone River, Montana, USA - 531 T | ecosystem: Environmental > Terrestrial > Soil > Riparian zone | place: USA: Montana... | reverse complement strand
TCCAGCGCTCGCAGCAACCAGTAAAGACCAAGTGACGAACCCAGGCTGTCTCCATCGGGGCGAAAATGAGAGGTGATCGCAAACTTTCGCTTTTCTTCGATCAGCTCAACGACTTGACTAAGCATAACAAGCAAGGAGAAGTTTAGAGTTCAACCTTTAGGTTGTTGCTTCCGAACGAGCAAGCTAAAGCTTGAACTCTGAACTTCATACTTCATCCTTCCCTTCCTCTTTCCATTCTTGTTCAATCTTTTGCAGCAACTGGTCAACGCGCTCGCCCTTTTCTTCGACCCGATCACGCACGAAATGGATCTCGGGAGTACGGGGAAGATTCAGGGAGAGGCTGAGTTGCTTGCGAACGTAGGGAGCGGCGTGACGTAGAGCGCTGAGGGCCAATTGGTGTTCGGCTTCGTCGCCAATGATGGTGACAAAGACCTGTGCATCTCTGAGGTTGTCAGATAAGCGAACGTCAGTCACGGTTACCATAGTAAGCCGTGGATCCTCCAGTTCGTACCCGACAATCTGGGAAATTTCCTCACGAAGAATGTCTGCAACTCTCTCTGGGCGACGCATAACGACAGTAGGCAGTAGGCAGACGGCAGTAGGCAGCAAAAGCTTTCTGCCTTTTGCCTACTGCCTTTTGCTTCCTCATAGTTCAGTTGCTGCTACTTTCTCTACAATATAGGCCTCGATCTGATCACCGACCTTGAGGTCGTTAAAGTTTTCCAGGCCAATACCACACTCGAATCCTTCGCGTACTTCTGCAACGTCATCTTTGAACCGGCGTAACGAAGTGATATTACCTTCCCAGCTGACGACGCCATCACGAATTAGGCGCGCGCGGGCGCTGCGCCGGATGTTGCCATCGACAACCATTGATCCACCGATGACACCGGCCTTCGGTACCCGGAACACCTCGCGCACATCGGCCCGGCCGATAATCTTCTCTTTCTCGATTGCTTCGAGCATGCCGATCATAGCCGCGCGAATTTCTTCCTCAACCTTATAGATGATCGAGTGCAACCGGATATCGACGCTTTCCTGTTTCGCCAGATCAGTCGCCCGAGCACCCGGTCTTACATTGAAACCAATTACCACCACTGCCGAAACGGCTGAACCGGCCTGGGTAGCAGATGCCAACAGCACGTCTGATTCGGTAATCGCACCCACACCTGAGCGAATCACTTTGACTTTCACCCGGTCGGTAGAGAGTTTCTGCAGGGTAGACTTGAGCACTTCCACCGAGCCCTGCACGTCAGCCTTGATGACGACGAGCAGTTCTTTCACTTCACTCTCGCCCAGGGCCTCAATTCCGCGCTTGGTGGTTTGCAGCAGCGTAGCCTGCCGATTCAACATTGTCCGGTGACCGGAGATTTGCTGAGCACGAGCAATATCGGCAACCACCTGCAGGCTATCGCCTGCTTGCGGAACACCTTGCAACCCGAGCACCTCGACCGGAGTGGCCGGACCTGCTTCGGTAATCGCCTCACCCTTATCATTGAACATGGCGTGTACGCGTCCAAAAATCTGCCCAACGATAAAAGGCTCATGAACACGCAGCGTGCCTTGTTGCACCAGGACGGTAGCCACTGCTCCACGTCCTCGATCTAACTTAGCTTCCAGTACTACGCCAGAAGCCAGCCGAGTTGGACTGGCACGTAAATTAAGGATGTCAGAGGTAAGGAGAATCGTTTCAAGGAGGTTCTCCAGATTCTCTCGCTTCTTGGCGGAAACCTGGACCATCTCCGTCTCTCCGCCCCATTCGACCGGGTTGAGACCTTGTTTGGCGAGCTCCTGCCTGACACGATCAGCGTTCGCGTCCGGTTTGTCGATCTTGTTAATGGCAACCACGATTGGTACGCCGGCGGCCCGCGAGTGTTCAATGGCCTCGATGGTTTGCGGCATTACGCCGTCGTCGGCAGCAACTACCAAAACTACGACGTCGGTGGCTTTAGCGCCACGGGCACGCATCAGAGTGAACGCCTCATGACCCGGCGTATCCAGAAATACTACCCGGCGTGACTCACCCGGATGATCGGGGCTCGCCACCTGAACGCTGTATGCACCGATATGCTGGGTGATGCCGCCAGCTTCACCAGCTGCCACTTCCGTGGCCCGGATTGCGTCCAGCAGGGAAGTCTTGCCGTGATCGACGTGGCCCATCACGGTGACGACGGGCGCACGCGGCAACTCAACATCGTCAGCATCGGTCGCAATCAACTCCTCAAACTCCTCTTCGGCAACCATCTCCTCAAATGGAACGAAAGTGACTTCATAGCCAAAACGTTGCCCAAGCTCGACAGCGACATCGTCGTTTAAAGGCTGATTGATGGTTGCGAAAACTTTGCGTTGGAGGAGAAGACTGACGATATCTTTCGGCTTGATTCCCAACTTTTCCGCAAACTCCTTGACGGTGGATCCTTCGATAATGCGCACGGCTTTGAGTTCACCCGGGGTTGTAGATGGTTCCATCCTCCCGGCGATTCGATCTTCAAGCGATAGCGCCTTGGGGGGCGGAATGAAATCGCCCTTATCAAAGCGGCCGGCCTTGCCTTCAATCTTTCGGCCGCCACGTGTGGGTGTGCGCCGTGATCGACGCCGGCCTGCATCCGGCGGCGGAATATATGTGGTTTGGGGAGTCGCGGTTTCCCCGGGCGTTCCCAGGCGTTCGGTTCGCGCCAGCGGTGTGCGTTCTCTGACTCGAGTCCCGGCACGTTCCACGCGTTCGCGCGGAGTGACTGAGGGTGGCACCACTGGAGTTGGAGCGCGTTCGCCAGGACGAATGCCGGCGTTAAGTGCGGCAACGGTAGGCCGCATTACTCTGACCTGACGCGATGGCACGGGGGCAACAGTTGGCGGAGCGGCCGCAGGGACTACGGAAGGAGGGGCCACCTCAGCTTCAGAAACGTCGGCTGGCTCAGGGCTTGGAGCCTCGTCAATCTCTACCGGAACCTCCTCTTCGGCAGCCGCCGGAGCGGCAGTGACCGTCGAAGGTTGTTCAGCCCGCGCCGCCGGAGCAAGTTTCTTGATTATTCTCGTAGTGGGTTGTCTGGGAACGCCTGCAGGTTCAGGAGCAGGAGCCGGCGTCTCTGCTTGCGGGGTTGGGGCAGTGACTTCGGGTTCGGGCTCAGGAGCGGCCTCCACAGTTTCTACCGGCGGAGCTTCTTCAACTGCCCGCTCAGCCCGCTTGACGACTCGTACGCCGCGCTTTGCGATGGTCTCTTTTTTGGGAAAATACTTGTTTCTAATCTTCTCAGCCAACTCCTTTGATACGGAGTTGGAAGGGACGCTAACGTCAACACCTTCGCGTCGCACCTCTTCAATGAGGCGCTTGGTGTCAAGCTTTAGTTCTTTGGCGAGATCGTAAAGGCGAATCTTAGAGGAAACGGTCATGCACTCCTTCTGGGACGCTAATAAAGCTCCGGCGTCCGGCTTCTTAAGTGGTTTAAAGAACTCTCACTTTAACCACTTTTGAAGGTTGCATCAGAAGCGCAACACGCAAGAGTGGTAAGAGAGCGAACAACGCAACTCGCCGGAGCAGCCGGTGCCTGCGTTGGATCTAATTTGCCGCATCGGGGGAAGCATCCTGCTTCTCTTCGTCAGTGCTCTCGCTTGATGCAGCATCTTCCAAAACTGCGGGAGCAGATTCTTCTTCGTCGGTAGCGGCCGACGCCGCATTCTCTTCATTCATCGCAAATTCGTCAGCTAACACTTCACTGTCGAGCTCGCTTAAATGTTCCAGCGCAGCCTCTTCGGTCGACGTAATATCGGGTGAAGGCACCACGGTATCCGGCCGTAAATCACGCCCGGCCCCCTGGAGGACCAACTCGGCTTCCGTGATTGGGTCGGCTTCGGTTAGCGCCACCGGGTCGGCTGAATATTGCGCGAGTATTTCCGGCTCAGCAATGTAAGGACCACGCGACTCCACGGCTTCGTCGTAACCCTCGGCGGTGGTGTCTCTTTCAGCGGAAACGGGCGCAGCTTCTTCAGCCTCGGCAACCGACTCTTCCTCTACTGCTTCGACTGCATTCTCCGGCTCCCCGGCCAGCGTCTTGTCACGCATGGCGATGACTGCTTTGGCCGCATTTAGAATCACTTCGGCTTCGTCTAAACTCAGGTCAAGAAACTCAACCAGATCGTCGACTGAGGTTTGAGCGAGCGCATCGATATCGTTAATGCCGTGTTCGATAAGTGCATCGGCCTGGGCTCCGGTCACACCCTCAATAACCGAAAGCGGCACTGATTCGCCGGAGGCGATAAGCGCACCCATTTGTTCGGTGACTTCGCGCTTGATCTCTTCTTCGCTGCGAATGTCGATGTTCCAGCCCACCAGTTTAGTGGCGAGCCGAACGTTCTGGCCTCGCTTCCCTATGGCCAGCGAGAGTTGATCCTCGTTAACGATCACTTCCATCTGGCGGTTTTCAATGTCGGTAATGCGTACCTGATTAACCTTAGCCGGCGAGAGCGCATTGGCTGCAAACACGGAAGGCTCGTCAGACCACTCGATGATGTCGATCTTTTCGCCGCGCAACTCACGAATAATTGCCTGTACGCGAGAACCTTTCATGCCGACACAGGCTCCCACCGGATCCACGTCACGTTCGTTTGAGGTGACCGCGATCTTGGCGCGCTCTCCTGGTTCACGGACGGCAGACTTTATTACGACAGTGCCATCGTAGATTTCCGGCACTTCCATCTCAAACAATCGCAGCAGCAGCTCAGGAGAGGTGCGCGATACTTCCACCTGAGGCCCCTTGGACTCCTTGGAAACGTTGTTGATGACGACCCGAATTCGTTCGCCCTGGTTCCATTGTTCCCCGCGCGATTGTTGTGAACGAGGAAGAATTGCTTCCAGGTTTCCCAGGTCAACAATAATGTTGCCCCGCTCAAAGCGCTTCACATAACCATTGACCAGATCGCCGATCTTGTCGATGTACTGCTCATAAACGTTGCTGCGAACCGCGTCACGGACCTTTTGAAACAGGATCTGCTTCGCCGTTTGCGCGGCAATGCGACCCAGTTCTTCCATCGGCAATGGCAACAGGAGGGCGTCACCCAATTCCACTTCTTCACCCGCGAGTTCGCGAGCCTCATCTATCGACAATTCGGTTGCTTCGTTGGTTACTTCGTCGACCACTACCTTCGTAGCCGAAAGCTCGATGCCCGTTTCCGGGTTCCAATCGACCTGAATATCCTCGCCCGAGCGAAATTGTTTCTTGGCGGCCGCTCGAACGGCTTCCTTCATGGCGTCGATGACGAGATCTCGCTCAATGCCTTGCTCCTGGCAGAGCGCCTCGATGTTTTGTGCGATGGATGAACTCATGACCCTTTTATTTCTCCGGTTGGCTCGACGCTCCGAAATGTGCGCCGTTGAGCCTATTCAATTGTTATTCAGTTGTAAGTCTCAGGTTTCAGATTTCAAGTCTGAGATCTCAGATTTCAAATTTGAGATCTGAGATTTTTCCTGAGCGCGTCGAAATTCGTGATCCACATCCAACTCCAGATTCGCCTTGGCGATGGCGTCCAGAGCAATTTTCACCCGACCACTCGTCCTGTCTTCAAAAAGCACCTCATCGCCATCCATTCCGAGAAGTCGCCCGCGGAAGTTGCGCTGCCCGTTGATTGGCCTGCGTGTTCGCATCCGCGTCAGGCTGCCGGCGAAGCGCTCGTAGTCGGCGGGTTTGTAGAGACCTCTCTCGAGACCCGGCGAAGATACTTCCAGCGTATAGGAAGAGTGGATGAAGTCCTCGACGTCAAGGACTGTGCCAACGTGCAAACTCACCTCCGAACAATCCTGGTGAGTCACCCCCGCCGGCTTGTCAATAAAGAGGCGGACTATAGGTTTGTTAACAGGCCCCGCGACTTCGGCGTGTACAAGTTCGAGCCCGTGGTCGGTTGCCACTCGTTCAGCGATAGCCTGCACACGCTCCTCTATCGAACCCGCGCCCATTGTTCTCCTTCGACGCCGTGCTGAAAACCTGTGGCCCAAAAGAAAAAGTGGGCGCGAACCCACCGGACCATACCGCCGCGCTTCGAGCAAGTCGTGAATTATACGGAAAGGGCAGGGTAGAAGCAAACGGCCAGAAAGCGGCCTTTACACTGCGAAATTACTATGGAGTAGACCCCTCTTGGCTGGAACGAGCAGCGGTGCTTACAGGAAGAGCGGGGGCATGCCCACCTTCCTACCCCGAGATTTCAAAGTCGACTCTTTCGTCCTTGCTAAGAGGCATCCAGGCGGTTTCCCGCTCACTGGAATATCTCGAGGTCAGGAAGGTGGGCATGCCCCCGCTTCTTCGTTCGCTGTTTGGAATTGAAAAGGTTCTTGTATCTAGCGTAGTATTCGCGCGTACTGCTTTGCGACTTCGTCCTGGGATTTCCTTTCTAAGAGTTTCCTGCCGCTCTTAAGGGGCGCCGTGCAACCATTGGTTGTGCATCAATCCAAGCTAAATGATCGGGCAAACGGTTTCACATTATCGGATCCTTGAACCCCTCGGGGAGGGTGGTATGGGTACCGTCTACCTGGCTGAAGACACCCATCTCGGTCGCCGAGTGGCCATTAAGTTCCCTTCGATAAACTCTGACTCTCATGATTACCGTGCTCGATTTCTGCGCGAGGCCCGCTCCGTTTCTGAGTTGAGTCATCCGGGAATTGCGACCCTGTTTGATTACGGTGAGACTAAGGAGGGCCGGCCGTTTCTGGTGATGGAACTCGCGAAGGGCCGACCTCTCTCGGAGCTGTTTCGAAAAGGTGAACTCAACCTGGCGCGGGCGGTTGCAATTACCGCCGAGGTGGCAGCCGCGCTGGTTGAAGCTCATGCTCGCGGTGTGGTCCACCGGGACATCAAGCCTTCCAACATCATGATCGACGATAACGGTCAAGTGAAGGTGCTTGATTTCGGACTCGCGAAACAAATCAACAGAGACCATACGCAAGGTTCAGAGCCCGAAGCCCGAACTCTTCTTTCGACTGACACCCAGAGCGGTGTGGTTCTGGGTACCCCGGCCTATCTATCACCCGAACAGGCTACCAGTGGTGCGGTCGATGGACGCAGCGATCTCTTTTCCCTGGGTACGCTGCTCTATGAAGGAATCACCGGACGCACACCGTTCGCAGGAAAAAGTTTCATCGAGATCGCGGCAAACGTGCTTCACGTTGAGCCGGTGGCACCATCCAAACTCAACTCGACAATACCGCGAGAGCTGGACTTCATTGCCCTGAAGGCGTTGGCCAAGAAACCCGGCAAGCGTTATCAGTCCGCCAAAGAACTGATAGCAGATCTAAACGCGGTTAAGGAGAAGTTGGAAGATTCCGGACACACACTGATTAAGCGGTCGGCTTCGGTGGGGATGGCCGGTCACGGCAAAACGCTGAGTAACCTCTCGCAAATTCTTCAGCGTCCTCGCATTCCGATATCCTACATTCTCATTGGCGCTGTCGTTTTGATCGCAGCCGGAGGTCTCGCACTCCGCTTTGCTCGTCCGGCCGTACATACGCCGCCGGCGGAAGCTCAGCGATGGTATGACGTGGGCACGACCGCCTTGCGCGACGGCTCCTACTATCAGGCCAGCCAGGCTCTCGAGAGAGCCATTGCGACAGACAATGACTTTATTCTGGCGCATGCGCGTATGGCTGAGGCATTAGTAGAACTGGATCAGTTGGACCGGGCGAAAGATGAGCTGCTGCGTGTGAACAGTACAGACCGGGCAGCCTTACCAAAGCTTGATGCCCTTTATCTCGACGCGATTACGGCAACGGCCCGCCTGGATTCCCCGAAGGCGATAGAGCTGTATAAGCAAATCGTCAAAGAGGCTTCCGACAGCGATAAACCATATGTGTTCGTGGACCTGGGACGCGCATACGAAAACAACAACGACGTGAAAAGCGCCATCGAAAGTTACAAGGAAGCGAGTAGTCGAAATTCGCAGTTTGCGACCCCCTACCTGCATTTAGGAATTCTTTATGGCCAACAAGGCGACCTCACCGCAGCTCTGCAATCGTTCGCGCAGGCGGAATCCATCTACCAGGCACTGGGAAAAGTAGAAGGACGAGCTGAAGTAATCTTCCAGCGTGGGACTCTCTACAACAAGCGAAATAAGCTGGCCGAGGCCAGAACTGATCTGGAACAAGCACTGACCCTCGCAAAAGCGAATAACAACAAGTCACAGACCATTAAGACCTTGTTGCAGTTGAGCAGTCTCGCTTTTGATGCTGGAGAAACGGCCCAGTCAACAGAATATGCTCAGCAAGCGGTGGCGTTGGCGCAGGAAAGTGGGATGGAGAATCTCACCATTCGAGGCCTCGTAGATCTCGGTCAGTCGTTTTTGGTTCGCGGAAATCAAACTGAAGCAGGAAGATACCTCGAACAGGCGCTGGCATCGGCGGAGCGATCCAAAGCGAGACGAAACGAGGCGCGGGCTCGCTTTGCATTGGCTGGCCTGCGACAACAACAGAACCGGCCAGACGAAGCAGTGAAGTATCTGGAGCCGGCGTTGGCATTTTATCAGCAAGGCGGGTATCGATCGGAGGCATTCTACTGCCTGGCTCTGCTCGCTCGTGCGAATCTGCAAAAAGGAGATTACCCGGCGGCGGACAAGGGCCATGAAGAACTATTGCGGCTCGCTCAGGAATTGAACGACCAGTCGCTGCTCGCCCTGGCACATGCCGGGCGCGGGTCGTCGCTGGCGCGCGAAGAAAAGTTTACTGAAGCTCTCGATCATTTGAATCAGGCCTACTCGATATACAGTTCACAGGGAATCCCGCGAAGTATGGGTTATAACCTCGAAAACCGCGGTGAAGTCCTCAGTCGTCTGGGCCGGTTTGACGAAGCTCGGGCACTACTGGCCCAGGCCAACGTTATCGCCACGAAACCTGGTGGCGAGTTGAAAAGGCTTTCCATAGAAGGCGACCTCGCCGTCGCCGAGATTGCCCTGATGCAGGGCAACTTTGCGAATGCCAAAGCTATGGCCCAGAAGGCAGCTGCGGCGGCCGGAACAGAGTTTAAGACAGTTGTGGCTGACGCCAAGGTCGTCATGGCCCTGGCGGAGGTTTACGGTGGCGCCAAGTCTGCGGGTCAGAAGACTATGGTTGAAGCGGTCGATTTGGCAAAACAACTCAATGATCCGGCAAAGTTGGCCAGAGCTCAATTGGCCCAGGCTGAGGTTGCTTTGCTCGCCGGAGATTCCGGAGGAGCATCACGTTATGCTTTGCAGGCCGCAGAAGTGTTCGCGCGCCTCGATCAATCCGCTTCCCAATGGCAGGCTCTGTTGATTGCAGCGCAAGCCGGCCAAAACCTGGGCGACAAAAATCAGTCGCGCGAGTATGCTATAAAAGCAAAAGATACGTTATCTAAGCTCGAGCAGCGATGGGGTGGCGAAAACTATCGTACCTACCTTAGTCGCCCAGATATCCAACGTTCGATTAAACAACTTGAGCAGCTTACCGGTTCTATTTAGGACCTGCTTCCTGCCTGTTGGTTCACTAGTCCAGGACAGGTGCGGAGAGGTGCGTTGATTTTGCCGGCAACCAGTTTTCCAACCCCCCGAACAAGGAGAGAAACAATGCGTCACTTACGTTTGCTGATAATCGCCCTTGCGGCTGTTTGTGTTATGGGTCTTGGTGCCTTTGCCTTTGTCAATCCCTCCGACGGTGGCGATGACGATATCATTATTAAAGGCGGCTCTATCGAGATCCAATGCGGAAAGAATCACTACAATGACTGTTTAGGGACTAACGACAACTACGGTCATTACAAACACAAGCAAAGCGGAAAGCACATAACGAAGATTGTGGTTAAGCGACAAGATGGGATTGTGGTGTTCAATAGCGACCTGACGCCGGTGGGCACGAAGCCGGAGATCGCGATTACTTACAAGTAGTGATTGATGTCCGACACACTTCAGTTTGTCGATGCTCACGGTACGGGCTTCTTTGCTCTTAAACAGCTTCTTGCCAGAGATCACGACAAACTAAAGTGTGTCGGACATAACCCTCAACCGCCGAGTCTGGCTTTTACGATCTCACTCACCATACGGCCATCTGCGTTTTTTCCTGCGAGTGCAGCCTGGGCCGCTTTCATCACCTTACCCATCTCCTTGATTGAGCTGGCGCCGGTTTCACTGATAGCAGCACTAACCGCGGCTTCCACTTCATCACGCGAAGCAGCTTGCGGAAGGTAGGTATCTATTATCGCGATCTCGGCTTTTTCCTTGTCGGCAAGTTCCTGCCGGCCACCTTTTTCGTACTGCTCTACTGAATCATGACGTTGCTTAACCAGGGAGCGGAGCAACTTCATCATCTCCTCGTCATCAAGCTCGCCGCCTTTCTCAATCTCACGATTCATCACCGCGGCTTTAACCATTCGCAGCGTCGAGGTGCGTGGTGCGTCCTGCGCTTTCATCGAAGCGGTCAAGTCAGAAATAATTTGCTGTTTGAGTGCCATACCAATAATTCCTCCAGCGGACAATATACTCTAAGGCTAGCTTGTAGGGGTGGCACTCCGTGGCCACCCCTCGTTCCATGTACGATATTCTGTGGGTCGAGGAACCGTCGCGAAGGGGCGGCCACGGAGTGCCGCCCCTACAATCTAAGGCGTCAGTGCAGGAATGTTCGTATCGCCAAGGATTCGCTGAGCGGCGAACAGTTTCAGAAGCTCCGACGCGATCAGGCGGTGACCCATGTGATTGGGATGAATCAGTTCGCCAAACCAACCTTCGTTTGAAGGAAATGCAGCTTCCGTTAATTCAAGGACTTCGAGATAGGGTATTTCGTTTTGCTTCGCCAGAGTACGGAGCGACGAGCGATATTGAATCATCAACGAAGCCTCAGGCGGATTAGTGGTCCGGTCCCGGTAAGGCGCGGCGAGGATAATTATTCTCATTCCTTTCGCTTTGGCTAATCGAGTGAACTCCTGGAAGTTGTTGAGGTATTCCTGCTCCGACACGCGGGTCTCCGGGCGTCGAATTGTTGCGGCTGCCGGTTGTCGCGAACGAAGCCAACGGGTCGCATGCGCAAAAGCCTGGCTGTGATCTATCAGCCAGCGGAGGCCCACTGCCCGCCAGCCGGTATCAATAGTCTCGCGGTCGGGAGCATCGCTGAAACTGACATCGTTCCAGCCAAAGCTGACTGTTATCAGGTCGGGGTCTAGTTTATTAATGTCCCGTCGCAACCAGGCGAGTCCCTGATGAGAGGTATAACCCGGCACTGCCATCGTTATTACTTCAATAGACTTTCGCGGATTGGCCGCCCGCAGATGTTTCTCCAGCAGCATAGGGTAGGGAATCCACTCCGGATCATACTCAGCCGGCTTTTCCGGCCAGACTGCCGGCACGCGATAACCAAACGTCACTGAATCACCGAGACACACAATGCGAAGCGTGCCTGGTTGCTTTGACTGGAGCGGTGGTTTGGGATCAACGTCGCGAAGGTGCGAAGCATTGGTGGTCACCACGGTGAAGTCCCAAACCACGTGATCGAGATTGGGCTTCAGCCGCCAGAGTAACAGCGGATCACTTTCGAAAATCGTTGATTGCTTAGCATCGGCAACCTGGGCCTTTTGTTGCGAGGTAACCACGAACAGATCGAGACTCGAAACATCATCCATAGTCAGGCGCGTGACTACTTCTACAGCCAGCAGAACCACGAGGAATGCGAAATAGATAATCGAAATGTATAGGAGCCGACGTTTGCGGGAAATGTTGCGTGTTGGGAGACTGGATACCATTCGCGAGCATCATAATTCATTGTGGCTAGCAGCGTGAAAATCCGGTAACATTCAATTCATTACTAAAGAGAGCAAAGATGACGGCCGCCACCGAACATTATTACATCGTCACCGACGATCAAATCCTAAGTGGAGAACCCGTAGTTCGCGGCACTCGAACTCCAGTTCGCGGAATTGTTGAACTGTGGCGACAGGGCGTGGCACCCGAAGAGATCCCTATGCACCTGCCACATCTGACCCTCGCCCAGGTTTTTGATGCACTCAGCTATTACAGTGATCATACCGAGGAAATCAACTCACACATCGAGCGCAATCGTGTACCGGATGAACTTGTAGATCCACTGGTCAAAGCTCTGTGAACCGCTTGTTTATTGAGTTTTATCTTGACGAAGACGTAAGTAGACTGGTCGCTGACCTCATTCGAGCGCGCGGATTTGCGATTACAACAACGCAAGAGGCCGGACAGGGTGGCAGAAGCGACGAGGAGCAATTGAACTATGCTGTTGGTCGGGGAATGACCCTGGTCACTCACAATCGCGCTGACTTCGAGTTGTTGGCTAGCCGATACTTCAACTCCGGTGTGAAGCATTACGGAATAGTTATCGCGGTACAGCGTCCAGCCCATGAAATTGCTCGCAGGTTATTGGTTATTCTGGACCAAGTGACAGCGGATGAGATTGAGAATCAAATCCGGTACGTCTGACCCTTTTCCTTTCTCCACCCAATCCTCATTTGAGTCTTCATATTTAGATAAACGCAAAGCAGATGTTTTGTTGCCAAACAACCCCACTCTCCTTAAGATTCGCCCACTGCGCTTTAACAACCTTGTCGTTCAACGACCTAAGAGGAGCAGCCATGGCCACCAAGAAGACCAAGACCGCGAAGCGACGCACCAAAACAAATGAATTACCAAAGAGCAAAGACGTGAAAACTGAAACGCTGAAAAAGGTGAAGGGCGGAATCATTCCCGATCTTAAAGGTTGGGACCAAAAAAAGATCAAAGTTTAGCCCGGGACTCAAAAAGTCCTCCGCCACTGTGTTTTGCGGCTTCGCCGCCACCCGTGCGGAAAGGCTGTGCCTTTCCGCAAAGCCGCACCTTTGGTTAAATCGAGGCTATTGCCTCGTTCGACTGCGAGGCAGATAGCCTCGATTAAGATTTGATTCCGCGCACGGAAAGCCAGAGGCTTTCCGCACGGAAGGCGGCAAAGCCGCGAATCGGAAGTCGGACTTTTGTGCAAACTCCGCCGCGCTCATAATTTCAGTAAAACAATAGGAGGAACCATGGCCGCCAAGAAGACCAAGACAGCAAATCGACGTACCAAGACCAAAGAATTACCCAAGAGCAAAAAGGATCTTAAAGCCAGCGCCCTAAAGCAAGTCAAAGGTGGGACAACCTATGATTTGAAGATGGCCAAGAAGTAGTCGTGCCCGGGTAGTCCACGCATTTCTTGAAGGGTTCTATTTAACAGGTGTTCAGAGATCGGACTCCAGGCGCCTTCTTCCTGGTGTAGAATGCCCGCCTAAAGTCGGTACTCCGAAACGCTAACTTCCAAAGTTATATTCTCATAAGGAGCAGGCATGGCCACCAAAAAGACCAAGACCGCGAAACGACGGACCGAGACCAAACAAATACCCAGGAGCAAGAAAGAACTCAAAAGTGACACGCTGAAGAAGGTGAAGGGCGGAGCAAAACCTGATAAGGCGATCTGGGACCTTGCCACAGGCAAGGGAGGTTAAGCAGCACGGCTAATTGTAACTCGGGTTTTGTACGGATTTTCGATGCATGCTCTTCAGGAGCATCGTAATTGATGGTGGCTAGCTTTACGCCTTTTCGTGCTGGATTTGTGTGATTTGGTGGATCAAGTTTTTCCCCACAAGTCACGAAAGCACACGAAACCAGCCCGAAATTCAACTTCGTTACTTGTGACCTGCTCTTTGTCGGTCGCTCTTTGACTGCCCGTTTGATTTCGCCAGGTGATCTTTTAGATATCTACCCGTGTGAGATCCGGGAGATGCCATGATCTGTTCGGGCGTGCCGGTAACCACAACATGCCCGCCAGCCTCACCACCCTCAGGACCGAGATCGATGATGTAGTCGGCAGTCTTGATTACATCGAGGTTATGTTCAATCACAAGCAAAGAACCGCCGGCATCTATCAACGCGCGAAACGCCGCCAGGAGTTTATTGATGTCGTCGAAATGTAGTCCGGTGGTCGGCTCGTCGAAAATGTAGAGTGTCTTAGCCCCTGTGCGTTTGGAGAGTTGAGCGGCCAATTTAATTCGTTGAGCTTCTCCTCCAGATAAGGTAGTTGCTGACTGGCCCAGCCGCAGGTAACCAAGTCCCACTTCGTCGAGCACGCGCAGGCGGTTAGTAATCTTCGGCACTTCGCGAAAGAACCCGATGGCCTCGCGCACCGTCATACTCAAAACTTCGTGCACGTTCTTGCCGCGGTAACGAATGTCCAAAATCTGCTGCTTGAACCGGGTTCCTTTGCATTCTTCACAGACCAGCTCTACGTCCGCCAGAAACTGCATTTCCACCGTGACAGTGCCGTCACCCTGGCAAACATCACAGCGGCCGCCCGGCAGGTTAAAGGAGAAGTGTGACGGATCGAGCCCGCGCGCCTGCGCCTCGCGAGTTGAGGAAAACACTTCTCGGATTCCATCGTAGACTTTGATGTAGGTCACCGGATTCGAGCGCGGGGTCCGTCCAATGGGCGACTGGTCAACCAGAATGACGTCATCGATCAGTTCGGTTCCGTCTAACTTCGAAAATGCGCCAACGTGTCCCTGCCAGTCTCCCCTTTGCTTCTTCAAGCCGGCGTAGATGCAGTCGTGAATCAGAGTTGACTTACCTGAACCACTGACGCCGGTAACGCAAACCAGCATGTCCAACGGCAAATCGATTTCAATCGACTTCAAGTTGTGCTCACTTGCTCCGCGCAGCGACAACCTGCGCTTCTGCACCGGCCGGCGCTGTTTTGGCTCTTTGATTTCGGCCTCACCGCGAAGATACCGAGCTGTCAGCGAAGCCTCATCAATCATCAACCCGGCGAAGTCGCCTTCGTAAATGACTCGGCCGCCGAGTTCACCGGCAGATGGTCCTATATCAAGAATGTAATCGGCTGCGCGCATCATGTCTTCATCGTGTTCGACTACCAAAACGGTATTGCCGATGTCTCGCAGGTTGTGCAGCAGACTAATGAGCCGGTCGTTGTCGCGCGGATGAAGTCCGATCGATGGTTCATCCAGGACGTACAGAGCACCCACCAACGACGAGCCAAGATTGGTTGCCAACTGGATACGCTGTGCCTCGCCACCAGACAGCGTAGAAGCCAGTCGATCGAGAGTCAGATAGTCCAAACCAACTTCAACCAGGAAGCGCAGCCGGCGGCAAATCTCAAAGAGAATTCTTTCGGCAATTGCAGTTTGTTCGGTTGATAACTTGAGCGAGTCGAAGAAAAGCGAGGCGTCCTTAATTGATAACGCGCAAACTTCCGGAAGCGTGCGGTTGCCAACTTTCACATCGCGCGCCTCTTGTCTCAACCGGCCACCACCGCAGGCAGGGCACAAAGTGTAGCCGCGATACTTGGAGAGAAACACCCGGACGTGAAGCTTGTACTTCTTCGTTTCCAGCCAATCAAAGAATCCAAGCACGCCATCCCAGCCTTTTTTGCCTTCAACAATCACTCGTTGCTCAGCCCGGGTAAGTTGAGCAAAGGGCACCGTCATCGAAATCTTCTCTGACTTGCAAAACTGCTTCAATTCGTCCATGGCCCACTCATGCTGGGGTTTGGTCCATGGTTCAATAGCGCCTTCCTTCAGACTAAGTCCGGGATTGGGAATCACCAGATCCAGATCGAGTCCAATGGTGTTGCCGAAGCCCTGGCAGGTCGGGCAGGCGCCGTAGGGATTATTGAAACTAAACAGGCGCGGCTCAGGCTGGGCGTAAACCGTACCGTCATACTTACACTCAAACCGATCGGAAAACTTCAGGCGGGTGGGTTCCTCGTCGGCCGTTTCGATGTTGGCGTTGCCATGACCCTCCTGAAAACAGATCTCAAGCGAATCAACCAGTCGTTGCCGGATGTCTGGCCGGGCCACCAGCCTGTCAACCATGACGAAGACATTGTCGAAACTCTCGAGTTTGAAATCATCCGGTGAATGAAGGTCGATGATCTGCCCTTCAAAATAGAGACGGGAGAAGCCCCGCTGCATGAGACTCATCACATGAGCTGTAATCACCTGGCGAGGAGTAGCCGAGCTGGAGCGACGCTGAAGTCCGGATTTGTCTTTCAGAGGGCGAGTTCCGTTTTTCTTTTCCAGCTCAGCTTTTCCCGGAGACCTGGCGTCATCATTTCTTTTGGTTTCGGCCAGACCCGCGTGTGCGGGAAACAACACGTAGAACCGTGACCCTTCGGGAAGCGTCTCCAATACGGAATCAGCTACAGATTCGGGCGAGTCTCGGTAGACTTCACGACCACAGACACGACAATAGGTGATGCCGACGCGGGCGTAGAGCAAGCGAAGGTAATCGAAAACTTCCGTTTGCGTGCCCACAGTTGAACGGGGATTCCGCGTGGAGTTCTTCTGTCGAATAGCGATGGCGGGTGCAATTCCCCGCACTTCATCGACGTCGGGCTTGTCCATCCGCTCGAGAAATTGTCGTGCGTATGCCGAAAGCGACTCCACATACCGGCGTTGGCCCTCCGCATAGATTGTGTCGAATGCAAGAGACGACTTTCCGGACCCGCTCACACCTGTAACAACGGTCAGCTGGTTAATAGGAATGGAAAAAGAGATGTTCTTGAGGTTGTTGACGCGGGCGCCGCGGACTGTAATGGCTTCTTCCGACATATCTCAAAACCGTCCGCGCGTCCATAGACTGGATTACGGCCTACTCCGAAAACCTCAAATAATACCTTGAATGTTCACGGAGGAGAAATGGAGCAAATACGATCCACAAACTCACACCAAAAAGACACGAAACTCCTTAGCGTTATTTCGTGTCCTTTAGTGGATGGTCCCCTACTGTGGGTTAAGGGGCTACACTCGTATTCGTGAGCTTGTCGATAGCTCTGGTATTTCTGCGATAGGCAGGTAAGGTTCTAATTGCGGTTCTTTTTTGGCCATGTAAAGACGCATCGTCGCCCACAGTATTCCGACCGAGATGGTTATCCAGGTAACCGTCCAGAACAGAGCAGGAATGCCGGTAGCGTTTGACATGTTCATGGCGTCCGTCGGTACTGACGCAGCAAATGGCGTCGAGAGGAAGAAGACCGTTTTCAAATCGAGCAGCGCGTTCAAGATGCATTGAACGGCCAGGAAGCTGACAAAGAACGTTGCAACGCGTCCGTTCGCAAACTTCGCCACCGCGACCAGGCCCAGACTCAGCAAGATACCAGCCAACAGCGTGAAGGGAATTCCGCTCAGCGCCACACCGGCAAACACGGGTTTGAAGAATCCATAGATAAGCGTCAAGGTGAGAATCAATCCGGCAGATCCGATCAGCACCACCCGAGCGGCAACGCTTCGGCGAATCAGAACAAGTAACAGCGCGCCATAGGTCATGGCGCCCACGTAACCCGCGCTTGATACCAGGATTTGGGAAATGATGCCGCCCTGCGAAGTGTAGGTTTCACCGCTGGCGTTTGTAGCAATGCTCAGGCTCGCAACCGAATTGCCGGTTAATAAAGCCGCCAGGGCGTGTCCACCTTCGTGGATGAAAGTGACGAACAGCCGGAAGGGATATGTCAGAAGTTCAGCAAACGGGATGAACCACAATATGATGGAAACTGCCGCCGCAGTAAGCAAGAGAGTTGCCTGGGGTCGAGCGTCGCGCGAGATTCGTAATTTCATCTTTCAGTTCTCCGTTTCCGGCTAATTCTCAGTCGATTAACTAAACGCCGGACAAATTAACTATGTTCCCTGAAATAGTCGCCAGACTTGCCGCCAGTCTTGCTTTCCAACCGCACTGCGGAGATGACAATGGATTTGTCGAGCGCCTTGCACATGTCGTATATCGTCAAAGCCGCCACTGAAACAGCCGTCAAAGCTTCCATTTCTACGCCAGTTTGAGCGTTAGTTGAAACGGTCGATTCGAGATAGATGCCGTAATCCTCAATTCGCGCCTGAACGTTGACGTGAGTCAGCGGCAACGGATGGCACAGCGGTATCAGTTCCGCGGTTCGCTTGGCAGCCATGATGCCGGCGAGGCGGGCCGCTTCGAGTGGATCACCTTTTGG
>Ga0190274_10000825_pt1 | contig 17963 bp, 24 predicted proteins | sample Popmic531T_FD_133002 | JGI IMG/M metagenome (GOLD analysis project Ga0190274, IMG submission 133002) | Populus adjacent soil microbial communities from riparian zone of Yellowstone River, Montana, USA - 531 T | ecosystem: Environmental > Terrestrial > Soil > Riparian zone | place: USA: Montana... | reverse complement strand
GGTCATCATCCCCGTCGACTTGGTGCTGCGTGGGTCGCCGATGTTGCCCGGATCCCACTTGGTCACCGGGTGCTTCAACACACGCACGAGGCAGTCCATGCGGAAGTCCCCGGCGTTGCCGAGATTGCCCTTGCCCCACACCGTCGAGAAGATGTGCTTGTACCACTCGTACATCGGCGACGTGATCTCGCCGTCGGAGACGAACACGCCACGAGTCAGCTGCAGCGGGCCGACCTCGGACTGGCCCGGCATCTTGCGGGTCATCGTGTTGTCGCCGCCCTCACGGTACGGGATCATCTCGGTCGTGATCCCCTGGCCGCTGACGGAGATGAACCCCATCGACATGTTGGGGACGGTGGACTTCGAGAACGGCAACGACAGCGAGGCGTTGCCGATGAAGTCGACCCGGAAGACGAAGTTGCGCAACGGGTCTCGGTACGTCGGAAGGGCGACGATGGGCTGAGCACCGAGCACTGCTGGAGTGTTTGTGGCCATGATGTTTCTCCTCTAGGGGTGTGTTGCTCAGCGGGTCTGGACGGTGGTCGAGCCGCCCTCGAACTGACCGATGGTGATGACGATGAACTCGGCCGGGGTCAGCAGGGCGATGCCGACCTCGATGTTGACCAACCCCTGGGCGATGGTGTTGGCGTCGTTGTTGGTGTCGTCGCAGCGGACGTAGAACGCCTGCTCCGGCGAGCCGCCCTTCAACCCGCCCTGGGAGAAGATGTTGCCGAGGTAGCGCTCGCAGACGGCCTCCATCTGAGCCCACAGGCGCTCATCGTTGTTCTCGAAGATCGAGACCTCGGTGGCGCTGACCAGGCTGCGGGTGACCTCCATGATCGTGCGGCGGACGTTGATGTACATGTCCGACCCGGACTTCTTGAACGTCCGCCCGCCCATGATCGACACGCCGGTCCCGGTCATGATCCGTAGGGCGTTGATGTTGTTCGAGTTGAGCGTCGTCAGGTCGGCCTCGACCAGGCCACGCTCGGTCTGCAGCGCTCCGCCGAGGCGGTAGTTGCGCCCCGCCGGGACACGCCACGGCCCGGTCTGGTCGTCGGTCGCCATGTACGTGCCGACGATCGCCCCACCAGCGGGGCGGAGCTGCGTGCGCCCGGGCACGGTGGACCCGATGGCGGGCATGTAGCACTGCGGGTAGTAGACCGCCCCGAAGCTCGGGATGTTCGACTGGAAGACGTTGAGCCCGAGCGTGCCGACGTAGGTGACCATCCCCGCCACGTCGGTGTTGAGCGGGCAGTCGCAGACCACGAACACGTCACCACGGGAGGCGGCGTCGGTGAGGGCGGCGGTGATGATCGCCGCCGTCGAGACGTTGGGCAGGTTGAGGACGTACGGCCCGGGGATGACGGCCATCGCCGCCACACCAGCGGCGTAGGCGGCAGCGGTGGGAGCGCCGACGGCGTAGGCCGTTCCGTTGACCCCGCCGGTCATGGTGTTGGCGCCCGTGTACTGGCCGGGCAGCGGCCGGTTGACACCCGTGTCGGGCAACGTCCTGTCGTAGGTCTTGCCGCCGAAGCTGACCAGCTTCGAGCCGGTGGACGACGGCATGTTGGCCAACGTGTAGAAGTACCGGGGGTCGTCGTTGTACAACGACACGTCGTTCCACTGGTCGACCACGTACTCGTTGTTGCGCTTGGTCGGGTCGAAGGTGACGCCCGACGGCATGTTGTACAGCGCAGCGTCGAAGCGGAAGTTGGTGGCGTCACGGATGTAGGTGGCGAAGCGCAGCTGGTTGCCCCACGTCCCTGGGTTGGTCGCCGTCACGTTGATCACTTCGTTCCCGGCCGTCGGGGCAGCCACCGCCGCCGTGTCGCCGACGAGCAACGCCGCCTGAGCACCACCGGTCCCCGGCAGCCGCACGATGTACGCACGACGGCCGCCGTTGGAGAAGAAGTCGTAGACGGCGTTGTGCAGATCGGTGTAGCGGGTGCCGTAGATCTGCGTGAACTCCGGCCACGAGCGCACCTCAGTGGGCGACGTCGGTCCCTGGTCGGACAAGCCGACGAAGGCACCGAAGGCGGTGACAGGCATGGCACTGGCGACGCCTGGCTGGAAGGGACGCTCGACAACTCGGACACCGGGAAAGTAGGTGTCGGTCATTGCTCCTGTGGCCATGGTGGTTTCCTTTGCTTAGGGGTCAGGCGGTGATTCGTTGAGCCAGGTCGCCAGCACCGTTGGTGTCGATCCCGGTATGGAGGTGATCTCCAGAAGGACGCCCATGACCTGGAGCACCTGGAGGTAGGTCTTCGGATCCTCGGGCATGACGAAGGCGTTGATCGAGACGGTGTAGATCGTGCGGAACACGGTCTGGTTCATCGCCTGGGTGTTGCCCTCGATGTAGTTGGCGGTGCGCATCTCCAGGCGGTCGAGCCAGCGGTCAGTGCCGTCCTCGGGGATGTGCAGGTAGCCCCAGCGGTCGGGGATGTAGTGCGTGCCGATGAGCTTGCCGTCGAGGTACATGGCGTCGAGCGGGTCACGGGCGTGCGTCGACACCTGGAACAGCAGGTTGTACGGGTGCCACCTGATCGTCTCGACCGACCCGACACGGCCGGTCCATCCGGCGATCCCATAGGCGTCGGCGTACTCCTGAAACGTGGCGTACTCGCTCGGCCACGAGTCGACCTTGATGAACTGCGCCGAGTGGGCCCGGTCGGCGGCGAACTGCATCGAGAGGAACTCGATCGTGATGAACGGGTAGATGCGCTCGGTCTGCTCGTCGGGGTAGCGGAAGTAGGTACGGACCCGACGGCGATCGCCACCTGGCCGAGATACCGAGAGCCCCGACAGCTTCGCCTTCAACGCCGCCGACTCGGCGAGGATGAGGCCGGGGTGCTTCTGGTCGACCCTCGTGGCGACGTCAGACACGGAGCACCAGCCGACTGCGCAAGCTCTCGGAGGCGGCGAGCAGTGAGGTACGCACGGCCGGGCTGACTGGTGTGCCGGGCAAGCCGTACTCGCTCGCCGCCTGCCCCTCGTCCATCGACACCACGAGCTGATCGCCAGCCCAGCTGATGTCGTACTCGACGCCGGGGGAGCGAGCTTCCAGCTCTTCTCGCACCTCGTTCTCGATCGTGGCGAAGGCGTCTTCCAACATGCCCATCAGACCGCTACCACTGAGCTGATCGATGGCGGACGTGTTGAACTGGAACAGCGTTGTCACTGCCGACGCACTCGCTAACTGTTGAGGAGCCGGGCGCAATCCGGGCTCACGACCCACAGTAGTTGCGGGGCTCCGAGCTACGGGCTCTTCACCCAGCGGTAACTACCGCTGATCGTGCCCGTCGCTACCGCTTGCTCAGCAGGCGGCGGGTAGTAGAGGTACGTCTCGGTGTTGTCGGTGTTGACGCCCCTCGATGGGCGAGCTGACTCGGCGACGTACTGAGCGTCGGGGATCTCGCTGCCGACCAGTTCCTCTTCGGGGAAGATGCGGATGGCGTTGACGCCGAGGATCACGTCGTCACGCCACAGCCGACCCTGCGGCGTGAACTCACCGACCGAGAAGTACTCGCCGTAGTACACGACCATGTCGTTGAGGTGCCGCTCGTAGTCGTAGGGATCGGAGATGCCGACCCGGCGGAACTCCCACATCGACACGGCGAACTGCAGCGAGGGGACGTGGCGGCCGCCCTCGGGCGTCGACTCCTGCACGTCCTCGTTGTAGATGACCCACAGCGCAGGTACGGCGACCGGCTCCCTGTACACCTTCTGGCGGGCGTTGAAGACCTCGTTGTAGACCGACGCTGCGCCGTCCAGCTCGTACCACAGGATCGTCTCGCCGTGCTCGTGCTGGTACCAGCTGAGGTGACGGCGCACCTGGCTCAGCTCGATGCGTGGGCTGACCATCAGGGGTTCGGTTCGGTGGGCAGCGTGCCGCCCTCGGCCTCGATCAGCTCACGCCCGGCGTGGAATCCCTGAGGCGGATTGAACTGTCCCTGGGTGTCGGGCTCGGTGAACAGACGACGTGGCCGGGAGATGTCGTCGTACTCACGCACCACGTACACCGGCACGAGCCGGTTGGTCGTCTTGCTCACACGACGGAGCGTGCCGACCTCGGCGGCACCCAGGCCGACGCCGAGCATGTTCTCCTTCTCCTTCAACTTCTCGTTGAGCCCGCCGGGCCCGAACAGCAGCTGGTTGACCTGATGGAACCGCTGCGTCGCCGGGATGTGCATCGCCTGCGGCGTCGACACGTCGATGTCCCGTGAGTACTCCACGAGCAGCGAGAAGAGCACGTCGTACGCAGTGCGCAGAGCAACGAGGTCAGCCTCGACATCACCGATCGACTCCAGCGTCCACGCCGGGTTGCCGTAGCCGTACTCGGCGATCGTGTTGACGGTGTGGAACTTCAAGTCGGGGTCAGAGACCCACTCGACGTAGTAGCCCTCGACGTTGAGGTGAGCGGAGGAGGTGAACGCTGGGGTCGTCGGCTGCGTGGTGATGCGCAGCAGGCCGTTGCGCTCATCGAGCGTGTAGCCGAACTCGGTGCCCGCCACGGTCACCTCGTGGTCATCGAGCACGCCCTTCCACGTCGTCGTACCGTCGGTAGCCCACACGCTCATCCCGGCGAGCATGACGTTCTTGTGCGGCAGCTCGATCGTGCGCTGGGTCGAGCTGGTGGCCGGGGAGGTGGCGGTGAAGTAGACCGGGAAGTCACGTAGCCACGAGCGGGCATCGAGCATCAGCGACTCGATGGTACGACCCATGAGGCCAGGCTAGATCAGTCCCGGTCGAGCGTGTCGTCCGACTGGGCGACGTCGACCATGCGTACCAGGCCGGGCTCGAAGTTGTCGACGGCATCGTCGTCGGGGTCGTCGCTCTTGCCGGTGTAGAGCACACCGTCGACCGCATCACGGTGGCTACCGAAGCGTTGCAGGCTCATCAGTAATCGAAGTCCCCGTTCGGGTTGCGGACCAGGCCACCGACCACTCGTAGTGAGGAGCGGAACCGCAGGGACACCGGGCTGCCGTTCTCGGCGTAGTCGAGAGCGTCACGCTTGTTGGCGGGGCCGTCGTTGAAGCCGTTGGGCCCGCTGTCGGGGTCCGGTCCCCACGTCTCACTGCGCCGCTTCGGCTGGACCTGGAACACCCGTGGGTGGTGCTCGATGCCGGTGCGCTGTGTGTCGCTGCGTGCTGCGTCGTCGGCGTACTGCCACGCCTCGTGCCTGCTGGTGGTGGCATAGTTCCAACCGAACGACTTCTGCATGGCGCTGTAGCGATGCCCGCCGACATGCTGGGCCAACTCCTCAGCAGCATCGGCCGCCGAGGAGGTGCCGTGGAAGAGGTCTCCGAACTGGTCGACGGAGATCTTCTGCCGAGCAGCCATGGCTAGGTCTTGATCAGCCAGTTGACGGACTGCGACGGCTGGAAGAGTGAGAACGGCAGACCGAGGCCGGTCGGGTCGGCCTTCATCTGCGTCGTCGTCGCATGGTTGAAACCGGTCGGTTCGAGGTCCATGCCCGCCCCGGTGCCGTTGTTCTTCGGCAGGTTGTAGGGCGGCAGCATCGCCTGCGGCACCGAGTAGGCGTAGGGACCAGCTCGGGCGTGATCGTGACCGACCACACCGGCTGCGTAGTTCTCCCGCAGGATGTGATCGTGGGTCGGCAGCTCGTTGGTCGTCAGCGTCATGGCGGCGGCGCCGATGTTCTGGCCGACCGCTGTGGCGAGCGTGCCGTCCATGCCGAACAGCGTCTTGCCCCGGTAGTCGGGGAGCCGGAAGTTGCCTCCCGCCGCTGAGCCGAACTTGGTCCCGCAGAACGCCGAAAGGTTGGCGTAGCCCGCCGACGACTGCTCGGTGCCGTCACACACGAGGTAGCCGACGGGGACGGCGTTGGTACCGATGGTGCCCGGCCACGGGAGGATGGCGCCAACGGGGATCGCCTGCGACGACGGTACGTACTGCGCCATCGCCACCCACCCGGTGGCCAGACCGTCGGTGGTCTTGACGTACAGCACGGTGTCACCGTTGGCTGCCGTCTCGTTGAGGTACAGCGTTGGTCGATCGGCGGTGACCACTCCCTCCGGCGAGCCGCTGCCGGTGCGGAAGTTGAGCCCGGAGAGGCGCCCTTGATCATCGATCCCGGCGATGGCCGCCGTCGAGCCCGACGCCTGCACCTCCAAGATGTTGTTGCCCTTGACCGGGTTGGCCGCCGCTTTGAGGATCAGCGCCTCGGTGGCGGCGTCGTTCTGCAGGATGGTCAACGACGTGGCCCACGACAGCGCTGCGTCAGCGGTGCGGGTGAGCAGGCTGCTGGCCCACGACATCGTGCCGTTGGCCAGCGCCTTGAACGCCGACGTCTTCGTCGGTACGGACCAGTCGAGTACGACGTCGGTGTCGCCCGTGTAGTTGCGTCGCAGGCTGCGCATCAGCGTCAGCTGCTTCTGCACGATGTACGGGCTGGTGACCGAGCTGACTCCGGCGCCGACGTAGACGACAGCCGACATACAGAACGTCGCCTGGTCGAACATCGGGAGCGTTGGGTTGTTGCTCAGCGTCCCCTTGATCGCCACCGGCCCGCCGATCACGTTCCAACCGATGATGTCGAAGCGTGGGTTGGATCCACCGCCGTCGAGCGTCACCGGACCAGCGGTCTTGGTGATCGGCACACCATCGATGACGATCTCGGCCGCCGCCACCTGGACGGTCATCGACGGACCACCCGGCTGCGTCACCGTGCCGCCAGAGACCACGCCGGTACGGAGGTCGCCGAGGGCGTAGTAGTCGACGTTGTCGGGCTCGGTCAGATCGATGTTCGGGGCATCGGGCCCATTGGGAACGTTGTAGGGCATCAGGTGATCTTGTACTGATCGAGCATCACTGCGACGCCCTGATCGACCAAGGTCTTTGCGTCATCTGCCGACAGCAGGAGAGGCTGCCCAGGCGAGAGCTGGTACGAGCCGTTGGACACGGTGTACAGCCCGGAGACCAGACCGACGACGCCGACACCACCGGCCTCGGCCAACGTCGGCGGCAACGTGTAGGTCGGTGCCTCATCTTCCTGTGCTGGCTCAGGCGGCTGCTCCGGCGTCGGGACTTCGGTCGGCTGCTGCTCAGGCTCAGCCTCCTGGCTGTCGACTTCGGGGTTCTCTTCGTTGCTGGATGACTTGGAGGCCATTGGTCACTTTCCTTGGATCAGTCCCTTGGGGAGGAAGTACTGGTACACACGCTCGTTCACCTCATAGAGAACGTCCTTGCGCATCGCCGGGAGGAGGTAGTCGATGCCGATGTAGATCGGCTCGACGTCCTGAGTCAGGCGGATCCGGTACGTCGGCTCGTCGCCCTCCACGATCTCGGGCTCGACCTCCACGATCTCGCTGACACCGCTGGCCCCGCCGAAGAAGGTCTGCGTGGTCGACAGCTGCGGAGGCGCCTGCTCGATCTCATCGACGCCCTCCTGCACGGGCTCCTCGGGGATGACCTCCAGTGGGCGCACCCCCGTGACGGAGAGATCATCCGTGGGCGTCTCTTCGATGACTTCGGTGCTGGTGGTTCTACGAGTCGGCATCAGACCAAGCCTAATGTCAGCCCCGTGAGCGGCGGGGAAGCCGTCCGCCAACGGCCTTGGCCCAGGCGTCACCCATCGCCGTGCGATCGGGGGAGTGCTTGGGTGCGGGGATGCGAGCGTTCTGCTCGGCGAGACGATGCCCCTCGTCCCACATCGCCGTCGCTATCCCTCGGCGGGCCTGCTCCGGGTTGACACCGATGTTGAGGATGCTGCGGCTGTTCCACAGCATGGTGCCGAGCGAGTTGGCTCCAGCTCGTGCGGTGACCCGATGGACGACCTTCGCTGTGCCCAGCTCGGGGTTGTCGTAGTCGAACTGCAGCCCGAGATGCTCATCGGCCGCCACGGTGATGCACCTCCGCCTTGTCGATCGAGGGACCGCTGTAGCCCCACTCGATGATGTCGTTGCCACCGGTACGGACGTGCTTGGCGGGCACTGTTGCTCGGAGCACCGGCCAGTCCTGTGACTCGTCGGTGGCGTGCAGTCCGTGCTGGCGTGCGTAGCTCGGCGAGGTCGTCACCCAGTCGCCCGTGTTGATCGACGTCACCCCGTGAGGTACCGCACGGAAGATGTCCACGTTCGACTCGGGCGAGTTATGCGCACGACGAAGTGCCACTGCAGCTTCTCGATCGTGAACCTTGTCCCCGTGACCGTAGAACTGGGGGTTGGTGTATACGTCGGGCCCGAAGAGATCATGAAGGTTGTGTATCCCTGGTGAGTCGTCGTCAGCCTGCGGCTGATGGATGCCCCGGTACTGGTCGGGCGAGAGGTGGTCGCTGGCAGGCATCGTTCAACGATATCTCACGTCGTGGTGCTCGACGGCGAGGTACCTCTCGGGGTCGACGTCGTAGGTCGCCTGCACCCGATGGTGGCCGTCCCACAGCTCCGATCTGGCGTACCCGTGGAGCACGTCCACCGGTCTCTGCACACCACGTCGGTGGATGTCTTCGGCGAGTGGTATGTCGTGTTGGTCGTCACCCCACATCAGATCAGTGAGGTTCTCGTGGCGCTTCTCCTTCCACATGTGCGCCTTGTTGTCGTACCCGGCGTCGTCGCCAGGGATGTCGTCGTGCAGCTGCCGTGCCGTCATGAACATCTGCAGCTGAGGACCGAGGTGGTCAGCGGCGGCCAAGGCGGTCGCTCTTCGCTGGCGTGCGATCCGACGGTATGACCGACGGGTACTCGTACTGGTTGTTGGCCGTCGGGAAGTAGATCGTGCGGGGCTTCTTCGTGCCAGCGCTCTTGGCCTCGATGTCGGCGGCGGCGGCGATGCGGTGGTGGGCGGCGGTGACACTGGTCTCGGTACGGTCGAACGCCGGGATGCCTCCGTACTTGCGGACGTGGTTGATCTCGAAGCCAGCGTTGTCCCACCCCGGCGCCTCGTCGCCCCACACCTCGGTGGGTGGATCCCAGCCACGCTCCTTCATCGACTTGTAGGTGCCAGCGCCGTGGCCCATGCCCTCACGCTTGGACTGGCGCACCTTGGTCGCCCACATCTTGTCCATCGTGCCGCCGTAGCCGCCGAGCGGGTTGCGGTCGATCGAGTCAGTGATCATGCCCTTCAACTCGGTCCCCGTCATGAAGAGCTGGAGCTGCTCGGGGTTGACGTGATCGCTGGCGGCCACACCCCCACGGTATGCGATGAGCTGGTTGAAGTGGGGAGTATGGAACACTACCCCGCAAGTTGATTAATGCATGGCGTTGGCGTACCATCGCCCCACCGTACCCGTGCCTCACCGGTTGCTAATGACCAATGAGGCTGAACGACCTAACAGGAGGTCATCCAGATGCCGAGCCTAGTTCCAAAGAAGATCACCATCCCCGCCACCATCGAGGAGGCGGTGACGGCGTTGGGCGGGCTGGAAGCTCTGCTCACCGCCAAGGAGTGGCAGCGAGCGGCGATCGTCGCTGCGTTCGTCAAGCCCGGCCTCCGCAAGCGCCAGGGCAGGTTCATGACCTCGTCCCAATTCGGAGATCTCCGAATTAACGGGCTGCAGACGGACAAGACCATCGTCCTGTACGCCCAGCGCTGGCTCGATGCCCATGACGGCATCCACCCCGAGCCGGGTGCCCAGGTGGCGCTGCCGGAAGACCCATGGCCCATCACCCGCACCGGCACCGACGGCTACGACTCCGAAGAGGGCGCCGTCGAGACGATCAAGAAGCTCACCCGCAAGCACCCCACCGCCATCACCAAGGCGGCGGGGGAGAGCGACGAGGTGGCCGAGGCCACCGCCGACGCTGTCGAGCAGTCCGACCCCGTGCGCAGCAAGGTCACCCGCCGTGCGACCAAGCGCAACGAGGAGCACCGCACCCGGATCAAGGAGAAGGTCAAGCCCCTGCAGGAGACCGCCGACAAGATCCGAGAGAGCTACGAGGAGACCGAGACCGGCCACTCCGACCCGACGCTGCAGTCGGTCGTCCACCTCATCCGTGACGCCCACATGGCCGAGACGGTATGGGCGTTGGCTGGCGGTACTGCTGACGCCGACCTCGTCAATGCGCTCTCCGAGCTGCAGTCCGTGATCGATGACTGGCGTAAGCGGGTCACCGGCTCGGGCAGCGTCACGATCAGCGAGAACGACAGGGCGTGGGCCGACGAACTCGGCATCGACCTGGGAGTGATCTGACCAAGTAGGAGGGGCCAGTGCTGAGAACACTGGCCCCTCTGAGTTATCCAACATCCATGAATAACCGACCATAGGAGGGTATCACGATGAGTCGTGCTATCAATCTCGTAGATCAGGGTCTGGACCTGTACTTCCAGAACCAGCGTGCCAGCGGGAAGCGCAAGGTCACCCGCACCTTCAAGCGGAGCCACCTGGCGCTGGCGATCCGACTCGCCACCACGTACCAGTTCTCACTGGACGAGGTGGGCGGGTTCCTCCAGCAGTACCGAGACGCCCAGCAGGACCACGACACGAGGTACCGCCTCGCCGCTCGTGGCTACGGCCGTGGGTCGATGTGGTACGTGATGGCTGGCCCCAAGCTGGACAACCTCGACGGCGAGGGGATGACGGTGGCCCACGCCGAATGGGTCATCTCCGACGCAGCGGCACGGGTCGTGAGCGACTTCCTGCGTGAGCTGCTGCCCGCAGCAGACCGGTACCCCAAGACCCTGCAGCCCCGCATCGACGCCACCAAGGCGAAGATCGATGCGGCGCTCAACGGGATGCTCGGGGACGTCCGTGCCGACAAGTCGATGTGGGAGGCGGCGAACAAGCGCACCGTCGACCTCATCGCCACGATGACGGCCGACCAGGAGCAGGCGATCACCGATCGCCTCAACAACGGCAACACGCCGTAGAGGCCCGTACGAAGCAGAGCGCCCCCGAAGGGGCGCTCTGCCATCGACCCCCGAGGGAGGAGGGGTTCAGTTGGTGAGGACTCGGACCACGGCCTGCGGCGTGATGGAGCCCCAGCCCCAAATGGCGTACCAGGCGAGGGCGTGCTCACGGCCGAAGTCGAGAACGCCGCCGTCACGCAGCTCGACGGGGAGCGACACGGCGTGCCCGAAGGCGTTGTCGCCGATCATCAGACCCTCGTAGTAGTTGTTCCCTGCCCCAGCGGGGAGGTACTTGACCTGCGTGGTCTCGATGAACACAACGTCGTTGATGCGCCCGATCTCGCCGAGCATGAAGTTGCCCGGTGCGGCGTACTTCGTGACCTCGATCCACTCGGGAGAGTCACGCAACCGGCGGGCCTGAGCCGGGTGCACGAAGAGCACGTACGTCTCGCCGAGCCGGGGGATGTTGAGGCTGGCGAGCGCCTGCACAGCGTCCTTCACGGTATGAGGCGTGAGGTAGTACTTGTTGGTGGCAGCGACGGCGCCGGTCACGGCGGCGGCGTTGGCCGCCTTGGTGCCGGGCTCGTAGATGTTGGTCGAGGCGCCCTGCCACGGGGCGGCGTCGTCGTAGCCGTAGACCTCGGACCCCGGCGACGCCATCAGCTGGTTGCGGGCCTGGTAGTCCATGCTCTGCGCCATGTGGCGCCCGAGCAGACGAGAGGCCGACGCCATCACGTCATCGAAGCTGGCGTGGAGCAGCAGCTCCGAGACCGCCACGGCCGTGCCCTGCTCGGCAACGATGATGCGGAACTGGAACGCCGACAGCGCACGGGTCGACATGCGCACGCCTTCGGTGAGGGTTGCGCCCTGGTTCTCATCGACGTCGAGATTGTTGTATTTGAGAAAGTTCACCGTGAGGCCGGGAGTGACGCCCAGCTCGGTCTTCTTCACGGCGAACTGCTCGAACCGCAGGATGGGCATCGCCTGGAACAGGATCTCCCGGGACCAGACCGTCTGGATCGCCGGGGTCATCGTCGTGGAGCCGGTGATCGCCGTCCCCTGCGGATAGCCCTGGGTCACGAGACCAGACGGCGCTGGCGGCGCCTGCACACCGAGGAAGGCACCACCAACCGGCACGGCGGCCGGGTTGGAACCACCGGACACGCCCGAGTACAGGTTGCCAGTACCCGAGATGCCACCTGAGATATCGGGCATGAGTTACTCCTTGAAGGTCGGAAGATCAAGCCAGTGCTGACCTACAACAGACAGTAGTTCGGCCTCTTCCGACGACGGGAGCTATCAGCCTTGGTTGGCTCGGAACGAATTGCCCGCCGAGCGCAGTAGCTGCGGGCGCAGCCGTGCGTACTCGGCGTCGCTCAACGCAGCGATCTGTTGGGCGCTCAACGTCTGCTGCGATCCCTGCTGCTCCATCGGGCCGGTCGACGGTGACGTCGGCGCAACGCCGGGAGCCTGCTGGCGGTACTGCTGCTGGTACGCCTGGAACTCGCCAATGATGCTGCTGGATGTCTGCGCCGCACGAGCTATCGACTCCTCGATCTCCTGCTCGGTGGTGCCGGTGATGTACGGGTGGAGGTGGGGCATCACCGCCTGGGCGATCTCGGGCTCGGCGAGCCGGTTGGCCTTGTACTGCTCCAGCGCCTGGAAGTGACGCTCCCGTTCAAGCAGCGCCTCGCTGGTGGCGGCACGCTCCTGTAGCTCTTGGAACTGCTGCTGCATCTCGGCACGCACCTGGCCAACCAGCTCGGTGGCCGACATGTTGCTCTCGGCGGCGACACGCTCGGCATCGAGGCGGGCCTGTTCGGCGGCAGCGGCCTCGGCCTCGGCGGCCTCACGAGCGGTACGGGCCGCATCGATCTCGGTCTGCATGGCGGCCATCCGCTGCTGCATCTCGGTCAACGTCTCGCCCTGAGGAGCGACGGCGGCCGCAGCGGCGGCGGCAGCCTGCTGCTGCACCAGCTGCAGCTCCGCTGCCGACAGACCGCCGCCACCCGACGGCTGCTGGATCGGCGGTACGTGGGTGGCGGGCTGCACACCCTGGAGGAAGCCGTTGCCGGTGTTCCCCGTGGTGTTGGACTGGACCGTTCCCTGGTTCCCACCTGGCTGATCGGGGTTGATGGAGATGGTGTCCGACATTGATTCCCTCCGAATGATGTTCGACAACGGCGTAGACACTATCTACGCAGGTGGAAGAGGTCGAACCTACTCCGTTGCGCCGACGTTGTTCGGATTGCGGAACTGGCCCATGCGAGGCATGTAGGCCCGTGTCGTCAGCTCGTTCATCAGGTTCATCGTGTTGGTGTCGAGCATCAGGCCAGGCATGGCGCCAGTGCCACCGGCATCAGGTGAACCACCACCGCCGCCGTCACCACTGGCGCCTTCCTGCCCGGTCGCAGCAACCTCTGCTCCGCCGGGGACCATGCCCGTGAGCGCAACGATGGCGGACTGGATGGCGCTGTTCTGCAGCTGCAGGGCGCCCTGGTCCTTGGAGTCTTCGAGGATCTCGGCGAAGATCTCGGCCAGCTTCTCGTCGGGGAACTCCTCACCGAGGTCGGCGAGCGCACCACGCTTGGACTCGATGCCGAGCTGCATCTTCTGTGCGATCTCGTTGAGCTTGACGAGGATGTCGACGGGCAGCGGCTCGGGCCAGTAGACCGATGTCTCGTAGCTGTTGGGGTCAGCAGGGTCGAGCTGGGTGAGCTGGCCCGGCTTGGGCATCACCTCTTCCATCGGATCGAACATCATCGACTGCGGTTCCTTCTGGAACAGCGTCAGGAGCACAAGCTCGTTGACCTGTTGGAAGCCGGTCTCGAAGTTGTTCTTCTTCATGCGGAAGCGCTGCATCGTCGGTGCGTACTGGATGGCGAGCGCCACGCCCGACGTGTTGCTGATCGGCTGCACCTGACCGAGCGCCTGCTCGGGTACGCCGGTCATCTCGTGCATCCCTCGCTTGACGACCTCCATGTAGCCGAGCACGCCATCTAGTTCGTGGATGGACTGCAACGTTTCGACCTTGGCGTCCTTTGGCAGGAACCACGTCTTCTTGGCGCCCTTCTCCAGCTGCGGCACCTTGGCGCCAGTGATGACGGTGATCGGCGCAGCGTGGTAGTTGACGATGTCGGAGACCTCCATCGCCTTCTCGTTGTACTCACGGTTGAGCGGGATGATGTCGCCGATGTCGGACAGCCCCCACGGGCTGCCGCTGACTTGGATGTTGGCGATGTAGACGATCGGAATCACGCCGAGCGGGTTGGGCCTCGCCGAGATCAGCTCATCGTTGACGTACTCCTCGATGCCGCTGTCGGTGATCCGCTCGACGTAGGTGTTGACGATGCGGGTGCCGGTCTGGTCGGTCGAGAAGAAGCGGTACTTCAACTTGAACGAGAGAAGTCGTTGGCGATCGTGCTCGTGCCACTGCGGGAAGCAGTTGGCCGGGTTCAGGGGGAGGATCCGAACCCGGCCAGGGTGCAGCCGACCGGCCGGGTCGACGTAGGGATCCTCGTAAGCCACCTTGATGAAGAGGTCTCCGGTGACGCTGGCGATCTGCCCCATCTCCCACAGCAGCGACGCCTTGCGGTTGTCCTGCTCCCACACCCGCTTCAAGATCGACGGCACGATCGCTGACGTTGCCGGTGGCGACTGGAACGTGACACCTCGACCAAAGGTGAAGTTCGTGAGGTAGTCGCTCAGTGCCCGTACGTAGTTGAAGGTGAACTGCGGCTCGCCGACCTCACGGCGGTACGCCCAGTGGTGACCGAGGTAGTGCGCCCAGTAGAGCGAGTACCTGCTGAGGCGGATGCCGTGGACCTCCATCTCCTCGTTGCTGAGGTCGACCAAGCCCAGCGGGCTGATCTGGATGGCGAGGTCCGACGTGCCCGCCCGGTAGCTCGGCGGGTAGAAGGCGATGCTCACGGACCAACCCTACGTAGTACACGGAACCCAACGGGGTCTGCGGCGACGTTGGCTCTGCCCCACACGTCGACCGGCTTGCTCATGTGCTCGACGGCGAAGACGTGCTCGGTGGCTGGGTCGTCGGGGTTACGGCGGTTGTGCCGACGCACCTTGGCCCGTGCGATCTGGCTGGCCTCGTCCATCCGTGGCGTCGCCCACGCCGTCGGGAACTCGGTGTGCTCGGTGTCGGTGGGGTTGATGATGTCGCCCGGCTCGAACGGGTGAGCGGTGCCATGGAACAGCTCACGGTTGAGGTGCTCAACAGCGGTCATCTCTTCGGCTTCAAGATGAAGTTGTTGGCCGGTCGGTGCGTGAGGTGCTTCCAGTCCTCGTCCGAGATCTCTGGCGGCTGCTCCTTCTCGAACAGCGTCGGCTGGCGCCACTGCTCGCCGAGGTGCTTCTGCGCACCCATCGCCTCGGCCAACGGCTGACCGCTGGCCCGCTCGAAGTTCTCGCCGAACGAAGGACGCTTGTGCATGCCCTTGTAGGCGGCGACGTCAGCGTAGGTGGAAGGGTCGTTGCGCCGGAACACCGTGTGCTTGGCGGAGTAGCCCTCGGCGAACCCCTCCACCGCCGGGAGGTCGTGACGAGACAGGGTGACGAACCGCCGCCGGTCGGCCTCGAAGTCGACGTTGTGCCCGAACTCGTGGAGCACGGTGTGCTCGATCGAAGCTCGTGTGCGCTCGGGGCCGCCGCCAGGGTGGAGCTTGATCTCACGAGCGAGCGGCGGGCCTTCCAGCGAGGAGAACTTGGTGCGGTGCTGCCCGGCGGCCCTCGCCATCGGCTGCACCTTGATGTCGGGCGTGGCGCCGACGATGTCCTCCAGCGGCGCCGTCGAGCGGGCGAGGATGTCGACCACGGCGGCACGGGTCGCCGCTACTTGGTTCTTGCGCTTACCACCGACCTGACCGATCGCCGGGTACACGCCGCCTGTGACGGTTCCCTCGAAGGGCACGGCCTTGCTACCGCCGGGGTACGAGAACGACGACGAGACGCCGACCTTGGGGATCGCAGCGGCGATGGCGTCACGTCGCTCGGGGGAGTAGCCGTGCGCAGCCCAGCGGTGCTCAGGCGAGGGCTTCATCGCTCGGGGATCCCACAGCGTGCCTTGGCTCGCCCGCCCCGGTCGCAACGGCTTGGGGTTCATCGGCGGGAGGTCAACGAGGTTGACGCCCATCCGTACGGCGTGCTCCTGGGCCCGGTTGACGGTGTGCAGGTGGGCGTCGACAGCGGAGTCCGTGTCGCCCGGTGCAGCAGCGGCCGAGGTCAGGTCACGCACACGGTCGACACGCTCACGAGCTACCCGGATCTCTCCAGCTGCTCCCGGTGGCTCGGCCACCTTGGGCATCAGAGGATTGTGCCTCGGCTACGAGCGTTGGCGATCCCCGACGCCGTCTGTGGGCCCGGCGTGGCCATCGTCGGATCCCGGTACTCGTAGCTCAGCTTGTCCGGGTGCATCCGGTTCGACTGGCCGTTGCTGTCTTGGTACAGCGTGTTGGCGGCCGCCACCGAGTCGGTCACCGTGAGCGTCACGTTGGTCGAGGTGCCGGTGCCGTCGGTGTTGGTCGTGCGGACACGACCCTGGCGAACACCAGCGCCGAGGTTGACGTTGAACGGCACAGCGGTGCTGATGCCAGCACCGGTCGCACCGACGGTCTTCACGGCGCTGACGGTGTCGAACTGGAAGTCACGAGCCGAGGCGACGGGCGTGTGCGTGGCCGTGTCGGCGAGCTGCACCGGGGGAGTGAGGTTGGCCAGCGTCTGCGTCACGGTGTTGGGCGTGATCGTGAGCGTGGGAGCGGGGGTCGTCATGGCCCCAGCGTAGATCTGGCCCTGCTGGAGGCGGAGCTGTCAGCGGGCCCAGGACGGGTAGTGCGCCTCATCCAACTGCGGCCCCTCGATGTAGGGGTTGCTCGCCCGATGGCGCTCGAAATGGATGCTGTCGGGACCGACAGCTCGCCGTGCGTTGGCGACGGCCTCCTCGAAGCTCTTGCCCTCGATCGCCGTTCCACGAAGTAGGTGGCCGACGAGAGCGGCATGGGTCAACGCTCTGTCAGGTGACATGTGCTCATGCTTGGCCATGCGCCAACCGTACTTGCCACGGAGTTGGGGGAGGGTACGTCGCCACGTTGAGAGACTCACGGGCCTCTCGTACTTCTCAGCGGCCGTGATCCGCCTACCCGATGCCCTCGCCCGCCTCTGGATCCAACACAGCCTCCTCCGTTGGTAGCCAACCGAGGTGTCCCGCAGCAACAAGACCCGCCGGAGCGGGGCGGTCACTGCGTCGCATCCACTGAGGGCGACCACTAGCGAGCGTCTGAGCTTCACCAGCGCTAAGCGAGATCACCGGTACGTACCCTCCCACGAAGTTGGAAGGAGCCGGGTCGCCAGAACCCGGCTCCTATACGTCGAGCAGATACTCAGGGCGAGGTCTGATTGCCGCAATCCTCTGGCCCTTCTTCGAGATCGACGTTCAAGATCACTGTAGCTCACAGCTACAACTTGCCGCCGAGCATCACCGTGGCGGCGTTCTGGATCTTGACCGCCTTCAAGGCCGGGCCGTAGTCGGGCGTGTCGCCGAGGTCGTCATGCTCGCCACGAGCTACCGCCTTGCGCACCGAGCCGGAGGCGAACGGCTTGTCGGGATCCTCCGGCCGATCGAGGTCAGCCGTCGCCATGTAACGAGCACGTTGGTGCCACGGCTCATGAACGGCGAGGATCTGACTCGGCGGTAGGTCACCACGCAACGTCACTGTCGACTTGTTCTGCTCCAGACGAGCGACGTGCTCCTCGGCGGGCCGCCGGAGGTAGTTCTCCCCGATGTCGAGCTGTCCGCCACGTTCCGGGTCGGCGTAGCCCTCGACCACCGGAGCGTTGTCGAGGAGGTCGTTGCCCGGGCGGCCAGCGGTGGCGAAGACGAAGCTCTCGTCGCCTACATGGTCACGGTTCGCCGACTGCTTCAAGCCAGTGGCCTTGATGCTCTCGATCGCCTCGGGCCGGGTGTAGTGGTTGATCCGCACCATCCCCCCAGGGATCGGCTGGGTACCGAACTCGGGCGGGATCGAGGCAGGGTCGCCGACGAAGCGGGCGTGCTGCAGCTTGCTGACGTGATCGAGGGCAGACATCAGTGAGGCTCGATTCTCCCGTCATAGAAGGGCTCCCCGCCCAACGTGTTGTAGACCTCGGCG
>Ga0190274_10000824_pt1 | contig 17970 bp, 8 predicted proteins | sample Popmic531T_FD_133002 | JGI IMG/M metagenome (GOLD analysis project Ga0190274, IMG submission 133002) | Populus adjacent soil microbial communities from riparian zone of Yellowstone River, Montana, USA - 531 T | ecosystem: Environmental > Terrestrial > Soil > Riparian zone | place: USA: Montana... | reverse complement strand
TGCATAACTCAGCATCGCTGGGTGTGAGTTCTTTGCATGAATCCCTAGAGCACTCCGATCCGTCCTCAAGTTCGCTGACCGTGGCTGTGAGGCATACCTGCAATGGTACGTTAGTATAATCAACACCATAGGAATGTGTCGGGCTGATATCCGTTGAAGTGTTTCCGTCTCCGAAATCCCAGAGGTAAGAAATGGTTCCACCAGGACTGGAATAAGTCATATTGTTAAATGTATAATTCCCACAATCATTGGTGATGAAAAAACTCGGGTAAACGAAACAAAAATTCTCACAATTTCCCACCTGTATATCCTGGCAATACTCATACACCATTCCGCAACAGTTTACATACAAGCAAACCAGGTAATCTCCGCCATATGTATAATTGTGCAGCATTTCTTTTTCATACCCAAACGGGCTGCCATCACCAAAATCCCATGTGTAGGATGGGTCCAGACAGGTTTCCCCTCCTGCCCGAAAATAGACATTGCAGCTTCTCGTTTCAAGTGTAAAGTCCGGAACAGGTTCAGCAATTTCTACAGTTGCCGACCCCATGCATCCATTTTCATCGCTGACCAATACAGTGTAACTGCCGGGCACGGGGCATTGTAATACTTCATTCCCCTCTTCTCCATTCCACAAGTAGGTATAAGAACCATTACCACCGCTTACAGTGACTACAATGTTATCGTCCGTCAGGACCGCTTCTACCGTCAGGAAATTCACATATACTGTAACGGTTTCTGTAGCAGTGCCGTTGTTGCCTGTCACAGTTACAGTAAAAGTATAAACGGTTTGCGGTGGCACGGGAGTGAACGTAATCGATTGGCCCGAACCGGAAGGCGACCAGCTATAAGTGTCAGAGCCATCTCCACCGGTAATGTAAGCCGTCAATGTAATTGGATAACCGCAGACGCTCTCACCCACAGTAATGTCAACTGAATACGCATAGCAGGTGACCGAAATATTTTGTGAGGTTACAGCTGTGCAGCAAATCTTGGCTCCAGGAGCATTTGTATACGTTAATGTCAGCTTCACCAGGCGGTTGCCGTTGGATGCATAAGTATGAACGGGGTTTTGAAGTGTTGACGTCGCACCGTCCCCGAAATCCCAAAGATAAATAGGAGTCAAACCATTGCAGGTCGTACAGCTGGACGTTTGGGTAAATGTGTACTGGCAATTATTAACTGAATATTGAAAAGCCGCCGTTACATTACATGAACTAGTACAGGCACTGGCACCGCTTGACACCCAAGGGGTAGTATACGGTTGCGTACTGGTGGCGACAGGATCATTGCAATAATCGGTAGCTTCAAAGGAAAAGACGGGCATCGGGGTTCCGCTATATGAACATAATGGAATTACATTGTATTGAATGCAGATGTATGCACCGCTGTACAAATAATGCAAATCGCTCACGGGATCGAGTTCGTTGTTAATAGCACTCAACGATATTCTAAAGTGTCTGCTACCTATTGGCACTTCCGAAACACTGCCGGCAGCGATATTCTCCCAGTTAACGTTATTTACTGCCGCCTTAATCGATGCGGGATCCAGCACTAAATTTGGAGGCAGATCAAGAATTGCAACAATGTTGTTCACGCCTCCACCCTGGTGGGAGATGGCGCATGCCTGGAGCGTAGTTGCGGAACAATTGGTATAAGCAGGCGGTGGTGGAATGGTGGAATTATTCACCTGGAAGTTTACTTCATTTTCTACAAACACTATTTCCTTCGTTGCATACCCGGAACATATATCGTCATTAAGATTCGTTGGATACTGATGGTGTCCATCTCCGTTCGGAGAGATTCCGCAAAACCAGCCATAATTTATATCCAACTCATGCTGGCCAGGAATGCCTGTGCATGCATACATTGCTGTTATGTCGTATGTGCACGTTTGAATCGAATTACAGTTCGCTGGGATATCCCCGATCTCGATAAAGTTATTCGCATTCGGCAAAGTTCCGGGCACCGGACATCCGGAAGGGGCCGATGGATTTTTTGAAACATTGGTCACGGTGAGTAAACCATTATTTTCAAGATAGAGCCAGCAGTTCGGAAGCGTAGCACAGGTGGAACCATTGCTATTGTTTACAAGAACAACTGAAAATTTAACCGGGTTACTTTTCACAACTACATCACCAGGCCCCGTATATGCCAATACATCCATCAGGCAGCCATCCCCGGTACTATTGTATGGCACAGCCCAGGTGATATTGGCCTCTCCATAATTACTTTGGTTGTCGACCTGCGTGACTGTAGTATTTAAATCTCTTTGCGGAATTGAAGTACAGTTATAATCATATAAATTCGCCTTTACACTGGCTGCAATAAAAGAGCTGGAACACTCCTGTTCCGAGCAAATGGGATTTAAGTGTACATTGATATATTGTTTGCAAAATTCATCCCCGATAACCATCGTTGGATAGTTTCTTTCCCCGCATTCGCAACATAGAGGTGTCGTAGGAAAAAGTCCTTCACGTGCAAACTCCCAACTGGTTATATTAAAATTATTCAGCCCAGTCAGCGGCACGGCATAATTCAGTTGGTTTTCCACGAACCTTTTGTTATAATCTGCACATCCGGGCATGTATGTGTGGTAGTAAGTTCCGTAATGCGCAGAATGTGCTTCAAAGCCTGGCGGGATGTCCAGCGTAAACTGGGGGTTCGGAAAACTCTTAAACGGTGGCCTGAATTCCTTTGGGAAGACATTTGAACTATATTCACCGCCTATACTTGTAATGGTTCCCAGGTGCGCATCCCTGTCACAAAAGAGCTGGGATGAACCGTAACCCCACATGGAAGACAAGTTCATCGTTCTCACAGAATAAAAATGAAACGGGTTACCAATCCCTCCGCAGAAAAATAAGAAGTTCGGATCTAAAACATCAACCCCGTAATCGCAATTCTGAAGCGGTGGATCTGCTTCACCCTCTGGAGTATTCGCATTACACAACTCCTCATAGGCATCAATTGCAGTGTTGTGGCCTAAGGTTCCAAAGACCGGTTCTGTAAAATCTGAATTACAGAAGTACATCCAATTTGCCGGGTCGGCATCAAAATCACTTGCGGCAGCCGATCTTTCATTAGCAGGAGGGGTAATATAATTGTTACAAACTGAGTAATTCGTTTCAATTTCAAACACATCCTGCGGTAAAAACTCATACCATGGATACTGCGGGTCGAAATCCTCAATCGAAATTTTGTAAAAAAAGATATCATCATACAGAACCGGTAGGGAAAGGTCCATTGACAAAATATATGACCCGTTGCGTTTGATTTTAATCTTAGAGTAGGTAGGCGTCAGTCCAAAGTCCGCCGCATGTGAAATTTTTTGTTCCACGTAAATATAGCTGAAGGACGTTACCTGATGAGCCGTCAACCAAGCCGCATACCTGAGATCGTGATGACTGTTAAATTCTCCGTCATAAAATATACCCTTGAGTGTTGCCAGAAGATTGTCACCGGCGATGGCGGCATTCAGTCGCATTCCATCCGGCTCTTCATCCTCTACGATAGGCACAAGCAATCCGTTTATATCTACGTCTGCCAATCCATTATTATCAGAATCCAGATAGCCATAAGAATCCTCCATTCTGATGAGAGAAAACTCGTTTGCTTCGATTCCGGGTGTCACACATCCCGGGCAATTGATGTGGATTATACCCCCGGTTTGTGCCAATGGTATAAAACAACTACTGCATTGATTTCCGGTATGCTGAACCGGAAGCGGATTGATATAAACCTTTAATTTGTAATGGGCAGGTTCCAGGGTTGTCCCATCACATATGGGATATAGCTTGTATCTGATTTCTGAAAAATTCATAAAATCCATGAAGTCTGCATACGTTGCAAAAAACTGGGAATTGGGATCGGTGGTATTAAAATCAAACGTATATTCAAAAATGCGTCCCCGAAATACATCGCCAGTGTGAAGAACTTCAACAGCATTCCCTGTCGGTTGCCAACTTGCAATTGCGCCGGAATTTTTCAGGAAAGGTCTGGCCAGCGCTGTTTGATCAAGTCCAAGCCCATACTCCAATTCGAATCTTAATTTTAACTGACCTCGAGGCAAGGGATCTTGACGTTGTCTGGTCGGTGTAAGGGGATCGGCACAAAATAACTGCTGGTCATAAAACCTCATTGCGCCATCTCCATACCCGTCGAAAGCTGTGTTCCGTACAGTGAATTCCGTGCTGGGTCCTATTGTGTAACCACTTTCAACGAACATGTTCGTGACCGGTGCCAGGAATTGCTGACGCAGAATTAAATCTGCACCAGGGTAATAGTAATTGGGGCTTATAGCGACAAACCCCACCAATGAGTTTTCTTTAGAGACTGACTTTACATCAGGATTTGTTGTTGTTGCACAATCATCAAATGCATCCAGCCAGAGTTTCCAGTGATTAAAGTAAATTCCCTCACTCGGAGTATTCAGATCATTGCTTAATGTGTATTCAGGTTCGGTAGTGGTTACATCATCTTCATCGTTTGGACAGCATCGTAGAGTCCAGAAATCAACCGTGTATTCATCCAGCGGAAATAGAAAAGGGAATGTAAAAACGGCACCATGAATGGCCGACGGGTTCGCGGTCAGGCATTTTGGCCGATGAGGGTCCGTGAAAACAGATAATAAATTTGTTATGACCGGTGTAATGGTTCCCGGGCCCGTTACAGTGATAGGATGTGCTGCATCGCTTAAAATATATGTATAGGATTTTTCCAACACTTCAATGTCTCTTTCCAGATGAATGGTAGCATCTGTATAAGCATCAATAGTACTGTTGTTTTTAATTTTAAAAGTCCAGTGTGTAAGGTTATTGTTGCTTCCGGTGGCATCGCTGTTCGGGCAGCTTGAATCCCAGTAATAATCCGTAATTTCCCATGAGTTCCGCGGAGAAATCCTGTTTACTGTAATGTCAGGAGTTGATACATGACGAGCGATGGCGATATTCGTGGGATTAGTATTCGGTTGACAAATGTCAGCAGTTGCACTGGAGCATCCCCACTTGTAATTGATCTGTGTAACTCCGCCGTCACTGGGACAATCGAAGATGTCGAAATACTCCCTGATTTTAATCTCGTCGTCCCAGTGGATCGTACCCATTGAAGGAATCGTGATTGTAAGACTGGTTGAAGTGGCGGCATAGGTACCGAATAACACATTATTGATATAAACTTCCGCTGTTGGGCCAAAACTCATAAACCCTGAACCACTGGTCAGGACATCATTAAAATAAAAGTACTTGTCGAATATATTTCCTGTAGTCCCTGTATTTGTAAGTATAAAATCGCGGTAGGGATGGGTGTTGCCGCTTACATAATAGGTGGCGTCGAAAGTAGATACGAAGGATGGATATTCAACATTATAACTAACCGTTTGCTTTGTTGAGGTGCATTCCACTCCCGCTGTTCCGTCCCAGATAAAAAACTTGTCAATGATTTCCGCTAGCGGACAAACAGTGCATCCAGTACTAATAATGGAACAATTGTAATGCAACGTAACCTTTACGTTTGTGGTTTGCCCGGCAAGAAAGTCTTGCGTAAATGTATATACATAATAACCTGACTGGTTGGGAAGAACAGAGGTGCTGACCGCCGTTGGATTTCCAAACCCAATGGCAACCTGAACGCTGGGATAAGTGGTGCTTCCATTGTTGATCACAGGGATGGTAATCGTAAAATCATTGCAGGCCTGCACCGCAGCAGGTGGTGTAATCGTACCCAGGGATAAATCACTGCATGTTTGTGAATGTGCGATTTCTGCTGCCACTACAAGGCAGACGATACTGAATAAAGTCCTGAATTTTTTCATAGTTGTTGATTTTTAATGGTGTGAGCATATGGTTAGCATGCTTGGCTTGGTTCTCCGATAAATAAAAAAATACGGCTTAATTATCCCGTTGATTTCTCTAACAAATTTTTCCAGGATTTATCTGTGTCCCCGGAGGATAAACTAGTAATCAGGAAATTTTCTGAAGTTACAAATCTTAAATCGTTATACTTTATTTAATAAGGTTGATCTGATGCATTTCTGTAGCACCACCTATATGTAATTTCAGCTGGTAAATACCATTAATCAAGGAAGAGACATTTATGGATTCATTATTGAGACCTTCCCCCGAATTTCTAAGAGCAAACGTTCCAACTATTCTCCCTTGCATATCCATTATATCGGCGCTAATACGCTCATCAGGTTCCGCGTAAAAATTCACAGTGAATTCTCCCGGTGAAGGGTTTGGAAAAATGACAGTAGCGGGATAAATTTCTTCATGGTTGCCTGCCTGCCGGTAGAGAGGTCCCCAATACACGCCGTGCGGGTTGCATGGATAAATGTATGAATACGTTGCGATGGAATTAACGACCGCAAGAACGTCTGTACGGATCACGCCGGTTGGAGAGGTAACTTTTAATTTTAAATAAACCGGCGATTGCTGATAAGAACAAGATTGTGTAAAATAATAACCTATGCCATTGCTAACAAAACTGTAATGAATGCCATCCCAACTCCGGCTCCATTCAAAAGTGTAGCCTGGATCAGGAACAGCATTAACATAGGCAGTGTAGTAAGCCATTTTACAAGGACAAACCGCACCCGGACCTTGTATTGAAACATAATAGTTTTCATTTTGATCATAACCGGCAATCGTGCATGCCATATCTTTCATCATGCGTGCATTGTCTCTGTACCCTGCATCTCCCGTCGAAGTGCCTGCGTAATCCACGTTGGGATTGGAATAATTCAGAATCACTGCTGCGCTGCCTGCGCTAGCTCCGGTCACAATGGTTCTTCTTTCCGTGCGGAAAGGCCAGAAACCTGTATGGAATATTTTAGCGTGAGCATATCCCGCATCCGGATCATTGTCATGGCGCCCACCGCACAGGTGTCCGAATTCGTGAGCAAATGTATACCCTGCCGTAGTTGCCCAGTCGGTCTGAACAATGGCAAATGCGTGAGCTGCATCGAATATCAAATTCTGACCGTTTGTCGCAATCCCAGTTACGCCTCCGTAATTTCCATCAGTAAGAAGTATGACCAGATCGGCAGCAAATTGGGAACGGAGAGCCTGTGCTGTTGGATCTGCTTCAAGCACATCAATGTCGTTCTCAATTGTACTTTCAGTAAAATTAATTTCCTGCCGACCTGCTTCCACCACCTCAAAATCCCAGGTATAGAGTGCACTGTGGGTTAGTCCGCTCCTCACCTGCTGCAAAGCCAGGTTGATACGGCTGTTAATACTCGGCTCTACTGCATTGGCAGCAGGAGTATACAGAACAAGAACGCGGACTTTACAGTTAAATCCAGAAATTTTTTCAGTATTGTTATCTATCAGGGGAGCGTCATCCATCATGCAACCAATTGAAATTGTTTTCTCGTTATCCAACAGGGCGATCACGCTAATACCACCGGTCAAATCATAGAGCTCATAAACTGTTTCATCAATCACAATATGGCCGATGAGATCATCCTCTTTATTTACCAGGAATAATTCACCCATCACACAGCCGGTGCCATCATCCTTGTCGTCAATTAATGAACCGTGCCATGCATAGTCCGTTTCAGAATCATACTCGACAGACTTCGCTTTGAAAACAAGGTTCGAACAATCGTTACCGGGAATAGTCAGTTTCAAAAGTCCATTCCATTGTGTTTCCTCAAGGTTCTGGACAGCCACATAATAAAATTCAGAGAACTGACCTTTATTCTCCAGTTTGACAAGCCGATTCAGCTGCTCATCGTTCAGTTGTTCACGGGTAAATTCGGACGGAACGATCAGGCTTTGCAGGTCCTGTCCATAAACTCTGCTGTTGACAAACAGTGAGCAGGTCACAAGTAACAGCGTTACAAATAGCATGGATTTTCTTTGCATGACGTTTTAATTTAAATGGTTGTTTATAACAAGAATGTCTTTTGAAATGAAAGCGAGGAACTGCTTCATCTTTTATCCGGAGAATAAGTTTCATGCTGCGTAAAAGATATGGGAAAGTACTTTTTCCAATACCAGCAGGAATAATCGCAAACACAAATTTCTCTTAAAAATATTTATTTATCAACGCAGGAAATACGGTAATAATACCGTAGAAGTACTGCTTCGTTTTTGTGTAAGATTGTCTACAAGACTTTACCTGATCATCATTATTACCCTGCGCTATTTATTTATTCCTCCTTAAGCCGGATATTAACTAACAACGTTTTAGTCCCACCATAAAAATCCGGAATTAAAAGCACAATGAAAAAATTTCAGAACTGTGTGAGTTACGATTCCATTTTCAATTCGCTGAAGAAATTCACTAATTATAAATTCAGAATTCTCCCATGCCTGGATTTTCTTTATCTCGTATTTAATTAAGGAAATATTATTGCTATATTAGTCTTCAATTAAGCTTACGCATGTTACAAGAAGAGCATCTGCTATTGTGCACGGTTGCCATTGCATCCGGCATCCTTATTATTGTTCTGTTTATTATTTCCCGGAGCCTTTCTAAGGTCAGAAAAAGAAAGCAGAAAGAAATTCAAGCACTCAATTCAATGATTGAAATACAGGAAAAGGAGCGAAGACGAATTGCAGAGGATATGCATGATCAAATCGGTCCGATGATTTCAGCATTGAAACTTAAAATTAGCTCCATAAAGTATATGGAAGATACTGCTGAAGTCAGGAAAACCGTGAGTGAAGTAACCCGCAATATCGATATGCTCATGCAGGATGTACAAAAGATCATAAGGAATCTCTCCCCCGCAAACCTGGAGAAATATGGTTTGATTCAAACCATAAAGGATTATAAGAATGCCATTGAGCAAACCAATAAAATCAAATTCGAATTTAGCCATGAAAGCATCGAGGAGAGAATGAAAGAAAATGCCCGGATCAATATTTACCGGATCGTTTCGGAGTTGATTAATAATTCCCTCAAACATTCGGATTGCTCCCTGATCCAACTCGTAATGAAAACATATGAAAGTAAAACGATGATTGTATATACAGACAATGGATCCAATTGCCGTGAAGGAATAGCGGTTTTAGGAATGGGATTAAATAATATTGAATCACGTGTGATTTCATTTAGAGGAAAACTGTATCATAACAAAAGTTTTGCTGATGGGGCTTTTTATCAAATTACTTTCGATAATAATTTCCTGATGAATTAGACAAATAAGACAAATGGATAATAGCAAATTAAAAGTTTTGGTAGCGGATGATCATCCCCTCTTCCGGAATGGGTTGGTTGCTGCCCTAAAACGAATGAAGATGATTTCGAAGATCTCCACTGCTGCGAACGGTGAGGAGGTTATCAGGTTACTTGAAAATGAATTTCATGACGTCATTCTCATGGACATTGGCATGAAGCCTATGGATGGTATTCAGGCAACGTTGATAATTCATTCCCGTTTTCCTTCTGCGAAGGTTATTGCACTTTCGATGTACGACGATGTGAAAAGCGTAACCAGCATGTTCGAAATGGGCGCATCCGGCTACCTTTTGAAAAATGCAGATACGGATGAAATCGAATATGCAATTAGGGCTGTAGCTGAAGGTGGGAAATATTTTTACAAAGAAGTATCCGCTGCGCTGTTAGAACATATCGAAAATCAAAAGCCTGAAAAAAATGCTCCCAAAGAGAGCATTTTTCACAAGCATAGGATCCGCGAAATAATTTTTCTTATATCGTATGAACTCACCTCTGTTGAAATTGGAAACGCCATATCCCTTGCCAGCCGTACCATTGATGATTACCGCAAAGAAATTTTATCAATGACAAAATCCCGGAACACCGCAGGAATTGTGAAATATGCAATTACGCACCATATCGATCAGGATATTCAACTTAAAAATAAATTCAAAAATTTTTTAGCTAAAAAAGAATTGCTGGAGTAACCCGCTCTATTTTGAATGAATAAGATTAAGCAATCCTTTATGCATAAGTCAGATACTATAAGTTATGATTCAAATCCATTAGATATTTGTTATGCAACATCTGGAAGTTACGATGTAACACTTATTTCCAGCAACTCCCTTTCAAGAGATACTCTTTTCATTGATGACTATATAACCGTCTATCCATTTCCATCTCCACAAGGGATTTATCAAAGTGGTGATACATTATTTTCAAATCCTGGATTTCAGACATATCAGTGGTACCACAACGGAATTATTATAAATGGCTCTACAGATTATTTTTATGCTATATATGACAGTGGAGACTATATTTTAATCAGTTCCGATGATAATGGATGTGAAGTAGAAGCAGTGATCTACGATGTTCACATCGGGATTGAGGAATTAAAATTCAAAAATAATATTAGTGCTTATCCCAATCCGGCAAGCGAGTTCATCATTGTTAGATCTAAGTTCTTAATAACTGCCAAAGAGATTTTTATTCACAACTTGCTTGGAGAAAAAGTATTAAGCGTCCCAATTCCCTGCTCCGGGGTCTCTACTTCAAACCGAATTCGATATTCGTGCGCTTCCTTCAGGAATTTATTTCATCGATGTAGTTTCAGCAGACAAAAATTTCCGGACAAGATTTGTGAAACAATAATTTAATCTTGCGGATGAACTTCATTTAGCTTCATTCCATTACAAAGCGCCCCGAGACAGAAATCTTGGATTTCGCTTCGGGGCTGCTTTATTGTGTCCCCGGAGGGAAATTTATCGAAGCATTTTGCTGAAGATTTAAAAGCAATTCAGGAGTTTTCACTCCATTAGATTAGCTAACCAATAGTGCAACTTTGGTTGACGACATACATAAAAAATATCAGCTTAATTTATTTAACACACATAACGCGCTTAACATCAGTAACAAAATTGCCTTCAGCTTTTAAAAAATAAACTCCGCTTTTTAATGCTGTTTCTGTAATTGAAAAATTATTTTTTCCTGCCTCTGCATTTCCGTTATAGATCATTTTTACTTCCTGGCCTAACATATTGGTGAGCATAATTTTTAATTTCCCCGGTTGCTGCATCAACACAGAAAAACTTATTTGTGAACCAAACGGATTGGGAGCCACATCACTGAAATAAAATTGTTGTTGTGAAAGTTCGTGTATGCTTGTTGTACCAATTCCATCATACCCTATATTATAAACAGAATCCAATGGCTGACACCAGATGTCAGAAGTTATTATGTATGCAGGGGGAGGTGTGCCTTGACCGGTAAGGGGTGAGGAACCGCTTAGCTGCAAATCATAGTTGTTATTCATAAATTGAGGATCAACGGACAATGAACTTGCATCGGTACCTGCATTAAAGCTCATGCCTGCCTGCCACGCAGCAAGTGTTGAATAATTTGTGGTATCACCTCTTCCAACATGTCCTGACATGCCCTGGTCGTAAGCAATATAAAAGTCATTGTAATCGGAGAGAGAACCGGCACTGCCATATTGATTAGGTGAGTTAGTATAGAAGCAACCATGATTTGCCACTCCTGTTTGTGAACCGGTAAAATTTGCAAATACATTATTCTTTATTTGAAACGATTCACCTGTGCTGTTAATGGATAAACAAACCGAAGATGCATTCGGGAATGTATTTCCATCTATGCTTACACTGTTGTTATATAGTTCTGATGTAACAGTGCCCGGACCGGTATCCTGAAAATAAATTCCGACTACGGCCGCTTGATTAGTTGCAGCGCCTGTGTAAGATGATAAAAGATTGCTTATGCTGTTATTAAATATTCTGAAATTCATGGTTTGGTTATCCCAATCGAATCGTATTCCAGAAACCCAGTGTAATGAGTTAAGCCCTGGATTACTTCGCCTTATTGTATGAATAGTATTGTTGCTTATTTCATTGGCGCCATGTGAATTGGTAACCACAATGCCATCAACGTCACCAACGGTGGTAGTGCTTGTTATATTTTGAATAATGCAATTGCGCACTGTAAAATTAAATTGCCCGGCCACCAAAATTCCATAAGCGTCACCTCCAATAATATCATCAGGCACATTGGGGTCGCCAATGTAATTGAAGGTGCTGCATGATGATGTGATAACCTGGTTGCCCTCGTCAGCCGGACCTGTCGCACTATTTACTCCGACTAAACTGAAGCCTACATTACAATCTTTAATATTAATATCACGATAAGTATTAAAAGAGTTGGTTCCAGCTAAACCTCCGGGCGCCGTTGTGCTAAATGAATATATTCCGTTAACTCCTCCATGATTGCGATCCAGGTCAACAGATATTTTATCGAACAGATTATTCTGCGCGCCTTTGTTAGCAAATAATTCAAAAACTGCTAATCCTATTTCAACTGTTTGTGGCGCCCCGATTGTAATGAGATTAAGGTTTCTGATGGTTGTATACGATGCGCAAACACCAAGAAGCGGTTCCGAGCTATGAACTATGGCTGTAGTGCCAACACCGGTTCCCCAACCGGCTCCTGATGCTGAGATACTGGAACCCCTGTAAGCTAATGTAGCGGGTGTTCCCGTTTTGGATATCGTTAACAAATTTGTTGCGCTTGCATTGGGGGTAGCAACAAAAATGGGAAAGATGTTGCTGCCGTTTGCCGTTGTAGTATCGTACTGAACATCCGTAAGATTTAATGTAACCATACCTGAAATTCCCCTGTGATTTACTTCTGCAATCGCTTCTGTAAGGCTGTTATAAGTTTGACCAACTCCAACATTGTAAGTTCCGGCTGCAATCGGTATTGGAATGCCCGGTGTAAAACGGAAGTTATAAGAAGGCCATCCGCTTAACGGGCTCAGCATCTTATGGCTCACGATTGACGAACCGGTTACCGCATCAATAAAATTTCCATTACCTCCTGTACCCCATTCTATACCAATCATGGCACCACCTGATGCAGTTTGGGCGCCAATAATGTTTAATGTTCCATATCTGAATTCAATAATATTACTTGTCTCATATAGTATTACCTGGCAGTTCATACGCACGTTGCTGCCGGGTATGCCTGTAAAAGTCGGGTAATTGGTGTACTGAAGCGTAAAGGTTCGGCTGCCGGCCGCGCCTTGCGTTTGATACAAAATTTCTGACGATGTATCGTCAATGAGATTGGCACACCATGGTGCAAGAGTTTGATTCGGTGCGCTGGTTGATATAATATTGGCATGGCCAACGGCAACAACAGGCGCTACCGCATCAAACCATAACAATCCGTTGGTGCTTAAGCCAACTGTGGTAAACGTGCTGTCACCATATCCAAAGCTAAACCCTATAGGAATACCGGTTTGGTTTGCATTATCGCCTGTGGCGCTGGATGCAGTTGCTCCCCCAACTGTTGTAATGGGTATATAAGATGCATTAAACGTTGATCGGGTAAAAGGTTGAGCGTTTGTATTCATGGTCATCAATCCCCACACTGTGATCATAAGGAGATATGCCTTTAAACAATTCATCCCGATCCCGTGGTTGCTAAGAGAGCTCGTGTTATTCATAATGTTTAGGCTTAAGTTTTTAAATTGCTGTTTCTGGTTTTCAGTTTGAATCATAAAAATTGATTGAACAAAACTGAGGCAAAAAAGAAATGCGGTCAATAACCAATTCTGGTGAATTTGAGATCACCAAAGGGTTTAAAGGGGATACGAAACTTCAAAAAAGAAAAGCTTTCAGAATATTTTGAGATATTGATTTTGAAACGGCTTCACCCACCGAGTTTACCTGCAGCTTCTGGTAAATTTTGCGGATGTGAGAATGCACAGTTTCATAACTGACGTTTAGCTCATCAGCAATCATTTTATAGGATTTGCCTTTTACCAAAAGTTGCAACACCTCTTTTTCGCGGGTGCTCAGGTTGTAGTCTTCTCCCTGTTTTTGTGTAGGCTGGACGCGGGCAAATTGATTCAATACTTTTCGTGCAATGACCGGAGTCATGGGTGCTCCACCGCTATAGACTTCATTTATATACTGGATGAGGGACTCCATGCTTGCATTCTTTAAAACATAACCGTTGGCACCTGCACAAAGCGAAGCAAAAACTTTCTCATCATCCTCAAAACCGGTAAGCATTAAAACAGGAAGGTTTGGAAATTTTGACCGGAGCTCTTTAACAGCATCAATGCCGTTAAGCATTGGCATTTCAATATCCATTAAAATTACGTCAGGTTTGCTGAGTTCTATTTGCTGCAGCATGTTTTTGCATGATTCAAAAGCGGCAACCAGTTGCATATTTTCAGTAGTGGATAATAACATCGCGACAGACTCGCGGACATTTTTATTGTCATCAAAAATTATTACGCGCAAAATTTTATTACCTGTTGAATTCATGCTGCAAAATTAAACTTATTTAATGCTGACATCAATCACCAATTCTGGTTAATTGAAATTCAAACTTCGAAATCAATGGTTGTTCCATTCCCCGGCTCCGAAGTAATATCAAAGGTTCCATTGATCTCCTCAGTACGGTATTTCATATTTTTTATTCCGTTACCGTTATAAGGATTCATTCCATTTGCAGTAAATCCTTTTCCATTATCTGAAATTCTTATTCGAAGTTTGCCAGCCCCTTTTTTCACTTCAATATTCACATCCGTACAGTTTGCATATTTGATGATGTTGTGCAAGGCTTCTTTATAGACTAGAAAAATATTTTTGCGTTGTGTCATCTCAAGCTTTGTATCACTAATGGATTCATCAGAATCAATATTAAACTGAATTCCTGCTGCACCCAAAAGCGAGGCAGCGTAACTTTCCATCCGTAAGACCAAGTTTTTCACTGAGTCATTTGATGCTTTTACCGCCCACACTGCATCACCGGTTTTCTCAATAATTTCTCCTGACGAATTTTCAATTTTTTCTAAAATGGATTTGACTGCTTCGGGATTTTCTCCGTTCAATTTTTTAGTTGCTATCTGGCTGTATAAATGAATACTGCCTAAGGTAGATCCGATATCATCATGCAAATCGCGCGCAATTTTATTTCGCACTTCCTGCACTTTTAGCACCTGGTTGATTCGGATTTTATATAAAGCATAAGTCAGCGAAACAGTTATAACAATCACCATCATGTAGAAGTACCATCTCTTATAAAAGGGAGGAACGATCTGAAAAGGAAAAAACATCGCATCGCTTTCAATGCCGCTGCTGTTTATTGCTTTTATTTTTAAATTAAAGTTTCCATGTGGCAGGTTAGTATACGTAATCACCGGATTGTTCCGGTTGTTGCGCCAATCGTTGTCAATACCTTCAAGCTGGTACATGTACGTTACCTGCTCACTGTTCGAAAAGCAATTAGCAGAAATATAAAATTTCAGAAAATTGTTATCGTGATTTAGTTTAACGGGTGACAATAAAAGTGAATCCGCTTCAGCATCCATCACCCATAGGCGTGAAATAAAAACCCTGGGTTTTTCCGCATCATCAAGAATATTTCCAGGATTGAATGTAAGAAACCCTCCGTCAAAGCCCGCTGAGATGCTCTCAGTTCCATCTTGAAAAAAATACCCTGATAAGCTTTCGGGAATTCCAGATTTTTTATCATAGAGCTTGTATGTGCCGGAGGGTGTAGTGTATTTCAGTAATCCTGTCGAAGAAATCATCCACAGGTTGCCCGCAATATCACGCGTCATTCCCTGCAAGGATTTCAGGTTGTTGGCATAAGAAATAAATGGCAGTGTATCAGACGATGGAAAAAATTTAACCAGCCCATCACCTTGTGTTGTGAGCCAATACGAGTCATCCTTATTTTCGACAATGTCATAAACATTGTTAATTTTTTTCAGCATGCCTGAAACAGCACTTCCCCAGTCTTTATTGTCAACATATACTATCCGAACGAGTGTATCTTCAAACGGAAAATTACCAAACTGAATTTTTTCAGGGATAAATACTTTAGTAATTCCGTTAGACGCTCCGCAGATCCAGAAGTTGTTTTTTGAATCCATAAAAAGTTTTCGTGAAAGATTGTCTAAGTAGTTTCCGGTTAACAAAGTGTCGCGCAGTAAATAGTAAATGTTATTTTTTTCCGGATCGAACAGGCTCACACAGTGTCCGTAAAGAGACGACGCAATCAATGAAACATCATTATGCTTAATTCGTGTAATTGAATTCATGCGGGATCCGCCAATGAAATAAAAACCATGACTTAAGATTTTTTTACTGGAAGGCAAAGTATTCAACTCAAGTGTAACGGTGTCCAGTAAAAACACGGTCCTGTTGCTGCCGATATAAATCTTTTTATCGGCATCAGAAAAAGTGGAATAAAGCTCCTGTTTTTCATTCCTGTATGTAAATTCTTTAAATACGTATTCAGTACCTGATTGCTCTTTATAAAAAAGCCCGCAGGTGGTTACAACAAACTCTTTTCCTCCCTGTGAAACAACTCTTCCGTTTACTTTGCACGAAGCAACATTTGGAGGAATAGGGAGGGTTACAACATTAAACTGATTTTGCAGCGGATCATATGCAAATAAACCGGTTTCGGTAGCTATCCAAATGCGGTTAAAATCATCACGATAAAGATTGTTGATCCTCGAAGTAACGGGCATTGAAAACTTAATCTTTTTTGTGAACGACCGGGTTTCGAGATCAAAAAAATGAATTCCTGAAGTTTTTGTTCCACACCACAAAATGTGTTTTGGATCTTCGATAAGACTGACAATTTCATCCCCTGATTGTTTTAATGAATCACTGCCATCAAACAGATAAGTATTGAGAAGCCGCGCTTCCGAATCAAATTCATGCAAGCCATTATCCCATGCTCCGCACCAGATTGATCCATTCTCCGAAACAAGTATTTTGTTTATCGTTTGTGCAATCTTCCCAACCTTTGTTTTGAATTTGCCTATGTTTTCAATCCGCTTTAAAGACTCAATAATGCCTGCAAAGTAGGGAACGGAATCTTTCAACTCCACGTCATAATAAGTATTGTCAGAAATTAATTTTTTATTCCCGTCAATGATTTTATTTTTCAGATCAAAAACCTGGAGTCCGCTATGGTTCTGCGCAACCCATAGCTGGTTTTTGTATTTATCGTATGCTAAATCGTTTATTCTTTCTGAATGAAGCTCAAGGTTATTTTTATTGTAAGATTTAAATTTTCCGGTCTTGTAATCATAACAGCAGAACCCTTTATTGGTTGTACCGATCCATAATAATGAATCACCATCTATCTCAAGACATTTGATACTATTACCACACAGTGAGCTGGAATCGTCAGGGTCATTTTTAAAAACATAAAACTCGCGTCCGTCAAAACGGTTCAAGCCATCTTTAGTACCTATCCACAGAAAACCCATCTTATCTCTGAGGGTGCAGGTAATCTGGTTGTCAGACAATCCTTCTGATGTACTAAGGTACTTTAGGAGAATAGTTTTTTCTTGAGCCGATGAAATAAAATACATCAGCATGCAAAACGCATACAAAAAATATTTTCCCTTATTCATTACTATTAATTGTTGATACCGCGATGCAATCTATTGATAAAAAATGATGGTATTAAATGAACTACCCCGCCGCAGAGCAGCGGGTATCAGAATAGAATGCTTTAAGTTCGCCGCAAGCGGCAGGGAATATGACCCGGATCCCGACGCTTCGCTCGGGATCAATTCGACTACTTCATTTCAGTTCTCCGCCTTTGGCGGATTCTGAAATGAAAGTCTCATTGATTTAAAGGATCATACTCCTAAAAGGATGACTGGATTATTTCAGAGATATACTAATTGCCAGCCAACAAAAAAATAATCCTTTTGACTGAAAAGAATGTAAACGCAGAAAGGTAAAGGCACAGGTGCCGGTTTCCTTCTTGATCAGGTCACCGAAATAATTTGCAGACAAGTTCAATTCATTTGCACAATACGCTACTGAAGGAAGACCAACTGTCTGCGGCTTGTCTGTTTGGAAATATTCATTCATTATTTTTTCAAAGCGTTCAACAGTTCCTTGCAATACATTCTCCTGTGTAATGAACTGGCGGTCGTAAAATCGTGTACCGGGATCAGCTAGTTGGTACCTGAAAACAATTCCTAGTTCACCCAATAAACTAATCAACTACCATGAATTT
>Ga0190274_10000823_pt1 | contig 18015 bp, 18 predicted proteins | sample Popmic531T_FD_133002 | JGI IMG/M metagenome (GOLD analysis project Ga0190274, IMG submission 133002) | Populus adjacent soil microbial communities from riparian zone of Yellowstone River, Montana, USA - 531 T | ecosystem: Environmental > Terrestrial > Soil > Riparian zone | place: USA: Montana... | reverse complement strand
CACGGGCAGGACGGCCCCGAGGCGGCCCGGCCGCCCGGGCGCCGGCGGCCGCCCCGGGCCTGGCTGCTGGTCACCGGCCTGCTGGTGGCGTCGGCGCTGGTCGGGGGGGTGGTTGTGGGCGCGGTCGCCTGGTCCGACGACCGCCCGGCCCGGGCCACCGCTGCGGTCACCGCCACCGACGAGCGCCAGACCGACGCCGGCGGCGCCACCCCGGTGGCCACGCCGGCCTGCAAGACCGCCGTCGACCGGGCCAACGCCATGCTGGCCAGCGCGGTCAAGCTGCGCGGGGCCCTGAGCGAGCAGGACCGGCTGCTGGCCGACCCGGCCAACCGCGAGCAGTCCGTCGGCCAGCTGGCCGACCGGCTGGCCGCGTCCCGGCAGGCCGCGACCGACGAGTCGGCCCGGTTCGACCGCGCCCTGGAGGCCTACCGGCAGGTCGTGGACCGCTGCGACCTGCGGGTGCCCTAGCACTCCAGCCGGACTTCGTGATCTGGCTGGTCAGGGCGTGATTGGCGCGCGAGAACGGCCACCGCTGATCATCCGGCGCTGTGCAAACAACCAAAGATCAGACGGTGGCCGCAGGCCCAAGCATCGATCCCACCCGCTGGCAGCAGACCCTGGATGAGCTGCTGGGCGGTATCGCCGGCCACTTCGCTCGGGTGGAACCCGGCGGCGAGCAGCCGCGTTCGTGTGCCGGCTGCTGGCCGAGTTGCCCCGCAAGAACTGCTGGACGTTGGCTGAGCACGCCGGGGATCCCACCCCCGATGGCATGCAGCACCTGTTGAGCGGTGCGGTCTGGGACGAGCACCCGGTCCGCGATGAGGTCCGGGACTACGTCGTCGAGCACCTCGGCGACCCTCAGGGGGTGCTGGTGGTGGACGAGAGCGGGGACTGCAAGAAGGGCACGGCCACGGTGGGGTGGCTCGCCAGTACACCGGCACCAGCGGCAAGATCGACAACGCCCAGGTCGCGGTCTATCTGACCTATGCCAGCCGGCACGGGCACGCGGTCGTTGATCGGGAGCTGTATGTGCCCAGGGGCTGGATCGCCGACCCGGACCGCCGCGCTGCCGCCGGGGTGCCCCAACAGCTCGGGTTTGCGACCAAGCCCGAGCTGGCCAAGGTGATGCTTGCGCGTGCCCGGGGTGCCGGCCGCCTGGGTGACCGCCGATGAGGTCTACGGCGGCAATCCCAGCTTGCGCGCCTGGCTGGAGACCCACCGCATGCCGTATGTGCTGGCCATCCGGTGCACCGAGGTGCTCCAGGTGCCCGACGGGCCGCCCACACCGGCCAAGTTGCTGGCCGCAGGCGTCCCGCCGGAGCGCTGGCTGACCATCAACCCCGGTGATGGCGCCAAGGGCAAACGCTGGTATGCCTGGACCCAGGTGGAGCTGACGGCTGACAGCGCGCCGGCCGGCTGGGCCCGCCGGCTGCTCATCCGCCGCAACCTGCGCACCGGAGCGCTGGCCTTCTACCGCTGCGCCGGCCCGGCCACACTGCCGTTGGCCGCCCTGGCGCGGGTGGCCGGGTGCCGCTGGCGGATCGAGGAAGCCTTCCAGGCCACCAAGGGGCTGTGCGGCCTGGACCAGCACCAGGTCCGCCGCTGGCGCTCCTGGTACCGGTGGGTGACCCTGGCCATGCTCGCCTACGCCTTCCTGGTCGTCGTCGCGCGCACCGAACGCGACCAGCATCCCCCACCACCAGGGGTGATCGCGCTGACCTGCAGCGAGATCGCCCACCTGTTCGCGGCCCTGGTCGGCCGGCCGATCGATGACTGGCTGCACCGGTTGCGCTGGTCGTGGTGGCGCCGCCGGCACCAGGCCCGCGCACGCCGAGCCCACTACCAGCGACAAGCCGCTCAGCAGCCATGAACATCACGGAGGGACTGGTTGGGCGCGGCCTGGGGTGCGCACGAACGCTGCGGCGCTGAACCGCGACAGCCTCAGGTGTGCTCGCCGAGCCAGCCCAGGGCCGCCGCGGCGGAGTTCAGGACCGAGATGTGCCCGTCGCCCGGGCGCAGCCACAGCTCCGCCGAGGGGGTGCGCTCCGCCAGCCACCGGCCGTGCGAAACGGGCGCGACCCGGTCCTGGTCGCCGTGCAGGAACAGCGCTGGCGCGCGGACCTGTCCGGGGTCGAACCCCCAGGGGGCGACGTAGGCCAGCTCGTCGTCCACCTGCCCGTCCGGGCCGCCCTCCAGAGCCTTCCCGGCCACCGTCCCCAGCCAGGACCAAGCCCCCTCGACGGCGGCGTGGTCTGCCGGGGTGAACTCCTCCGGATCCCACTCGGTGGATGCCAGGTGGGCCTGCATCGCCGCCCGGCCGGCCGCGGCGGCGCGCAGCCTCGCCTCGCCGGAGGCCGCCATGCCCGCAAACCAGTCAAGCCCCTGGGCGTCCGACGGGGCCATCGCGGCCACGCAGACCACACCCACCACCCGCTGTGGCAGCAGCGCGCCGCAGGCCAGGGCGTGCGAGCCCCCACCGGAGTGGCCCATGACCGCGAACTGCCCGATGCCCAGGGCGTCGGCGACGCTGGAGACGTCGACGGCGGCCGAGGCGATGTCCCGCCCTGGGTGAGGGGTGGACCCGCCGTATCCGGGCCGGTCGTAGGACACCCAGCGAATGCCGTGCTGGGCGGCGGCCGGGAACAGGGGCTCGGGCGGCACGCCGATGTTCGGCGTGCCGTGGTGCCAGAACGCCACCAGGCGGGGGTCGGCGCCGTCCGGGGGGGCGTCGTAGACGTGCAGGGTGCGCCCGTCGCTCAGCTTCAGGTCGGTCTCTGCCGTCGTCATGGAGGAATTCTCGCCGAGAGCCCGGGCAAGTGGGCTTCTCGCCGGGCCCCTAGGGGTGGTCGAGCTGTCCTGCAACGAGATCCAGCGGCTGTTCGCCGCCGTCGTCGAGTGTGCGTGGGTGAGACGGCGTACCGGTTGCGCTGGTCGCGGTGGCGACGCCAACACCAGGCGCGCGCTCGGGTCGGTCACTACCGGCGGCGAACCCCAGCAACCATGAAGATCACGATCTCCGGCTGGAGTACTAGGCGGGGGATACGGTCAGGGCTTGAGCGTGGCGAACACGATCACGTTCGACCGGTAGTGCCCGACGGTCGCGTCGAACTCGCCGCCGCAGGTCACCAGGCGCAGGGCCGGGGTCAGGGTCGGGTAGTAGACCTCGTCGGTCGGGAATCGCTGCTTGTCGTACTGGGCGACCCGCTCGACCGTGAACCGGATGGCGGAGCCGTCGGCCCGGCCGACCTCGATCTCGTCGCCCTTGCGCAGCTCGTGGAGCCGGAAGAAGACCGCCGGGCCGCGCTTGGAGTCGACGTGGCCCAGGATCACCGCCGAACCGGGGTCGCCGGGTCGGGTGCCACCGGCGTACCAGCCGGCGGTGTCCCACTTGTGGGGGCCCTCGGGGACCTCCACGGTCCCGTCGGCGGCCCGGCCCAGGCGCTGCATCCCGGCCGACACCCCGATCCGGGCGATCTCCAGCCGCACCGGGACCGGGGTCGCCTTGTAGCCGCGGGTCGAGCGGAAGTCGCGGGCGGCGTCGACGCCGCCGGCCGCCGGCGGCGGCCGGGTGGTGGCCGCCGCCGGGGGCGGCTCGGCCCGGTTCGCCCCCGCCTGGGCGCAGCCGGCGAGCAGGGCCAAGGCGACGGCGACGGCGCCCAGCCGGGCCCGGCCCGGGCTCATCGGGACCGGCGCGCGGTCCCGCCACCGCCGGTCTGGGAGCCCCCCACCGGCAGCTGGGGCTTCACCGTCTTCTGGAGCGCGCCCAGGATCGTGTCGGCGACCCCGAGCATCTGCTCGTAGCCCTCCAGCTCCATCTCCTGGGCCTCGTCGTACCGCTTGGCCGCGTATGCGTCGATCTGGTCGACCAGGTGCTGGTCGTGCTCGCCAAGGGCGGCGGTGAGGGGCTCCAGCGGCAACTCGTTGCGGACGACGTCGCTGAGGTACAGGGCCAGCCGGGCCCCGTAGCCGCGCATCTCCTCCCTGGCCGCCGTCTTCTCGGCCTGGTCGTTGCCGGCCACGGCGGTCGAGTACTCCAGCAGGCCCTCGACGTGCTCGGCCCACGCCGACTGGAACTCCTCGGCCTTCCTGGGGCCGACGATCGCCCCCATGCCCTTGGTGAGGGCCTCGGTGTTGGCGTTGACCTGGGCGGCGGCCGCCTCGAACTGCGGCGCCCCGTCGAAGGTGGCCCGCTGGGTGTCGATGATCAGCTGCATATGCTCGCCCAGCAGCATGGCGAAGGCCGCCCGCAGCTGCCCCGCCGGCGAGTCCAGGGCCGCCGCCTCCTTGGGCTCGAGACCGGCCTTGGCCAGCGCGGAGCCGGCGGCGAACATGTGCTCGTAGGCCTCTCGCTCGGTCTTGTAGGCCTGGTCGTAGTCGCGGGCCGCGTACGCGTCGGCCTGCTCCATGAGCTGCTCGACGTGGGTCCGCATGACCTCGGCGGCCTCGCTCGCCCTGGTGCGGCCGTCGCTCACCTCGGCGAACCACTCGCCGTAGGCGTCGGCGTCGGCCAGCAGCCCGGACCGGGCCTGCCGCTTGGCCGCCGGGTCGCTGGCCGCCACCGCTTCGGCGTAGCCCGAGAAGTGGATGATGCTCCCCTGCCAGATCTGCTCGAAGCGCTCGCCCTGGTCCTCGCCGAAGGCGCCCCCGACGACCTGGGCCAGCTCCTCGGTGTACTCCTCCAGCTCGGCGTCGGCTGCCTGCCGGTAGGTCGGGGTCGCGGTCAGGACGCTGCGCATCTGCCGCACGGCCAGCAGCGTGTGCTGGGCGTAGTACTGCTCGAGCTGGGCGGCCAGCCCCTTGGGCGAGGTGGCCGCGGCCACCTTCCCGTGCTCGGCCGGGTGCCCGCTGGTCTGGGTCGGGGTCGGTGAGCTGGAGCGGTCGCCGCTGTTCCTGTCGCAGGCGACCGCGACCGTGAGGATGGAGACGGCGAGGATGACAAGACCGGTTCGTGAGCGCACGATGCCCTCCTGCTGCGATGCCCAGTAGACCCTAGGCCTGGCGGCCGGCGGCGTCTAGGCGCTCGCGGGCGTCGTCGTCCAGGCGCAGGTCGACGGCGCCGAGGATCTCGTCCAGCTGGGCCACGCTGCTGGCCCCGACCACCGGGATGATCGGCGGGTCGCCACCCATGAGCCAGGCCAGCACGACCTGGTTGGGGGTGGCGCCCAGCTCGGCCGCGACCTCGCCGAGGGCGGCCAGCCGGGCCCGGTTGCCGGGGTGGTCGTAGCCGGCCGGCAGCGGCTGCTCGGGGCGGGCGTAGGTCCCCTTGAGCAGGGGAGAATAGGCCAGCAGGTCCAGGCCCTCGGCGGTGGCGTAGTCGACCAGCTCCTCGGTGATCAGGTTGACCTGGCCGCGGTCGGGCATCGCCAGCAGGTAGCTGTACTCCTGCTGGACGCACTGGTAGGCCGGACGGCCGTCGGCCCGGGCGATGGCCCGGCCCCGGTGGATCCGCCAGGTGGCGTGGTTGCTGGCCCCCAGCAGGCCGACCACGCCCTCCTCGGCCAGCTCGGCCAGGGCGTCGACGGTCTCCTCCTGGGGCGTGTCCCGGTCGTCGATGTGGGCGTAGTAGAGGTCGAGCCGCTCCACCCCGAGCTGGCGCCGGCTGGTCTCGGCGTCCTCCCGGATCGACTTGGCCCCCAGGCCCTGCCAGTGCTCGGGGCTCGGGTCGCCGGGCAGCAGCGTCCTCGCCCCCACCTTGGTGGAGATGACGACCTCGTTGCCCACGCCCCGGGACCGCCGCCAGCGGCCGAGGACCCGCTCGCTCTCGCCGGCGTCGCCGTGCCACTGGCCGTAGTTGTTGGCGGTGTCGAGGAAGTTGCCGCCCGCCTCGGTGAAGCGGTCGAGGATGGCGAGCGAGGTGGGCTCGTCGGTCCGGTAGCCGAAGTACATGGTGCCCAGGCAGAGCTGGCTGACCTCGAGGCTGACCCGGCCGTCGCTGAGCTGGCGCGTCCGCACGGTGGCTGCTCCTCTCACGCGTGCCGCTGGCAGTGACGACGTCAGGCTAGCTCGCCTATTGGCGCGGATGTATGGTCCGATCGGATGTCAAATTTCCAGACCAATCTCGCGTGGGGTGCGCTCCTGGACCTGGGCGAGGGGCGCGCCGGGCCGCTGCACGCCCGGCTCTCGGCCGCCCTGCGCGAGGCCATCCGCGACGGCCGGCTGCCGCCCGGGAGCGCGCTGCCGCCCAGCCGCGACCTGGCCGCCGAGCTCGGCTGCTCGCGCTGGGTCGTCACCGAGGCCTACGCCCAGCTCGCCGCCGAGGGCTATGTCGACGGACGGGTCGGCTCCGGCACCCGCGTGCGGCCTCTGGGCCCGGCGGCCACCGGCCACCTGCCGCCCGCGCCCGCCCCGACCCGGGTGTCGCGGGTCGACCTGGCCCCTGGCCTGCCCGACCTGCGCGCCTTCCCGCTGGGGCGCTGGGTGGCGGCGCTGCGGTCGGTGGCCGCCACCCTGCCCCATGCCGAGCTGGGCTACCCCGACCCGGCCGGGCATCGCCGGCTGCGGCAGGTGCTGGCCGAGTACCTGGCCCGGGTGCGGGGCGCCCAGGTCGACCCGGCCGACCTGACCGTGTGCCGCGGGGTCACCGACGCCACCGGCCGGCTCTGCCGGGCCCTGCGGGCCGCCGGCGTCGGCGCCGTGGCCGTCGAGGACCCCGGCTGGCACCGGCTGCGCGAGACCGCCGCCGCCGCCGGGCTGCGGGTGGTCCCGACCCGCGTCGACGGCCGGGGGCTGCGGGTCGACGACCTGGACGGCGACCCCGCGGTGCGGGCGGTGATCGTGACCCCGACCCACCAGTTCCCGACCGGGGTGGTGCTCGCCCCCGAGCGCCGCGCCGCCCTGCTCGCCTGGGCCCGCCGCGTCGACGGCCTGATCCTGGAGGACGACTACGATGCCGAGTTCCGCTACGACCGCCGGCCGGTCGGCACCCTCCAGGGCACCGACCGGTCGCGGGTGGCGCTGCTCGGGTCGCTCTCCAAGACGCTCTCCCCCGCCCTCGGCATCGGCTGGATGGCCACGCCGCCGGCCTGGACGGGGGCGCTGCGGGCCGCCACCGGGGCCCAGCCCGGGTCGTCGACCCTCGACCAGCTCACCTTCGCCAGCTTCCTCCAGTCCGGCGCCTACGACCGCCACCTGCGCGCCGCCCGCAAGCGCTACCGGCCGCGCCGCGACCGGCTGGTCCGGGCCTTGGCCGGGCGGCTGCCCGGCGCCCGCCTCCTCGGCGTGGCCGCCGGGCTCCACCTGCTGGTCCGGCTCGACGACACTGTCGACTGCGCCGCCGTGGTCGAACGGGCCGCGGCCGGCGGCCTGCGGGTCGCCGACCTGGCCACCTACCGCCGCCGCGCCGACGCCATCGGCCCTGGCCTGGTGCTCGGCTACGGCAACCTGGCCGACGGCCAGGTCGACGAGGCCGTCGCCCTGCTCGCGGCGGCCGTGGCCGACAGCCGCCGGATGCTGTAATGGCGGCGTCAGCTGCCATCCCGTGCCGGAGAGGACCCCGCCATGTCCAGCGCCAGCGAGTTCCCCAGCGAGGCCCAAGCCCCCACCGGCCCCCAGCCGGCGGTTGTCCCCGGCCGGTTCGCCGGCCGGACCGCCATCGTCACCGGGGCCGGCTCCGGGATCGGGCGGGCCACCGCGCTGCGGCTGGCCCGGGAGGGCGCCCGGGTGGTGGTCGCCGACATCGCCGCCGACCGCCTGGAGCAGCTGGCCGCCGAGTCCCCCGACCTCGACCTGGTCCCGGTGGCCGCCGACATCGCCACCGAGGAGGGCGCCCGGGCCGTGGTGGCCGCCGCCGGCGACCGGGTGGACGCCCTGGCCAACGTGGCCGGGATCATGGACGCGTTCCTGCCCCCGGCCGAGGTCGACGACGCGACCTGGGAGCGGGTGTTCGCGGTCAACGTGACCGCGGTGATGCGCCTGACCCGGGCCGTGCTGCCGCTGATGCTGGCCGCCGGCGGCGGCGCCATCGTCAACGTCTCCTCCGAGGCCAGCCTGCGCGCCTCGGCCTCCGGGGTCGCCTACACCGCCTCCAAGCACGCGGTCAACGGCATCACCAAGAGCACCGCCGTCTTCTACAAGGGCAACGGCATCCGCGCCAACGCCGTCGCCCCCGGCCCGGTGGCCACCAACATCGAGGCCCCCTTCAAGTCCGAGCACGCCGCCGGCGTGCTGGGCCCGATCATGCAGACCACCATCCCCCCGGTGGCCAGCGCCGACCAGCTCGCCGCCACCATCACCTGGCTGCTCAGCGACGACGCCAGCAACGTCAACGGGGTCATCCTGCCCTCGGACGGCGGCTGGTCGGCCCTCTGAGGCCGGCCTCACCACCATCCCTGGCGCTTGGTCCAGCGCAGCAGGGTCATGGACATCGCCACCATCACGACCAGGACCACGGCCAGCTGGGCCAGCTGGGTGCGGTCGTGGACGATCAGGTTCATCCCGTAGACCGACGAGAGGGCGGTGATCGGCAGGGTGACGGCGGCGATCACGGCCAGCCGCTCGGCGGCGATGGTCATCTTGGTGTTGGTCCGGGTCTGGTAGAACTCGATCACCCCCTGGAGGAAGTCCTTCTGGCCGTCGGCAAGGCCGCTGACCCGGGCGAACTGGTCGGCGAGGTCGGCCACCAGGGCATGAGAGGCGCCGGGGACGAAGCGCTCCAGGGTGACCATGCGACCGTAGATCTCCCGGCTGAGGGCGGCCATGGTCCGCACCACCAGCAGCTCGTGGCGGGCGCGGAACAGCTCCTCCAGGAACTGCTCGGGGTCGGCGACCTCGTCGGCCATCAGCCGCTGCTCCAGCTGCCCCGCCTCCTGGGCCAGGGTCGACACGAAGGCCTCCTGGTGGCGGGCCAGGGCGGAGACGACGGCGTACGACAGCTCGAACGACGAGGCCGGGCGCAGCCGGCCCGACTCCAGCCGCCCCAGCACGGCCCGGGTCTCGCGCAGGGCGACCTCGGGGGCGACCGACGGGTCGAGCGGCCCGTGCACGGTGACCAGGAACCCGGGGCCGATGAACTGGTCGAGCTCGACGTAGCGCACGGCCCCGCCGCGGCCGCGCTCGGGGGCGTGCAGGACCAGGAAGACGTGGTCCGAGTAGGCGTGGACCTTGGGGACCTGGTTGCGCTCGACGCAGTCCCGCACGGCCAGGGGATGGAAGCCGAGCACGTCGGTGAGCACCCGGACGCCGTCCTCGTCGCAGGTCGGGATGTCGACCCACACCAGCCCCTCCCCGAGGGCGATCAGCAGCTCCAGCTCCTCGGTGGACCGCTGCTCGACCCCGCCGTCGGCGATCAGCCAGACCTCCATGACCTCGCCACCTCCCGCGCCCGCGCGCTCGTCACCCGGGGTGAGCATGCGCTGAGGAGAGGAGCGTGGGCCAGCGGGGTCTGGGCCGGTCCACGCCCCTCCACAGGGGACGACGGGTCCTGCTCGTCGCCGCGGCAGTGGGTAACCCGCGATCCACCCGCGCGAACATGCGTCAGCCGGCTAGGAGGAATCGACCCGTGAGGCGCATGCTGTCGCCGGACAGGACGAGGACGCCGTAGATCGGAGCGCACTCATGCCTCGTAGCCGCGGGCTTGTCGCCGCCGCCGTTCTGATCGTGACCCTGGCCGTCGGGCTCGCCGCCTGCGGGTCGGACGAGCCCGCGCCGGGCGCCGCCGAGTCGACCGGGGCGGACGCCGCCCAGCCCACCGACGGCGGGGCCGCGCCGGCCCCCACCAAGGCGCCGCCGGCCGGCCAGGCGGCCGAGCCGACCGACATGGCGAACGGGCGCCACCCGGTGGTGCTGAAGCAGGTGAGCGTCTCCGGGCGGACGGTCACCTTTGACCTCGTCCAGTGGTTCGACGGCGACGCCGCCACCAAGGCGGCCGCCGAGGACGGCGAGGAGTCGCCCCCGCCCAACGACTACTACGTCCGCAACGTCAACCCGCGCCTGCGCACCCTGCCGGTCACGCCCGACGCCCGCCTCACCCTCAGCCGCGTGACCATGGGCAGCAGCGGCGCCGAGGGGGTCGAGGTCGACCTGGCCACGGTGGCCGCCAAGGGCCGCGACCACATCTTCTGGGCAACGGTGCAGGGCGGCCGGATCGTCGCCCTGGAAGAGCAGTACGTGCCCTAGATGTAGCCGCCCGCTCAGCCCGGCGGGCGCAGCCGGGGCAGCGGGGGGACGCGGAGCCGCGGCAGCGGGGAGTCGACCCGCCCGAAGCGGGGGTCGGCCGAGCGCCACTGCCGGGCCGCGGCGGCGATCTCCTCGGGGGTGCGGGCGACGAAGTTCCACCACATCAGGATGGGCTCCTCGAACGGCTCCCCGCCCAGCAGCAGGGCCCGGGCCTCCTCGGCCGCCTCCAGGTCGAGCTGGTCGCGGCCGCGGCCCAGGTAGGCCAGCTGGCCCGGCCGCACCGGCTGGCCCTGGACCAGCGCCTGGCCGGCCAGGACGACCAGGGCGTACTCGAAGGTCGCGTCCAGCGGCCAGGCGCTGCGCCCGGGGCGCAGGGCCACGTCCACCCCGACCAGCTCGCTGTCGCGCCGGGCCGGGGAGGTGGCCCCGGCGAAGCTGCCGACCAGGACGGTCCCGACGGCGTTGCCCAGCTCGGCCCTGGGCAGCTCGGGGTGGTGCTCGAAGGCGGCTGGGCCGTGCCGGGTCCGCTCGGGCTGGGCCACCCACAGCTGGGCCCCGTGCACCTGGCCGCGGTAGTGGCCGGTGGCCTCCTCGGAGTGGGCCACCCCGTGCCCGGCGGTCATCAGGTTGAGCTGGCCGGCCCGGATGACCTGCTCGCTGCCGAGGCTGTCGCGGTGCAGCACCTCCCCGGCGAGCAGCCAGGTGACCGTGTGCAGGCCGGTGTGGGGGTGCGGGCCGATGTCGAGGCCGGAGGTCTCGGTCACCGGGGCCGGGCCCATGTGGTCGGCGAAGCACCAGGGCCCGACGGTGCGCCGCTCCCGGCGCGGCAGGGCCCGCCGCACCGGCACCCGGCCCACGTCGGCGATCCGGCTGGCCGTGATCTCGACGCAGGCCGGCGCGACCGCGCTCGCCCGAGCCTCGGCGGGGGGCGCGTCGGCGGTGGCGACCGGGCCGCTCATGGCTCCACTGTGGGGGGCCGGCCGGCCGCTGTCCAGCGGGCCCGTGAGCGGCGCGATTGCGGGGAAGGCTGGCGTGGAACAGCATGGGCCGACAGCCGCGCCGCCAGCGGGAGGAGCGCCATGGAGATCCTTCGCACGCCGATCCGCGCCCTCGGCCGGGTCGGCCTGGCGGCGATGTTCATCACCGGCGGAGCCGATGCCATGCTGGCGCCCGGCCCCCGGACGACCAAGGCCGAGGAGCTGGGCGTCCCCCTCGACCCGGAGCTGGCCGTCCGCGTCAACGGCGCCGCCATGCTGGCCGCGGGGGTCGCCCTGGCCCTGGGGCTGTGGCCCCGCCTGGCCGCGGGCGTGCTCGCCGGCACGCTGGTGCCCACCACCCTGGCCGGCCACCCGTACTGGCAGCTCGACGACCCGGCCGCCCGCCGCCAGCAGCGGACCCACTTCTTCAAGAACGTCGGCCTGCTCGGCGGCGCTCTGCTGGTGCTCAGCGAGCGCCCATCGCACCGGTGACCGACCGCAAGCCACCCGGGGTCGGCTTCCAGACCTGGGTCGAGCGCCAGATCCGCGAGGCCGCGGAGCGGGGGGCGTTCGACAACCTGCCCGGCGCCGGCAAGCCGATCGAGGACCTGGACAAGCCCCACGACGAGCTGTGGTGGGTCAAGCAGAAGCTGCGCCGCGAGAACCTCTCGTACCTGCCGCCGACCATCGCCCTGCGCAAGGAGGCCGAGGACGCGCTGGCCGCGGCGGCCGAGGCCGGCTCGGAGGCCGAGGTGCGGCGGATCGTGGCCGACATCAACCGCAAGATCCTCGACGGCAACCGCAAGGCGGCCTCCGGTCCCCCGCTCAACCTGGCCCCGTTCGACCCCGAGCGGGTGGTCCGCTCCTGGCGCGAGCGCCGGGAGCGCTGACCCCGCCGTCGAGTACCGGACGAACTGGACAGCCAGGCTGGACCATTCGGGCCGGGCGGTTCACCATCGGTGCGCCAGAACGACCCAAGCCCGGCCGGCCGTGGGGCCGCCGGGAGGAGGGAGCCATCGTGAGCGACGTGCCCCTGCCCGATCCGAGGACCGGTGGCCTGTCCCGCGACGCCGTGCGCGGGCTGACCAGCAGCTGGTGGCTGTTCCTGATCCTGGGCGTGCTGTGGATCCTGTTCGGGATGTTCGTGCTGTCCTACAACGTCGGCAGCCTGCTCGCCCTGGCGATCTTCGCCGGCGTCACCTTCATCATGACCGGCATCACCCAGATCATGAGCGCCGGCCGGGCGGAGAGCTGGCGCTGGCTGTACCTGGTCGGCGGGATCCTGTCGATCCTGGCCGGGATCGTGGCCTTCATCTGGCCGGGCCGGACCCTGCTGGTGCTGGCCGTGATCCTGGCCTGGTTCCTGGTCTTCAAGGGGATCGTCGACATCGTCGGCGCCCTCGTCGACCACGGCCGCCCCTACTGGTGGCTGGGCCTGATCCTGGGGATCCTGGAGCTGCTGCTGGGCATGTGGGCCGCCGGCTACCCGGGGCGGTCGCTGTTCGTGTTCGTCAACCTGGTCGGGATCTACGCCATCTTCTACGGCTTCACCGAGCTGTTCGCCGCGTTCCGGCTGCGCGGGCTCGGCCACCGGCTCGACCGCGTGGCCCCCGGCCCCCCCGCCCAGTAGGTCAGGTGCCGACCAGCAGGGCGATGCCGCTGAGGGTGTAGAACACCATCGTGGTCAGCAGCAGGTACTGGCCACGGAGCATGTCGCGGCCGCGGAAGGTGGCCACGGCGCGGTCGTGGGCGGTTACGACCCCGAGGACGTGGCCGGTCACGATCGCGCCGACCTGGATGAGGGCGATGGCCGAGGTCGACACCAGCACGAGATTCATCTTCCAGTCGGCGGTCCCGAACAGGTCCCAGCCCTTCTGCAGCGGGTCGGAGGCCAGGATGTAGCCGGCCTGGCCCTGGAACACCAGCAGCGAGAAGTAGTGGGCGATGGTGTAGCCGATCAGGATGGGCACCAGCGAGTGGGCGAACTGCCAGGACAGCGGGACCTCGGGGTTGCCGACGCCGCCGGCGGCGGCCGGCCGGACCCGCCGGTAGCGCTCGGCCGCCCGGATGGCCGCGGTGTAGGTGACGGCCACCACCCCGATCGCCCCCAGCAGCCCGGCCGTGCCCAGCACGGTGGACTCGACCGGGCCGGTGTCCAGGGTCAGGTCGGTCCACCAGCGGGTGCGGCTGAGGCCGTCGAAGGCGGTGGAGCCGAGCAGGGCGCAGATCACCGCCAGCAGCCCCGGCGCCGGCCGCAGGGCGGCCAGCCCGGCCAGGGGGTTGCGCAGCCCCAGCCGGCCGTCGGTCCGCCGGCCGATCGGGCACAGGCTGGCCACCAGGGTCGAGTAGACCTCGAAGCCGTCGCCGCGGGCGTACCAGGCCGGCCCGTAGCGGAACGCCGCCACCAGCTGGACCCAGACATACAGGACCAGGAAGACGAGCACGGTGTAGGGCTCGTCGCGGTAGGGGTAGACCAGCTCCAACCAGGCGAAGGTGACCAGGGCGACCGCGGCCGGCCAGTAGCCGAGCCGCGGCGGCATCGGGCGGGCCCGCTCGTGGTGGGGGTCGCCGGCCAGCCAGGCCAGCCCGGCCGACACCGTCCGCAGCGGGTTGAGCAGCCGCCAGACCGGCCCCAGCAGCAGCGAGGCCGGCACCAGCCCGACCCAGAACCAGACGTACACCCAGGTGGGGGCGGGGTTGGCGCCGCTGTTGTTGGGGCCCAGGGTGGCCACCAGCACGGTGACCACGAACATCAGCAGGCCGAGGGCGCGCAGCCCGACCCGGGTCGCCCGGGCGTCGGCGAAGCGCTGCAGCGTGTCGGGCAGCGGGCGCCCGTCGCCGGCCGCCCCCTCCAGCCGGGGCGTGCGCCAGAACATGCCCAGCACGGCGAAGGAGACGACCAGGGCGGCGACCGCCCCGTACTGGGCCAGCCACAGCGGCACCGGCAGGTCGCTGCGCCCGCCGATGCCGTGGGCCAGGACGTGGCCGGCGCTCACTGGACCTGGAGCTCGAACAGCTTGAGCGCGGCCTCCTCGAGCTCGACCTCGAAGACCCCGGGGGCGTCGGCGGTGAACTCGATGACCGCCGGCTTGCCCGGGGCCACGTCCTTCTTGAGGTCGTAGCCGTGCACGTGGACCTCTTCGGCGTGGTCGGCCTCGACCTGGATGCGGACCTTCTCGCCGCGGCTGATCCTGACCCGCCGGCTGGCCGTGTCCACCTGGTCGCCGGTCACCTTGGCCTCGATCAGCGTCCCCGAGAACCCGGCGGTGGTGGTCGGCTCCTCCGTCGAGGTCGGCTCGGCGCTGGTCGTGGTGGTCGTGCTGACCACGGTGGTTGCGCCCGCCGCTCCCCCGCCGTCGTCTGCCCCGCACCCGGCGAGCACCCCGCCGGAGATCAACAGGCATCCCAGGAGCCAGCGCCAGCGGGCCATCGGTCCTCCTTGTCCTCAAAGAGCCTGGTTCGCCATATCAAAGTAGTTCATGGATGCCGTCACGAGTGCGACCTGCGAGCTGGCGTGCGGTTGGCTCCGGCAAAGGCACTGTTCGCCCGGGTCGTAACCTGATATGCCTTCTGGGTGGGCCGGCCGGAGGGGAGGCGAGTGCGGTGAGCGAGCTGGTCAAGTCCTTCGGCGAGTTGCTGAAGCAGTTCGCCCTCTCGGTCGACATCGTCAGCGAGACCACCTTCAACCGGGTCCGCGACTATGTCGTCGAGTACATGCGCAACGAGCTCGAGACCGCCTACTTCGGGCTCATGACCAGGTCGGTGATCGACGGGCAGCCGGGGCTGCAGACCACCTGGAGCAGCGCCGACCAGGGGTCGGCGACCACCATCCGGAGCGGGGACGGCTACACCCGCCAGGTGTCGCTCTGCTTCGACCAGCGGCGGGCCTTGTGGGTGGTGTCCAAGGACGGCACGCCCCTGCGGGAGGTGCGCGACCCGGACGGGTTCGTGGACCTGTGGGGCGGCGCCACCCAGCTGCCCATGTACATGGCGCCGGTCGACGAGCCGATGCAGACCTCGATCATGCTGCCGCTGGTGCGGATGGGGCGGCCCCTGGGCGTGATGTACCTGGAGTCGGTGGCCCACGTCGAGGCCACCCCGGTGGCCAAGGGCGAGCTGATGACCCTGGCCGACGCGATCGCGATCCTGATCGAGCTGCGCGACGCCAACAAGTCCCAGACCGAGGGCACCGACACGGCCGTGACCCAGCTGGGCCGGTTCCTGCGCACGGCCAAGTTCCCCCGCCTGACCAAGCCCAACCTGTTCCTGGCCTCGGCCGACGACGCCGACATCCAGGTGCTGGGCATCCTCCGGGAGGTGCTGGCCGAGTACGACAGCATGGTCAGCGTCTTCGACTGGCAGGAGATCGCCGACGCCGGCGCCATCACCAGCCAGATCGCCGACCGGATCGTGCGCTCGCGCTACGGCATCTGCTACTTCTCCGAGCCCGACCGCTCGGACGCCGGCCACAAGTACGTCGACAACCCGAACGTCATCTTCGAGGCCGGCATGCTGCACGCGCTGATCAACACGCCCGACGCCCCGCCGTCGGGGTGGATCCCGGTGCGCGAGGACGACTCCCCGCCGGCCCCGTTCGACTTCGCCGACCAGCGCATCGAGCGGGTGCCCCGCGACCAGGACGGCAAGGTCGACGAGGAGCGGTTCCGCAAGCAGATGCACCGCCGCATGACCGCCCTGCTCAAGGAGGACGGCGGCCGCTAGCCGACCGGCTCAGAACACCGGTCAGTATCCGAGTTTGAGGTGATTGGGCGGCCGCCGGGGGCGGCGCGCAAGCCTCAGCGCTGGACGGGTGGCTCGACGCTGCATGCGGCGCCGGATACATGACCGCTGTTCTAGGTGTGGGAGGCGCGCCAGGTGGTGTGCTCCCGCGAGATCGCCTCCTCGGCCTGGTCGACGAAGTGGGCCCAGGCCGGCTCGTCCGACGCCCAGTCGCCGTGGGCGCCGATCACCGCCAGCTCCTGGCTGGCGACCTCGTACGCGCTGGCCAGGTTCTGGTGCTGCTTCGTCTGGACCCAGGCCGCGCCCGCGCCGACCAGGGCGCTGGCCAGCCCGAGCAGGTCGAAGCGGAACGTCCCCATGGCCTTGAGGACGGCGCCGCCCAGCCCCAGGACCTCCAGGCCGGTGAGGACCAGCGACCACTGGGTGGCCCGCCGCTCGTTCCAGCGCGCCTTGCCCCTGTACCAGGCGTGCTGGGCGTCGATCCGCCGGCTGCGGTACAGGGCCCGCCGCTCCTCCAGGGGCAGCGAGCGGACCCGCCGCAGCGCCGGGCCGATCTGGTCGACGGCGTCGGAGATCGGGACCAGGTGGGCGCCCCGCAACTCGGCCGCGACCTGACGGAAGCGGTGCAGCAGCAGCCGCTCGGCCTCCTCCTCGGAGACCTCGGTGAGGCCGAACGGGTTGCCGCCGACCAGGTACCGCCAGGTCAGGGTCTTGGCCGACTCGGCCGCGGCCCGCCCGTCATACCAGAGCCGGTCGGGCCGCCGCCTGAGCAGGTAGAGCTCGGCCGCCAGGGCGACGGCGAAGGCCGCCCCGGCGACCACGGCGGCCAGGTCGGCCCGGCCGCCGCGCCAGGTGACCAGCCCGAACACGGCCGCCACGACCAGCATGACCAGCCGCAGCTGGGTGGCGGTGAGGTAGCGGCGCTGGCCGTCGAGCGAGTTGCGGTCGGCGACGTGGTACAGCGTGGGGAAGTCGGACTCGTCGATGATGACCGTCGGCGGGCGGCTGGCCATGCTGGGTCAGGTCTCCACCTTCTCGAACACCGGCTTCAGGGCGTAGTACACCTCACGGTAGCGATGGTAGGCGCTGGTGTAGAGCTGGTGGCGCTCGGGGTCGGGGACGTGCTCGTCCGGCTGGTAGTCGACGAAGGCGGCGACCGCCTCAGCCACGCTGGCGTGGACCCCGGCGCCGACCGCGGCCAGGATGGCCGCGCCCGTGGCGGTGGTCTCGACGCTGGTCGGGACCCGCACCGGGAGGCCGGTGACGTCGGCCTTGATCTGCCGCCACAGGGCGCCCTTGGCGCCGCCGCCCACGATGGTGAGCCGGCGCACGTCCAGGCCGGCGTGGCCCATGCCCTCGAGGATGTCGCGCAGGGCGAAGGCGCTGCCCTCCAGCAGGGCCCGGGTCATGTGGGCCCGGGTGTGGGCCAGGGTGAGCCCGTAGAAGACCCCGCGGGCGGCCCCGTTCCACTCCGGGGCCATGGCCCCCTGCATGCAGGGCAGGAACACCAGCCCCTCGGCCCCGGGCGGCACCTCGGCCGCCGGGCCGGTCAGCAGCTCGTAGGCGTCGCCCCGGCCGTCGGCCTCGGCGGCCCGCTCCAGGGGAGCGAACTGGTCCCGCCACCAGCGGAGGTTGCCGCCGGAGACGAACCCCGGGTTCTCCAGCAGCCAGACGTCGGGGTCGGCGTGGGGATGGCACTCGACCAGCATGGCCGGGTCCTCCCCGGGCCCGGCGGAGGCCGCGCAGACCGGCTCGGCGGTGCCGGCGACGTCGCACACCTCGCCGGGGGCGAACACGCCGGCGCCCAGGGTGGCGGTCATCTCGTCCCCGGCCCCGACCACCACCACCGTGTCCGGGGACAGGCCGGTGCGCTCGGCGAAGGCCCGGGTGACCGGCCCCACCGCCTGGGTGCCGGGGGCCAGCTCGGGGAGCATGGCCACATCGATGCCGACGGCGTCGACCACCGGCGCCGACCAGGTCCGGGTGCGGGGGTCGAGCAGGGCCAGCGAGGAGGCGTTGGACCAGTCGACGGCCAGCACCCCGGCCGCCTCCCGGAGCACGTAGGACCCGGGCGGCATCAGGTGCACGGCGGAGGCGAACACCTCGGGCTCGGCGTCGCGGACCCACAGGGCCTTGAACACGGCGTGGGAGGAGTCCAGGTTGGCCCCGGTCAGGTGGTAGAAGT
>Ga0190274_10000822_pt1 | contig 18043 bp, 17 predicted proteins | sample Popmic531T_FD_133002 | JGI IMG/M metagenome (GOLD analysis project Ga0190274, IMG submission 133002) | Populus adjacent soil microbial communities from riparian zone of Yellowstone River, Montana, USA - 531 T | ecosystem: Environmental > Terrestrial > Soil > Riparian zone | place: USA: Montana... | reverse complement strand
GCGATCTTGCTGTAAATCTTGTTGAGCGAGTCGTAAATCCATCGCCCCCACGCCGTCGTCGGAAGGGCGGCGATGTCCGTCGTCAAGAACCGCCAAACGTCGTTGACGATCTGCAACCTTGAAGACGCGGCGACCTTGACGTTCGCCGAGAGGACGTTGCCGTCGCCTGCGGGTCCGGGGGATTGGATCGGGAGCCCGCCGTTGCCTGCGGGAGTCGCGTCAGGCAGCGACTTCAGCACTCTCGCCGCCGCTTCACTGACTGCGGGATCGACGGTCGCCGTGCCGCGCATCACGAACTGGAACGCGATCTGACCAGCGACACTGACGCCGTCGACCGTTCCCGTGTTGACGGCGACTGCGATCTCCTCGTCAGCCGCAAACGCAATCGGGTCCGGCAACGTGTTGACGAAGCCGAAGTACAGACCGGGGAATCCAGCCATCTCGTAGATCATCGAGGTGGACGGCGTGAACGTGTTCGACCCGCGAATCCATTTCCATGTCGGCGATACAATCGTCTTGAGTCCGCCATCCGCACCGTAGACGTTGAACATAAACGAGACCATCTCGCCGACGTTGAACGCGCCGCCGTGACTGCCGGTGATGCGAGGAGCGTTTAGTGGCGGCGGGTATGATTGCGCCGCACCGATGTCCGGATAGGAAACCGTCCCCGATTGGCCGGATTTCGTTTGAAGAAACTTCCCGTACCCTGCACCCTTCGCTTGCGCGATTGCAAGCCGAAAATCGCCGTTCGGCGCATCGACGTAAGGGGAGATGTTCGCCGGATAAACGATCTTATTGACGACGCGAAGACCGCTCGGCGTCGAAGGATTGCTGTTCACCGCAATGTCGCCGCCAGCGTTCGCCTGCGACCCGCTTCCAAACGCGCAGTTGATGATAGCGCCGGATTGAGTCGTTAACGACATGTTGATTCCAAGTTGAGCGCTCTTAACGATGTTGCAATTCTCGATGTGAATCAAATCCCATGTGGAGCCGTTGATGAATATCCCTTGAATGTTGTTGTAAATATCGCAGCCCGACAACATCACGCTTCCAGCTTGCAAACAGACGCCAAAACCGTCGTTGCTGGACGCGATGCAATCGATGCACGAGACGCTGATTGCGGGGTAGATGAACCACCCGTGCGTTCCATTAGCGCCGATATTGAATGATGATGTGCAACGAATGAACGTCGCCGCATTGGCGTTGCCGACGGAGAAACCGGCGGAATTGTACGAGGCGAGCTTGTTGTTCCCGTAGGCTTCGCATTCGACAAGCTTGACGATGGAAAGATTGTTCGCAAAAAAACCATCCTTCGTCATCGCACGAAACACGCAACGAATAAAGACGGACCCGCCGTTGGAGTTGCAGGAAACGCGAACACCGACCTGTGCGGTTCCGGTCGCGCCGTTGTTGGCGAACTCCATGTCCTCGAAAGCGCTGTCGTATGCGCCCGTAGCGACGTCAAGCAGCATGTACGCCACGCCCGTCGTTCCGCCGTTGATGACCGCGCGACCTCCGTCGCCGGGAACCGTGTTGTAGCCTTGGAACTTCGCGCCGCGTCTGTTGTGGACCATCGCCGCCGTGACTGCGTACTCGGCGTTGTTCTTGAAGTTGAACCGATACATTTTATCGACGCCGGTCGCGTTGTCGTTATTGGCGAAACCGAACGGGAATCCGACCGCGCCGTTCGGCCCCTTCCATGCACCGCCGACGCGAATCGACATGCCAGCGCCCGCCGTCGTTGGGTTCGTTCCCATACCTCGAAACGTGTTGACCGTAATCGTCGTCGCCGAGACGGCGGTGATGGGAGCGTAGAACGAGGGGGTGGTCGCACCGTCGAGAAAGATGCACGCCAGTTGACCGACCGCAACGCCGGACGACGACGGGTTGCCGCTCGTCGGTGTGTAGACGCCGGTCGTCGAAACCCATCCGCCGTTGACGAACGTGTACGATGGGTTGGCGTTCTCGTCGGAACCGCCGTTCATGTTGTTGCCGGTGACGGGGTTGCAGTAGAGTTCGGTGAACGCCATCGATCAACCCCTCAATAGAAGAGAGGGGCGGCAACACACCGCCCCTCAAACGCCGTCTCCGTGGGCTAGACGACGAGAATCAGCGACCGCGTTGCTTGATCTTGATGATCGTCTTGCCGCGACCGGAGCCCGACGCTTCCGCGAAAGCGCTGCGTCCGCCGCGATCATGAGCTTCCGCTCGCACGAACCGACTGTCTCGTCCGGTTCCTCGGCTTCGCTCGAAGTCGCTGCCGAAGCTGCGACTTCGATGATCGTCGAAGAAGTCGAACGATGAGCGCGAACGACCTCGGCTGAAGTCGTCGCATCCAGATCGACTATGACCGTAAGACGAGAACGAGTCGAACGTCACGAACTGAGGAACGACGACTCGTTCCTGCACGACGACTCTTTGCGTCTCGTACTGAACGATCTGCGGTGGTGGAGCCGCTTGCTGGACGACGACGCGCTCCTGCTGGACCGCTGCGGCCTGCGGAGCCGGAGGCGGCGCAGAATACGTCTGCTGCTGCTGAACGGCGGCGGATTGTTGAACAACCGCCCCAGGACAGCGGATCGTGATCGTGATCGCATCGCCTGGAGGGCAGGACAGCGAAAGAACGATGAACGCGAGCATGGTCGGACTCCTTACTTAGACGCAATCTTCAGCTCTTCAATACTTACTGCGCCGAACTCTCCGATGACTTTCTTTTCTTCGACGGACAATTGCCTTTGCGATTTCGGAGGCATCGTTCCGCGAACGTTGACGACCTGATTGATCAGGATTTTAGACAACGGATGGACGTCGCCGTCTTTGGGCAGCGCCAGCTTGAAACCACCCTTGAACTTTTCTCCACTATGGCAAGACATACAGTTCGCCGTCAGGATCGCTCTCGCCGCCGCCCCTGAAGACGCGATCGACTGAACCGACCCAGGATCGGACGCCGCGACTCCACCGGCGTTCTTCTCCGCTCTGACGTTCTGGAGCTCCCTGACCAGCGCCTCCACGGCGATCTTGTTCGTTTCCGTCAACCGTTCGTTTTGCCGCTGAAGAGAACTCTTGTCTGGGTCTTCGAACGAAAACGCCAAGGCGGAATTGACGGTGTACGGCGTCTGATAGTAAGTCGGGTTGACGTAAGCGGTCGGCGCGATGTACGCCGGTGCTGCATAGGTCGTCGGCCTGATCACGACCGAGCAATGAGATGGGAATCCTCCAAAGACGGAAAGCGACAGAACAGCGACGACCATTGATCATCCCCCCTTAGAGAATTGCCATTGCCCCGTTTCCTTGTTGAACTCGATTGGAGCCCCCGTCCTTGCATCGGTTGACCGGAGGATTGATTGATCGACTGCACCGATCTTATGCGGAGCGGCTTCGCCCGTCTTCAGGGGGAGGGCTTTTGCGCGCCTTCGAACCTCATCCACCGACGCCGACCTGGGCTTCTTCTGGTAACAAATAAGTAGGCTGGCCTCTCGGTAGGCGACCGACTCCCACAAGTCCCTGGAGATCGACGGACCTTTGGCGAAAGCCCGTAATGTGCTGCTCCCGAGCGGAACCGCCTGCCCTTCCAAGAACGCCTTGTAGCCGTCGTCGGGAAGCCCGAGAACGGCCTGGGCGTTCCGCGTATCGCTCTGTCCAATTAACCAGTATGCGATTCCTAAACGAAGCTCGTCGGGGGCTTGACAGGCCTTCTCGAACTCCTGGGCGTCGACATTGAGCTCCGCCGCCGCGTCCGCCTTCGTCACAGGCGCTTCCGCGATCTTCCATCGGACGCAGGCGAACGTGTTCGCCGACTGCAGCGCTGGCATCCCGGTGATTCTTTCCACCGACCTTTGATACGCTTTCGATTCGAAGGCCATCGCTTCAGACTGCGAGCGCGCGTCGAAAAAGTCTTCGACCTGACCTTGAATCTTCCGGTCTTTGAATCGAACTTTGAGCTTGTCTTCTGCAGCGATCCCCGCAACGAAATCGGGCGCGTCCCGCAGGCCCAAAGCGTGACATCCATAACACGAATGCGCGTTCTGGATTTCCAACGTCTTGAAGCTCGGTCGCTCTTTGACGATGTCCTTGAGTTCCTTGGACGCGCGGTAGTCTCGCCGATCGGCAGCGATGGAGATCGGAGCGGCATTCTGCAGTTCCCCTTTGGCGTTGGAGAGAGCGAACCAGAAGAGACCGTTTGGAAGCTGGCCGAAAATCTCGTGCGCGTCCGCCTGCTTGAAGATGAGTTCGTCGATCTTCTCGAACGGGTTCGTCTTGACCGCCGTCGCTCCGTCGTGAGTAATCCAATAGGAACCCAACGTCGACCCAAGCCGCTCGATCCCGCGCGCGTGGAAGGCGACTCCCGAATCGATGACGCGAGCGCCATGACGAGCGCGAAGATTCTCGGCGGTCTTCCGATCCAGGCCGACCCTTTTCTCCAGGGTGGAGGCGGTCTTCCCCATCTGAAGAAGATCGTAATAGGTCGCACCGAAGGTCGCCTCTCGAACGAACCAGTCCGCGCGAACGATCGGGACGGACGGGTCGAGAGAGTAGAAATACGGTTCGTTGGCGAGCAACCGCTTCACCGATTCGAGAGACCATTCCAGTTCTTCGTAATCGATGCGATAGAGAGTCTGGGACTTGCCGATGACGGGGACGAGATAGATCGGCTTGCGGCGGAACGTCGTGGAGTTGAGCGCGAACGTGAACGCGGCTTCGAGGTTCGCGCGGTCGCCAGGGGTGGTTCCCAGGAACGAGACGTAGATGGTGGAAGACGGGAGAGATTTCGCCGCCGCCTTGGCGCAGTCGCATTCGTCCAGTGGGCCAGATGCGATCATGATGAATGCGAGAATCACATTCGTGGGTTAGATCAGTCGACCGTGATCGTCAAGGGAGGCGCATAAAAAACCCCGGCGGATGGATAGGGACTAACGTACCCACCCGCCGGGGACCGTGCGGAGGCCCGACCGTACCTGCAGCCTCACGATCCTGATTAAAGGCTGAGAGCTTTCTCGGTCAAGTTGTAAATTAAACGAACCGACCAACGTTCGTCGCGCTGGCCGGTTCTAAACGAAACCAACCTGGAAGGAGGTCGGCATGTCTCCCGGTGATCTTATCAGATGCCCTCAATGCAGCGAGATGTTCCGTGCAGAAGGACGTCATATTCGCAGACTTAAATCGCATCAAAGAGCGTGCTGCAGCCAGCCATGCGGTGCAAGATTCAGGAACGGAATGACATCTGTCGACAGGCTTAATTCGAGACTCGATAAAAGCGGGGAATGCTGGTTGTGGACAGGATCGAAAATATGGAACGGATACGGAATGATCCGACATGAAGGGAAGAGGCTTCTCGCCCACAGAGCGGCGTGGATTGCCGCCTACGGAGAAATCCCTGATGGGTTGATGGTTCTTCACCGATGCGACGTAAGGTCTTGCTGCAACCCATCTCACCTGTTCCTGGGGACGCATGACGACAACATGAAAGACATGATCAAGAAGGGCCGCGCCGTAATTCTTCGCGGTGAAAAATGCGGATCATCGAAACTAAAAGAAGGCGATGTCAGGAAAATTAGATCAATGGCGGCTGAAGGGAAACCGACTCGCGAAATATCCATTGCATTCAAGGTTAGCAAAAACACCGTAACGCGCATCGTCTCCAGATGGGCATGGAAACATGTCACCTAAAAGCGATGCGCGAAACTTTGATTATTGGATGTTGAAAGATTTCTCCGTGAGGTCGGCTTGTGGCTGCGAGGCCGGGATCGCGCGTTCGAGTTGATCGACGGCGAACAGATGCCACAAGCGGAAGACCGGATCGCCTTGCCATTCCTTCAAGTACGACCTGAGTTGCGTCAACGATTCGCGAACGAACGGAGTATGGGTTACTGCAGCGACCTGCCCGAGCGTACTGATCTGGTACGCCTGGACGGACATACCGAAGCGAGCGTTCGAAACGTCGTCGTTGTCGTACTCGCTGTTGAGAAGGATGAAGTCCTGGACGCACTCGTCGAGCGCAGCGTGAGCGAGCGTCATCTTCTCTTCAGGGGTGGGCGGAGCTCCGTCCGCCTTCGTCGATGGCGCGTCGTCGTCGTCAGCGCTGTCGTCTTCCTGTTCCCCAGGTTCCGTCGTCGGCGTCGGCGACGTCTTTGGCGGCGTCTTTGGGCTGGTCGGAAGTCCGACGTCGTCGTCGTAAGACGGCTTGTCGGTCTTGTTGGTCTTCTTCGGGTCCACGGTCTTCCCCTTCTTCACGGGCTTCGGAGCGGTCTTCTTCTTCGACATTTCGTCGTCCCCTCGACTGCGGTAAATGTAATCAATCGCATTGTAAAGTGCCAGCTTGATGAAATTAAACATCTCTGTTCAGTGAAAGCCTCCTGGTCGTTTCGTCTTTGGCTTTCTTCTTTTCTCTCGCTTCTCGATCCCGAGCAAGCTCTGCGGGGAAGTGCATCGTGTACTCGCCCCTGTATTCGATTCCGATGTAGTTGCGCTTCAGGCGATCGCAGGCGACTCCCGTTCGATGGATGCCGCCGAATGGATCGAGGACCGTGCAAGGAATCGACTTCTTCACTCCACAGTTGCACGAAGGATGCCAACCGATCGTCTCAAAGAAAGTAACGTGTCGTCGCGTGTCCTTGTTGCCAATGACCTTGCTTCCTTCGCGGACGCCGAGATCGTTGACGTACTTGTTATCCTTCCCTGGTCGCGTCGGGATGCGATCAAGCTCAACGACGCGATCGAACTGCTTGCCGCATTCTGGGCAGCAACCCCCCTCGGACGTCGCCAGCCGAATGCAGCGCTCAGGAAGCTCGACAGGGAAGGCGGCGTAGTGCGGAACCTTCGACGACTGGTTGTTGATCGTCCAGACGGAACGAGCTTGACGACGAAGCTCCCTGCCGTCTCCAGGAACTTGGTAATTGGCGACCTCGGTGTACCCGTACCGATCGTAGTAGTAGTCGCGATCCTTCGCGAACAGGAAAACGTATTCGTGGTTGCGCGAAGGCCTGCCGTCCGCCGTCTCCGCCATCTTGTTCGGAATATGCCAGATGATGTCGGCGACGAGCTTCCATCCGGTCAGAGTAACCGTACTGGCGACGAGCCAGGGGACGCCAAGCGACTCCCCGCTGCGGACGCAGTCACCGACGTTCATCCAGACCGTGCCGTCGTCACGAACGACGCGAGAGAGACGCATAAAGACATTGGCGATCGCTTCCGCATACTTGAAATGCGTCTTCTCCATCCCGATCTGTTCTTTGAAACCGTAATCGCGCTGCTGAAAATAAGGCGGCGAGAAGACAGCGGCGTGAACCGACTTTTCTTCCATCACATCCAACGCCTTGTAAACGTCCCCCCTGTAGACTCCCGCCTGATGATCCATCCCCTTGAAATGGGATCGAAACTGCCTGTGCTGAATACTCATTTCGTCCCCTTCGATTCGGCGATGTCGGCAATTGCGTGAACGGAGACGATAGCTTCATCGATCATCTCGAAAATCTTGTCTCTTTGCTGAGGGGTCGCCATGTACCACTCGTTGCCGTACTCGTCCTTGCTCAGCTTCCACTTCCCGACCTCTTCGTGAATCCCCATGACGTCGCTCAGGCATTGCTTGGCGACGATCTTCAACACTCTGTTCATTGGGCTTTCCTTTAATTGTAAAGACAAAAAAACGCCGGGGAGAAGTCCCCGGCGTCGGTAGTCTTGTCAGACCAGTTGTTCTTTCTCGACCCGCCTCCCCTGGCGATCGACGTTGAACTGCGGCTCGGATGTCGAGCCGTCGTCCTCGATGTGATTCTGCGAGTAGATATACCCGTCAGCGGCTACCCAGGAATCCTTCGGAGCATTGACGAGCAAGACCTTCCCCTTGCCTGTCGGACCTCCTTCCGCGCGGAGCTTGGCAATCGCGGACTTGATGCTGTCCCCTTTCGCCCAACAACCGCCGGTCTTCGACCACGACAGCGCGATGATGCAACGGTTCTTCATGTTCACGATCATGAACCCTCCCTGGAAACCAAGTAAACGTCCCACGGCTTGAGACGAAGCCTCTTGCCGTCGATGTCGCTGATCCTGGTCGTCGGCTTCGGACCAGCGAAGAACACGCGACCACCTTTCGCGGACGCCGTTCCGGTGGGGCCGTAGACGATGAGGTAGTATTTCCCTTTCGTCTCTTGAACCCATTCGACATGGAAGACGCCGGACGTCTTTCCGAATCGAACCTTGTCGTGACGCCGAACCATGTCCGGCTGAATCCTCTGAACTTTCTGTTTGGCTTTCTGCACGGTCAAACTCCCTTCGTAACTCCGACCAGTTCCTCTCTCAAGACCTTGATGTTCACCGGGGCGATGATCCCGATTTTCACCCATCCGCCGTCTCTGCTGATCTCCGTCACGACGACCTTGATGTCGTTGCCGACCGAAATCCGCTCGTTCTCTTTTCGCTTCAAGACGAGAGTCCCGTCGCTGAACCTCTTCGTTTTGGTTTCCTGCATGAAGTCGCCGCCGACCGTCGTCCGGCCTTCGATGTAATACTCGGCATCCCTGATCGCGTCGTCCTTCGATGTGAACATCGCGCGGCATCGACCGACGCAGTGAAGCCGCCGCCGATCTTCAGGGGAGGGGATGTTCGGCCCGTAGACGTCCCACCCCCAGAAACCGGGACAGCTGCCGCTGACGGCGACGACCATCCCGTTTCCGATTTTGATGTGGCGGGAACATTCAACTTGTTCGCCTGGGCTTCCTTCAATCCAATTCATCGAGATCGTTCTCCTTGGCGAAATTGCCTTTACGATTTGTGTTCGCCGTTGGTCGAAGTGAACCGCCGATCCTTGATGGTGGAAAGGACGAGTTCGTCGACTCCGGCCGGGGCCATCCCGTCAGGGAATGCGTCCGCCGTCGTCATGCCGTCGATCTGGTTTCCCTTGGCGAGCGCTTCGACGAGATCGGGAACCCGACAACCGAGATGGATGTAGAGAGCGCTGAGGCAGTACGCCATCGCCTTCGTGCGGTCCATCTGCATCGATCGCGGAGGCATCTTCTTCGACCTGTGATCGATCTCCAGGCCGGAGAGCTTGATCGCCTCCGTGAGCGCGGGGCGGGAAATGAACAACCCCTTGTCTCTCGCCCATCGTTCGATCTCCGCGATGTTGGCCTTCTCGCCCTTCGCCTTGATCTCGGAAAGATGGAGAGTAATCTGAACGACGCCGGACGCGGTCGACCGACGCTTGTTGAGCTTTAACGACATTCGAAATCCCTTCGAGTTAAGAAACTGTCTTTACAATTACAGTGGGTAGCCGAACTCCAGACGTTTGGCCGCTTTCAACGCTTCATTAAGCGGAACGACTCTCGTTGTGTTGATCCCTTCTCTAAACACTTCGCTCTTAATCCTCCCTTCCTGAACAGCAATGTAAACCCTCTGGTAATTGACGTTGAGAAATCTTGCAAGATCGGGAATTGTGTAGACCGACCCCTTCTTTCTCTTTTTCTGTCGTGGCTTCGTTTTCACTGCTTTCCTCGCGTAAGTCCTTCAATCATCGTATTTCCGGCGATGATGCCTGCAAGCAATTTCTGTAGTGTTTTATTCCATTCTTCAACTTTCACTTGCCGAAACCTCCCAAGAGCCTAGACAGAGATGCCCCAGGAGGCCTCATGAGTATCGTCAAGCGAGCGCTTGAGAATGCGGCTTTCAGGTCGATGTTCTTTTGGGAGACGCCGCACATGGCGAAAGCGAAAGCCCCTGTGAAGAAACCCCCATCGAGATCGGAGAACGACCTTCCTCCGGAGACGACGAAAGAAACCCCCGCCCCTGCAGACGGCTCGATCTGGCCGGTTCCCCTTGCTCTCATCGGTGGAACCGGCGAGTACATGAGCGGAAAATCCCTCTTCGGTCTTTCCATCGATCCAGGCCCGCGAACGATCTGCTTCGATTTCGAAAAGTCGTGCGAGCCGTACCAAGCGATCGGCATGACCTATGTCGACGTTCCGACCGTCATGGCGGCGCGACATCCGCGCGGCTACCAACCCATCGACATCTTCAAATGGTGGAGGGACGCCGTCCTGGCGATCCCCGCCGGAAAGTACACGGTGATCCATCTCGACACGGCGTCGGAGATCGAAGAAGGTCTCGTCGAATACGTTCGCGCGAATCCGACCGAGTTCGGGTACACCGCGCAACAGTTCGGCGGCAAAAGCGACGGTCTGTTCTGGGCCGCTGTCAAGAGTTACTGGAAGCGACTCCTGACGCAGTTCTCGTCAAAAGTCCAAACGATTTATTTCACCGTCCATCTCAAACAAAAATGGGTCGGCGGAACTCCGACGAGAGAACGAATCCCGAAAGGGAAATCGACCCTCATGGAACTCTCGTCGCTGTTCCTCTTCTTCGAGCGAGTTCCTGTCAAGGGGATCATCGCGCCAGCGCCCTCGGCGATCGTGGTGAAGCATCGTCTCACGAAGATCGCCCCAGGAAGGAACGGAGTCATGGAGATCGTCCCCTTGATGCCTCCACGCATCCCCATTGCAACCCCGGCGGAGGTCAGGCGATACATGCTGAATCCCCCCAACCCGTCGAAGCTGTCGCCGGAAGAACTTCTCCAGGAAGAGAAGATTTCCGACGCCGATCTCGCCGAGATGAAGCTGTTGACGGCTCAGGCCGAAGAGTCGGCGGAGAAGATGAAGCTCGATCGTCTCGATCGTTTTTCTCAATCCGCAATCAACAAGGCGAAGAAGGCGGAAGCCGCCGCCGCCGAAGGCGTCGACAACGAAACCGAAGTCGAAGCCCTCGAAGAACGAAAGGCGGAAATTGTAAAGGCGGAATCCGCGCCGACGCGAAAGGCCGCTCATCCGTCAGTCAACCACGCCGAGCCCGTAGGCTCCGCCGCCCCTGCAGAGGAAGCGATCGACGAACTCGACACGCAGCTCGCCAGGAACGGAAAGATGCTCCGCCTGAAAGAGCTTTACTTGCTCCTGGACATCGGCGACGAGCAATGGGAGGAAATCCTCTCGAAGCGCGGCGTCACCGTCGTGGACGATCTCGACGACGATCAGGTCGTCGAACTGACTCAACGTCTCGAAGCCGTGAGCGCACGGAGAAGGGAGAAATCGCCAGCAACGAACCTCTCACAGTAGCTTGCCCCCGATCCTGAGCGGCTTGATCAAGGAGTACGGGGAAGAAGTCGTCGTCAAGCAAGGATTAAAAGCCTTGGGGTTCCCGGTCTTCATCGTCTCAACGCTGACGGAAGTCTCGGTGATCTCCAAATACCTGAAGCAGATGCACGTTAAAGATTTCTCGAAAGGTTGAAATTGCAATGGCACTTTCCATTCCGTCGTCACACGGCATCAGTCAAGAAGAAGTCGCCGACGCTGGCGGGTTCGTCGCGAAGAAAGGCTCGGGCCACTTCTTCCTCGAAGCGTCCGCCGAGAAGGAGCTCTACATGGCGCTCCATTTCGTGTGCTTGGCGCACGAAGCTGAAGAGAACGTCGGGAAGAAGTACATCGAACGGCTGTACTTCGCCTCCAACAACGAGAATACCGACCCAAAGGAACTCTGGAAACGGATTCTCTATTGGGCCTGGAAACTGGACATCGTCTCGGAAGCGGAGATCGCTTCCGGCGAAGCGCTCGAACTCGATTTTCAACAAGCCGTCGATGCCTGCGCCCACTGTGTTCTCTTCCTGCACGACGAGAACTTCACCGACAAGGGCGGTAACAAAAGGCAGTCGGTGAAAGCCGACTACAAGGGGATTTTCAGGATCGACGACCCGATCGTCGTCGACAAGCGAGTTCCCCTTCACGAAGAATCGTTGATCGCCGCCGGAATCGAGGTTCCGACCGCTGCACCGGCAGGGAAAGCGGCCTCCAACGGAGCAAAGGCCGCTCCAGCCGCGAAAACGGCCCCTCCAGCCGCTCGGAAGCCCGTTCCGGCTCGAAAGCCGCAACCCGCCGCCGACGACCTCGGCGACGTATAGGCGGCGTTCTGGATCAACCCTGAAACCCACGCGCCGCCGTTTCTTACGGCGGCGCTTTTTTTGGCCCTCAAATTGGAGACGTACTTTGAGCCTTACTGAACTGACCGGCGACTTCGCGGGAACCAATTATTCGAAACCATCCGACAACGGCGTATGGCTTGTTGGTCGGCTCGCTTCCGGAGACGTCGTCACCGGCGAATCCGCTGAAAGACTTGTGCCAGGAGCCGCATATCGCTTCGTTGGCAAATGGGAAAGCAGTAGATACGGGAAGCAATTCAAGTTCGAGCATGTCGCGGAAGCGGAGCCAATTTCCCGGCAGGCAATCGTCTCGTTTCTAACGCGATACTGCGGCAAGGTCGGCATGACGCTGAACCGTGCGCATCGATGCTTCGAGGAACACGGTTCCGATTGCATCCGGATGTTGCGCGAACATCCTGAAGGCGTCAGAGCGATCTCGTCAGTCGATGAAGAAAACCGCGTGAAGATCACATCGATCCTGGCGACCGAGAAGAGGTTCATGCAGGTGAAGATCGAGCTTGCGTTACTCCTTGAAGGGAAAGGCTTCTCGAAGAACACGATCGACGAGTGCGTGAAGAAGTGGGGCATCCGCGCCTCCGGAATCGTGAAGGGCGACCCCTTCAAGATGATGACCGGCAAGATCAAGGGCGCTGGCTTCAAGCGATGCGACAACCTCTATCTGTCACTCGGTCATCCGGCGGACGGCATGAAGCGGCAAGTCCTTTGCGCCTGGGACTTCATTAACAGATCGAACGGCGATACCTGGGTTCAGCAAGCCGAAGTCTCTCAGGCAGTCAGAAGCGCCGTCGCCAGCGCTGACGTCAACCCGAAACAGGCGATCAAGATCGGCGTTCGCGCGAGAATGCTCGCCGCCAAAGACGTCGATGGCATCCGCTGGTTGTCTACAGGGAGGCGGGCGGACGCCGAGCGATCCCTGGCGGAAACTGCAAAGACACTTTGGTCGAGACCTGGAAACTGGCCGACGAAGATGAACCCAGGAGGAATGTCCGACCATCAGAAGGCGGCGATGGAGAAATGTCTTGACAGTGGTTTCGGATTGCTGATCGGCGGTCCAGGCGTCGGTAAGACATTCTGCGTCGCGCATCTCATTAAGGCTTGCCAGTCTTCAGGGGCGGGGGCGATTGCGATCGCCGCCCCGACCGGCAAAGCTGCGGTTCGAGCGTCGGAGATGATGCAGCAAAACGGCGTGAAGGCGTTCGCGTCGTCGATCCACTCTCTGCTTCGCGGGAAGATGACCGACGACGGCTGGACCTTCTTCTACGACCGCTCGAACCCGCTTCCGTATCGGATCGTGATCATCGACGAGTTTTCGATGGTCGACGTCGAGCTCGCGGCGGCGCTGTTTGAAGCGATCGACCCGCAACGGACGAGCATTCTCTGCGTCGGCGACCAGCATCAGCTTTCGCCGGTCGGACACGGAGCGCCGCTTCGCGATCTCCTGAGCTTCAACCGATGCGTCGGCGAGCTCGAAGAGATTCGCCGGAACTCGGGGTTGATCGTCCACGCCTGCCGCGCGATCAGGGATGGGAATCCGATCCCCTCGGCGGAAAAGCTCGACGACGTCAACAACCTGATGTTCGTTCACTCCTGGAACTCGTCGGGAACGATCAAAGCGATCAAAGACCTGTTCCAGTCGTTGAAAGCCGCTGGCAAGCGCGACATCTTCGACGATGTTCAAGTCTTGGTCCCGTTGAACACCCAAGGCCCGCTTGCGAGGGAGACGATCGCGAAGATTCTCCAGAACGAACTGAACCCTATCAGGAAGGAGGACGAGGACGCGGTCGGCGTATTCCGGAAGGGCGACAAGATCATCTGCCTTTCGAACGACGAGTACCCGAACAAGTCGAAGGAAACCGACTACGTCGCTAATGGAGAAATGGGCAGGGTCGCTTCCGCCGAGAAGGGGGAGATCATCGCCGAGTTCCCATTGTTCAGCGCGCCGACCAGGGAGATCGTCTTCAGGGAGAAGGGGCCGCTCGGCAAGTCCTTCGCGCTCGGGTACGCGATCACCGCGCACAAGTCCCAGGGAAGCCAGTGGCCGGTCATCGTCGTGATCGCCGACCCTGCGGCCGGAAGGGTCGCCAGTCGCGCCTGGCACTACACCTCAGTGTCTCGTGCTTCAGAGAGATGCCTGATCATCGGCGACAAGAACGTCGTCGAAGCTCAGGCCAGGAAGGTCGACGTCGAACGTCGCAAGACGTTCCTGGTCGAATTGATCAATGAATCGAAGGGAACAAAGTAATGCCGATCTTTGACGGCGGAAGAATCTTCAAGGCGAAGATCGACATGGAAGACTTAATCGTCTGGACAAATGTCGTCATTGTCGACACGCGCGAGCAGTCGCCGTTTCATTTCAAAGAAATGACCGCCGTCAAAGAGACGTCGAAAGGTCGAATCACAAGACCGTTCGTCGTGCCGACTAAACGAGGGACGCTCAAGAGCGGCGACTACAGCGTCGAAGGTTACGAAACGAAGGTCTCGGTGGAGCGGAAGTCCCATCAAGACCTCGTTGGAACTCTCGGCGACGGTCGCGTCCGTTTCGAGAACGAACTCGCACGGTTGAACGAGATGGAGTTCGCCGCCGTCGTCTGCGAAGCACCGTGGACGGCGGTGATGCGAGGACTTCCCGACAGGAAGCTGTCCCCGCAATCGATCTACGGAAGCGTGGTCTCGTTCCAGCAACGATTCACGCGCGTTCATTGGTGGATGTGCATTTCACGCAGAGACGCCGAGACGACGACGTTTCGGATTCTCAAGAGATTCGTCGAAGGCGGTTTAAGGAAGTAGTTTCTGTCTTTACAGTTTCAGGAGATGGTTATGGCGACTGACAAGCTGGCCCCGGTTCGAAACCAGATTCTCGAAAAGATGGACATCCTGTCCGAGTACGAAAAGCTCGGGTTCAGGCCTCATTCAAAAACCCCCAACGAGAAGGGATGGATCAACGGCTCAGCGATGGGTCGCGAAGACAAGAATCCATCTGCAGGGATCAATGTCGGAAGCGGGAAAGACAGAGGCAAGTACAAGGACTTCGCCGCGAAGGGGGAGACCAATTTCTTTTTCGTTGCACTGAAAGTCCTGGGTGGGACGATGGGCGGCATCGTCGCCAGATACGCCTCGCAGTTCAACGTTGAAATCCCGAAGCAGAAAGAAGACGAGTTCGACGTCGTCAAATGGAATCCTCATACCGCAAGGTTCTTCACCAAGCAATATCCGAAGGTGACGAACGAATCACTGATCCGTTTTGGATGCACGAAAGCGAGATGGAGAAAGCATCTCATCAAAGGGAACAGTCAGGAAGTCTTTCTGTTCCCGATCAACAACACGAAGGGCGTCGTTGGCAGCGTTCTCATGCCAGCGCTAAGCGAACATCTCATCATCTTCAAAGGTGAAGGGAAGATCGAGAAGCGAAAGAAAAGCATCCTGAAAGGTTCCGGTCGCGGCTGGCTTAACAAGGATGCAATGGAACGCCTCCTGTCCCCCGAAAGGACCGTCCAGTTCGTCTGGAAAGTCGAGGGGGTTACAGACGCCCTGACGCTCGACTCGATCATCCCCGACGAACTACGGGACTCTCATGTCGTCGTCACTAATTCAGGTGGAGCCCATGAACAACCCGACAAAGCGTTGTGTGCGATGCTCAAGGGGACGACTGTCTTCGTCGTCCACGACGCCGACCACCCTGGTCAGGAAGGCGCGAAGAAGTGGATTGAATGTCTTCAGGGGGCGGGAGTTGCTTGCCGCAACATCGATCTCGGATTCGAAATCAACAGCGACCACGGGAAAGATTTAAGGGACTTCATCGAAGGCGGGAAGACATTCGAAGACGTCTGGAAGTTGTCGGAGGAAAGTGAAGAGTTTGCGCCCAAGGATGATGGATTCAAAAGCATTATCTGTTTCGGTCGCCAAATGCGGGACATCACAAAGGACGCATGTGAATCGCTCAGGAAGATGAACGACCCGCCGTCCGTTTTCCTTCGCAACGGGAAGCCGCTGCAGTCGATCCAACTTCCAGACAGGACGATCCTTGAAACGATGGACTCAAGTCAGATCGCCGAACAGCTTTCCAGGTCGGCGAACTTCGTGAAGGAAACCAGCGAAGGGCTTGAAGACTGCGACATGCCGAAATGGCTTCCATTCCATGTTCTCGCTTCTCCGTACAAGGGTCTTCCAGAGATCGTCGGCATCGCGACAGCGCCGATGTTCTCGAAGGACGGGGTCATCCAGTTGAAGAAGGGATACTGTAAAGACACTTTGTTTTACAACGACTTTGATGCAAGCAATCTCGCCGTCAGCGAGAACCCATCAGAAAGCGACATCCTTGAAGCCAGGGACTTCATCAAAAACGAAGTTCTCGGAGACTTTAAGTTCGTTGACGACGCTTCATTGGCGGCGGCGTTCGAGTTCATGATCCGACCATTCGTCAGCTTGATGTTCAGGAACTCCCCGATGACCGTCATTCACGCCCCTCAAGAGAGGACCGGGAAAACACTCCTGGCGTCCGTGATCTCGTTCCCGTTCCTTGGTCGCGCTCCAGGCATGTCGTCAGTACCCCACGACGACGACGAACTGAGAAAGAAGATCACCGGCCTTCTCATGACTGGAGAGCAAGTGTTCGTTCTCGACAACTTGCCTGAGAAATCGGAGATCGATTATGGAAGCCTCTCAAGGTTGCTGACGAGCGAAGTCTGGACGGATCGATTGCTCGGAAGAAACAAGTCCGTCAGCCTTCCATCGAAGTCTTGCTGGATCGCGACAGGGAACAACCCTAAGTTCGCGTCCGATCTCTCCAAGAGGTGCATCTCATGCAAGCTGGATTCCGGCCTGGAAGAACCATCCAAGAGGTCTGATTTCAAGCACAGAGAGATCATGTCTTGGATGCAAGAAAACAGATGGGAGATCATGGAAAGTGTCTTTACAATTGTTTTTGGATGGATCGCCGCCGGGAAACCGAGATCGAATCTTGTTCTCGGAGGCTTCACGGCATGGGCTGAAGTGATGGGCGGGATACTTGGTGTTGCAGGAATCCACGGACTCCTCGATAACAGCGACGACTTCTACGAGGAAACGAACGAGCAAAACGGAGAAGACGCAGCGTTCCTTAACGCATGGTACTCGCGATCTCAGTTCATGGAGACGTCGATCGCCGATCTCGTCCATCTAGTGAACGAGCAAAACATCATGATCGACATCATCCAAAGCGGGAATGAAAGGTCTCAGCAAATAAGGCTCGGGAAGCATGTCGCCAGGATCGTCGGGAAACCACGCGGGGGGTTCAAGGTCGCGGTCGTCAAGCAGACCAGGACGGCCGCAAAGCGATATCGGCTCGTCGAGGTGACGTCTTCAGGGGGAAGGGCGGCGCGTTCCGACGACGAGACGGTTGAAGGCTGAAGTGCGGCGTTTTGACGCAGAATTATGCCAAAGTTCGCAAAAGTGCGGCAGTTTGTCGCACTTTAGGCCATTTGACGCTCTATGTGGGGAAAACATATGCGAAGACATAGAGAATCCATAAACAGTTCACGCGAATACAGTTACGTCAAAATGTCTCTATCTTTTGATGTTCTCTATCGTTTTGGTCCCCACGCTATAAGGGAATCGCAGAGGGGAATGACCTCTTCCCCTCGCACGCGCATGTAGTATGTTTGTCTTTTAATAGATAACATAGAGAAGATAGAGACGGTGGACTGCAAGAGCTTTACGGCAAACGAGTTACGACGTCTCTATGTTTTCTCTATGTGGTTTTCAGAATCGACGTAAACAGTTTAACGGGAAGGAGTTATGAGATTCTCTAGACAGATGTTCAGTGCCAATTTCTAGTAAAAACACAGGAAACGGAGAAAGAGATGAGTTGCGGAGAGACCGTTGGCAAGAAACCCAGAGTTCTGGAGCGACGTTCGTTTTGGATAACGCACGAACAAGGCGATGCGTTCCTGGCGAAATGGAAAGAAAGATTCGGCGACTATCCGGTATCAATCAATCACCTGATCAGCGTTGCTGAATCTGTAAATGCAATTAATCACTTGCGAGAGTTCAGTCTCGAAGACAAGAAGACGCTCGTCAGCGCGCTTGTTTCTGATC
>Ga0190274_10000821_pt1 | contig 18057 bp, 13 predicted proteins | sample Popmic531T_FD_133002 | JGI IMG/M metagenome (GOLD analysis project Ga0190274, IMG submission 133002) | Populus adjacent soil microbial communities from riparian zone of Yellowstone River, Montana, USA - 531 T | ecosystem: Environmental > Terrestrial > Soil > Riparian zone | place: USA: Montana... | reverse complement strand
GTCCTTGGCCAGGTGAACAAGCCGGATGTCTTCGCTATCCGACAGCGAATGACGGCCCTCAATGCAATCGCTCTCGCGGGCGGATTCACCGAGTTCGCCAAGCGAGACCGCGTCCTCGTTATTCGGGAGGGCCCCTCCGGGCAGGAGACGATCAAGCTCAATCTCAAGAAACTGAGCAAGGAAGGCGCGCCGTTCTATCTTCAGGCCACAGACACCGTGTTCGTCGAATAGCAAACCGACAGAGTTTAGATTTCTGCTAAGGGTTCGTAGGTTCAAACAGATGGAGAAGATAGAGCTGTGACTCAGAAGATGGAAGTGTGTTCATGAAACGCTGGATTGTCACCGGAACTGTAGTGTTAGCGATGTTGGGGACTACCTCAGCGTTCGCGCAGAACGGGTTCCGTCTCACATCGCCTGTGGATGTCACAATAGGCAGAGAACACGGAATCCTCGCTGCCGGTAGAAAACTCACAGATTCCATCCTTGTCCTGCGCCCCTCACAGTTGACCTTTACAAACAAGTCTCCGCGCGCCGATTTTACGGCGGGATACCAGCCGGAACTCGAACTGTTCGACAACAATCGCGATCTGAATGCGCTCAACCACGCGGGAACCGCCAGCTTCAAATTCCGGATCACGGAACGGCTGACCTTCAATGCTACCGACGAAGCGCTGGTAACAGAAGATCCCACAAGATCCATCGCCGGAAGCCTGATGCTGCTTCCCCGCAGCGGATTCAAGCAGAACATGGCGCACGCCGCTTTGAATTTCGCTTTGACCTCCAGAAACACCGTGAGCGTCAGCTTCGACAATGTCGCAGTCAGCGCACCGTTCAACGCAGCCGCCACGTCGGCCAACGGTAACGTTCGCAACGCAGGCACCGTGTCTTTCGCCCGCACCTTCGTCCGGAAACAGATTTTGACCGGCACATATTCCGTTCTGAACGGTGAGGCGCAGTTTTTTGGAACGGCTTACGAGGCTGCGCTGGCGCCCGACCTTACACTGCATCTTTCCGGAGGCTTGCTCAAGGATGCAGGAAAGAACTACCTCATATCCGCGCAGATCGACAAGCGCGTAGGAGGCCTCTGGGTAAATGGTGGCTATCATCGGTTCCTCTCGATCTTCGGCACTTCCGTTCCGGGCGGAATACCCATTGGAAACGATCTGCTGCTGCCTGATTCAGTCAGCCGAACCAACTCGTACCAGGTTTTCACGGCGGGATTTTCCGGAAAACTGAGCACCCGCATGCTCCTTGAAGTGCGCGCCGCGGTCACCAGGAGTAATTCGGGAACTGCCGATCGCGACATCAACAACAGCGTGGGTCGCTTCAAGTTGAATTACGGACTGACGGATCGGCTGAAGGTTTATAGCGACCTTCAGTTCTATAGCCAGACGTTCAACGTCTTCGTGGGCTCGCCGATCGACCGGCACCGCTACGTCGCAGGGCTACAGATCGATATTTCACCAAACCCGAATCAAATACCCGAGTATCCCGAGCAAACGAAACCGACTCAACGGTAACCAGAAGTGCCTATAAAAGAAGCCGACAACGTTTCAATGCGCAAGCTGCTGGCTGTGATCAAGCGCCGCAAGCTTGCAATCGCCCTGCCGACGCTGCTGCTGACGCTCGCGTTTGGTGCCTATGCCTACTATCTGCCCGCACGTTACGAGGCGAAGGCACTCCTGACGCTCGCTCCACAGGCCAATAGTCAAAACGTCCAAATGCCGACGGTTGAGGAACAACTGGTGGCGGTTCGCGAAATCGTGCTTGGCCGTCCCGTCGTCGAGAAAGTCATGGCGGAGTTCAATCTTTTTCCCCCGACCGGGGACGCCGTGGAACACGTCCGATCGCGGATACCCATAGACGTAGTGAGCGCCAAGGCTTTTCACGTCGGGTTCCAGGCGGAAGATCCCGAACTGGCGGCAAATGTCGCAAACCGTCTGGCTGGACTCTTCGTCAGCCAGACCTCAAATGCAGAGACGCGAAACGTCACGCAAACAACCGATCTACTCCAGGGGGGACTTGAATCGCTCCGCGCACGGCTCGCGGGCCAAAACGAACGGATTCAAAACTACAAGGAAAAGGTCGGCGGTGCATTGCCCGAACGCCTCGATAGAAATTTGAAGGCCATCGAGATTCTCGATGACAGGCTTCAGGCTGCGAACGCCAGGATCGCAACAGAGCAGGCAACCCGGGCGGCCTCAGTTAAGGAAATGGCCGAGTTGGAAAAGCGCGGGGCGCTCGAAACTGCGGTGTCGAAGGATCTGTCCCCGGTTCAACGCGAGTTGGAGCAGCGAAAGCTGGATCTTGCCGCGGCGCGGGCCAAGTACACACCGCAGCACACAGAGGTAAAGCGCCTCCTGAAACAGGTTGAAGACCTTGAGAAAGCCCAGCCTCAGGGACGCCCATCACCAGCGGAGCCCTCCGCAGTTACGCTCCGATACCTTCAATTGGGCGCCGAGCTTGAGGGCATCGACCAGCGCCTCCAGAGCGAACGTCAGGAATTAGCCTCGCTGACAGCCGACCTCCGCACCAAGGAGGTTCGAGTCGAAACCGTTCCTCAACATGAAAACGAAATGAACCTGTTGATGCGCGATTACGCAACGACTCAGTTGAGTTATCAGGAGCTACTGGCAAAACAGAATGTCGCGGGTATCATTCCCGGGCCGGCCACGAACGGAAGCGTCCTGCTATTCACGGTTTCAGAACCCGCTCGCCCGCCGCTGATCCCGTACTCGCCGCAGCGCCTGCGAATCATCCTGATGGGACTGTTCGCTGGATTGGGACTTGGCGGTCTCATCGCATTTGCTGCGGAGCAGATGACGACGTCCTTCCTGAACGCCGAGGAGTTCGCTGCTTTCTCCAGCATGCCCGTTCTGGCAGAGGTTCCATCGATCTCCAAAGCAGATGGCGGCCGCACAAATGCCAGCCGCATTGTGACGATCAAACAGCCCTCGTCTGTATCTGCAGAACTCTACTTCACGCTCGCTGAAAAAGTCCGGAAACGCTGCCAGGGAAAATCGCCCGTCATCCTCGCCATTACCAGCGCGACCGGCGGTGAAGGAAAGTCACTGACGTCGTTCAATGTCAGCGTCGCTCTTGCGAAAAGCTATTGCGGCAAGGTCTTGCTGGTCGACGCGGATTTGCGGCGGCCCATGCTGCACGATTACATGGAATTGGACCGCACCGGAAGAAAAGGGTTCGGCGACCTCTTGCAGAACCCGGAAGACGACATTCACAAGTACATCATCGATTACCACGGTCTGTCGGTTATGCCGACTTTCGGGCGCATCGACAATCCCCTCGGGATGCTCAGCTCGACAAGCGCGAAAGCCCTGCTGGAGCGCATGACCCGCGAGTTTGCATTCGTCGTCCTGGATTCTCCGCCGATCGTGCCCATCGCAGACGGTCACGTTCTCACCAACCTGGCCGACTATGTGCTTCTCATCGCGCGGGCTCGTCGTACGCCGCGTGAGCTTTTTAAACTGGCAGTCGACAGCCTTGACTGTTCAACGGTCATCGGCGTCGCACTGAACGATGTAGACCTCAAGCATTCGCGGTATTCCGAGGCTTACCAGTACTACAAGTCCAATTACCAGGCCAGGTAGTAGCGATACCATGATTAGAGCAACACCCTACAAGATCATCCGACCGAAGAGCCTGAAGCTCGCCGCGGAGGCGACCTTCCCCGGCCTGCTTGTCCTGGCAGGCTGGAGGTTTGGCCTGTTTCCCGACATCGCGCCCGTATACGGCCCGATTGCGTCCGCCGCCTTCATGTGGATACTCGCGATCCTCTGCCTTTTTTCGATGATATTGATTTTGATGCGACGGCAAAAGCGCGACGAAGGCCTGATGATTCTGGGAATGGATCCTTTGGCACTGGATCTTTGCCGCAGAGCTGCCGCGGATGGCATGGTGGGCTACGGTGAGGAGACGATCGACTGCCACGAAATCAATGCCCTTTCGATCGAGAGGGGCTCCACCAGAATCGTCGTCGCGGAATCCGACCCCCTGGATCGTCAACAACTGGCGACCGCATTGATCGATTGCAAGCTTCGCGGCGTGTCTGTCGAAGAGGCCAGCTCCTTTCACGAAAGACTCACGCGAAAGCTCTGGGTAAAAAAGCTAAGTCCGGATTGGTGGATCTATTCCGACGGATTCCAACCCTCGCGCGTTTACCTCTGGCACAAGCGAGCCCTGGATATTCTCTGCGCCAGCGCGATGATCCTGATCACGGCGCCCGTCCTTCTCTTGATCGCAATCGCGATCAAGCTGGATTCTCCGGGTCCCTCGATCTTCAGTCAGGAACGCGTGGGTTTTCACGGCGTCAAGTTCACGCTCTATAAATTTCGGTCGATGAAAACAGACGCGGAAGCCAAGAGCGGCCCTCAATGGTCGTCGGAAGGTGACGACCGTGCGACTCGCTTTGGAAAGGTATTGCGGAAATATCGTCTCGATGAAATTCCCCAGGCATTCAACGTCCTGCGCGGCGACATGAGTCTTGCCGGCCCCCGGCCGGAGCGGCCGTACTTTGTGGACATGCTGAATCAGCGCGTTCCCAACTACAGCCTCAGGCATTACGCCAAACCCGGAATCACCGGCTGGGCACAAGTTCTGTATCCGTATGGTGCGACCGTTGAAGACGCGATTGAAAAGCTTCAATACGACCTCTATTACATCAAGCACATGTCCTTCCGTCAGGACGTGCTGATTCTGCTGAAAACAATCAGCGTGGTCCTATTTGGAAGGGGGATATGAACGGTAGAACCGCACTCCCGTACTTCCTTTTCTATATTTCGGCGGCCTTCGTTCTTTACGTATACGTGGGATATCCGATCCTCTTGTCGCTTTGGAGCCGGATCGCTTCCCGCAAAGCCCACAAGTCGAGTTACGAACTTCCCGTGAGCATCATCATTGCGGCATATAACGAAGCCGCTGCCATCGAAAGAAAGATTCTCAATTTACTGGAACTGGATTATCCCGCGAGCAAGATGCAGGTCATTCTTTCCCTCGACGGACCGACCGACGGCACCGAATCGATTGCGCGGCAATACGAATTCGATACAGCCAGGATGCAGGTTCTGGTCCTGCGCCATCACGGCGGCAAGGCAGATGCCCTAAATCAGGCTGTGGAGCAGACGTCAGGCAGCATCCTCGTCTTCGGGGATGCCAGACAGTTGCTGGACCGCGCGGCAGTCCGAGAGCTTGTCGCGAATTTTCAAGATCCCACGGTAGGCGGGGTAACCGGGGAACTCATGCTGGTTGACGGTTCCGGAAAGGAAAGCGGTGACGCTGTCGGCCTCTACTGGCGGTATGAGAAAGCGCTTCGCTCGATGGAAAGCGATATCCATTCAACCCTCGGCGCTACCGGCGCTCTGTACGCCATCCGGCGAGAGTTGTACAAGCCGATTCCGGTTCACACAATCCTCGACGACGTTGCGATCCCGATGAACGTGGTTCTCGGAGGCAAGCGGATCGTTTTTGAGCGGGCGGCTCGGGCCTACGACTGCGTCGACAACTCAACAGGGGCGGAGTTCACGCGAAAGGTCCGAACGCTTACGGGCAACTTTCAACTCCTCAGGCAAATGCCGGAACTCCTCAACCCACGGCGCAACCCTGTGTTCAGCCAATTCGTCTCGCACAAAGTCGGCCGTCTGCTTGTGCCCTACTTTCTGATGTTGCTGTTTCTATCGAATCCTTTTCTCCAGGGCACGGCCTATCAGGGACTCTTCGTTTTGCAGTGTGGTTGGTATCTCCTGGCATTCGCAGGGGCAATACTCACAATACGGCGCGCTTCCTCTCCTGGCGGCAGGATGAAAGGCCTCGCTCTCTTTCCCTACACATTCACCCTGTTGAACTGGGCCGCAGTCGTTGGACTGTACCATTTCCTACGCAGTAAACCCGACGCGTGGAGCGGCCGTGCTGCAGCGGAATTATCTGACATCGCCTAGCCAAATGTTGTTGCTGCAAGTCATCCATACGGAAAAGGATCTGGACGAAATCCGCGAGGAGTGGACAGAACTCCTCGCGAACAGTTCGTCGGACTGCTTTTTCCTTACGTGGGAATGGCTCAGAACGTGGTGGAAACATCTGGCCGGCTCCAGAAAGCTTCACCTTCTGGTCCTCCGACGCGATGAGGAGGTTATCGCGATCGCGCCATTCGCCTCATCCTCGACAATACTGGCTCGAGTCGCGCGTATCCGGGTGCTCGAATTCCTGGGCACAGGAAGCGTCGGCTCCGACTATCTCGACATCATTGCGCGCCGAGGCAACGAAGACGAAGCGATAGCGGCTCTTGCAGATTACTTCCGCAAGGAAAACTTCCTGCTCGACCTGAAGCAACTCCTTGAGAAGCGGTCCCTCGCGGGAAAACTCGCCACCTTGCTTCAACAGCAGCGATGGACCGGCTCCGAGATGCGCACGAATATATGCCCCTTCATCGATCTCGCAGGACACACATGGAAATCTTTTCAGGCCGGCCTTGGTGGAAAGCACCGATACAACTTTCACCGAAGACTGAAGAACCTCCATCGCGATTTCGATGCCAGGTTCGATTGCGTTGTTGCTGAAGATCAACGGAGCGCGGCACTAGCCGCGCTCGTCACACTGCACAACAAACGGATGCAGGCCAGAGGTGGATCGGACGGCCTGCATACTTCTGAATTGGTCGGCTTTCATGAAGAGTTGACCCGGCTGGCTCTGGTTCAGGGTTGGCTGCGCCTGTTCGTCCTTACGGTCAACGGCGAGAAAGCCGCCGCGCTTTATGGCTTCGCGTACGCGAAGAAATTCTACTTTTACCAATCCGGCTTTGACCCTCGCTACTCCCCACACAGTGTCGGCCTCGTCACCATGGGTCTGGCCATTCAAGCCGCGATTGAAGGTGGCTCCGAAGAATTCGACCTGCTGCACGGAGACGAGAACTACAAATCTCTCTGGGCCAGGCAGCATCGAGATCTTGTGCGCATGGAACTCTTTCCACCGACGATGCGCGCCTCGGTGTACTCGAAAGCGACCCGATTGAATCGTCTCGCGCGAAGATCGGTCCGGCGTTGTCTCACGATGCTCAAGCCACGTGAGCGAAGCGAACCCACGTTGGTGCAGCTACCGCCCAAAGCCTGGGGTGAGGCGAAATAGGTATGTCGCGCATCAAAGCTAGTCTGAAGACTGCAGCCTCCCGTGGATTTCGCTTCACGGGGGTAGACAGGTTGATCGGAACTCTGACAGGTACGGCGAAGATACCCACCGTTATCAGCTATCACCGTGTCGTCGAAAACCTTGAGAACAGTTCCCGTAGCTCAATCTTGTCGATGCTGATCTCTACTCGGATGTTTGAGCAACACCTGGATTGGATCGGACATCACTATGAGTTTCTATCGCTGGACGATATCGGGAGTCGGCTGGAGTCCGGCAAAGATTTTCCCAAACCCACGGCAGCGATCGCGTTCGACGACGGGTATGCCGATGTGTACCACAACGCTTTTCCCCTGCTTGTGAAGAAAGGAATTCCCGCTTCGGTGTTTGTGGTGACCGGACTAGTGGGGACGAAACAGATGCAGCTCCACGACAAGCTTTACCTGGCCTTGCAGTCAGCCTTTGTGAATGCTCGGCAAACGTCCCGCCAAATTGTCGAGCATCTTCGAAACGCAGACATCACAACTTCGAGAATGGAAGCAATCGGCCGGATGGATGCGGAAGCCTTCCCTGTCATGGCCGCATTGCTCGACGACATGCCGCAGGCCCAAGCCAATCGCATGGTTCAAGTACTGGAAGCGCGCTTCGGGCTCGGAGAGGGCCATCACGAGGGACTGTCGTCGCTGAGTTGGGAGATGCTCAGGGAGATGCGGTCTGCGGGAATGACCATCGGCTCCCATACCAGAACCCACGCTCTGCTCACCAATGAGTCCTCAGAGAACGTGATTGAGGAAACGACACGCTCCCGACAGGATCTCGAGGACCGGCTGGGTGTAAAGGCGCAACAATTTGCTTATCCCGACGGCCGGTACAACGCCGATGCTACCGCCGCTGTAGCTGCCGCGGGATACCGCTTCGCGTACGGGACGTGCAGGCACCGCGACCCGGACCACCCGCTGATGACAATCCCACGCAAGGTGCTGTGGGAGAACGCGGCTGTCGATTCAGAGGGACGCTTTTCCGCCGCGATGATGGCTTGCCAAATGAACTGGGTTTTCGACCTGGGATCTACCTGCGCACACGACCACAAGCGGCGGACTCCTCGAGTAATGGCACATACATGAGCGGAGCGAATGCAAGCCCGGTAGGGCGCAGCCATCAAGACATGAGCGGAGCGAATGCAAGCCCGATAGGGCGCAGCCATCAAGGCATGAGCGGAGCGAATGCAAGCCCGGCAGGGCGCAGCCATCAACAAATGAGCAACTTCACCGAAGAGGCAATCCTCCTGCCGGTGCCCAGCGAACCGGCCCGCCCGGACACAGGCGCCAAACCGGGAAAGCTCTGCTTCGGCCTCCTGCTGTTGTTTGTGATGTTTCTGTACGCGATTCCCGCGCAGTTATTTCCCGCACTCGCCGCGTTCCATCCCGCGCAAATCATTGCTGTGTCGGCATTGGTGCTGCTTGTCATCGAAAAGATGACGTTGCACCAGAGTTTCGTGCTGATCTGGCCTGAGGGCTACCTGCTGCTGGCGTTTGTGAGTGCGGCTGTGCTCTCGACCTTCTCCGCCTTCTGGCCCTTGCGCGCGTACGAAGCGGGTGTGGATTTACTCAGAATCCTCCTTGCCTATCTCCTGATCGTGAATACCGTCGTCACTGAAAAGCGTCTTCGTGCAGTCCTGATGGCAATGATCGTGGGCGGACTCTTTCCCGCGGTCGGAACTCTCAATGGCTATCTTCACGGCGACCTTGTCGAAGGAAGAGCGCATTGGATCGGCATTTTCGGAAATTCCAATGAACTTGCCTACATCCTCGTCATGCTCGTGCCTCTGGCCGCTGTGCTGTCCGGTCAGGCACGATTCTCTCTGCGAGTTTTGTTCTGGGCAGCGATCGCCCTGTACGTAGCGGCAGTTTACCTGACACTCTCTCGTGGGGCGCTCATAGGTTTGGTCGGAGTCATGATCCTGCTCGCCATCCGGCAGCGAGGTTTAATCCTGAAACTCGCGATGGGTGTGCTCCTCCTCGGAGGTCTGGCGTTCACCGCTGCCAACTGGACGCGCAGCGATGGCGCGAGCAATCAGGGCTATACGTTCCAGCAGCGGATCGCGACGATCAAAGCCGGATGGGCGATGTTCTCCGCTCATCCGCTCCTCGGAGTCGGTATTGATTGCGCCATCGTCGCATTTCCGCTCTACGCACCAGACGCCTTCAAAGCCAAGGGTGCGCTCGTAATCCACAACACGATCGTTCAGGCGCTAAGCGAGACGGGAGTCCTTGGATTCGTTCCCTTCGCACTCTTGATCGCTTGCGGCTTGTATCACGCGAGACAGGTGGGGCGTTCAGACGGTCTGAGTCCATCCGGCCGCAGGATGGCTGTCGGTCTTGAAGTCTCCCTGTGGGGCGCGATGATTTGCGGCCTCTCGGGCGGATTCCTGCTGAGTTGGTTTCCATACCTCGTTGTCGGGCTGATTGCCTCTACCCGGCAAATCGCCGGAGCGGTGTCTAATGAGTAAGGAAAACTCCACGTTTAAGTCCTCCCTATTGCTGACAGCGGGTCGGTCGGTGGGATTTCTGGCCACCTTCTTTATCCCGGTCGTTCTCGTCAGAGTCTTCGATCCCGTCGATTTCGGCACCTACAGACAGCTGTTCCTGATCTTCATGACAGTCTTCTACGCTGCGCAGTTTGGCATGGCGGAAAGCCTGTATTACTTCATGCCAAAGGCTCCGGCGCTCAGCAGCCGCTACATCGTCAATTCGATCGTAGCCCTGTCCTGTGCGGGAGTCGTTTGTCTGGGACTCATCGTGGCAGGAGGTTCCGAGCTGTCACGCCTGCTCAACAACGCTGCGATCTCCAGTCATGCTCTTTCTCTCGGAGTCTACACGCTGCTCATGCTGGTCTCGGCCGTACTCGAAATCGCCATGACCGCGCGGAAACATTACCTGTGGGCCTCGGTTAGTTACGCCACGTCCGACACCTTGCGAGCAATGCTGCTGATCCTCCCGGTGTTCTTCTTCAGGGATCTGAAATGGTTGATGCTGGGCGCCGTCGGCTACGCCTTCGTGCGATGCGTGGTGCTGATCGTTTATCTTCGAAACGATTTCAAGGGTGAAATCCGTGTGGACTGGACGTGCCTTCGCAGCCAGCTCGGCTATGCCCTTCCATTCGGTTTCGCCGTGGTTGTGGGGATCCTTCAGACGAATCTCCATCAGTACTCCGTCTCCCATTACTTTGACGCCGCCACGTTTGCAATCTACTCGGTCGGTTGCCTGCAGATACCGGTCGTCGATTTCATCATGACCCCTGCAACCAGCGTGATGATGGTCAGAATGAGCGAACGAATAGGCCAGGGCCGCACCGACGGGCTGCTTGCGATGTGGCACGACATGTCACGCAAACTTGCACTGATCTTCGTTCCGATGGTGGCTCTTCTGCTGTTGAATGCCCGCGGCATCTTCGTGCTGCTCTACACGGAAACCTATCTGCGGAGTGTTCCGATTTTCATGGTTTGGTCGGGGGCAATCCTGTTTACGACGCTGCCGACGGATGCCGTCTTACGGGTCTTTGCGCAAACCCGCTTTCTACTCATTCTGAACATCATTAGTCTGGTTTTGATCGCCGTCGGCATCCGGTGGTTTCTGTTTAGATTCGGCCTCATGGGGGCGGTTTCAATCACGGTTCTGATTGCCGCGTTGTCCAAAGGACTGGCGCTGGTAAGAGTCAGGAGCGTGCTCCGTGTTCCCATGCGCCAGCTCCTGCCCTGGAAGAGCCTGTTCTTGATACTGGCCGTGGCGGCAGCGGCGTGCATTCCGACAGTAGCCTTAACGAATCAACTAAGCTTGCCGGTGATCGCGAGCCTTCTGATCTCCGGCGTGGTCTATTCGTCCGTTTTTCTCACTCTCCTTTTCATCTCTGGCGCCCTGACTGAGCACGAAGTGGTTTCTCTCAAGGGATGGATGCAACGCTTCACGACCTTCAGACTGAGGACCAACTAAATATCATGTGCGGAATTGCCGGCATTGTGAGTCTCGACAAAAAGCCTGTGGAACCGAGCGAACTGCAGAGTATGTGCGACGCGATCATTCACCGCGGCCCCGACGACGAAGGCTATTATTTTGAGCCCGGTGTCGGTCTCGGAATGAGGCGCTTGAGTATCATCGGCCTCGATACAGGCCATCAGCCGATCCACAACGAGGACGGCACCGTTCAGGTCATCTTCAACGGCGAGATCTACAACTACAAAGAGCTTCGCCAGGATCTCCAGCAACGCGGACATTCGTTCTACACCGACACCGACACCGAAACCCTTGTCCATCTTTACGAGGAATACGGATCAAAGCTCGTGGAAAAGCTGCGCGGCATGTTCGCCTTTGCCATCTGGGATGGACGGAAACGGCAATTGCTGTTGGCACGCGACAGGCTGGGCATCAAGCCGCTCTACTATGCCTATATCCATGGAAGGCTGATATTCGCTTCCGAAGTGAAGGCCATTCTTCAGTTGCCCGAAGTAGATATCGCCTTGAACTGGACTTCGACCCAACGGCTCTTCACATTTCTTTCAACACCGGCTTCCGAAAGCATCATCGAAGGCGTTCACAAGCTTTGCCCGGGCCACATTCTGATCGCGGCTGAGAATCAGGAGATTTGGGTCGAGCAGTATTGGGATGTCCAGTTTGTTCCGGACTACACCCATGACGAGAACTACTTCGTCGAGCGGTTGAGGGAATTGTTGCTCGAAGCCGTCCGGCTTCGAATGATCAGCGACGTTCCAGTGGGAGCTTTTCTGAGCGGAGGACTCGACTCCAGCTCAGTTGTCGCATTGATGAGTGGACTGGCTTCAGAGCCGGTCAGGACATACACGATCGGGTTCGAAGACAGCGGATTCAATGAAGCGCCGTACGCCCGGCGCGTAGCCGAGCAGTTCGGCACAGTGCATACCGAGCAAATTCTTGCGATGGACGCGCTGGATGTCATCGACGACATCGCCTGGTATCTCGACGAACCGCTTGGAGACTCGTCGGTCATTCCAACCTACTTGGTGTCCAAGCTCGCTTCGAAGCATGTGAAGGTTTCCCTGTCGGCTGACGGCGGCGATGAACTCTTTGCCGGATATGACAAATACGTCGTCGAGAACAGAGAGCGGAAATATCGATTCGTTCCTCCGCCACTCCGCAGGGCCATGGGACGCATCGGTCGAGGGCTGCCAGAGGGCACTCGCGGCAAAAACTTCCTCGAACACATTGCAATGGAGGGCGTCAGGCGCTACCTCGACGCATCGACGTTTTTCAAACTCGAAGAGCAGAAGCGCTTGTTCAAGCCCGAGATCTTTGAGCTGATGTCCGGTAATCCTGGGCGTTCGGAGGCAGCCCATCTGCGCAAAGACAACGGCAACTGGTTATCGTCGCTGCAATACCTGGACCTCAAGAGTTACCTTCCTCTCGATATCCTGACCAAGGTCGATCGCATGAGCATGGCCCATGGGCTCGAGGCGCGAGTGCCTCTGCTGGACCATAAGCTCGTTGAATTTGCCGCCACGATCCCTCCGGAGTTCAAGCTGCGGGAAGGGGCTACGAAGTACATTTTCAAGAAGGCCATGCGGGGCATTCTCCCCGACGCCATCATCGATCGGCCCAAGCATGGTTTCGCGGTTCCGCTCGGTCAATGGTTCAAAGGGCGATTCGATGACTTTCTCCACGACTTGTTGCTCTCAGACACGAGCAAACGTCGCGGAATCCTCAACGCCGATTATGTCGAACATCTCATGAAGTTGCATCGTGGGGGGCGCCCCCTCGACTCCCAGCTTTGGACTCTCATTTCATTTGAACTCTGGTGCCGAACCTTCATGGACCGGAAACCCACACCACGCGGAAAACCCAGCGGTGGCCGCTCCGCTGCTGTCACTGCGGCTGCAACGCGATGAGCGCAGCCATCAGCAAGATGATGCTGGCGGTCGCGCCATCACCGGTTATGGCGGTCACGGAAGTCGTTGGCCGTTCGGACTTCATGGCCTTGGAGAAGGAATGGAATACCCTCGTGGAAGCAACCTGCGCTGAACCCTTCCAACGCCACGAATTCATCCAAACCTGGATCGACAACTTCGCACCGGGCGCAAGATTGTCTGTCCTTACCGGCCGAGGCGCCACCGGCCGGCTGGTCGCCGCACTTCCCTTGATGAAGACACACGGCCGGACATGCGGACTTCCGGCGGTGCAAATGCTCTCCACGGCCAATGCGCATTCCTGCCGTTTCGACCTGATTGCGGAAGATGGGGCCGCCGCGGGAGACCGTTTCTTTGCCCACCTGGCTGCCGACAAAAGTTGGGACATGCTCCAAATCACGGACGTGCCTGCAGAGGGAAACGCAAGGCATCTCTTCAGAGCCGCCGAGGCTGCGGGCTTTCCCGTCGGGACATGGGAGTCCCAGTGCAGTCCTTACCTCGAGCTTCCCTCTTCTTACGAGAAACTGCTGGCTGGACTGAACTCACACTTCAGAGCGAACCTTCGACGCCACCGCCGACGTCTCGAGGGGATGGGCACCATCACGGTGGACCGTGTAACTGCGGGCGAAAACCTTCAAGAGCGCCTGGAGGAGTGTTTTGCCATCGAACAGAAAAGCTGGAAAGGACTCGAGGGAACCGCGATTCTCCAGGACGTGAAGACCCTCGGCTTTTACACCGAACTCGCACACACCGCGGCTTCACAAGACTACCTTTCACTCTTTCTTCTCAAGCTGAATGGTCAGCCCGTCGCCTTCCACTACGGACTCACCTACGGCCGTACTTACTTCATGCTCAAGGTCGGATTTGACGTTGCGTTCGAAGCGGGTAGTCCCGGCCTGGTGCTGCTCGAAGAAATCATCAAGGATTGCATCAATGGTGGCCTCAAGAGGTGTGACTTTCTAGGAATGGATATGCCCTGGAAGAGAGATTGGACTAAACAGGCGAATCGCCACGACTGGCTTTTTATCTACCGAGACGCAGCCTTCGGCCGGGCTCTGCGCGACGTCAAGTTCAAGTGGATTCCGGCGGCCAGGCATCTGCTGCATAAATGGAAAAGGAAAACTTAAAATGAAACCTAACCCCAATATGTTTGTGCCGGCATTTCCGACCATTGGCCCGGAGGCGCTCCTGTACGGCCGCCAATCGCCCAGTCACCACCCGCTCAGCGCTGCGAACACCCACTATTTTTTCTTTGCGCGCAACGCCATCTGGCACACGGTGAAGATGCTGGGGATCGAGCGGGGTGAGATTCTTGTTCCTTCGTATCACCACGGTGTGGAAGTTGAGGCGCTGATCGATGCCGGCGCGGATGTGAAGTTTTATCGGATCGGGGCAAAACTTGAAGTCGACTTCCACGACCTTGAAAGAAAGATAGGCCCGAAAACCAAAGCCCTGTACCTCATTCACTACGCCGGCTTTCCCGGTCCGGTTCGCGAGATGAAGAAGCTCGCGGAAGTGTATGGGTTGCCGTTGATTGAAGACTGCGCGCTGTCCCTGTTTTCGATGGATGGTGACCGGCCCCTCGGTGTTACGGGCGATGTGGCGATCTTCTGTCTCTACAAACTCCTGCCCGTTCCCAACGGGGGGGCGCTTGTCTGCAATGGGCCGGACCGCTGCAATATGGCGGAGTTGCCCCCTCCATCTGCATCGACAACATTCAGTCTCGTGTCCTCTTCATTGCTGAGAAACATGGCCTTGCGTGGAGGCAGCCTCGGACGAACTTTCCGCCAATTGGCGCTCGGCATGGGTAAGGGCACAATGCGCGCTTCGAATATCACCCATGTTTCGACCGACTCCCAGCACTTCAATCTCAACGACGTAAATCTTGGAATCAGCTGGATCACCAAACGGCTGATGTTCAGGCAGGACGTTGCAGATATCGCCAGGAAACGCCGCCGTAATTACGTCTTCCTGCTCGACCATCTTCGCGACGTTTCGACGCCACTTTTCGACAGCCTTCCCGCCGGTAACGTGCCGCTGTTTTATCCGCTTCTGGTCGACGACAATCGATCGGTCGTGGAGCGCCTCCTGTCCAGAGGGATCGAAGCCGTCAATTTCTGGCGAGACTCTCACCCAACTTGTAATGATCGGGAATTCCCCGAAACCACAAAACTTCGCAGGAGCGTCGTGGAGATTCCCTGCCATCAGGACCTGTCACTTAAAACAATGGAACGTATCGCCAACGCAGTTCGAGATGTCCTGGCGGTCGAACACGCGGTGGCGTTAGGCAGCTTCCAGAGCACATCAAAGGCGACAAGTCGTGCGATCTGAGAAGCTCAATGTACTTCAGTTCCTCACTCTACTGGCAATCGGAGGGACAGAGCGGCAGGTCTTGAACCTTGTTCAGGGCCTTGATACGACACGGTTCGATGTCGAAGTCGCCTGTCTGAAACGATGGGGTGCCTTGCTGCCCGAGATGGAGGCCACCGGCGTTCCCATCACGGAATACAAGACAACCAGCTTGTACAACCATGTCGCGGCCTGGAACCAGATGAAGTTCTTGAGGCATTTGCGAAAACGCAAAGTCGATATCGTCCATACGTACGGGTTCTACTCCAACGTTTTCGCCCTGGCGCCCGCCCGCCTGGCCGGAGCTGCTGCCGTGCTGGCTTCCATTCGGGATACCGGAGAACACCAGACGCCAATGCAAAAGCGTATCGAGAAGCTCTTTTGCCGCATGGCCGACTGCATTGTGACCAACGCCGAGGCTGTTCGAAATCGCCTTATAGATGAAGGCTATGATGCCGCGAAGATCGTTGTCATCCATAACGGCATCGAGTTGACGCGTTACAACCGCAAGCCCGCAGAACTCGGGTTGCATCGCGAATTGGGCGTCGCGTCGACGACTCCTCTCGTTGCCGTGTTTGCCCGGCTGAATGACCTCAAAGGAGTCGAATACTTTTTGCGGGCGGCGGCGGGACTCATTCAGCATTTCAAGAACGTGCGGTTCCTGATTGTGGGCGACGGTGCATCACGGCCGGAGCTGGAAAGATATACAAAGCAACTGGGGTTAAGTGAACACGTCGTGTTCCTGGGTTTTCGCCTCGACGTACCGACGTTGCTGTCGGAGGTTTCCGTTTCTGTGCTGCCGACGTTGAGTGAGGGGCTTTCGAACAGCTTGCTCGAGGCCATGGCGGCCAGCGTCCCCGTCGTCGCGACATCCGTCGGCGGAAATCCCGAGGTCGTCGAGAACGGCGTTACGGGATTGTTAGTGCCGCCGCGCGATGCCGATGCACTCGGACAGGCTATCGGCCAGTTACTCGAACAGCCGTCGCTTGCGACCAGGTTCGGGCTCGCCGGCAGAGAGAGAGTCGCCAAAAAGTTTGCTCTGGAACACATGACACGAGCCACCGAGCATCTGTATGAACGGCTGTCACAGCGGTCACGTAGAACCCTGGAGAAGGCCGCATGCTGAAGCTCCTGCTGGTCGGGCCCTTCCCTCCTCCGCATGGCGGAGTTTCTGTGCACGTTTTGACGCTGCAGGATCTCTTGGTCAAATCGGGAATCACGTGTCAGGTTCTGAATCTCAGTTATGGCGCCCCCAGAAGCGACCGCTATGTCTCCGGTCGAGGCAGACTGCACTTCATTTTCCTGCTCTTGCGCTACTCGCTTCGAGGGTGGTCCTTCCACGTTCACATCAATGGACACAACGCAAAGAGTTGGTTGGTAGCTCTTGCAGCGGGCCTGGCCGGAGTTATCGGACGCCGGGATAGGGCGGCCATGCTGACTGTCCATTCGGGAATGTCACCTGACTACCTCGACAGCGGGCGGCTTGCAGCGGTCCTGGGGTGGGGAACGTGCGTGTTCTATCGGCGCATCATCGCTGTGAATTCCGAAATCGGAGCTGCGCTGCGTTCCCTGCCGGTGCCGGAGAACCGCATCGAGATTCTTCCTGCGTTTCTTCCGACTAGTACAATCCTCGCGCCGTTGCCCGACGGTTTTGAGGAGTGGGCCCGCGCACACGAGCCGGTCCTGTCGACAGCGCTATTTTTTCGGCCCGAGTATGGCTTTGGATTGCTTGTTCAGGCCCTCTCGGAACTGCGCAAGAAGCATCCCCGGTTGGGTTGCGTCGTGATGGGCGACAGTGAGTCCCGCCCCCAGGGATTGAAACAATATATCCATGCAATCGGCGACGTGACCCATGAGTCTTGTCTCGCCGTCATCGCACGCTCTGACATCTTCGTACGGCCTACGTTTTCCGACGGCGATGCCATCTCCGTACGGGAGGCCATAGCTCTCGGTACCCCGGTTGTGGCCAGTGACGTCGTCGACCGGCCGGCAGGAACTCTTTGCTTCAAAACCGGAGACCCAAACGATCTCGCCTTGAAACTCGATTCCCTGCTCTCTGGCCCACGCCCACTCCGACACGGTGGTTCACAGCCTGCTGAAAACCGGATTCACCGATTGCTGGAGCTCTACAGCTAATGGGCAGGCTATCCAGATTCGCAGCCATGGATACGCGCGAGATCGTCTATCGCGTGCAGGAGAAGTTTCGGTCCGAGACGGAGCGGCTCCGATACCGATATGCCCCGATCGAGCCGGTGCAAACGAACCAGGTTTTCGACAATTTTAAAAACTATCTTCTGGAGAAGGCTGAGCCGCACTTCTATTTCAGGGCTGCTGGTATTGGGCGGGAACAACGTCTGGATCTGATTCGCCAGGCCTTCCCCTCGTGGATCGACCACGCGGTCGAAGAGGCAGATCGAATTTGCCTGCATAAGGTTCGGCTTCTGGGCCTCGGCGAAATCGAACTTGGAGACGTAATCGACTGGCACCGCGATCCGGTAACCGGCAGGTCGTGGCTTCGCCGCTTCTGGTCGGACTACGACCTCGTTCTTGACTCCGAGGCGGGCGATCCCAAAGTCATTCATGAGTTGAACCGCCATCGGCACATCGTCGATCTCGCAAAGGCCTATTTCCTGACATGCGACGAG
>Ga0190274_10000820_pt1 | contig 18063 bp, 24 predicted proteins | sample Popmic531T_FD_133002 | JGI IMG/M metagenome (GOLD analysis project Ga0190274, IMG submission 133002) | Populus adjacent soil microbial communities from riparian zone of Yellowstone River, Montana, USA - 531 T | ecosystem: Environmental > Terrestrial > Soil > Riparian zone | place: USA: Montana... | reverse complement strand
TGAGTGGTAAGGCAGCCCGCAAGGAAAACATGGGCGGGGAATTGCTGGCCCAGATCTACTAAGGATGAATTATGAGGGATGACGGATGAAGAAGCATCGATGAGATCAAGGTTTCATCCTTCATCCTTCCGCCTTCATCCCTGAGGTTTATTATGTCGCGCATAGGCAAGAAAATAATCACGTTACCAAAGGGCGTTTCCGTGACTATTCACGATGAAGCGCTTGAGGTGAAGGGGCCCAAGGGTAATCTGAAGACGCCGATTCCCGCGGGAATCAGCTTCAAGCTCGAGGGCGATGAGTTGCGCGCTGAACGCACCTCTGACGATCTGGCTCCGTTGCATGGCCTGGCTCGCGCGCTTGCCAACAATGCGATCGTTGGGGTTACGGAAGGTTTCACGCGGCAAATGGATGTAGTTGGCGTTGGCTATAAGGCCGATGTCCAGAGTAAGAAGATAGTTTTCTCGCTCGGCTACTCCCATCAAATCGAATTCCCTTTGCCCGACGGGGTCGAGGCCAAGGCCGAACGCATGACGACCAAGGGCAGCATTCAGCAGTATCAAACTACGCTGACGCTAACCAGCATTGATAAGCAAAAGCTCGGGCAGGTGGCGGCCGAAATGCACAAGTTGCGCAAGCCCGACGCCTATAAAGGGAAGGGCATTCGCTACGCCGATGTGCCGATCAAGCTGAAACCAGGAAAAACCGGTAAATAGTAAATCGTAAATGGTAAATGGTGGGTTCTCCGATTCACCATTCACCATTTACCATTCACGGATAAAGAAATGGCAAACACTAGTAGAGCAGTAATTCGCGAGGCGATTCACCGAAGGATTCGCCGGAAAGTAAGAGGCAGCGGCGAACGGCCACGGCTGGCTCTTTATCGCAGTCTGAATCACATATACGCGCAGGTAGTTGACGACCAGCTCGGCCAAACCATTGTCTCGGCATCGACCACTGAGAAGGAACTCCGTGGTTCCACCGGCGGCAATATCGAGGCTGCCCGGCGCATCGGCAAAGCCATTGCCGAGCGGGCCCTGGAAAAGGGGATCGAAAGCGTCGTCTTCGACCGCGGCGGGTATCTCTACCATGGCCGGATCAAAGCGCTAACTGAAGCGGCTCGTGAAGCGGGCTTGAACAAAAACGAGCTGCTCGCCGCTCAGGCCGAAGCAGAGTTGAAGGCGGCCGAAGAGCCTGTGGCCGAAGCGCCAGAAGCAAAAAAGCCGCGTAAGAAAAAAGAGAAGCAATGAGACAACCTAAGCAACGCATTCCATCAGCGGGCCTGGACTTGAAAGATCAAGTCATCTCCATCAATCGCGTAACCAAAGTGGTGAAGGGCGGCAAGAATATGTCGTTTGCCGCGCTTGTCGTTGTCGGCGACGAAGGCGGTCATGTAGGCTTCGGAACGGGTAAGGCGCGGGAAGTGCCGCTGGCTATTAAGAAGGCGATCGAAGCAGCCAAGAAGAATCTCATCCGGGTGCCTTTGATCAAAAACACACTGCCCCACCAGTTGATTGGAAAATTTGGGGCCGGCCGGGTTTTGATTAAACCGGCGTCGCAGGGAACTGGAGTAATTGCCGGCGGCGCGGTGCGAGCTGTAATGCACGCCGTGGGCGTCCACGATGTGCGCACCAAGGTGCTGGGATCGACCAATCCACACAATGTAGTTCGCGCCACCTTTGACGCTTTGTTGCGGATGAAGGATCCAATGGAGCTGGCGCGGTTGCGAGGTAAGCAGGTCCACGAAATCTAAAAGCTGGTAAATAGTAAATGGTGAATAGTAAATAGAAGATCATTACGATTCACGTTCAGAGGTGTTATGCCCAGAAAAGCAAAAAGCGCGGCCACCAGGTCAAAGAGTCAGCCCGCCGGTTCAGCGGACGGAAGTAAGATTCGGATTCAATATTACCGAAGTTTTATTGCCACGCCGAAGACGCACAAGCTGATGGTTCGTAGTCTCGGTCTGACTAAGCTAAATCAGATCGTTGAACGCCCCGACAACGACTCAACGCGCGGGGCGGTGGCCAAGATTCCGCACCTGCTGCGGATTATTGAATAGGATGAACTTTGTACTTGGCTCTTTGTACCTGGTGGACTGTATCACCTGGACTTGAGTACAAAGCTCAAAGTACAAAGCTCAAAGTACAAAGCTCAAAGTACAAAGCTCGAGGAGCCAGGTACAAAGCTCGAAAGTTAACAACCATGGCATTAAGTCTCAACAACCTAAGACCCGCAGAGGGTTCCGTACATAAGAAGAAGCGTATCGGCAGAGGTCCCGGATCCGGCAAGGGCAAGACCGCCACCCGGGGCGAAAAAGGGCAGAAGTCGCGTTCAGGTTACTCAGCCAAGATTGGGTTTGAAGGCGGGCAAATGCCGCTGCATCGACGTTTGCCTAAGCGCGGGTTCACCAACATCTTCAAAAAACGCTGGCTCGAGGTCAGTTTGGGTGCGCTCGACCGAGGTTTCAAGGCCGATGAAGAAGTGACCCCGGAGCTTCTGCACGAGCGCGGCATAATCAAGAAGGCAAAGCACGACGTGGTGGTGTTGGGCAACGGAGAGCTGTCCAAGCCGCTTCGCATCTCGGCTCACCGCTTTACCAAAAGCGCGCGCGAGAAGATTGAGAAGGCTGGTGGGGCCGTCACCGAAATCGGCAAGTAACTGTTCTAATCTGCAACTCCACGCGGACCGCCGACGCCGTGGGCCGCATTAAAGAACGCGCAAGAGGAGCCAATGGATAAGTTTTTTGCCGCCGTTCGTAATATGTTTAGTGTGCCGGATCTTCGCCGGCGCATTTTGTTTACGCTGGGCATTCTGGCCGTCTATCGCTTTGGCGCGCATGTGAGCGCGCCGGGAATTAATAAGGATCGACTGGACCAGGTCTGGAATGACGTGGCAGGCACGCTGCTGGGCGTCCTCGATCTCTTTTCCGGTGGAAACTTTCGCACCATTTCGGTTTTTGCTCTTGGGGTCACGCCCTACATCACCGCCTCAATCATCCTGCAGTTAATGACCGTGGTCTCGCCTCAGCTAAAGAAGCTGCAGGAAGAAGGCGAGATGGGCCGGCAAAAAATCAACCAGTGGACCAGATATCTGACGGTTGGGCTGGCATGTATTCAAACCTCGTTTGTGGCCCATTGGTTACAGGCTAACGGAGTTGGAGCTCCTACCTGGGGATTCCTGTTGACTACAGTTTTGACGCTGACAACCGGCACGATGTTTGTCATGTGGCTTGGTGAACAGATCACTGAGCGTGGCGTCGGCAACGGAATCTCCCTGCTTATTTTCGCTGGTATTGTGATTGGATTACCGCGCGGCGTCGAGCAGGTGTTTGAAAGAGTTCGCGGCGGCGACACGCTGGAAACGATAGGCGTGCTTGGATTGCTGGTGGCGATAGTAGCGATCATCGCTTTTATTGTTTTTGTTGAGGCAGCCAGACGACGCATCCCCGTTAGTTATGCCAAGCGGCACGTAGGCCGCCAGGTGGTTGGTGGACAGCAGACGACCATGCCGCTCAAGATCAACATGGGTGGCGTTATCCCGGTTATCTTTGCTTCGTCGGTGCTTTCAATGCCCCAGAGTCTTTTTGCGGCATTTCCGCCCGATCAAAACAACATGAACTCCGCCTGGGCGAAGATCTGGACCTTCTTCCAGACCTTTCATGCCAGCGATCCTTATTACGAGTTGATTTTTCTGTCACTGATAATGTTTTTCACTTTCTTCTACGTATCGATCGTATTCAACGTTGAAGAAGTTGCCGACAATCTTCGCAAGCACGGTGGTTTTATGCCGGGCATTCGGCCAGGCCGGGCGACGGCGGAATATCTCAACAGCATCCTGACACGGTTGACGGTGGTGGGCGCGATTTACCTTGCTTTGGTGGCTTTCGTGCCGCAATTCATGTTGAGCGGATTTAAGGTGGCCCGACTGCCGCTAATTGGCGGGTGGCTGGATGCCTTTGTAAGCAGCACGCCCGGGATGAGTTGGATACCTACCGGGATGGGTTATCAGTTTTATTTCGGGGGCACCTCACTGTTGATTCTGGTGGGCGTCGCCATGGATACCGTGGCCCAGATAGAGGCCCAGCTGGTGATGCGGAACTACGAAGGATTCCTCGGCAGTGGCGGCCGGCTACGAGGACGAAGAGCCTGAGCGAGATGCTGGATGTCAGATGCTAGATATGAGTCAATGCTAGCATCCGTTATTCAGCATCTAACATCTTTTGCATGTCGAAAATCATTGTCCTGATGGGTGCGCCTGGTGCTGGCAAAGGCACGCAGGCGCGATTGCTTCAAGAGCGCATGAATTTGCCGCAAGTTTCCACCGGCGACATGTTTCGCGCGCTCAAGGAAGCCCAAACACCATTAGCTAATGAAGTTCGAGCGCTGATGGAAGCCGGGCAGCTGGTGCCGGACGATCTAACGATTCAGGTGGTGCGGGAGCGAACGGCCCGCGAAGACTGCCGCGACGGCTATATTCTGGATGGCTTTCCCCGAACTCCGGCGCAGGCGGCAATGCTGGACAAACTTGCCGCCGAGCAGGGTAAAAAAATTCAGGCCATAGAAATTCAGATGCCGCAGGAGTTGCTGGCGAAGCGGATGGTGGGACGGCGAAATTGTCCGGTCTGCGGTGAGATCTACAATATTTATTTTAAGCCGCCGCAGAATGACATGGTTTGCGATCTTCATCCGGATACGCCTCTTAACCACCGCGGCGACGATAACCTGGGAACCGTCCAGGCACGGCTGGAGACCTATGAGAGGCAAACTCGGCCCTTGCTCGACTACTATAAAACAGCCAATCTCTTGCATGTGGTTGATGGGACCCGAGAGCCTGAGGTGATTTACCGGGACATTGAAAAGATAGTGACCAGCGACGGTTGAGCGGGCGACATTTGTCTGAGCGGGTTTCCGGTTGGGCTGCTTTATGATTATTGGTAAGTCTAAGAAAGAACTCGAAAAGATGCGTGCCGCCGGGCAGCTGGTGGGACTCGTTCTGCAGAAACTCAGAGAGATGGTCGAACCGGAGATTACTACGATTGAAATTGATCGGGTGGCCGAGAAGATGATTCGTGACGCAGGCGCGCTACCGACGTTTAAGGGTTATCACGGCTTCCCCTATTCGATCTGCGCCTCGGTTAATGAGCAAGTAGTCCACGGTTTTCCTTCAGATTACAAACTGAAGGATGGCGACATATTCTCGATTGACTGCGGGGTGACGCTCGCCGGGTTTGTAGGCGACACGGCGACAACAGTTCCGGTAGGAAACGTCAGCGACGAATGGCTGGATCTGGTTCGGGTGACTGAGGAATCCCTCGACTTGGCAATTGAAGAGTGCCGTCCGGGAAAACATTTGGGCGATATCGGTGCTGCTGTGCAGCTGCACGCTGAGGCTCACGGCTATTCGGTGGTGCGTGATTATGTGGGGCACGGAATCGGTCGCAAGATGCACGAAGACCCCCAGATACCTAATTACGGTAAACGAGGACAAGGTCCAAAGATCAAGGCCGGCTATGTTTTTGCAGTTGAACCGATGGTTAATCTGGGAACTCATTTCACCAGAGTATTAGCGGATGGCTGGACGGTGATCACGCTGGATGGCAAACCCAGTGCGCACGTCGAACACACGATCGCCATCACCGAGGAAGGCCCTGAAGTGCTTACAAAAGTGGGTACGGGGAGACTTGATGCGGCTGTTGGCGGGGCTGCGGGAAGAGAGTTAGTAACGCCTGGTTAGTCTTAGTTACAGCACGCAGCTCGGCTTGGCAAAGGCAGTTTCGCGTGCTACTATTTGCAGTTTGTCGGTACAAGCAAAATTCGTTCTGAGCGGATATGGCAAAGGAAGAGGCTATAGAAGTTATGGCGAAGGTCCTTGAGACTTTGCCTAACGCTATGTTTCGGGTTGAGTTGGAAGACAACCAACACCAGGTGCTGGCCCACATTTCCGGCAAGATGCGTAAGCATTTTATCCGCATTCTTCCAGGGGACAGGGTGCTGGTTGAGTTGTCGCCCTACGACTTGAACCGCGGACGCATTACTTACCGTTATAAATAAGGCTATATCGATTCAGGGCTCGAAAGATCTGAGGGTTGTTTAAATGAAAGTCCGTGCTTCCGTAAAAAAAATGTGTGACAAGTGCAAGGTCATCCATCGCAAAGGTGTGGTGCGGGTGATTTGCGTAAACCCCAAACATAAACAGCGGCAGGGATAACCTATTTTCGATTTGGGATTGCGATTTGCCGGACGGCAAGTGAACCTGCAACCCAAGGATGACTGGAGAGTATTTACTAAAAATGGCACGTGTAGCTGGCGTCGATCTTCCACCGCACAAACGAGCTGAGGTCGGGCTCACATATATCTACGGTATTGGCCGCTCCCGCGCGAGTTCGATACTAAACGAAGCGGGAGTAAACCTGAGCACCCGCGTTAGCGATCTTAACGAGGAAGAGCTAAGTCGTATTCGAGCGATCCTCGAGGCGCAGGGTGAGATAGAGGGCGACTTACGGAAGAGAATTCAGATGGACATCAAGCGATTGATGGACATCGGATGCTACCGTGGCTTGCGCCATCGCCGCTCGTTGCCAGTCAGAGGGCAACGCACCCATACAAACGCACGCACCCGTAAGGGACCGAGGCGCGCAACCATCGCCAAGAAGAAGGCTCCAGGGAAGAAATAGTACTTAGTTAGTGGTCTGTAGTCAGTGGTCAATAGGAGACCACGGTACCGCGACCACTGACCACTGACCCCAGACTGACAAAGACATGGCAAAGACTACTGGAAAGAAGAAAGTTTTTCGTAAGAAAGAGAAGAAGCATGTTCCGCAGGGCATCGCCCATGTGGCGGCCTCTTTCAACAACACGATGATTTCGATTACCGATCTGGAAGGTAATCTCATTGCTCAATCCTCGTCCGGCGCGCGCGGCTTCCGCGGCTCTCGCAAGGGGACACCTTTTGCGGCCCAGCAGGCTGCATATGAAGCCGCGAAGAAGGCACACGAAGCTGGAATGCAGCAATGTGAGGTTCGGGTTAAGGGGCCGGGGGGCGGCCGCGAATCTGCAATCCGGGCAATTGCCAACGCTGGAATCAGAGTAACCACTATTCGTGATACGACACCCATTCCACATAATGGATGCCGGCCGCCAAAGCGGCGCAGAGTTTAAGTCATTTTCAATCGCCGAATGCCAATTGCCGGTTGGCATCAGGAAGAAGAATGACAGGTTCGATCGCCAGGGTCTTAATTGGCAATCGGCATTTGAAAATCGGCAATGTATTAACCTAAAGGATGAAGGGCCAGCGTCTTAGATCTCAAATTTCAGATCGCAGAGCTGAGATTTCAAATCTCAAATCTCGGATCTGAGATTGGTTATCAGATTCTAATGACGCGGCCTGTAAACTTTTCCGTCTAACAGACTGGAGGCAGAAACAGTTGGCTAGGTATAGAGATGCGGTGTGCCGCTTGTGCCGCCGTGAAGGTGCAAAGCTTTTTCTTAAAGGTGATAGGTGTTACAAGCCTTCTTGTCCGATCGAAAAGCGCGGCACGCAGCCGCCCGGACAACACGGCAACTCAATGCGCCGCGGCAAGGCGCTGGTCGGTTATGGCCAGCAGTTGCGCGAGAAGCAGAAGGTTAAACGCATCTACTTCATCCTTGAAGGACAGTTCCGTAACTATTTCGAACGCGCCGCACGCATGAAGGGAATCACGGGTGAGAACCTGTTGTTTCTGCTTGAGCGCCGTTTGGATAATGCCGTTTACCGCGCAGGGTTCTCCACTTCTCGAAGGCAAGCACGTCAGCTGGTTAATCATGGTCACGTCCTGGTTAACGGGCGGAAGGTTGATATTCCTTCATATCAAGTCAAAGCCGGTGAGCTGATCGGTATCAAAGAGGGCAGCCAAAAGAATCCGCACATAGAGGGTGCCTGGCAAACCGCCTCCGGACGTGGTCGTCCGGCCTGGATTTCACAGGATGGTGGTCCCATGTCAGCTCGCATTAGTGGATTACCGGCTCGCGAAGATATCGACCGCTCAATAAACGAGCAGCTAATTGTCGAACTTTATAGTAAGTAATCGCAGACCCGCGAAACTGGCAGCATTGCAGTTTCGCGGATAACAGTTTTTCTAAAAAATCGGGACCTTAAACGCTATGGCTATGGACCAAAATAATCTATGGACTGGATTTCAAATGCCTCGTCGCCTGGCGGCGGACTCTGAGACACTCACTGAACGTTATGGCCGCTTCTCGGCCCAGCCCTTCGAGCGCGGTTTCGGCACGACCGTTGGCAATTCGTTGCGGCGAGCCTTACTTTCCTCGATAGAAGGTGCTGCAGTTACTGCAGTGAAAATTGAGGGCGTCGAGCACGAGTTCTCTTCAATAAAAGGGGTGGTGGAAGACGCGACGGACGTAATTCTGAATTTGAAGCAGGTGCCGTTTAAGCTTCACGGTGGTGAATCGAAGACTCTGAGAATTTCAAAGGAGTCAGCCGGGGAAGTTACCGCTGCCGACATTGAAGCCGATGCTGATGTGGAAGTGCTGGACGATTCGGTCCATATTGCCACGGTTAGTGAAGGCGGCTCGCTCAAAGTCGAAATGCGTTTGAAGCGCGGCCGTGGTTATGTTTCCGCCGATCGAAACTTCGACGAAGACCTCTCCCTGGGCTACATTCCCATCGATTCAGTTCACACACCAGTGAAGAAGGTCAATTACACGGTGGAAGCTGCCCGCCTGGGACAAAACACCGAGTTTGATAAGCTGACGATTGAGGTTTGGACTGATGGCTCCGTTAAGCCCGAAGATTCGATTGGCTTGGCAGCCAAGCTGATTAAGGATCACATGTCCATCTTCATCAACTTTGAAGAGGACACCGACGATTTTGCATATTCGAAGATCGAGCGGCCGCCTTTGCCCCGCAACGATCAGCTCGATCGTTCAGTTGACGAACTCGAGTTATCGGTTCGTTCTTACAACTGTTTGAAAAATGCGGATATCAGAACCATTCGTGACCTGGTCCAGCGGAGCGAACGCGAAATGCTGGCTACCAAGAATTTCGGCAAGAAGTCGCTTAATGAAATCAAGGACATACTTAACGGCATGGGTCTCGATTTCGGAATGGAATTTGACGAGCAGGGAAATCCGATTCCGGGCACCGGAGGACGCGACGGCGCCGATCTCAGTGATTACGAGGGCGAAGAGGATTAACTTCCCACGCGGGACGCCCGGGCGCGCACCGAATAGTATTCGGCGCTTCAGGCGCTTTGATGAAACCAAAAGGGTACGAACGGATTTAGAGTCATGCGGCACTTAAAAGCACACCGGAAACTTGGCCGAACCACCGAACATCGCATGTCGATGCTTCGCAATCTTGCAGTCTCGCTGATCAATTCTCGCGACGAACGCATTGTTACCACGCTGCCTAAGGCGAAAGAGCTCAGGCCCTTCGTCGAGCGGGCGATTACGCTTTCGCGCAAGGCCAGCAATCTTCAAGGCGACGATTCCGGGCCGAGAGCGCTGCACCTGCGCCGTCAGGCGGCTGGATTCTTTCATGCCGGCAACATGAAGGCGGCAGCACTGACGGGAAAGCGCGGACAAGTGCGCGCCCCCCGTACCGCCGGTATGGCGGCGCTGAAGCGTTTGTTTGATGAACTTGGCGAGCGCTACAAGGATCGACCGGGTGGCTATACGCGGATCTTTAAACTTGGCCGCCGCGCCGGGGACAATGCCGAGATTGCGATAATTGAGTTGGTTGACAATCAAGGCGAGCGCGACGCTCTGGAAGCTGCCAAGAAACGAAAGCCTGTCGCTGCAAAAAAGAAGAAGGCTAAGGAAGCCCAGGGGACAACCAGCGGAAAACCCAGCGCCGCAAAGAAAGAGACGGCTGAGACTCGGAAGGCCTCCGATAAGGTGAGCGCTGATGAAGCTGCCAAGGGGGATGTGGGCGCTGACAGCGCGGCCGATTCCAGCACAGCCGACGAGAACTAACGAAGATTACTGGATTCAAACTTTGAAAACACCGAGTGCTGATATTGTTCGCTCGGTCGGAATTGCCCCAAACGATCATCGGCATCGCAATCCGAGTCTTTTGGGGCTCAACACTTTGATGGGGCGTTAAGAGTTTGGCCCAAATGGAACCTGCAAAAAAGATGGATGATCGCGAAAGCCAAAAGGTAGAAGACAACGCGCAACCAGAGGCTGAGGTGGTGATCGAAACGGGACGCGTTCGTGGGCGCAGGCGCAGCCGCTCCTCGGGTACCGAAGCTTCTGTAAATATGGACGAGTTGCGCGAGATCGTTCAGTTGATTCGTGACAACGAATTCACCGAGTTTGAGCTGGAACGCGAAGGCTTCCGGGTTCGGCTCAGACGCGGTGCAGATGTCTACGAAACTGGAACGAGCCGGATTGGCTCGACTGAACAGTTTTCGGGCTCGTCTGCTCAGGGTGCGATTAGTTCGTCTACCGGAGAATCCAAAGGTGCCTCCGGACCGGCACACCCGGGAGCCAAAGCTGAGACGGCTGCTGCCGCTGCTTCGGATCTCCATATTGTTCCTTCCCCGATCGTGGGGACTTTTTATCGCTCGGCATCTCCGGCCGCCGATCCGTTTGTCGGAGTTGGCAGTAGCGTGGAGCGTGACAAGACAGTCCTGTGCATTATCGAAGCCATGAAGCTAATGAATGAGATCCTGGCTGATACCAGCGGCGTAGTGGCTGAGATTTACGTTGAGAATGGACAGGCAGTTGAATACGGGCAGCCGCTATTCGGAATCAAGAACTAAGCCCAAAGTCCAAAGTCCAAGGTCCAAATGTCCATGAGGGCAGAACGACTTTGGACTTTGAGCATTGGCCTTTGGATCAAAGGATGAAACCGGAGATTAGAAAATTTAAGAAGATCCTGATTGCCAATCGTGGCGAGATAGCCTGCCGTATTATCTGGACCTGCAAGGAAATGGGTATTCGCACCGTTGCTGTTCATAGCGACGTTGATCGCGATTCCCTCCATGTTCGTTTTGCTGATGAAGCGGCTTGCATCGGTCCGGCGCCTTCCGCTCAAAGTTACCTGAATATTCCCGCCATTATTAGTGCCGCAGAGATCTTTAATGTCGACGCAATTCACCCAGGTTACGGTTTCCTGGCTGAGTCGTCCTACTTTGCCGAGATTTGTGCAGCCTGCAATATCAAGTTTATCGGGCCACCGGCTGACATTATTCGTTTGATGGGTGACAAGGTTGAGGCTCGTCGAGCTATGGCGGAGGCCGGGTTGCCGGTCCTGCCGGGTAGTCCCGAGCCGGTGACTTCCGAGGCTGAAGGATTGAAGCTGGCTCGCGAAATCGGATTTCCGGTTATCGTGAAAGCGTCCGCTGGCGGCGGCGGTCGCGGGATGCGCATTGTTCATTCGGCCGATGAACTGGGCAAGGCCCTGGAAACTGCATCTACTGAAGCGGCGGCGGCTTTCAAAGATGGCAGCGTTTATATAGAGCGTTATCTGGAAGATCCCAGGCACATCGAAATTCAGGTTGTAGCTGATGAATACGGCGACTGCATTCATCTGGGCGAACGCGAATGTTCAATCCAGCGCCGCCATCAGAAGTTATTGGAAGAAGCACCTTCTCCCGTGCTCTCTCCTGAGTTGCGCAATCAGATGGGCGATGCCGCTGTGGCCGCCTGCAAAAAACTTGGATATGCGAGTGCGGGAACAGTGGAGTTTCTGCTCGATAAGGACAATAAGTTCTATTTCATGGAAATGAACACGCGCATCCAGGTCGAGCACGCCGTTACCGAGATGGTTACGCTGGCCGATATTGTGCGTAACCAGATCAGAATCGCGGAGGGGGAACCGCTCGGATTTACGCAGGACGACCTTTTGATTGTTGGCCATGCGATCGAGTGTCGGGTAAACGCCGAGAATCCTGAGACGTTTGCTCCATCGCCAGGTCTCATTTCCGCATTCAATCTACCGGGCGGTCCGGGAGTTCGGGTTGATACCTATGTGTATTCGGGTTACGCAGTGCCGCCGTTTTACGATTCGATGATTGCGAAAGTAATCGTGCATGCGCGAACCCGTGATTTGGCAATTGCCCGAATGAAGCGGGCTTTGGAAGCGATGGTTATTGAAGGTATTAAGACGACAATTCCGTTGCATTTGAAGATCATGGACGACCCGGAGTTCAGGGCGGGTAACATCTCAACCAGTTTCATGGAGCGATTTCTGAAGCAAAACGCGGCAAATGCGGCTAAAAACCGAAGCGAAGAAGTCGCTTTGGTGTGATAGGCGTGAGCGGTTGCCGTTTGCGAGTGAGACGCCTATAATAATCGACTTTTCTATGCTCGGTGGGCGCGTCTAAGAGGATAAAGAAATGGCATACGCAGTGATCAGAACCGGCGGCAAACAGTTTGTCGTCGAAAAAGGCAGCACGATTCGAATTCCTTCGGTCGATGCGGAAGCCGGGAAGTCTATTGAGCTCGATGCTCTATTGTCTTCCGGCGATAGCGAGGCGGCTAAAGTGTCTGCAACGGTGGTTGACCACGGTCGTGGTGCCAAGATTGTTGTATTCAAGAAGAAGCGCCGTAAACATTACAAGCGCAAACAAGGTCATCGGCAGGGTTATACGACTATAACGATTGATTCGATAGGGTAACTAATAAAAGTGATGAGTGATGAGTAATGAGTGATGCGTAGGCCGGAAGCCGTTTTCTTCACTCATAACTCATCACTCATGACTCATCACTTTGGAGTTAAGAAATGGCACATAAAAAGGGAGTTGGTTCATCTCGCAACGGCCGCGATTCAAATTCGCAGCGACTGGGCCTGAAGAAATTCGGCGGTGAAAACGTCCGCGGCGGCAACATCATTGCGCGGCAACGGGGAACGAAGTGGAAGCCTGGGAAGAACGTCGGCCGAGGCAAGGACGATACGCTCTTCGCATTGCTGGATGGCATAGTGAAGTTTGAAGACAAGGGTCGCACGGGAAAATTCATCAGCGTCTATCCGCTGGAACAGGCGTCCTCAGCATAGGCCGTGCACGCGCAACACCGCTATCATGCGACGCCTGAGCCAAGTCAAAGACTTAGCGCCCGGCGTCGCTTTCGATTTATATGTTTATTGATCGCGCCAGGATTCGAGTACAGGGCGGCCATGGGGGAAATGGCGTAACTGCTTTTCGCCGGGAGAAGTTTGTCCCGAGGGGCGGGCCTTCGGGAGGCGACGGCGGACGGGGAGGCGATGTTTGGGTGGTCGCCGACAGCTCGCTTAACACTCTCCTCCATCTTCGATATAACCCGCTGCACATTGCCGATCGGGGAAGGCACGGTGAGGGATCTAACTGCTCGGGTCGGGAAGGTGAGGATCGAATCGTAAGAGTACCGGTTGGTACCCAGATCTTTGACAGCAGCACGGGAGAGCTTTTGCAGGACCTCGCCGCCGATGGTGTCCGTTGGCTTGCGGCTAAGGGTGGGCGCGGAGGTTTTGGCAATTCCCATTTTGCGACTTCGACTAATCGCGCGCCTCGTTATCATCAGAGTGGCAGCGAGGGTGAAGAGTTTGAACTCCAACTTGAACTAAAACTGCTGGCCGACGTTGGACTGGTGGGTTATCCCAACGCCGGGAAGTCGACACTGATATCAACGATTTCCGCCGCCAAGCCTAAGATCGCCGACTATCCTTTTACGACCCTGGAGCCGCATCTTGGCGTAGTCGACCTGGGCGATTTTCGCACCTTCGTTGTCGCGGATATTCCCGGTTTGATTGAGGGTGCACATAGCGGCGCAGGCCTCGGCGATCGCTTTCTGCGACATATTGAACGAACGAAACTGCTGCTCCACCTCGTCGATGTGTCGTCTTTTTCGGGACGCGAACCGGTGGACGATTACCTGACCGTGAACCGCGAGTTGCGGGCCTACAACCCGGCACTGGCGGATCGCCCGCAGATTGTTGTCGCCACAAAAATCGATGCTCTGGACGAACCCATGCGACTGGAAGTGTTGAGGGAGCAGGTAGCCAAAGAGGGCGTACCGTTCCATGCAATCTCGTCAGTTACTAATAAGGGAACGGCTGAGCTGGTTGCGGCAATTGCGGCCAGACTTGATGAAATAACCGAATCAAGCAAGGCTGAGGTAGTTGAATTGGCGGTGTAAGACAAGATGCTATAGGACCTATAAGCCCTATGGGACCTATTAAATGACAAGCAAGAATGGCAGTCCTGTTATAGGGCAGCAAACGCGTATTGCGATCTACGGTGGAACGTTTGATCCGGTTCACTTCGGCCATCTCGAGGTCGCCCGGCGAGTGACTGAGCTCTTTGGCATTGACGAGTTTCTGTTTGTTCCGGCTCGAGTTGCGCCGCATAAGCTCGACCGTAAGGTGTCTTCTCCCCTGCATCGTTACGCAATGCTGGCACTAGCTACTGAAACAGACTCGCGGCTCTTAATCTCAACCTTCGAGTTGGATGAGGCTGCGCCAAGATATACGGTTGATACGCTGGCCCACTTTCGCTTGCGGTCTGACACGTTTGCCGATTTATTCTTTGTAATGGGCGCGGACCAGTGGCTGGAGATAGCCAGCTGGAGAGACTGGGAACGACTCACCACTCTGGCGAATATCATAGTGGTCACCAGACCCGGCATTGAGTTTTCGACCGCCAATGTAGGCGAGGCGATCGCGAAACGAGTGGTTGATTTGAGGGGCCGAACCAGCGAGCATGACCTGCCGACAGTTGATCCTGAGAGTCGGAAAATATTTGTCACCGATGTGGTGATGGTTGACGTCTCCGCAACTCAAGTCAGGAGGGCCGCACGGGAGAATCTCAAAGAGGACATGGATCGACTAGTTCCAGTTGAGGTTGGGAATTACATTAGAAAGTACGGGCTATATAGAAATAAGAATGAATAATTCAACTGTTAAGGAAAAATCATTGCACCCGGCTTCAACGGCTGGATCGCAGCTCAAGGCCGTGGCCCAAGAGCCACTGCCCGGTGAGCTCGACGAAAGAATGCTGATGGCCCTCGGTGCCGCCTCCGAGAAGAAGGCGATTAACAGTGTCGTGTTGGATCTACGCGAGATTGCCAGCTTCACTGACTACTTCGTGATTACCAGCGGGTCCAACGAACGCCAGGTCCAGGCGATTTCCGATGGGATAGTTGACACCTTGAAGAAGGCCGGGTCCGCGGCAGCGCGGATTGAGGGATACAAAACTGCTGAGTGGATATTGCTCGACTACGGCGATTTTGTGGTTCACGTCTTCGATGAGAAGGCCCGAGTTTTCTACGATCTTGAAAGGCTGTGGCGGGAGTCAAGGCGGGTCGAGTTGCCGCCGGAGGCCAGCAGCGAGACGGACAGTTCTTTGAGAAATGAATCGTGATCGAGATTGTGGCGCATTCAGAAGCGATGCGCGAGGCGGTTCGTCTCGCGGAAAGAGTGGCAGCAACTGATGCGAATGTCTTGATAACGGGCGAGTCGGGCGCCGGCAAAGACGCAATTGCCTTTTACGTTCACTCGAAATCCAATCGGGCCGCCCAGTCGTTTGTGAAGATCGATTGCGCAACGCTGCCGAGCGGATTGCTGGAAGCCGAGCTCTTTGGCTTTGAACGCGGGGCGTTCACGGGCGCGAGCGAGGAAAAGCCTGGCCGGCTCGAAGCTTCGCATCGGGGCACCCTGGTTCTGGATGAAATTGCCTACTTAACCAACGATTCGCAGGCCAAGCTCTTGCGCGTCATCGAGACCAGGGAGTTTGAGCGTCTGGGCGGACGACGGACGATCAAGGTGGACGCTCGCTTGATTGCCCTGACTAATGTCGACTTAAGTGATGCAGTTAAACGTCAGCACTTTCGCGAAGATCTTTATTACCGGCTGAACGTGGTGCACATCAAGGTCCCGTCGCTGCGCGAACGGAGCGAGGATTTGCCGGAGCTGGCGCAGACCTTCGTTACGTCTTACGCAACCAAGCACGGACGCGAAGTGAGAGCACTGTCACCTGAGGCGATGTCGCTGATACTTGGGTATGAGTTTCCTGGCAACGTTCGCGAGCTTGCTAACACTATCGAGCGGGCGGTGATTGTTTCAGCCGGTCACCAGCTTGGCGTGGAAGACCTTCCCGAATCGATGCGCGCAGCCGTGGCCGTCCAGCGACGCCGGGAGAAGCCGCAGTCACTTGCCGAAGTCGAGGCCGATTACGTAGATGAGGTGCTGGCTTTAACCGGTGGAAACAAAACTGAAGCTGCGCGCATCCTGGGCATCAGCCGCAAGAACCTTTATGAAAAGCTCGCGCGTAAGGCGAAGAGACAGGCTGAAGGATGAGGATGAAAGCCATGGCCGTACGCCTGGGTGTTGGAAATAGATGAGAGATATAACAACTCGCTTTAATCCTTTTGCCTTCATCCTTCATCTCTGCTTATGAAGCTGCGAGTGATATGGACAGGCAAGACGCGAGATGCTCATCTGCGAGCCCTAATAGATGAGTATCTGAAGCGGTTGTCACACTTTGCTAAATGTGAGATTTCGGAGCTGCGTGAGAGTCCCGGTAACGGGAACAAGGCGGGCATCGATAAGGATTCCAGGCGCATCACAGACGGGCTGCGCGATGGTGCGATAAACGTACTTTTGGATCCTGCAGGAGTTGAATGGACTTCAACGCAGCTGGCGAAGGAGATAGAAGGTTGGCGAGATACCGGGGTCAAAGAAGTGACGTTCATAGTAGGCGGTCCAAATGGAGTTTCGGCCGAACTTGCAGCGCGAGCCGGCAAACGCTGGAGTCTTTCCCGTTTGACGTTGACTCATGAGATGGCCCGGGTCGTGTTGCTCGAGCAGTTGTATCGGGCTTACACGATTATTCACGGGCTGCCGTATCAAAAATGATGAGTTAGCAGATGGGTGAATCCGGAAGTTTCTTAATCAAGTAGGGTGGAGGGAATTAACGCATAATGGACAAGAGAAGAGTCAGAGTTTTTCGCGATAAATTAATGGATCGTCGTGAGAGTTTGGTCGGTCAGGTCCAACAAGCCGAACTCTACAGTCGTGAACGCGACTCCGAAGCAACCCAGGATCCGGCGGACATGGCAGCGAATGCCTATACCAAGGAACTATTGGTTTCCATGTCTGATAATGATCGGCAGATGCTGAACCTGATCGATGAAGCGCTGGTCCGAATGGACGATAGTGGCTACGGGAAGTGTATTCGTTGTGGCCAGGCGGTACCGGAAAAGCGGCTCGAAGCAGTGCCCTGGGCTCGCCACTGTGTTCCTTGTCAGGAACTTCACGAGCGAGGAATGTTGCCGGAAGACGACGAATAGAACTTGCTAATAGTTGGTGACATAATGACGGCCTTCGGGGAATTTGAACACTCCGGAGGCCGTTGGTTTTTTTGATGTCCGACACACTTTAGTTTGTCGTGATCTTGCGCAAGAAGCCCGTTACTGTGAGCTGCGACTTACCCAGACAAACGACAAACTGAAGTGTGTCGGACAAATCTTCTTCTGTGAACTTTCGCGTAATTTCGTGGATCATTTTTCTAACTGAACCAGCGATGCACTTTCAGATTCGCAAGATGATCTTCGCAACCACTGCCAGCCTTTGCTACGACTCGCTGCTGGCGCTCGTCTACCCCCAACCTTGCGCAGTTTGCGGCACTAGTGTTGAGTCTCGGGGTTTCGGTGTTGCTTGTGAAAAATGCTGGCAAGAGACTCAGCTCTTCACGGGAACGGAAACTGTTTGCTGGAAGTGTGGATTGCCCTCCAGAGGAACAATGCCCGAGGAAAAGCGAGAAGAGGTTCGCTGCCGGCGTTGCGACGACGATGCTTTTACGGCAGCGCGTGCTTGTGGGATTTACGATGGAGCGTTGCGCGCTTCGATCCTCTCCCTGAAACAAGAGCAGCATATGGCCAGCAAGCTGAGGCAGTTGATGGCCACCACGCAAAGGCAGTATCCACTGAGCGAAGCGACCCGAATCGTTCCGGTACCACTACATCCGGAGCGTGAGAAAACAAGAGGCTTTAACCAGGCTGCGATCCTGGCGCGCGAGCTGTCGAAGGCTACGTCGCTACCTCTGGATGAAGTCAGTGTGGTCCGTACGCACCATTCAAAGCGTCACCG
>Ga0190274_10000819_pt1 | contig 18071 bp, 20 predicted proteins | sample Popmic531T_FD_133002 | JGI IMG/M metagenome (GOLD analysis project Ga0190274, IMG submission 133002) | Populus adjacent soil microbial communities from riparian zone of Yellowstone River, Montana, USA - 531 T | ecosystem: Environmental > Terrestrial > Soil > Riparian zone | place: USA: Montana... | reverse complement strand
CGGCGGCGAAGCAACGCTGCGGTGTCACCCGCGGTGATCGCCCTCGCTGGAGAGCTAGTCACGGCGGCGCGAAACGTCAGTTCGCAATTGCGTGATCGGCCGGCTCTCGGAGATTAATTCGGCGCAAGAATCTCGATCAGCTTCGAGCGCACATCCGCCGCCGTTAACGGCGCGTTTATGTACTTGAACTCCACCGCCTGCTTGAGCGTGAGGTCGAGACCCCTCACCTCGCCGAGCTGCAGCGACTCCTTCGGGTAGAACTCGTCGCGGGTGCGCTGCGCAAGCGCGCGCGGCACCTTGGCGTAAGCGGCGTAGGCGTCGATCGCGGCGTCGCCGGTATAGGCCCAGTCGATGGCGCGCGAAAGCGCGCGCATGTAGCGCACGAAGGCGTCGCGCTTCTGCTTGAGCGCACTGGCGTTGGCGACGTTGACGCGGATGGTCTGGTCGCGGATCGCCTCGAAGTCCGGGGGCTCGACCTGACGCTGCAGCAGGCTCTCGAGTTCAAGTACATCACATCGCCGATTCCGGTCGAGAAAGTGCGCTCGGAGTTGATCGACATTCTGTACAAGCCCTAATTCCTGCTGAACGCCGCTTTCGCGCGCGCCACCACTGCCGGCGAAGCGGCGGAATAGCGCGCAATCATGGCCGCAACCTGCTCGCCGCTCATCGGATCGACGTCGATCTTTGCCTTGGTCGCATCGGCCAGGAACTTGTCGTCCTTCATGGTCGCCATCAAGGCGTCGCGCAGCGCCTTGGTCCGGGCTTCCGGCTGTCCCGGCGGAGACACATAGACGCGGCCCAGCGCCTGCGCGCCGAAGATCAGGTCGAACACCTGCCGGTCCTCGTCGGTCTTGGCGTAGCGATCGACGTGCGGAATGCCCTTGAGCTCGGCCTGCGGCTTGCCGCTGAGCTGGATGACCGGTTTGAAGTCGCCGGTCTTGTACTCGTCGCCCCAGAACGACTTCAGCGTCGACAGCGGCAGCCCGCAGATGCCCTGCACCTCGCCGCGGTTCATCGCGAGCTTCACCTCGGCGGAGCCCTTGTAGCCGTAGACGACCTTGAGCTTGGCGCCGAGCAGATTGCGCACCGCTTGCGCGAATGTGCCGAGCGGCCCGGTCTGCCCGGTGGCGCCGAATATCGCTTCTTTCGCCAGCAGGTCGTCAAACGACACGATGCCTGACGCCTTGGTGACGCCGCACACGCCCGCGCTTTCTTCCATGTTGCCGATCCAGGACAATTTTGCCGGATCGTACTGCGCCTTGGCATTGCCGAAGATCGGCTCGAACGCCGTGGTGTGGACGAAGGTCGCCATCACCGTGCCGTCCTTGGGCGCGACGTTGGCGAGCCAGTTGGTCGCCGTGATGCCGCTGGCGCCGACCATGTTCTGCACGATCACGCTCGGCTGGCCGGGGATGTTCCGGCTCAGATGCGGCGCGAGTACGCGGGCATAGATGTCGAAGCCGGTGCCAGGTTCGTGACCGACCACGATACTGACGGTCTTGCCCTTGTAGAAATCCACGATCTCGTTCGCGGCAGCCGCCTGGATTGCAACAAGCGTGGCAACGACCCCGACAACGATGCTGTGTGCCACTCTCATAAAAACGTCTCCATCCCAATTTCCGGAAATACTATCACGACTCGATTGCGGCGGTTGGCCGCAGCGAGCCGACCTCGATTCCGTTCCAGTTCCGCGTCGTGGGCCGCACGTAGCGCGCCAGCGCGGCACTGTCGGCATCGGAGTTGAGACAGCGCACGATCGCCGCCGCCAGCATGACCTCCGCGGCGCGGCCGGCGCCGTCGTCGCATTTCACCGCGATGCCCAGCCCCAGCGTGGGTAGCGCCGCGCAGGCCACGCCCTCGGCGCCGGTCTTGACAAACGTGCGCTCGCCGCACGTCCGCATCAGCTCGGTGCAGAACCGGCCGGTGCCGGCGACATGCCATGGTTGCTGCGCGCAAGCCGCGCGCAGCCGCGCCGCCGCCCGAGCCCGCCCGGACGGCAGGCCCTCGCCGGTGCCGAACCTCGCGAAGCCGCGGGCCAGCGCGCCAAGTGGCAGGGCCCAGGTCGGCACCGAGCAGCCGTCGACGGCGCAGACGTCCTGCGACAGCGCTTCACCGGTCAGGCTCTCGATCGCGGCCTTCACCTCGCGCTGCACCGGATGCGACGCCTCGGCGTAGTTGCTGGTTTCGGCTCCCATGGCGCAGGCGGCGCAAAGGAAGCCGCAGTGCTTGCCGGAGCAGTTGTTGTGCAGCGCGCTGGCCTGTCCGCCGGATCGCGCCAGCGCCTGCCCCGACGGCTGGTGGATCGGCCAATGCGCCCCGCATTTCAGCGCGGCGAGATCGAGACCGGCGCGCGTGAGCATGTTCGTTGCGGTCGCCACATGGCCGGGCTCGGCGTTGTGGGACGCGCAGGCCAGCGCCAGTTCCTCGGCGCCAAGCCCGAAGCGGTCGGCGGCGCCGGATTCGACCAAAGGTAGCGCCTGCATCGCCTTGATCGCCGAACGCGGATAGACCGGGCGCTCCACGTCCCCTGCGGCAAACACAAGGTCGGCCGACCCATCCGCCACAGCCACGGCGCCGGAGTGCCGGCTCTCGACCATGGGGCCCCGTAACACCTCGACAAGGACTGGATTGCTCATTTGTAACGTTTTGTAATGTGGCGAATTGGACGCTTGCCACAGTTCTGGCCGACCCTCATCTATACTGGACCAACATGAGCTCCGCTGCCCCTCCCCCTCGCCGCCGATCGCGCCGCAAGACCTTGAGCTGGATCTTTTTCGCCATATTCCTTGCACCGGTCCTGTTCGCGGTTGGCACCCTGGCCTATCGCGGCGGCCCGCCGCACTGGGGCCAATACGACCACACCGTAACCAGCCAGTTGCCGGCTGCGTTGGCGCATCCGGACGCCCGAATCCTGGTGATGTCGAGCCGCACGCGCGGCTGGAAGGGCGTGGTCGCGGTCCATAGCTGGGTCGTGATCAAGGGCGAGAACGAAAAGACCTGGCGGCGCTATGACGTCGCCGGCTGGGGCAATCCGGTGCGGCTGAACTGGTGGCCGCCGGATCTCTGGTTTGGCAGCCACGGCACCGTCGTCGCCGACATCAAGGGACCGAAGGCGCAGGCGATGATCCCGCGCGTCGATGCGGCGATCAAGGATTACCAGTATCGCAACACCGGCGACTACCGCATCTGGCCTGGTCCGAACAGCAACACCTTCGTCGCCAGCGTGCTGCGTGCGATCCCGGAGATTGGCGCCACCATGCCGCCGAACGCGGTCGGCCGCGATTTCCGGCCGTGGCCTTATCTCGGCCTGACCGACAGCCGCACCGGCGTCGAGGCCAACCTGTGGGGCGTGCTCGGCGTGAAGATCGGCTGGGTCGAGGGTGTCGAGGTTAACCTGCTCGGCCTCGTCGCCGGCCTCGATGTGCGAAACCCTGCCCTGAAAGTTCCAGGCTATGGACGTGTCGGCTTCGACAACACGGCCACTGCCGCTGCGCGGCTCTAGCGCGCATCGTTTCCCGCCGATTAGACTTTGCAGCACGCGTGCGGAGGAGTTCGAAAATCTGCCGAAAGCCATGCAGGCCGGCTTGAGAGAGGGCGGCTACGACGTGGGCCGCAACGTCGCGATCGCCGCCGAGACGAAGTGATCGAATAGCGCGGGCAAACCGGCCCTCGACCGAAGCCCCGATTTCCGCTTAGGCTTTGTCGTCAAGGGAAACGCCGTGCTGGCCCAGACCGCATCGATGCAGCAACGCACCGCGATGTATAGCGCGAATGCGTTCAACATCGGATTGTTCGGAGCCAATTGCTCGTCCGGCCGCTCGGCAACCAAGGTGCCGGAGCGCTGGTCGGCGAGCTGGCCGGATTGTCTCAAGCTCGCGCGCATGGCGGACCAGGCCGGCATCGATTTCATGCTGCCGATCGGCCGCTGGAAGGGCTACGGCGGCGACACCGACTTTCACGGCTCGACGCTGGAGACCGTGACCTGGGCCGCCGGCCTGCTCGCGGCAACAAAGCGCATCACCGTGTTCGGCACCGTGCACGCGCCGCTGTTCAATCCGATCATCGCGGCGAAAGAATTCGTCACCGTTGACCACATCGGCGAAGGACGGTTCGGCATCAACCTGGTGGTCGGGTGGAACGAGGGCGAGTTCGAGATGTTCGGCGTCAGTCAGCGCGAGCACGACGATCGCTATGAGTACGCGCAGGAATGGCTCGACGTCATCAAGCGCGCCTGGTCCGAGCACACCGACTTCGATTTCGCGGGGCAGTATCTCAAGCTCAAGGGCGTGCGCGCCTTTCCCAAGCCCTACGGCGACACGCGGCCGGTCATCATGAACGCCGGCCGTTCGGGCGTCGGCCAGGCCTTCGCGCTGAAGAACTGCGATGCGTTCTTCACCGCCACCGTCGACTCGCGGCACTCGATCGAGGCCAACGCGAAGAAGGTCGAGGAGATCAAGAGTGCGGCGCGCGCGATCGGCCGCGACATCGACGTTTACACCGTCGGCCAGGTGGTCTGCCGCCCGACGCAAAAGGAGGCGGAGGACTACTACCGCCACGCCCAGATCGAAAACGCTGACTGGGGCGCGATCGAAAAGATGATGGCGCTGAAGAACATCACCCGGCAGACCGTCACCGCGGAGGTGTTCGCCCAGCAGCAGCAGTATTTCGCCGGCAAGGCGATCGGCGGCTATCCGTTCGTCGGCACGCCCGACCGCGTCGCTGAAGAACTGGCCAACATCAGCAGCGCGGGCATGCGCGGCATCGCCGTGTCGTTCGTCAACTATCTCAACGAAACGCCGTATTTCTGCGACGAGGTGCTGCCGCGCCTGGCGCGGCTGGGGATTCGTCAGTCACACTGATGGGGCAAGAATGTCGATGTGCCGGTGGCTGTGGGCCGCGTTGATCGCGGTGTTGAGTGTCAGCGCAAGCTTCGCGCAGGACGTCTACCCCTCCCGCCTGGTGAAGATCATCCTGCCCTCCGCGCCCGGATCGACCACCGACATGCTGGCGCGGCTGATCGCCGACCAGCTCAGCCAGAAATGGGGCAAGCCGGTCATCGTCGAGAACGTCAGCGGCGGCGGCATGTCGATCGGCGCGACGCAGGCGTTCCGCGCGGCGCCGGACGGCTACACGCTGTTCATCTGCCCGCCCTCGCCCGTCACTATCATGAAGCTGCTCTACCGCGACCTGCCATTCGAGCCGACCCAGTTCACGCCGATCTCGCTGCTGGTGCGGGTGCCCAACGCGCTGGTGGTGCGCAAGGACTTTCCCGCTGCCAACGTGAAAGAGCTGATCGGTCACGCCAAGGCCAATCCCGGCAAGGTGACGTTCGCCTCGCAGGGCGCCGGCTCGACCGCGCACCTCTCCGCCAACCTGATCGATCTGCTCGCCGGCACCGAGATGGTGCACGTACCGTATCGCGGCGCGGTACCAGCGCTCAACGCCATCGTGGCCGGCCAGATCGATTTCTTCTTCGACACGGTGACCACATCGACGCCGCAGCACCGCGCCGGCACCGTCAAGATCATCGGCGTCGGCGGCACCGAGCGCGCTTCGATCCTGCCGGAGGTGCCGCCTGTGTCGGACGACCTGCCCGGCTTCCGCTCCATCACCTGGTTTGCCATGGCCGGACCGCCCGGCCTGCCACCGGCGCTGGCGAGCAAGATCAATCAGGACGTCAACGAAAGCCTCATGCGCCCGGAGATCGCTGACCGGTTGCAAAAGCTCACGCTGGAGCCGATGCTCGGCACGCCGGCCGACGCCGCCAAGTTCTTCGCCGAGGAAACCGCGCTGTGGGGACGGGTGATCAAAGAAAAAAATATCGTGGTGCAATGAAGCGGCGGGAATTCCTCACACTTGTCGGCGGCGCGGCGGCGCTCGCGCCATTCACGGCGCGGGCGCAGCAGGCGATGCCGGTGGTCGGACTGTTGCGCAGCACGCGCGCGGAAGGCTTCTCCAATCTGGTGGAGGCGTTGCAGGCCGGCCTCGGCGAAACCGGCTACGTCGTTGGCCGTAACGTCGTGCTCGAGCAGCGCTGGGCCGGCGAGCAGCTTGACCGGCTGCCCGCGCTCACCACCGAGCTGATTCAGAAGCAGGCAGCGGTGATCGTCGCCAACACGCAGGCGGCGCGGGCGGCCATGACCGTGACCACGACGGTACCGATCGTGTTCGTGACCGGGACAGATCCGGTGCGGGATGGATTGGTGACCAGCTTCAACCGACCTGGCGGCAACGTCACCGGCGTCAGCTTTCTGGTTAGCGGCACCTCCGGAAAGCGGCTGGAATTGCTGCGCCAGCTTGTGCCTACAGCCGAGGTGATCGCCGTATTGGTCGACGCCAACAACGTCGAAGCACGGGCAGAACAGCGACCTGGAAGCTGCGGCGAAGGCGGCCGGACAGCGGCTTATCGTGTTCGAGATCAAGTCTGACTGCGACATCGAGCCGGCCATCGCTTCAGCGGCTGTGCAAGCCAATGCATTGTTTGTGGGCGCCGGGCCATACTTGACCGCGCGCGTCCGGTTGCTGGCTGCGCTGGCGCTGCGCCACAAGCTGCCTGCCGCTCACGCCCAGCGCGGGTTCGCCGAAGCCGGCGGCTTGATGAGCTACGGCACAAGCCAGGCCGATGCCTGCCGGCAAAGCGGCGTCTATGCCGGCCGCATTCTCAAGGGCGAGAAGCCCGGCGACCTGCCGGTGCTGCAAGCCACCAAGTTCGAGTTCGTGATCAACATGGCGACCGCCAAGGCGCTCGGCCTCGCCGTGCCGATGCAGATCCACGCCGCTGCCGACGAGGTGATCGAGTAGGCTCACGCCGAATTGTCCGCACGCATCCGCAAGCGAGATGACTGCAACCCCCTGTTCTGCCAGATTGCCTTGATGCACGACATGCTGCCGCTGCTCGAAAAAATCCCATTTCCCGCGATGCGGCGCGGCCGGCTCGACACACTGCAGCTCAACGTCGGCTACCGCTGCAACCAGTCGTGCTTCCACTGCCACGTCAACGCCCGGCCCAACCGCACCGAGGAAATGACCGGCGACATCGCCGACCTGGCGCTGGAATTCCTGGGCCATTGCCGCATCGCCACGCTCGATATCACCGGCGGCGCACCGGAGCTCAACCTGCACTTCCGCCGCGTGGTGAGCGCGGCGCGCGCGATGGGCGTGCGGGTGATGGACCGCTGCAACCTCACCGTGTTCGAAACGCCAGGCCAGGAGGACACGCCCGAATTCCTGGCGCGCGAGCAGGTCGAAATCGTCGCCTCGCTGCCGTGCTACCTCGAAAGCAATGTCGACCAGCAGCGCGGCAAGGGCGTGTTCGAGGGCTCGATCCGCTCGCTGCGCAGGCTCAACGCGCTGGGCTACGCCCGTGAGGGCAGCGGCCTCATGCTCAATCTCGTTTACAACCCGCAAGGGCCGTCGCTGCCGCCGCCGCAGGCCGCGCTCGAAGCCGACTACAAGCGCATCCTCGGCGAGCAGTACGGCGTTACGTTCAATGCGCTCTACACGCTCGCCAACATGCCGATCCAGCGGTTTGGCTCGATGCTGATCTCCAAGGGCGAATTCGACAACTACCTCGTGCTGCTTCAGCACGCGCATCAGGATGCCAATCTCGAAGGCGTGATGTGCCGCGGCCTCATCTCGGTCGACTGGCGCGGTTACGTCTACGACTGCGACTTCAACCAGATGCTCGACCTGCCGATGATGCGCGGGAGCGAGCGCATTCACCTGCGCGACCTCCTCGCCGCAGACCTCGAAGGCCGGGACATCCGCGTCGCCGGCCATTGCTACGGCTGCACCGCCGGCCAGGGCTCGAGCTGCGGCGGCGCGCTGAAAGAGGCGGCGGAATAGACTGTCCGCATGTCCCTCCTCTCCATCATCGTGCCGGTCCTCGACGAGGCCGCCGGCATTGCCGAAACGCTCATAGCGCTCGCGCCGTTCCGGCAGCGCGGCGTCGAGGTGATCGTAGCCGACGGCGGCAGCGGCGACGACACCGTGGCGCTCGCTCGCCCGCTTGCCGATCACGTGCTCAGCGCTCCGCGTGGCCGGGCGGCGCAAATGAATGCCGGCGCGGCGGCCGCATCCGGCGACGTGCTGCTGTTCCTGCATGCCGATACGGTGCTGCCGGACGATGCTGACGGGCTGGTGCTCTACGGTCTCGCAGGTACCGGCCGGATCTGGGGCCGCTTCGACGTGGAGATCGAAGGCAGGAACCCGCTGCTGGCGTTGGTCGCGGGGATGATGAACTGGCGCTCCCAGATCACCGGCATCGCCACCGGCGATCAGGCGATGTTTATGACGCGCGACGCTTTCAACGCGGCCGGGGGATTTCCCGACATCGCGCTGATGGAAGACATCGCGCTCTCCAAAAAACTCAAGCGCGCCGGCCGGCCGCTTTGCCTGGCGGCGCGTATCCGCACCTCGGCGCGGCGCTGGACCAGGAATGGCACAATCAGGACCATCGTGCTGATGTGGCGGCTTCGCCTCGCCTATTGGCTCGGCGCCGATCCCGCTGCGCTGGCGCAGCGCTACGGCGACGTGCGCGGGATCCTTAATACCGCAGCAGCACCAAGCCGCACGAAATCATGAAAGCGGCAACAACCCGGTTTGCGCGTAGCGGCTCTTTCAGGAACACCACCGCAATGATCGCGCCGAACAGCACGCTGGTCTCGCGCAGCGCCGCGACAATGGCGATCGGCGCCACCGTCATCGCCCAGATCGCGATCGAGTAGGAAATCACCGCCATCACGCCGCCGCCCAGCCCGATCTTCCAGTGCGGCGTCATCGCCGGAATGACCGCAACGCCGCGGCGCGCCAGCGCATAGCAAAGCACCACCGGCGCGATGCCGACGAACAGCCAGCAGGAATAGGCGTTGGCCATGCCCGGCCCGGCGAGCCGCGCCCCGATGCCGTCGACCACCGAATAGATGCAGATCGTCACCGCGGTGAACAGCGCGAAGCCGACGGCGCGGCGGTCGAGCGCCGCGATATCGCGGCCGCCGCGCAGCGAGATCAGCAGCACGCCGGCGGCAAGCAGCACGATGCCGCCCCAGCCGGTGAAGCCAAGCCGCTCGCCGATGGTGAGCGTCGTCACCGCCGCCGTCATCAGCGGCGCGCTGCCGCGCGCGATCGGATAGACCTGACCGAGATCGCCCGCGCGATAGCTCTCGATCAGGCCGGCGAAATAGAACAGGTGGATGATGATCGAGGCGATCAGCCACGGCCATGACGCCGGCGCCGGGATTCCAACGAACGGCACGAACACCAGCGCCACCGCGCCGGCGCCGAGCGCGATCAGCACTGTGGTGGCGAGCGGATCGAGCGTGCGTTTGATGCTGGCGTTCCAGCCGGCGTGGCAGGCGGCGGCGAACAGCACGGCAAGGAAGACAAATCCGTCCATCAGCGCGGCTGCAAGCTGCGCGCTGCATTTTCAAATCCGTCATCCTGAGGCGCCCGCCGAAGGCGGGCCTTGAAGGATGAATCGGCCGTGCGGCCGCACCGCTCGGGCCGTCCATCCTTCGAGGCTCGCCATAGCGCGTCGAAGACGCGCGTCAACGCGCTTATGGCTCGCACCTCAGGATGACGGATCATCGTCGGCCCCGCTCCGCGAGCTGACGGTCGTAATCCAGCACCGCCTGCAGCAGCACCTGCGCGCCCGCGGCGCATTGTTCCTTGGAGCTGAACTCGGCCTCGTTGTGGCTGATGCCGCCGAGGCAGGGCACGAAGACCATGGCAGCCGGCGCCACCCGCGAGACATACGCCGCATCGTGTCCCGCGCCGGAGATCATCTCGCGCGACGAGAAGCCGGACAGCTCGGCGCCGCGTCGCACCGCGGCGACGCAGCCGGCATCGAAGCGAACCGCCGGCTGGTGCCAGATTTTCTGGAATGCGACGGCGAGGCCGAGCGGCTCGCAGATCTCGTGAACCGAGGTTTCGAGCGCGGCCTCCATCTGGTCGAGCTGGGCATCGTCCGGATGCCGCATGTCGACCATGAAGAACACCTCGCCCGGCACCACGTTGGGCGAATTCGGCCGGTTCTCGATCCGCCCGACCGTCGCCACCGCGCCCGGCGCATGCTTCCGCCCGATGGCATCCACCCGCTCGATCACGCGCGCGGCGCCAAGCAATGCGTTCTTGCGGCCTTTCATCGGCGTCGCGCCGGTGTGGGCGTCCTGCCCGGTCAGCGTCGCCTCGAACCACCGCATCGCCTGCACGCCGATGACGACGCCGATGTCCTTGCGCTCGGCCTCCAGCATCGGCCCCTGTTCGATGTGCAGTTCGAAAAACGCCGAGAGCGGATGATCGCCACAACGCTGCGCGCCGCGATAGCCGATCTGGTCGAGCGCCGCGCCGAAGCTCGCGCCAGCGGGATCGTGCCGGGCATGGGCCCAGTCGCGCTCGAACACCTTGGCAAACACACCGGACGCCATCATCGCCGGCGCGAACCGCGAGCCCTCCTCGTTGGTCCAGTTCACCACCTCGATCGGAGCATGCGTCTCGTAACCGGCCTCAACGAGGGTTCGCAGCGCCTCGAGCGCGGCCAGCACGCCGAGCACGCCGTCGAACTTGCCGCCGGTCGGCTGGGTGTCGAGATGGCTGCCCATGGCGATCGGCGGCACATCGGCCATGCCCTCACGCCGCGCGAACATCACGCCCATGTCGTCCACGGTGACGCGGCAGCCCAGCGCTTTGGCACGGGCACGGAACCAGTCGCGCACCTGGCGGTCGAGATCGGTCAGCGTCAGCCGGCAGATGCCACCCTTGGCGGTGCCGCCGATCGCGGCGGTCTCCATCAATTCGCCCCACAGCCGCTCGGCGTTGATGGCGAGATTTCTCATGCCCGCGCGCGCTGCGCGGCCGGCGCCCAAAGCTTCGGTGCGACCCGCAGGTACTGGCTGACCCGCGGCACCTCGGCGCCGAGTGCCTGCCCGGCGTGCCAACCCCAGCGCGGATCGTTGAGGAAGGCGCGCGCCATCGCCACCATGTCGGCCTTGCCGTCGGCGATGACCGCCTCGGCCTGCTCCGGCGTGACGATCAGCCCGACCACTCGCGTCGCGATGCCGGCTTCCTTCTTGATCTTCTCGGCGATCGGAACGTTGTAGCCCGGTTCGGTCGGGTTGCGGGTGTCCGCGGTAACGCCGCCTGAGGAGGTGTCGATGAAATCAAGCCCGTCCTCCTTCAAAGCCTTCGAAAATGCCACCGCGTCCGCCGGAGTGATGCCGTCGTCGCGCCAGTCGCTGCCGGTGATGCGCGCCCCGAGCGCAATGCTGTTCGGCACCACGGCCCGCACCGCGCGCGCCACCTCGCGGCCGAACCGCATGCGGTTTTCCAGCAAGCCGCCGTACTGGTCGGTGCGCTTGTTGGAAACCGGTGACAGGAAGGAGTGCGCCAGATAGCCGTGCGCGTAATGCAATTCGATCAAGCTGTAGCCGATCCGCACCGAGCGTTTCGCCGCATTGACGAAGGCGTCGCGCACCCGCGCGATGTCGTCCGCCGCCGCCTCGCGCGGCGTATGCCAGCCGTCGCCGAACGGGATCGCCGACGGCGCGATGGTCGGCCAGGGGTCCTGCGCCGGCTTCAGCGGACCGCCGCCCTCCCATGGCCGCTGCGCCGAAGCCTTGCGCCCCGCATGCGCGAGCTGGATGCCGAGCTTGGCGGTGCCGATCCAGCGCAGGTGGTCGATCACCTTCTGCATCGCCGCCTCGTTGGCGTCGGAATAGAGACCCGCGCAGCCGTGGGTGATGCGGCCGTGGCGCTCGACGTGGGTCGCCTCGACCACCAGCATGCCGGCGCCGGAATTCGCCAGCATGCCGAGATGGCTCGTGTGCCAGTCGGTGAAACAGCCGTCTTCGGACGAATACTGGCACATCGGCGAAATGACGATGCGGTTGGACAGTTCGAGGCCAGCAAGCTTGATGGGAGAAAACAACTTCGACATGTGATCTTTGTCCTTACCCGATTACATCCGCAACCTGAGGATCGCCAGCGCCAAAGCCTGCGTGCGCGGCACCAGCGTATCCACTTCCATGAACTCCTCCGGCGTATGCCCCTTGCCACCGACCGGGCCGACGCCGCAGATGGTCGGCGCGCCGGTTGCCGACGCGAAGCCGGAGTCCGCGCAACCGCCGGTGAAGATCGAGCTCGGTTCGTTGCCAAGCTCGCGGATGCCATCCGCGTAGTGCTCGAACAGCGACTTGTTGTCGGTGGTCTCGACCATCGGCAGGAACTCGCCGCTGATCTCGAGCTTGGCCGTGGTGCCCGGCATGAAGCTCTTGGCCATGATGGCTTCGACCTTCTCCATCGTCGCTTTGCGCTGGTCGAACGTGATGAAGCGCAGATCGACCTCGCCCTTCGCCCACGGCGCCACGGTGTTGACGGTCTGCCCGCCCGAGACGACGCCGACGTTGAGCGTGATGCCGTTGCCCGGATCGCTCAGCGCGTGCAGCGCCAGCGTCTTGTGCGCAAGCTCATTGATCGCGCTGATGCCGGCTTCGAAGTTGGCGCCCGAGTGAGCCGCCTTGCCGGTGATCGCGAAGCGCATGAACACGCCGCCCTTGCGCCCCGTCACCGCGATGCCGGGCCCGCGGCCCGGCTCGGAGTTGAACACCGCGCGCGCCGGCCGCGCGAACCTCTCGATCACCTCGCGCGAGAACGGCGAGCCGATCTCCTCGTCGCCGGTGAACAGCGCCGTCACCGGCGCGGGCGCGCCGCCGAATTTCTTCAACGCCGCCAGGATGAAGCAGTTCATCACCAGGCCCGACTTCATGTCGGAGACGCCGGGGCCGTAGGCGCGTGAGCCTTCGATCTTGAACGGGCGGCGGGTCGGCTCGCCCTTGGGAAAGACGGTGTCGCGATGGCCCATCAGCAGGATCGGGCGGTTGGAGCCCCGGTTCGAATCGTGCCCCACGGTGGCGCTGACGGCATCACCGAACTTTGTATCAGGGGCGATCTCGCTGACGATGCCCTGGCTGTCGAGGAACGCGCGAATGTGGGCGCCGACCGCATCGACACCTGCCTTGTCGTAGCTGCCGCTGTCGGTGTTCACCAGCGTTTCCAGCAGCGCCAGCATGGCGCCGCGCTGACCCGTCAGCCAGTCGAGGATCTGCTGTTCGTCTTTGGTGGGTTTGGTCATGCGGGCCCTGTGCGGGCCGCAATCTGGCACAGGCAGACCCCATGAATCGAGATGACCTGAAGAAGCCCGGCTATGACGGAAACGCCGTCTTCTTCAGCTATTCCGCCGCTTCGCGGCGATAGTCCTCGGGCCGGGGCGCGATCTGCGCCCATCGCTCGGTGGCGGCGATCGCCTGGCGCATGCAAGCGACGAACTGCTCGTGGGTGTAATAGTGCTTCCAGCGGCCCGTCTTGTAGAGATCGACGAAATGCGCCTGTCTGCGCTCGGCCAGATTGCGCCATTTGAGCGCGGCGCTGTCCATTGCGAACGGGTATTGCCGAGTGGTCATCGTCAAACCGCCGGCCGCCGCATCGGCGGCATCTGATGCTGACGCGCACACAGAACGCGAACAACGTGAGATCGTCCGGCCGAGACACCGGATCACGCTTATTCACAGGGATTTCACAGAAAAAACGGAAAAGCGACGGACGCCACCGACGGGCTGAAGGTGATTTGATTCGCGCCCGCAGCGCAAGCGGGAACGCCCGTTATGTGCGTTTTGACCAACGCACTTCCTATTAGAGCATGATCTTTCCCGAAAACCGGTTCCCGCTTTTCGGGATCACGCTTCAGGGCTTGATGGCAATGATGGCTTCGATCTCGACCGACATGCCGTTCGGCAGCGAGCCCATGCCGACCGCCGAGCGGGCGTGCCGTCCGGCGTCGCCGAACACCTCGACGAACAGGTCGGAGCAGCCGTTGATCACCTTGGGCTGGTCCTTGAAGTCGGGCGGCGCGTTGACCATGCCGAGCAGCTTCACGATGAAGTCGACCCGGTCGAGCGTGCTGAGCGCCGCCTTTATGGCGGACAGCATGCCAAGCCCGGTCAGCCTGGCGCGCCGGTAGCCCTCCTCGATCGAGACTTCGGTGCCGACCTTGCCGAGCAGGATCTTGCCGTTCTCGCGCGGGCCCTGCCCTGCCAGGTACAGAATGTTTCCAGCGATGCGGTATGGCAGGTAATTGGCGACCGGGACCATCAGCTCGGGCAGCACGATGCCGAGCTGTTTCAAACGGGCTTCTGCGGACATGGATGCTTCCTCGGTTTGGTGGAGGCCGTCAAAGCCGGATGCGCAGCAGGTTTGCAAGCTCGCCGATGATGCCGCGCCGGAACAGCAGCACGCAGGCGACAAAGACGACGCCCTGGATCACGGTCACCCACTGTCCGACCTGGGCCAGATAGTTCTGCATCGCGATGATGACGAACGCGCCGACAACCGGGCCGAACACCGTGCCGAGGCCGCCGACCAGCGCCATCAGCACCACCTCGCCCGACATCGGCCAGTTGACGTCGGTGAGCGAAGCAATCTGCAGCACGATCGCCTTGGTGCCGCCGGCCAGCCCTGCGAGCGCCGCCGACAGCACGAAGGCGACCAGCTTGTAGCGCTCGGTCTTGTAGCCAAGCGAGATCGCGCGCGCCTCGTTCTCGCGGATCGCCTTGAGCACCTCGCCGAACGGCGAATTGATGACGCGATAGATCAGCAGGAAGCCGGCCAGGAAGATCACAACCACCGTGATGTACATGTTGGTCTGGTCGTTCAGATTGACCAGACCGAACAGCGTGCCGCGCGGCACCGCCTGGATGCCGTCCTCGCCGCCGGTGAACGGCGCGCGCACCGCGACCAGGAACATCATCTGCGCGAACGCCAGCGTGATCATGGCAAAATAGATGCCCTGCCGGCGGATCGCCAGCGACCCGGCGATCAGACCGAACAGCGCCGCGGTGGCGACGCCGGTGAAGATGGCAAGCTCCGGCGGGAAGCCCCAAGCCTTCGCGGAATACGCCGTCAGATAGCTGGCCCAGCCGAAGTAGAGCGCGTGGCCGAACGACAAAAGCCCGACATAGCCGATCAGCAGATTGAACGCGCAGGCGAACAGCGCAAAGCATAGCGCCTTCATCAGAAACACCGGATAAATGAAGGCCGGCGCCACCGCCAGAAAACCGACCATCACCAAAAACGCAATGGGCTCGCTGTATGAGGTCTGGCTGCGGTTTGCGACGGTCAGGTCGGTCATGTCACGCCCGCCGTCCGAACAAGCCCGCCGGCCGGATCAGCAGCACGATCGCCATGATGATGAAGATCACCGTGTTCGACCATTCCGGCAGGAACACCTTGGTTAGCCCTTCGATGACGCCAAGGCCGAAGCCGGTGACGATGGCGCCCATGATCGAGCCCATGCCGCCGATCACCACCACCGCGAACACCACGATGATCAGCTCGGCGCCCATCTGCGGGCTGACGTTGTAGATCGGCGCCGCCATGACGCCGGCGAGCGCGGCCAAGGCCACGCCGAACCCGTAGGTCAGCGTGATCATGCGCGGCACGTTGATGCCGAAGGCGCTGACCAGCGCCGGGTTTTCGGTCGCCGCGCGCAGATACGAGCCGAGCTTGGTGCGCTCGATGATGAACCAGGTGCCCAGGCATATCACGAGCGAGAACACGATCACCCAGGCGCGGTAGTTCGGCAGGAACATGAAGCCGAGGTTTTGCCCGCCGGTGAGCTGCTCCGGCATCTGGTACGGCAGACCGGAGGACCCGAACTGATTGCGGAACAGACCTTCGATGATCAGCGCAAAGCCGAACGTGAGCAACAGCCCATAGAGGTGATCCAGCTTGTAAAGCCACTGCAGAAACAACCGCTCCATCGCGATGCCGATTGCCCCGACGATGATCGGCGCGAAGATCAGCGCCATCCAATAGTTCAACCCAATGTGCTGGAGCAGCAGATAGGCCACGAACGCGCCCATCATGTACTGCGCGCCGTGGGTGAAATTGATGATGTTGAGCATGCCGAAAATAACGGCGAGGCCCAAACTCAGCAGCGCATAGAACGAGCCGTTGATCAGGCCAATCAACAACTGGCTGAACAGCGCCATCGAAGGGATGCAGCGCCCGCCTAGAAATTCAGGAATACAGATTTCGAACATACGCCTGACGCCAGCATCACCGGGGCACGCCGCGCGAGCGCGCGGCGGCCCGGTGACGACAGTGGGTGTGTCAGCTTCCTGCCAGCGGGCAGTTGCCGTCCTTGACCGGGCGGAACGCTTCGGCCGCCGGGATGGTGGCGCGCAGATGATAGAAGTCGCCCGGATACTTCGATTCCGCCGGCTTCTTCACCTCGAACAGATACGCGTCGTGGACCTTGCGGCCGTCAGCGCGCACCGTGCCCTTGCCGAACAGCGGATCGTCGGTCGGCAGCTCCTTCATCTTCGCGATCACGGCCTTGCCGTCGCCGGCGCTCTTGAGGGCCGAAACCGCCTTGAGGTAGTGCGTGACGCCCGCATAGACACCGGCCTGCACCATGGTCGGGAACTTGCCCGCCGCGGCGCGCTCGGCCTGCCAGCGCTTGGTCCACGCGCGGTTGGCGTCGTTGAGGTCCCAGTACCAGCTTTCCGTCAGGGTCAGGCCCTGCGCGGTGTTGAGCCCGAGCGCATTGACGTCGCTCGCGAACACCAAAAGGCCGGCGAACTTCTGCCCGCCCTTGATGAGGCCGAACTCCGAGCCGGCCTTGATCGAGTTGATGGTGTCGCCGCCGGCATTGGCGAGGCCGACGATCTTGGCCTTGGACGCCTGAGCCTGCAGCAGGAAAGACGAGAAGTCGTTGGTGTTGAGCGGGTGGCGCACCTTGCCGACCACCTTGCCCTTGTTCGCCTCGACGGCCGCGCCGGTGTCGCGCTCAAGCGCATGACCGAACGCGTAATCGGCGGTGAGGAAGAACCAGGTGTCGCCGCCCGTCTTCACCAGCGCCTTGCCGGTGCCGTTGGCCAGCATCCAGGTGTCGTAGGTCCAGTGCACCGTGTTGGCGTTGCACTTGCCACCGGTCAGATCGGACGCCGCGGCGCCGGACACGATGAAGGCCTTGTTCTTAACCCGGGCGATCTCGCTGACCGCGAGCGCGACGCCGGAGTTCGGCACATCGACCACCATGTCGACCTTCTCGACGTCGAACCACTGATTGACGACGCTCGATCCGACGTCGGCCTTGTTCTGATGGTCGGCGCTCAGCAGTTCGACCTTGATGTTCGGATTGGCCTTGGCGAAATCGGCGATCGCCAATTTCGCAGCCGCGGTGGAGCCGGGCCCGCCGATGTCGGCGTAGAGGCTCGACATGTCACTCATCACGCCGATCTTGACGGTGACTTGTTGCGCGTTCGCGGTCCCGCACATCAACGCGGCCGAAAACGCGGCCAAACTCATAAGACGTTTCATTCCCACTCTCCTTTGATTGTGCCCACCGGCAGCCTATTCACACTCCAAGATACTCGTGCAGCTTTTCCAAGTTTGCGTCCAGTTCCGAATTCGTGAAGTTTTCGGCCACGCGGCCGTGTTCCATCACGTAGTAGCGGTCGGCCACCGTCGAGGCGAACCGGAAGTTCTGCTCCACCAGTAGGATGGTGAAGCCCTGTTCCTTCAGGGTTCGGATCGTCTTGCCGATCTGCTGGATGATAACGGGCGCCAATCCCTCGGTCGGCTCATCGAGCAGCAAGAGCCGCGCGCCGGTGCGCAGGATGCGGGCGATCGCCAGCATCTGCTGCTCGCCGCCCGACAGCTTGGTGCCCTGGCTGGAACCGAGCCGCTCCTTGAGATTGGGGAACAGGTCGAAGATGCGCTCCAAGCTGAGGCCGCCGGTGCGCACCTGCGGCGGCAGCAGCAGATTCTCCTCGACCGACAGCGAAGCGAAGATGCCGCGCTCCTCCGGGCAGAATGCGATGCCGGCGCGGGCAATCTCGTTCGACGCGGCGCCGATCAGCTCGCGGCCCTCGAAGCGCACCGAGCCGCTGCGCCGGGCGACCATGCCCATGATCGATTTCAGCGTGGTGGTCTTGCCGGCGCCGTTGCGCCCGAGCAGGGTCACCACCTCGCCCTGATGCACCTCGAACGCCACGCCATGCAGGATGTGCGACTCG